>ERZ1643246.1169-NODE-1169-length-29518-cov-11.449479_pt1 | contig 29518 bp, 22 predicted proteins | sample MGYA00579265_ERZ1643246 | MGnify/ENA primary metagenome ERZ1643246 (study PRJEB29033, sample SAMEA4952261) | chicken gut metagenome | biome: Broiler Chicken; feature: Gastrointestinal Tract; material: Caecum | place: Ireland | collected 2018 | study: Broiler...
AAAAAACCCGTCAAAGGCGGAATTAAAAAATTCTTTTTATCCGCTTCCGTCGGCATAGCCGTGCTCGCGGTGCTGTGGATAGTCGGTCTGTTTTCGTGAGGCTGTAATGCAGAAGGTAAACGTAGTCTGCGTGGGCAAAATCAAAGAGAGCTTTTTCCGCGAGGCGGTTGCAGAGTACGCAAAGCGCCTTTCGCGCTTCGTCGCGTTCAGCGTGCGCGAAATTGCCGAGGGAAAGAATCTTGAAGACGAGGCGGACGACATCCTCCGCGCGGCAAAGGGATATATAATCGCTCTGTGCGTAGAGGGAAGAAAATTTTCCAGCGAGGCGCTCGCCGCCGAACTTAAAAGGCAGTACGACAGGGGCGCGGAGGTCACTTTTATAATAGGTTCGTCGTGCGGGCTTGCGCAGAGGGTGAAGGATGCGGCCGACCTTCGTTTATCCTTTTCGGATATGACATTCCCGCACCAGCTTATGCGCGTTGTGCTGTGCGAGCAGATTTACCGCGCTTATATGATAAATTCTGGCAGTGAATACCACAAATAGAGGTCGGCTTTGTGCAGACGGTATCAATCGGTCTGCCAAATGTAGCCGTGAGGCAGAATATACTTGTCCGCCCGCGAATACCTTATTTGTGTGATATATGAAGAAGTAAAAAATTTTTATTTGAAGTATCGCGGCAAAAAGTGCGTGATAGGCTACTCCTTCAAGGGCCGCGCAATCTTTGCAATGCACGTGGGCAGTTTTACGGGCAGACAGTTCATAGCGGCTTACGCCTTTCACGGCAGGGAGTGGATAACCGCCCGCCTTGCTCTCAGGCACATACGCACGGGCGTGGCCCGCGGCAGGGGTGGCTGGATAGTTCCGCTCGTCAACCCCGATGGCGCCGTGATTTCGCAGACCGTTTCTCCGCTGTGGAAGGCCAACGCGAGGGGAGTGGATTTGAACTGCAATTTCGACGCGCTGTGGGGCACGGGCAGGCTGAACACGCGCACGCGCGGAGCGGAAAACTGCACGGGCGACTTCCCCTTTTCCGAACCCGAAAGCAAGGCGCTTGCCGATTTCACGTTAAAGGTAATGCCGCACGCGGCGCTCGCCTTCCACACCAAGGGCGAAGAAATTTATTGGGAGTTCGACGGCGCGGGCTTCATTATGGGTGCGCGCGTACTTGCGCGCTCTACGGGGTATGCCCCCAAAATCATATCGGGCTCTGCGGGCGGATACAAGGACTGGTGCTTAAAAAGGCTTAAAATTCCCGCCTATACCATAGAGTGTGGCAGCGACAGGCTTGCACACCCGATAACGCAGCTGCGCTGCCTTAAAAAGTGTTACAGGGTTTTATACGATTTTACGTTGCAATATGGATAAAAAATTTATGAAGAGCGCATTGAAGTGCGCGAAAAAGGCGTATGAAGAGGGCGAAGTTCCCATCGGCGCGGTCGTCGTCTGCGACGGCAAAATAATAGGCAGGGGGCACAACAGGCGCACGGGCAGGCAGATTGCCACCGCCCACGCCGAAATCGAGGCGATAGAAAAGGCCTGCCGCAAACTGCACAGCTGGCGGCTGCCAGACTGTGAAATTTACGTCACGCTTGAACCCTGTCCTATGTGTATGGGCGCCATTCTGAATGCGCGCATAAAAAAAGTTTACTTCGGCGCGTACGAGGCGAAGGGGCGTTCGCTTACGGATGTAATTGCGGGTTCGGGCGTCCTCAACCACAAGGCCGAAGTCTGCGGCGGGGTGATGGAAGAGGAGTGCGCGGCAATACTTTCGGGCTTTTTCAGCGAAATGCGCGAACGCACAAAAAAATCTGAAAGCTGAATTTTTACCGCGCAAAATCGCCGCAAATTGCCGTAAAAGCCCGATTGCTTCGCTTAAAAGCCGCGCGGCGGCCGGGGCGTAATTTTAAATAATGTGTAACTTACTTGTAACAAACAGGTAAAAAAATATTTAATAACTGCCGCCATTAAGTTTGACAACGCGCGCGGAACAATATAAAATATCTATGCTCGGCGCCGCAGGTTTGCGCGCGCCGGGTGCGCCGCTTGTCTTACGGGGGAATGTGCGGCGGACGGCGTATAGGTTTAAAACAATTTAATAGCAAAAGAATGAACGCGTATCCGCGGGAAAGCGGACGCTTCAAATACAAAAGCATTCCGGAGGCATATCCCCAATGATAAATCACGGCAGCGAGATTAAGATTTTTTCTGGCAATTCCAACAGACCGCTTGCTCAGGCAATCGCTTCTAAGCTCAACACGTCCTTAGGCGATATGGAACTCACCCACTTTTCCGACGGCGAAATTTACGTCCGCTACGAAGAGACGGTGAGGGGCAAAGACGTATTCCTCGTTCAGTCCACAAGCGCGCCCGTAAACACCAATCTTATGGAACTTCTCATAATGATTGACGCGGCCAAGCGTGCAAGCGCGGGCAGAATCACCGCCGTTATTCCCTATTTCGGCTACGCCCGTCAGGACAGGAAGGCGCGCTCGCGCGAACCTATCACGGCAAAGCTCGTTGCCAACCTCATCACGTCCGCTGGTGCAGACAGGGTTCTTACTATGGACCTTCACTGTATGCAGATTCAGGGCTTCTTCGATATTCCTCTCGATAATCTCATAGGCGGCCCCACGCTCTATAATTACTTCAAACCCAAGGTAGACGATAACTTCGTCGTCGTATCTCCCGACATCGGCTCGGTTTCCCGCGCAAGGAAGGTTGCCGCGAGGATGGACGCCAAAATGGCAATCATCGACAAGCGCCGTCCCAAAGCCAACGTTATGGAGGTAATGAACATAATCGGCGACGTGGAGGGCAAGAACTGCCTTATGGTAGACGATATGATTGATACCGCCGGCACGATAGTTCAGGGCGCGAAGGCGCTCAAAGAGGCGGGCGCCAAAGAAATTTACGCCTGCTGCTCGCACGGCGTGCTCTCCGGCCCCGCAATCGACAGGCTCGCGGCTTCGCCCATAACCGAGCTTGCCATTCTCGACACCATAAATATCCCGCAGGAAAAGATGCTTCCTTCGTTCAGGATAATTTCCACGGCACCCATCTTCGCCTCGGCGATAGAAAATGTATACCTCGACAGACCTATGTCGAAAATTTACGACTGATAAAAAACGCGCCACAGTTCACCTGTGGCGTTTTGAATAAGACAGGTTAAGTTTATGTTTATAATAGTGGGGCTTGGAAACCCCGAAGAAAAGTACGCAAAAACCTTTCACAATATGGGCTTCAACGCCGCGGCCGACGCGGCGGCGCTCCTTAAAACAAAGTTCAGAAAAAAGGAGTGCTCGTCTTACGTTGCCGAGGCGTATTCGGGCGGCGAAAAGATTATAATAGCCCGCCCGCTTACCTATATGAATTTAAGCGGCGTGGCGGTAAAACAGTTGCTCGCAAAATACGGCGCTTCGCCCTCGCAGCTCGTGGTGATTTACGACGATTACGATATCCCCAAGGGCAAAATAAGGGTGCGGCCTTCGGGCAGCGCGGGCACGCACAACGGAATGCGCTCGATAATTTCAGAGATTGGCACGCAGGACTTTGCCCGCATCCGCATAGGCATACGCGACCCCGAGGTGAACATACCCATAATCAACTACGTTCTTTCCGAGGTGAGGAAGGAAGATTACGAACTCTTCATCTCGTCGTGCGGAAGGGCGGCAGAAGCCGCCGTGGAACTCGCCCTTGGCAAGAGCGTGGACGAGGTTATGACGGCTTACAATAAATAGATTTACGCGCCTTTTCGGGTTTAGGAGATTTTTCGGCTACGCTCGAAATGACAATGCTGTAATTTTATATCGCTCCAAACGTCATTTCGACCGAGCGCAGCGAGCAGAGAAATCTCTTAAAATCATTATTCGGCAATATAACGCGGCCCGCCCATTGCGGCGCGCCAGAACGGTACGGCTTTGAAGAAGAATTTTTTCAGCTATGAAAATCTGGGAGGGGAGTATATTCCCCTCGGCAACGACCTCCGCCTCGGTGTACCGACGGCGGTTTTCGGCGTTTCCGAACCCCATAAATATCTCACGGCGGCGCTCTGCCGCGGCAGCCTTCTGTATGTAACGGCAGACGGCATTTCGGCGCGCCGCGCGGCGCAGTCGCTCTCTGCCCTGACGGGTGAAGAGGCCGTGCTTTTAACGCCCAAAGACGATGTTCTTTTGTATAAAGAGGCAATCTCGCGCGAGGCGCTGTTTGCAAGGCTCACCGCGGCGGATAAAATTTATTCGGGCGCAAGAATAGTGGTTTGCGACGCCGAGGCCGCGCTTCAACTCTTCCCCGCACGCCCCGTGGCGCTTGTTCTGCGCACTGGCGACGATTTCGATTACGCCAATCTGCCCGCGCAACTCGTATCGATGGGCTATAACCGCGAGTACGAGGTGGAGGCAAAGGGCAGTTTTGCGGTGCGCGGCGACATACTCGACATCTTCCCTGTAAACTGCGAAAACCCCGTGCGCATAGACTTCTTCGGCGACACCGTCGAAAAAATCAGACCTTACGACGCCGTTTCGGGCGAAAGACTGAAAGAGGCGGGGGAAGTGCGCATAATCAGCGCGGCAGAGGCGTTCGTTGTGGAAAGCGACCTGCCCGCGGTGAAGAAGGCGCTGTCCGACGGGCTTAAAAAATTCCCCGACGTAAAGGCGTTCGGCAGGGCGCGCGCCATAGCCGACGAACTCATTTCAAAGGCGGAAGGCGGCGCTCCGTTTGCGGGCGCATCGTATCTTATGCCCGTCCTGTCCTCGTCGCGCACGCTTTTCGACGCGCTTTCGCCCGATACGACGATTTATTTCGACGAGTGTAAACTGCTGAACGACAGAATCGCGGGCATATGCTCCGAGCATACAAACCGTTTCAACGAGCTCAAAGCGGGCGGCGAGGCGTTCGATTTCAGCATAAACCAACTGCTTTCGGAAGAGCGGCTGTATAAGGCGTTCTCATCGTTCAAAAACGTAGCGTTGCAGACCTTTTTCGGCAGCACGTTCTTCTTTCAGCCGCTCAAAACTTACAACCTGCACGCCACGCCCGCACCCTCTTATCTCAATTCTTCGGCAGAACTTCTCACCGATGCGCGCAACTGGATAAGGGGCGGCTACCGAGTGCTTGCCTTCACGGGCTCGGCCTCGCGCACAGAAAAACTTACCCAGACATTTATCGACGACGGCCTGCCCGTCAATCCCGTTCCCGACAGCCTCGATGCCCTGCGCGGAATAGCCGTTTCTTCGGAGGAACTTCCGCACGGACTTGTTCTGCACGACTGCAAGGCGGTAATTTTAGGCAGCGGCGACTTGTATACCAAGTCCGCCGTGACGAGGCGCATAAGAAAGAAGCGCGGCGATATGTTCTCCGCGCCCGAAATAGGCCAGTACGCCGTGCACGAAAAGCACGGCATAGGCAAGATAACGGGCACGCAGAAGATAGAGACCACCGACGGCATCAAGGAGTACATATCCATAGAGTATAAGGGCGGCGATATGCTGTACGTGCCCGTGGAACAGATGGACGTGCTCTCGAAATACGTCGGACAGGATAACCCCTCGCTCTCAAAGATAGGCGGGGCGGAGTTCGAAAGGGTGAAGGAGCGGGTCCGCCAGTCGCTCAAAAAGATGGCGTTCGACCTGAAACAGCTATACGCCGAAAGGAGCAGCAGAAAGGGCTTCCGCTTCCCCGAAAACGCCGTGATGATGCAGGAGTTCGAGGACGCTTTCCAGTATGAAGAAACGCCCGACCAGCTAAGCTCCATCGCCGAAATAAAGGCGGATATGTGTTCGGATAAAGTGATGGACAGACTGCTCTGCGGCGACGTGGGCTACGGCAAGACGGAGGTGGCCCTCCGCGCGGCATATCTGTGCGTTCTGGGCGGAAAGCAGGCGGCAATAATGTGCCCCAGCACAATACTTTCAGAACAGCACTACAACACCGCGTGCGCCCGCTTTGCAGACTTCGGCGTGCGCGTGGAAAAGCTCAACCGCTTTAAATCGCCCAAAGAACAGCAAAAGACGCTTAAAATGCTCGCCGACGGCGACATTGATATAATAATCGGCACGCACAGACTGCTCTCCGACGACGTGAAGTTTTACGACCTCGGACTTCTGGTGCTGGACGAAGAACAGCGCTTCGGCGTGGAGCACAAAGAAAAGATAAAGCACATAAAAAACGATATAGACTGCCTCACTATGACGGCGACGCCCATTCCGCGCACGCTGCATATGTCGCTTTCGGGCATAAGGGATATAAGCACCATCAACACCCCGCCGCAGAAGCGTATGCCCGTGCAGACCTACGTGGTGGAGGAGACCGAAGCGCTCATCCGCGACGCCTGCGTAAGGGAGCTTTCGCGCGGAGGGCAGGCATTCATACTGTATAACAGGGTAGAAACCATCTCTTCGTATGCCGGCAGAATTGCAGAAATAGTGCCCGAAGGCAGGGTGTGCTACGCCCACGGCAGAATGGAAAAGGACCTTTTGGAGGGCAATATGATGGCCTTCTATAAAGGGGAAAAGAACATTCTCGTCACCACTACAATAATAGAAAACGGCATAGACCTGCCAAACGCCAACACGATAATAGTGATAGACGCCGACAGGCTGGGCATATCCCAGCTCTACCAGCTTAGGGGCAGGGTGGGAAGAAGCAACCGCCTGGCGCAGGCTTACTTCACCTTCAAGCCCGAAAAGGTTATGACGAGCGACGCCGCCGCCCGCCTTAAAGCCATAATGCAGTTTACCGAGCTGGGCTCGGGCTTCAAAATTGCAATGCGCGACCTTGAAATACGCGGCGCGGGCAACGTTCTGGGCGCCGAACAGCACGGCCATATGGACAGGGTGGGCTACGAGTTGTATTCCAAGATGCTCAAAGAGGAGATATCGGGCGAAAGCGCCTCTACGGCCGAACTCGATATAAAGGCCACCGCGTATATACCCGAAAACTATATAGAATCCCCCGCGGGCAGAATGGACTGCTACAAGCAGATAGCCGAAATAAGGACGGTTGCAGACTACAAGCGCGTGTGCCTTTCGATTGAAGAGAACTACGGCCCTATGCCGAACGAGGTGCTCAACCTTCTTATAATCGCCGTTATGAAGGCTTACGCTTCCAGGTTGCAGGTAAGCAAGATTGGCGTAAGCTCCAAGGCGGCGTACCTCGAATTTTCTGCGCTTTCCGCCCTCGGCGACAAAAAACTCCGTGCGGCTATGGACGAATATGCGCAGGGCATTCAGGTATCTATGACCAGTTCGCCCAAAATAAATTTTATGCCTCGTGCAAATCCGGCAAAAACTATGCTCGAAATGACAAAATTTTTAAAATTTGCGGTAAGTTTCACCTAAAATTTAGAAAAATGATTTGCTATACCGCTTAAATTATTATATAATGATAAATGTGTTTGCGCGGGATATGCGCGCAATTTAAAACGCAGGAAATGATGCGGAGAAGAACTTTAATGAAAAAGAGATTCAAATTCCTTTCAATACTCACCGCCGGCGCCGTTGCCTGCACGGTAACGCTTGCCGGGTGCTCGCTCGTATCGGCCGATTCCCAGGCGGATATGGAGCAGGTTATTGCCACCGTAGATATCACCAAGTCTGAAAGTCTCGACAGCAGCCTTACCGCCTATACAGGCGCGATAGACGGCGGCACTTCGATTATAAAGCGCGAACTTGTGGCTTACTTCCTCAATGCCGGTTCGTCTCTGGTTCAGAACGGCAGCACTTACGGCGAGGCTTTTGCAACGCTCGCCGATACGCTTGTAAACAACGCCGTTTTGGTTCAGTATGCAACGCTTGCCACCCTCAAAGATATGGCGGAAGATGCGTCGTTTACCGAATTTTCCGATGCTGCCGGAGCAGTGGAATGGTTCAACTCGTTTGAATCCGACACAGAGCGCTACGAAGCCATTCTCGATTATCAGGCTACCGTTGATAAGTATGACGGCACCGAAAACGTAGACTACGTTCTTCTCACGCAGTACACAATAATGTCGTCGCTCAACAATTCGATAGACAGCTACGAAGAGACCTATCTCGACGTTGATACCGACGACGAAACTTCTTCGGCAACCCTGCCCACGGGCGTGGATACCGAGCTTGAAAATTACTATCCCGTAGATGAAAGCGGCAACCTCGATTACGGCGTATATACCGGTTACGACGATTATCTTCTCGGCGACAGCGGCATATATGAAGACGACCACGTAGAGGGCACCACGACCTATTCCAGAAGGCATGCGTATAACAACTTTATACAGGTGCTCGATGCCAACTACCTTATAGCGGAGGACGAGGACGTCACCAACGTAATGGGCCTCAGCTATGTTCAGACCGAGTACGAAAACCTTCTGAAACAGCAGATGCTTCTCAACTACTACGACCTTTACGAAGCCGAACTCGAACAGACGATAGACGCAAACGATTACGCCTATGTGCAGGAGAGGTATGAAGAGCTTGTAAACCAGCAGACCGCCGAATACAACTCTTCGCTCAGCAGCTTCGAAACTGCAATGAGCAACCTTGCCGACGATTCGTTCGTCACGTACGTTCCCGATACCGAAAACGGAAACAAGTTCGGCTACGTATACAACATTCTGCTTCCCTTCGACGCCGTTCAGACTTCGCAGCTCAGCTCGTTTTCTAAGTTGCTTGAAAACGACGTGATAGACGAAAACGAATATTACTATCTGCGCAACCAGCTGCTCAAAAACGCGGAGACCACCGACCAGCGCTCCGCATGGTTCAACGGCGGCGTGGATTACAGCTTCGACGCAAGCAAGTCGGGCCTCGATTACTACGGCAAGGAAGACGGCAGGAACACGCTGTTCTTCGAAAACAACCTGCTCCATACAGACAGGTACGAGTCCTTCGATAAGTACTACGGAATGTACACCTATAACGGCATTGCCGTGCAGAACGAGGACGAAAGTTACACGCTCATTCCAAACAAGCTCGACATAAACGACCTGCTTTCGGAGTTTGAAAACTACGTCGAATTCGTTGCCGGCAACACCGATGCGGTAGAATATTTAATAGGCACAAACGACGCTTATTTCAACGAAAACAACTTCTATTATGAAGAAGGCAGCGCCGAAGGCGACGTAAAAGACATAGATTACAGCAAATTTATGTATGCCTACGGCAAAGTCGACCTCGGCAATTTTACGGCATCCGACCTTATGAACAAAGAGTCGCTCTCATATAAGATTATGAGCGCCGTAAACGAACTGCAATACGCTTATACAACCGATACCGCCGTGCTTTCTGAATACCTCGGCTACGATATAGGCGCATATTCCACCGATTACATCGCCGAATTCGAATATGCAACGCAGTATGCCATAAGGGAGGGCGGCGCAGGTTCCTTCGCGGTATGCGCGGGCAACTACGGCTGGCACCTCATCTATGTTACCTACGTGCTTGAACCCGGTCAGGCCGTCTATAATAATCCCGACTGGACCAGAATTGAAACCGAGGGAACGTTTGAAAATCTGTTCTACGAAATGCTCAGAACTTCCGACCTCGAAAACGCTTCTTCAAGGCACCAGCTCGACCTCTTGCAGGCGCTTTACCAGGACGGCAGCTCTGTGACTGTGTACGAAGACAGGTTCAGCGACCTCACCAGCCTTACCACGGGCGGTTCGGACAGCAGCAGCGGCAGTTCAGGCAGCAGCTCCGGTTCTTCCAGCACTACGTCATAATTTGTATTTATAAAATCGCATTGAAGCCGCGCACATTGCCGTGCGCGGCTCTTTTCGTACTGCAAGCATAATTTAAGAGTATTTGAGGGGGCAAAGGAATGTGCCGCGCCGCTTCGTCATATATTTATTCAGGGTAATTTATGACGGTTTTGCAGGCACTTTTTCTTGGAATATTGCAGGGGCTTACCGAGTTCCTTCCCGTATCTTCAAGCGGGCATCTCGTGCTGGCGCAGAGGCTTATGAACGTAAACCTCGGCGGCGCGGATATGCTGTTCGACCTCACGCTCCATCTCGGTACGCTTCTTGCCGTATGTTTTGTTTTCAGAAAAAAGATATTTGAGCTGTTCAGAAGGCCGTTTAAAACGCTTTTGTATCTTTTTGCCGCCTCTCTGCCCGCGGCGGCGGTGGGGCTCTTTTTGGGGGATATAATAGATTCCGTCTTTTTCGGCGGGACATACCTTGCGTTCGGGTTTGCGCTTTCGGCCGCACTGCTTACAGGCGCGCAGATACGCGCCAAGAAAGTTAAAAACACTCTGCCGCTTAACTTCGGGCGCACTATGTGTATGGGTGCGGCGCAGGCTCTTGCCGTTCTGCCCGGAATATCGCGCAGCGGCGCAACGGTTGCGGCAGGCATAATCGCGGGCGGCAACGGGGAAGAGGTGGCGGACTTTTCATTTCTTCTGAGCATACCCGTAATACTGGGCGGCTTTGCCGTCACGCTTTTCAAGGGCGTATCAAGCGGCGAACTGCAAGCAGCGTTTGCGGCCGCGGGAGATAATTTCGGGTTGTGTGTTGCGGTAAGCGTGGCCGCTTCGGCGATTGCCGGTCTGTTTGCCATAAAAATAATGCTCCGCTGTATTTCTTCTGCAAAATACACTCCGTTCATAATTTACCTTTGCCTGCTCGCGGCGGCGTGCGGTGCTTTGCGCATAGGCGGGATTCTGTAATTGTGCTGAATTTTGTTCAAGTAATGTCAAGGCGGGCGGCGCTTTTTTAAAGCGCCGCCCGCCTTATAAATTGTATAAAAAAAGTATAATTTAACTATAATAATTGTTTTTAGTGATATTGAATTTATTTTAACACTTTTCGGGCGCAATTGCAAATAAAAATAAGGGCAAAAAAGTATGTCTGTAAAGGTATAGATTTCTCGACTTCGGCTATCGCCTTCGCTCGAAATGACGGTGAGAGTATAATGTCTGTTATTTGTCATTTCGACCGGGCGTAAGCGAGCGGAGAAATCTCAAATTACTTAAACTTTGTGTTTTCGATAAAACTGTATTTGGTGACATTCGTTCACCGCATACAAAATTTTAAAGTGACGTTTACTCACCTCGGCGAATTGCCGTCATTTAATTGCGATTTTTACAATATTACTTTATAATTGATAGTGGCAGAGGCATACTGCCGCAAATAAAAATATTTACGGAGAATTTTATGCAGGAAGTAGCTCTATCTGTGCAGAACCTGAAAAAGCAGTTCAGGCTATCCTACAAACAGCAGAAGCTGCAACACACAGACAAAAAAGTACTCACCGCGGTAGACGGACTTTCGTTCACCGCATACAGGGGCGAAATTTTCGGCCTGCTCGGCCCCAACGGGGCGGGCAAGACCACCACGCTCCGAATGCTGGCAACGCTCATCTCACCAGATTCGGGCGATGCGATAGTAGAGGGGTTCAGCATTGTAAAACAGCCCGCCGAAGTGCGCTCGCGCATAGGCTTCCTTACGGGCGAACTCAAACTCGAAGATTTCTTCACACCGAACTACCTGTTCAACTTTTTCTGCGACCTTTACGGCGTAGACGGGGCCGTGCGCGCGCAGCGCAAGCGTCAGCTTTTTTCAAGGTTCGGCATAGACAGGTTTGCCGAAGTAAAGCTGGCAAATCTTTCCACGGGTATGAAGCAGAAGGTTTCGCTTGTAATATCGGTGGTAAACGACCCTGAATTTATTATATTCGACGAACCCACAAACGGGCTGGACGTGCTGACCGCAAAGACCGTTACCGACTTTTTGCTCGAACTCAAAGCGCAGGGCAAGACCATAATTCTTTCAACGCATATTTTCAGCCTGGTTGAAAAGATATGCGACAGGGTGGGCGTCATAATAGACGGCAAGCTCGCCGCGCTCGACACCGTGGCAAATATCACCAGGGAGAAGAATCTCGAAGACGTATTCTTCGATATCTACGCCCGCACGGCAGGGGGTGCGATATGAAGTTTTTTGAAAAATTCAGGGGAATGTTTGCCGTAATTAAAAAGGAGTTTGCCCGCTTTTTTCTGGACAGGCGTATGCTTCTCACCACGGTGATAATGCCCGGACTGCTCATTTACGTCGTATATACACTTATGGGCACCATTATGGGCGGTATTGCGGGCGGAGCTTCAAGCTATACGGCGGTTGTCGATAGTATGCCCCAAAGCCTTACGGGCATTTTCAGTTCCGTTGATGCGCTGGAAATTACGGCGGCGGAGGAGGATTCCGACTACTACAAAACGCAGGTGAGCGAAGGCGAGCTTGATATTTACGTGGTTTTCCCCGCCGACTTCGACGAAATTGTGGAGGACAGAAACCAGCCCGGTTTCGTCGCGCCCAATGTGGAAATATATTACAACTCCGCAAACGAGGCTTCCAATTCGGCTTATTCAACGTTTGCGGCTGTGCTCGACTTGTATGAACAGCAGATTTCAAATGCCTTCAACGTAAATGCGGGCGAGGGGTACGACCTGGCTTCCGCTACCTCGCTTACCACCGAAATTCTCAGCGCGGTGGTGCCTATGGTGCTTCTCGTGCTGCTGTTCAGCGGCTGTATGGCAGTTGCGCCCGAATCTATCGCAGGCGAAAAGGAGAGGGGGACGCTGGCAACTATGCTGGTTACTCCCGTCAAGCGTTCGCACATTGCCGTAGGCAAAATTATAAGTCTGAGCTGTATTTCGCTTCTCAGCGGCATATCCAGCTTCCTCGGGCTCATACTTTCGCTGCCGAACCTTATGCAGGGCGTGTTCGACGGAATGGACCTTTCAATGTTCAATGCGGGGCACTACCTGATGACGCTCGGCGTAATGCTTTCAACCGTGCTGCTTCTCGTGGGGCTTATTTCGGTGGTTTCGGCGCTTGCCAAGAGCGTGAAGGAGGCAAACAGCTATGTAGGCCCGATGAACATCGTAGTGCTGGTGGTGGGGCTTTTGAGCTCGTTTGTAGGTGCGGGGACTTCTCCGTTTTTGTACCTCATTCCCGTGTTCAACAGCGCGATGCTCATAACCGACGTTATGTCGCTTGCGGTAACTCCGCTCAACTTCGTCATAACGCTGGTATCCAACATCGTGTATGCCTGCGCGCTCGTGTTCGTGCTTGCGCGGATGTTCAAGAGCGAAAGAATTATGTTCAATAAATAGTTAAAAAATGAAGCCGCGGGCGAACAAAGTGCGCCCGCGGCCATATTTTACGGTAAAGAAATTCGCCGGCTGCCCGAAGGCAGTCGGCGTTATTTCCCAAAAAAACTGTGCAATCTCTTTTGCCGCAACAAACCGAAGCGTGAAACAATGCAGGTAACTCCCGCAAAGCTACCTTATGGCACACCTTCGGACTGTTTAGTGCTGCTATATCCCTATCCTGACACGGTTCGCAGCTTCCGGTTGCATAAGACCTTGCGATCAACGCCCCTTGCAGAGCGCAGTCCTTCCATCTGCTGCGTCGAGAGAGATATTCAGTCCTGCTGTAGCGGATTGCAGGTACAGGGCACCGCTAACTCCCCACTTAGCACAGCTATATAATTCTAACAGAAATACTTTTTTATTGCAAGCGTTTGCTTTATTTTTTTGCGCAAAATATGTAATGGCTTGACTTTTTGTGCCACATAAACTAAAATTTAATTCAGACGCGGTTTGCCGCCTGCCTGAATGTTCGGTATGGCGCAGAATGCGTGCTTATTGTAAAGGAGATTTTTGTATGGCTGAAAATTGTTCGCACGATTGCAGTTCGTGCGGAGAAGATTGCCCTTCGCGCGAAGGGGCAAGTCTTAAAAAGAAGCCCCACGCTATGAGCGATATAAAGCGCGTTATCGCCGTGGTGAGCGGCAAGGGCGGCGTAGGCAAGTCGATGACGTGCGCTCTGCTTGCGGCAGCTTCGCAGGCAAAGGGCAACGTTACCGCCGTAATGGACGCAGATATCACAGGCCCTTCGATACCCAAAATGTTCGGCGTACACGAGCGCGCCAGGGGCGACGAGTTCGGTATCTATCCCTGCGTGAGCAAAGAGGGCGTGCAGATGATGAGTATGAACCTGCTCCTTGAAAAGGAGGACGACCCCGTTGTATGGCGCGGCGCGCTCATATCGGGCACTGTGCTTCAATTCTGGACGGACGTGATATGGCAGGGAGTGGACTATATGTTCGTGGATATGCCTCCCGGAACGGGCGACGTGCCCTTAACTCTCTTCCAGAGCATACCTCTCGACGGCATAATCGTGGTCACCACCCCGCAGGACCTTGTGGGAATGATAGTTTCAAAGGCAGTAAATATGGCCAATATGATGAACGTGCCCATACTCGGCATAGTTGAAAATATGAGCTACCTCACCTGCCCCGACTGCGGCAGAAAGATAAGCGTATTCGGCGAGAGCGCGGTGGACGCGATAGCGCTCGAACACGGCATAGCCGCCGTTGCAAAAGTACCCATCGACAGAGAGCTGACTTTTGCCGCCGACGCGGGGAAGATAGAGGAGGTAAAAAACAACTATCTCTCCGAATTCTTCGATAAAATTGCGGCAGAACTTAAAGACAAGCCCGTTGCGGCTTCGGCGGAAAAGAAGAAGTAAGCGGCGCGTGCTTTAAATAGGTTTTGAAAGAACTTATATTTTTATAAAATAAACTGCGTGGTCGGCGACTTTATGTCGCCGACCACGCGGCCTTTAAAGGGAGTAATATTGTAAGCAATTGTCATTCCGCGTCGCTCTGCCCGTTCTTTTCGGGCAGGAATTTCCAGTAGCGCACGGGCATATAGCCCTTCATCTGCTTTTCGTGCGGACGCTCTTTCACGTTTACGCTGGTGTAGTATTTTTTCCACAGCGCTTCAAACGAGCGTTCGTATTCGGACAGATAAACTTCCGCCTCGCCGACTTCGGCCATAAACCAGTCTGTGCCGTCGCACAGCGCTGCCTTTTTGCGCTTTACGTCGTGTATGGCAAACTTGTGCCCGCCCAGCCTCGCCTTGAAGTGCGGCGCAATCAGGTCGGTTATGTCGTTGTCGGGAGAGTAGGGCGCGTAAAGCGCGCCGCTCTCCGTTTCCATAAAGCGCAGAAAGCCCTTCATTTTATGCAGTTCGCCCGTCACGCGCTGTATTATTTCTGTAATCTCTATCACCGTAGGGTGCGAGAGCATCTTTCTCACCGGCCGCCCGCTTTTTATCAGCAATTTTATATATTCGGCGCAGACATTCTCTTTGAGCGAATCGCAGCTCCTCAGCGCCAGGTCTATGTCGCCTGCGGCGTACCTGTCGGTGCCGTCTATTCTGGCGCGCACGCGCTCCGCCTTTTCTCTGTCCGCTTCAACGTTTATCACTTCGGTGTCAAAGCTCAGCTGCCTGTTTTCCTGCGAGGTGATTACGGCGTCCTTTTCCCTGTAAGAGAGGAATACGGCGGTGTAAAATCCCGCCGCGGTGCCGTCGGTTATAAAAACTTTCATAGCTCTCCCGTGAGGGCGCTCAGCGTATCGGAGGGAGTGGAGAACAGCGAAAGCTGTTCGCTCTGCTCCGTGCGGCACTTTTCGTCAATCATCAGCGCGGTCTTTGCCGCCGCGTACTCCAACCCGAAAAATCTGCCCTTGCAGGTAATAAAGTGCTTTGCCCTCTTTAATACTATGCGCATTTTTGCAAGATTATCGAAGTCGAGCGCGGCAAACTTTCGTGCCTGTATAATTTTATATGCGCTCTTCGCGCCTATTCCGGGCACGCGCAGCAGCATTTCGAGCGGCGCCCTGTTTATTTCCACGGGGAAGAGGTGCATATTTCTCAGCGCCCAGGCGCACTTCGGGTCGTAGTCGGGGCTCAGGTTTTCGCCCTCGCCGCATATTTCGTCTACGTCGAACCCGTAAAAACGTATCAGCCAGTCGGCCTGGTAAAGTCTGTGTTCGCGCAGAAGTCCCGCGGGCGCGGCGGGGAGCAGATTGCTCTTCACCACGGGAATGTAGGATGAGTAGTATACCCTTTTCAAGTCCATATGCCTGTAAAGGTATTCGGTGAGCCGCAGTATGTGCCCGTCGGTTTCTGGCGAGGCGCCCACAATCATCTGCGTGGTCTGCCCCGCGGGCAGAACCATACCCTTTTTAATCTTGTTTTCCCTGTCGCACACCATCGCCGTCTGCAACTTTTTCATCGGCGTTATAAGGCTGTCTTTGGTCTTTTGCGGCGCGAGCAGTTTAAGCGACTTTTCTGAGGGCAACTCTATGTTATAGCTCATTCTGTCGGCATGTTTTGCGGCTTTCAGCGCGAGCGCGCCGTCTGCGTGCGGTATGCCTTTGAGGTGTATATATCCGTTGAAGTTATACTGTTTTCTCAGCTTCACCACCGTCTCGACGAGCAGTTCCATAGTGCGGTTGGGCGTATCGAACACCGCCGACGATAAAAACAGCCCCTCGATGTAGTTTCGCTTGTAAAAGTTTATCGTAAGTTCGCATATCTCGTCGGGAGTAATGCGCGCCCTCTTCACGTCGGCAGAGCGGCGGTTGGGGCAGTACTCGCAGTCGTATGCGCACTCGTTGCTCATAAGAATTTTAAGGAGAGAGATACATCTCCCGTCGGGAGTAAAGGAGTGGCATATTCCCCCGACGGAAGCATTTCCGAGCCCGCCCTTCGTGTTCGCCCGTTTTGAACCCGAAGAGGAGCACGACACATCGTACTTGGCGCTTTCTGTTAAAATTTGCAAAGTATCGGCATTGAGCATATGTGTATCCCGCTTGCAAATGCCTGCGCGGGCAGTGCGGCATAAACCCGAAATAACAGCCGCACACCTCGCAAACATTTGTTTGAATGTATTATAGCACCCGCAAAACCGTTTGTCAAACATTTGTTTGATATTAAAAGAAAAAATTTTTGCCGGTTTTTACGGCAGCGGGCGGGGGAGGATAGGCCGCGGTTGTACATACTGTATGCAACGGCGACTGCGCGGCCGCAATATCTTTGCGCGGTGAACTTTTTGTTCATATGTACAAATTTCACTTATATTTCATTGATATGTAAATTAAATCTAATATAATTGTGATAAATATGTTTTAACGCTTGCAAGACGAGGTTAAAAATAAATATAGTCGGTATGTGCCTGTGCGGTACGCCGCAAATACACCCCAAAAGGCGGAAAAATTTATGAAAGTTCTTATTGTAGACGATGAAGATATGATACGCAACGTGCTCAAAGAGTACGTTGAGTTTGAAGGTAACGAAGCGTTTGAAGCGGCCGACGGTATGGAGGCCGTCAGAATGTGCCGCGATAACGATTACGACGTCATTTTAATGGACGTGATGATGCCGCGTCTCGACGGTTTTTCTGCCGTGAAAGAGATAAAAAAGATAAAGGACATACCCGTCATAATGCTCTCTGCGCGCGGCGAGGAGTACGATAAACTTTTCGGCTTTGAAATGGGCGTTGACGACTATGTTACTAAGCCATTTTCTCCCAAAGAGGTAATGGCGCGCATAAATGCCGTTACAAAGCGCAGGAGTCCCGCAAAAGAAGAGCCTAAAAACGACGTGTATAAGTTTGAAGGCCTCACAATAGATATGGCGGGCAGGAATGTATACGTAGACGGCGAAAAGGCCGAACTTACCCCCAAGGAATACGAAATTCTATTCTACTTCGTGAAGAACAGGGGAATAGCTCTCACGCGCGAAAAACTGCTTATGGACGTGTGGGGCTTCGATTTTTACGGCGACGACAGAACTGTGGATACGCATATCAAGATGCTGCGCAGCAACCTTAAACAGTACAGAAAATTCATAGTAACTTTAAGAGGACTGGGATACAAGTTTGAAGTCTGAAAAAAAGGCGTTCAAAAAGCTGATAAGCCTTAAAAGCCTGAACGTTACGCTGTGGCGGAACTTCTGCCTGTTTGCCCTTTTTATAATACTTCTTATAAGCGTCATCTGTTATCTCATCGTGCAGAGCTCGTTTTCTTCTTTTATGCGAGATAAGATTGACGCAGTAGGCAACTCCATATCCGAGCGGCTCGACCAGGCGGCGGCAAGCGTGAATCCGTTCGACGAGTATCTTGTAGAGGAGTATATTGAGAGGCAGTCGTTTGAAAACAATATGAATATTGCCGTGCTCACGGGTGATGGGCGCATAATAATTCCCAACAGCGACCGCATTACGGAAAGCGAAAGGGAGTATTGGGACGGCGTGAGCGAAACTGTGCGCGACAGGCTCTCTTCTGCGGGCGGTTCGTTCGTTATTTACGAAAACGACAACGTGTACACATATGCGGCGGCCACAAGTTTCGGCGCAGACCCCTATTCGAGCAACTACCTCGTGGTGCGCTATTCGCTGGACGTTGCCAACAACACAATGAACGCCATTCAGGTGTATATGATTGTTGTAGGCGTGTTCATAATACTGCTGGCATTTCTGGTTGCGTACAGTATGGCGCAGAATATCTCCGACCCGCTCAAAAGCCTCACGGCCACGGCAAATAAGATGGCAAAGGGCGACTACAACGTCAACTTCGCCTCGGCGGAGTACCAGGAGATTGCCCAGCTTTCCGACGCGCTGAACTATGCCTGCGCCGAGATTAAAAAGACCGACGGTTTCCAGAAGGAACTGCTTGCAAACGTATCGCACGATTTGCGCACGCCGCTTACAATGATAAAGGCTTATGCCTCTATGATAAAGGAAATTTCGGGCGACAACCCCGAAAAGCGCAACCAGCATTTGCAGGTTATCATCGACGAGGCCGACAGGCTTACGGGACTTGTGAACGACGTTCTGAATATGTCGAAGATAAGTTCGGATATCAACCAGATAAACAAAAAGGTATTCAACCTGACCGACTTTTTGTACGGCATAATGAAGAAGTTTGAATATCTGCGCGATATGCAGGGCTATAACTTTATGATAGATATAGACCCCGACCTTTACACCTGCGCCGACGAAGAGAAGATAGGCCAGGTGCTGTATAACCTCATATCCAACGCGGTGAATTATACGGGCGAAGACAAAAAGGTGTTCGTAAGCCTCAAACACGACGAAGCCAGCGGGCGCATAAAGTTCAAGGTGCGCGACACGGGCAAGGGTATATCGAAGGAGGATTTGCCGGCAATCTGGAACAGGTATTACAGGGTAAAGGAAAACCACGCGCGTCCCGTAAAGGGCACGGGGCTGGGGCTTTCGATTGTAAAGACCATACTCGAAAAACATTCCTTCGATTTCGGCGCCGATTCCGAACTCGGCAAGGGTTCCGAATTCTGGGTAGACTTCCCCGAAGTCCCGCCCGAGCTTCCCGAAGAGGCTGCCAATGAAGATAAACAGGCTGCCGCCGAAGTAAAAGACGGCAAGGATATCAGGGACAGGAAGAAGAAATAATTAAAAATTCCGCACGTCGTAGTGCGGAATTTTTTTGTGTTTGAGTTTTTATAGGCTTGACTTGCGCCGCACGTTGATGATACAATATTTCAAACAAATGTTTATTTTGCACGGCCTGCGCTATCCGGCGATTTTTGTTGTAAAAATAGCGTTTACGGTTTATAATTAAACGGTACAGGTTTTTATATGGAGTTTAAGTTACATTCAAAATTTCAGCCTACGGGCGACCAGCCGGAGGCCATAAAAGAGCTTACCGATGGCGTTTTCGACGGCATACGCACGCAGGTGCTCGTGGGCGTCACGGGCAGCGGCAAGACGTTCACTATGGCGAACATAATAAAGAACGTCAACCGTCCCACGCTGGTTATTGCGCACAACAAGACGCTTGCCGCACAGCTTTGCAACGAGTTCCGCGAGTTCTTCCCCGAAAACAGGGTGGAGTACTTCGTTTCTTACTACGACTATTACCAGCCCGAAAGTTACATTCCGTCAACCGATACTTACATCGAAAAGGATATGAGCCTTAACGACGAAATAGATAAATTGCGTAACTCCGCAACAGCCTCGCTGGGAGAGAGAAGGGACGTAATCGTGGTGGCTTCGGTTTCGTGCATATACGGTCTGGGCGCGCCCGAAGAATATTTCAGACTGTCTGTATCCCTTCGCCCCGGGCAGGAGCTCAGCCGCGACGACCTTCTTCGCCGCCTGGTAGAAATACAGTACGCACGCAACGATATGGACTTCCACCGCGCAACCTTCCGCGTCAGGGGCGACATTGTGGAAATTTTCCCTGCGAGCAATTCGGAAGTAGCCATCCGCGTGGAATTTTTCGGCGACGAGATAGACAGAATATGCGAAGAGGACGCGCTCACGGGCAATATAATATCCGAACTCAAACACGTGTGCATATTCCCGGCCACGCACTATGCCGTGGGAAGCGACAAGCTTGGCAGGGCGCTTGCGATGATAGAGCACGATATGAAGGACGAAGTCAGGGCCTTCCGCGACGCGGGCAAGCCCTTGGAGGCAGAGCGCCTCGAACAGCGCACCACCTTCGATATGGAGATGATACGCGAGATAGGCTATTGCAGCGGCGTGGAAAATTACAGCCGATACTTCGACGGGCGCAGCCCCGGCGAACCCTCGTTCACGCTTTTAGACTATTTCCCCGCGGGCGAATTTCTCGTGTTCATAGACGAGAGCCATATGACAATTCCGCAGATACGCGCAATGTATCACGGCGACAGGAGCAGGAAGGAAAATCTGGTAAACTACGGCTTCCGTTTAAAATCTGCTTACGATAACCGCCCGCTCACCTTCGAGGAGTTCGACGCGCGCATACCGCAGCTTATATGCGTTTCGGCCACGCCAGCGCCTTACGAACTCGAACAGTCGGGCAACACGGTGGAACAGCTCATCCGTCCCACGGGTCTTTTGGACCCCGAGGTGGAGGTGCGTCCCACCAAGGGACAGATTGACGACCTTCTGGGCGAAATCAACAAGGTGATTGCCTCGCAGGGCAGGGTGCTCGTCACCACTATGACCAAGCGTATGGCCGAGAGTCTTACCGACTATCTCAAAGAACATTCCTTAAAAGTAAAGTATATGCACAGCGACATAGACGCGCTCGAACGCATAGACATTATCAACGGTTTAAGGAGCGGCGAATTTGACGTACTGTGCGGCATAAACCTGTTGCGCGAGGGACTTGACCTGCCCGAAGTAAAGCTGGTTGCCATACTCGACGCCGATAAAGAGGGCTTTTTGAGGAGCGAAACGGCGCTCGTTCAGACGATAGGCAGGGCGGCGAGAAACGCCGAGGGCCGCGTAATTATGTATGCCGACACAATCACGGGCAGTATGAAGCGCGCCATAGATGAAACTCAGCGCCGCCGCAAAATTCAGGACGAATACAACAAGGCGCACGGAATTACGCCTAAGACGATAATAAAGGAAGTAAAGAGCACGATAGGCATAACGGGCAAAAAGAAGGTGGGCGACGATATAAAGGCCGCCGATATTCCCGCCGAAATCGAAAAGCTCAAAGCGCTGATGGCGGTGGCTTCCGCCCAGCTCGACTTCGAACGCGCGATAGAGATACGCGACACCATAAACGGATTGAAAAAGCGTATGCGAACGGCGGGTAAATCGGTGCCGAAGAGCTGAATTTGTAAACGGCAACAGCCCGCCGCGTCGGGTGCGGCGCGCATTTTAATATCAGAATAATCAGGGTATTTATGAAAGAAGAAATTTTTGTAAAGGGCGCAAAAGAAAACAATTTAAAAAATATAGACGTACACATTCCCCGCAACACTCTCACGGTGTTTACAGGTCTTTCGGGCAGCGGCAAATCCACGCTCGCGTTCGATACGATTTTCGCCGAGGGACAGAGAAGGTATATAGAGAGTCTTTCTTCCTATGCCCGCCAATTCCTTGGCCAGATGGAAAAACCCGACGTAGAGCTTATAGACGGCCTCTCTCCCGCAATATCCATAGACCAGAAAACCACATCGCACAACCCGCGTTCGACCGTGGGCACGGTGACGGAAATTTACGACTATTTCCGTTTATTGTTTGCGCGCGTGGGCATACCTCATTGCCCCAACTGCGGCAGGGAGATACGCAAGCAGTCTGTGGACGAAATCGCCGACAGGGTTATGGCGATGCCGCAGGGCAGTAAAATAATGGTTGAAGCGCCCATCGCGCGCGGCAAGAAGGGCGAATTTGCCAAGGAGCTTGCGGGGTTCAAAAAGAGCGGCTACGGCAGGGTGAAGATAGACGGCGCCGTATACGACTTGCAGGAAGAAATTCATTTAGAGAAGAATATCCGCCACAACATATCGGTGATTCTGGACAGGCTGGTCATCAAAGAGGGCATTTTGAAGAGGCTTACCGACAGCCTTGAAGCCGCTTTGAAGCTGGGCGGCGGTCTGGTAATTATAGACGGCGGCGACAATGAAGACCTGTATTCCTCCAACTATGCCTGCCCCGACTGCGGAATATCGATAGAGGAAATAGAGCCCCGCCTGTTTTCGTTCAACACCCCGTGGGGCGCCTGCCCCGAATGTTCGGGCCTGGGCTTCAAGCAGGTGGTTGACCCCGATATGATTTGCCCCGACAAGACCAAAACCCTGCGCGAGGGGGCAATTAAAATAAGCGGCTGGAATCTCGACAGTTCGTCTGTTACGCAGATGTATATAAGCTCGCTTGCAAAACATTACAATTTTTCGCTCGACGTGCCGGTAAAAGACCTGCCGGAAGGCGTATACAATATGCTAATGTACGGCAACGGCGGCGAGCAGATAGAGCTTGCGTACAACGCATACCGCTTTTCGGGCAGCTATAAAACTTCGTGGGAGGGCTTTGCAAACAACTTGCAGCGCCGCTATAACCAGACATCGTCAGACAGCGTAAAGATGGATATTGAGCGCTATATGCGCACTACCGACTGCCCCGTCTGCCACGGAAAAAGGCTGAAAAAAGAGGCTCTTGCGGTGACGGTAGGCGGCAAAAATATTGCGCAGGTGTGCGATATGGCCGTGGACGATTTGGCGTCGTTTACAGACTTTTCTTTCTTCACGCCCACCGAGCATATGATTGCCGACAGCATCATAAAAGAAATAGATAACCGCATAAGTTTCCTTAAAAACGTGGGACTGGGGTATCTTACGCTGTCGCGCAGCGCGGCAACGCTTTCGGGCGGCGAAAGCCAGCGAATAAGGTTAGCTACGCAGATAGGCAGCGCGCTTACGGGAGTATTATATATCCTCGACGAACCTTCGATAGGCCTTCACCAGCGCGACAACGAAAAACTTCTCGCCTCGCTTAAAGGCCTGCGCGATTTGGGCAACACGCTTATCGTCGTCGAGCACGACGAAGATACTATGCGCGAGGCCGACTATATCGTGGATATAGGCCCCAAGGCGGGCGTTCACGGCGGCGAAGTGGTAGCCTGCGGCACTCCGCAGGACATAATGAACTGCCCGAACTCAATTACGGGCGACTACCTTTCGGGCAGAAGGAAGATTGAAGTGCCCGCAGTAAGAAAAAAGCCCGACGGCAGATACCTCACCGTGCACGGCGCAAGACAGAACAACCTGAAAGGCATCGACATACAGATTCCCGCAGGACTTATAACGGCGGTGACAGGCGTTTCGGGTTCGGGCAAGTCCAGCCTTGTGAACGAAATTATTTACCCCTACCTTGCAAACACTTTAAACGGCGCACGCCAGCCGCAGGGCAAGTTTGATAAGATTGAGGGGTTGGAACATTTCGACAAGGTGATAGCAATCGACCAGCAGCCAATAGGCAGAACGCCCCGCTCCAACCCCGCAACTTATACGGGCGTGTTCACGATGATACGCGATTTGTTCGCCGCTACGCCCGACGCCAAGGAGCGCGGCTATAAGAGCGGCAGATTTTCTTTCAACATCGCGGGCGGCAGGTGCGAACACTGCGAAGGCGGCGGCATAATTCAGATAGAGATGCACTTTCTGCCCGATATCTACGTGCCGTGCGAAGTGTGCGGCGGCAAGCGCTATAACCGCGAAACGCTCGAAGTAAAGTATAAGGGTAAGTCTATATCCGACGTATTGGAGATGACGGTGGAAGACGCCGCCGAATTCTTCAAACCTATAAATTCTATCTATAACAAGCTGTCAACGCTGGTTGATGTCGGCCTCGGCTATATAAAACTCGGGCAGAGCGCGACCACGCTTTCCGGCGGCGAGGCGCAGAGGGTAAAACTTGCCACCGAGCTTTCGAAGAGGAGTACGGGCAAAACCTTCTACATTCTCGACGAGCCCACTACGGGACTGCACAGCTACGACGTGGACAAGCTGATAAAAATTCTTGCGCGCCTGCGCGAGGGCGGCAACACGGTGCTGGTAATAGAACACAACCTCGACGTCATAAAAACTTCCGACTGGATAATCGACCTCGGCCCCGAGGGCGGCGACAAGGGAGGAACTCTTATAGCCTGCGGCTCGCCCGAAGATGTTGCGGCTCACCCCGAAAGTTACACGGGTCAATTCCTTAAAAAGGTGTTGTAAGCAGTTCAAAAAATGCTGTAATGTGCTTTCTGCATAGTATTATGTCACGCATAAATGCGGCAAATTAAGTAAATTTTGTCGGCTTTGGAGGGGATTATGCAGCTAAAACATATCGACGGCGGTAAAGATTTCGACTGGGGAAAAGCCTCTTGTTATTACGCAAAACACAGGGACATCTATCCTCCTGAATTTCTGAACAGACTCGGCGCCGCGGCGAACATAGCGGCGGGAAGAATGGTGCTGGACATAGGCACGGGTACGGGCGTAATTCCGCGGATGCTGTATTCTGCGGGCGCGCGGTTTACGGGTGTGGACGCTTCGGGAAATCAGATAACCGAAGCCCTCAGATTAGCAAAAGAGAACGGAATGGATATAAACTTTGTATGTTCTCCCGCCGAAGATTGCGCTTTTCCGCCAAATACTTTCGACGGCGTGACGGCGTGCCAGTGCTTCACTTATTTTAATCACGAAAAACTTTCCGTGCGGCTTGCCTCAGTTTTAAAGGCGGACGGGGCTTTTGCGGTTGCCTATATGGGCTGGCTGCCATTTGAAGACGAGCTTGCCGCGCGTTCCGAAAAACTTATTTTAAAATATAATCCGTCCTGGACGGGCTTTGGCGACGTGCCCTCAAAAATACGTGTTCCCGAGTGCTATTTCAAGTACTTCAAGATTGTTTCGGAAGAGGTCTTTCCGCTTGAAGTGCATTTTACGCGGACAGGCTGGCACGGGCGCATACTCTCCTGTCGCGGCGTAAGCGCCGCTTTGGACGGCGACAGGTTGCAAAGTTTTTCGCGCGAGCATTTCAAGATGCTCGAAGAATGTGCTCCCGAAGAGTTTACCGTCAGGCACTTTGGCGCGATAACGGCGCTTAAAAAGCTGTGATTCGTCTTTCGGCGTTCAATGCAAACACTTGTTGCGCGTTTGTAAACCGTGTGAGCTTGCACAATTTTTCTGTATAGTGTAAAATTGAGTCATACATTAAGGAATAAATTATGACTTTTGCAGAAAAATTTTTAAAATTGAGAAAGCAAGCCTTGCTGTCGCAGGAAGAGGCCGCAGAAAAAATCGGTGTGTCGCGCCAGGCTATATCCCGTTGGGAACAGGGTACGGCTCTTCCCGACGCTTTCAATCTTTCCATAATATGCAAGGTATTCGGCGTTTCGGCCGATTACCTTATAAATGACGATGTGACTGAAAACGCAGATGAAAACGTGTCGGCGGCATTAAATTCGGACGACGACGGTGCATCGTTCATTATGGTGGAAAAACTCGATTCCGTACGGTATGGATGTTTGCTTTGGCTCCTGCGTTCGGGCTGGTAATTTTTGTGTTGTGGATAGCCGTTATGTGCATAATAAGCATAAACGACCTGCCTTACGATACCGTTATAAATTTTTCGTTTGAACTTGTATTTCTGATTTGGTTTGCAGTTTGTCTGATTGCGGGGTTACTTACGACATTCTTTTTAAGACAACCGGTTGCAAAAAACGATTGAGTGGCTGCCTTGCCTGCGCTAAAAAAAGCGCAGGCAAGTTTTTTTGTTTTACTCGGCAGGCTTTTTAGCGCAAAAAATGCCCGTTCTGAATATGCTGAAAGTAACGACTTAATTAAAAGGAGTGACCGCCGTATGCCTTCGCCGCTTACAGAAAACAAACCCTTCCCCACAACAGACGGGCTGTGCCCAGACGCGTTTACCCTGCGCATAATTTCGCCCGCCTACGCCGCACCTACGGGCGAACTCAACGCAATTTTGCAATACCTTTATCATTACTATCACTTCAACGCCTGCGGGTACAAAAAATTTGCCGAAACGATTGAGAGCATTGCCGTGTCCGAAATGATTCACTTAAAACTGCTGGGCGAGGTAATAACGGCGCTGGGCGCGTCGCCCGTATACACTTTCAACCCGCCCACAATGTTCAACTTTTATTCGGCTAAGTTCGTAAGCTATTCGCGTTCGCTCGTCTGTATGGCGGAGGACGACGTGCGCGCCGAAAAGCAGGCCATACACGATTACGAGCGTATGCTGCGCGTGCTCAAAAACGCAAAAGTTAAGGAGATTATCGAACGTATTTTAGAGGATGAGAGGCTGCATCTTGCGGCGTTCGAGGACATTTTGCACTCGCTTAAAAGTTGACAGGCGGGGCTGCGTAATATACAATTATATGTATGAATTACGACGTCGCGATAGTGGGCGGCGGAGCCTCTGGGCTGGCCGCCGCTTCATTTTTGGGCAGCCTTACGGTAAACAGCCGCAAAAAATTCAATATTTGCGTGATAGATAAAAATGTCCGTCTCGGAAAAAAACTTTCCGCAACTGGCAACGGCCAGGGGAACGTTGGCAATACCTCGATAAGCCCCCGAAATTATCACAGTGCCGGGCCGCAGAACTTTCGCGGCGGCTCTGTAAATATGACATACGACATTATTTCGTGCGGGCAGAGGGCGTATGAAACGCTGTTTCACGGCATCTTTACGGCTGACGAAAAGGGCAGAATTTACCCTGCGGGCAGGCAGGCTTCGGCGCTTACCGACTGCCTTATAAAAGAGCTTGCGGCGCATAACGTATCAACCTTTACGGGAGTTAAGGTCACGGGTATAAAAAAAGACGGCCTTTTCCGCCTTACGCTCTCCGACGGAGAGAGTATTTCGGCAAAGTATGTTTTGCTGTGCGTCGGCGGCAAGGCGCAGAAGCAGTTCGGAACGGACGGCTCTTCATATGCCCTCGCCGAAGCGTTCGGGCATCAAATTACGCCGCTGTATCCGTCGCTCGTACAGCTTAAAACGGATACAACGCATATAAAAACGCTCCGCGGTATTCGCGCCGACTGCAAAATTACCGCCGTGGTTGACGGCAAAGAGGTTGCTTCAAGCCGCGGCGACGTGATATTTACCGAATACGGAATTTCTGGCAATGCCGTATTTTCTGTATCGCCCGCATTTGCAGGCAAGACGGGCGAAGTAGTCATTGAATTTGCGCCCGACATTTCCTTCGAAACTCTCAGACGGGACGTTTTGGACAAGCAGAAGCTGGGATATGCCGAAAGCGAACTTTTAACGCTTACGCTCAACAACCAGATAGGCAGGGCGATAATAAAGCGCGCCGCAAGCGGCAAACCCGAAGACATCGCATCTATGGCAAAGCATTTTACGCTGAATGTGACGGGCACACTCGGCTTCGACTATGCGCAGGTGACTCACGGCGGCGTTGATATGAGGTTTGTAACGGACGAGCTTGAAAGCAAACTTTGCAAAAATCTGTTCTTTGCGGGCGAAGTGCTCGACATCGACGGCGACTGCGGCGGCTACAACCTCACGTGGGCGTTTGCCTCGGCGTGGCACGTCGCCCTCACGATAGCCTCGCGCGAAGCTCTTTCGGAGGGCGTATGATTAAGCGGCTGGATAACGTTAAAATACCCGCAGGCAAGGGCGAGGACGAGCTTTATAAACTGGTAAAAAAGAGGGCGGGCGGCAGGCTCGGCTATTTCAGAATATTAAAAAAGTCGCTCGACGCGCGCGACAAAAACAATATCTTCTGGCTTTATTCCGTGGCGTATTCGCAAAGCAGCGAGGCGGAGGAAGAGCCGCAGTTTGAAAAACTTTCGGTTGCGCCCGCGGTATGCGTGATAGGTTCGGGCCCCGCAGGGCTGTGCTGTGCCGTGCGGCTGTGCGAACACGGCTACGCCCCCGTAATTCTGGAACGCGGCAAGGCCGTGGACGAGCGCTCGCGCGAGGTGGATGCCTTCTTTAAAGAACGCAAACTCAACCCCGAGTGCAACGTGCAGTTCGGCGAGGGCGGCGCGGGAACTTTTTCCGACGGCAAACTCAACACACAGACCAAGGACGGCTATAACCGCGACGTGCTTAAAATTTTTGCACGCTTCGGCGCGCCCGAAGAAATTTTATACCTCAACAAACCGCACATCGGCAGCGACAAACTGAAAGTCGTGCTCAAAAATATCCGCGCCTACATAGAGAGTTGCGGCGGCAGGTTTCTGTTCAACAAAAAATTTGTAGGGTTCGGCTCTTCGGGCGGCGAACTTAAAAGCGTAATTTTCCGCGACGCACTAAGCGGCGAGGAGGGCGAACTCTCCGTATCGGCAGCCGTGCTTGCGGTGGGTCATTCCGCGCGCGATACGTTCAGAATGCTCTATGAAAGAGGAGTAGTTATGCAGCCGCGCGACTTTGCCGTCGGCGTGAGGGTGGAGCATCTTTCCGAACGCATAAGTTTTGCCCAGTACGGCAAAAACTATAAACTTCTGCCCGCGGCAGACTACAAACTCGTATCACACGCGCACGAACGTACGGTGTTCACCTTCTGTATGTGTCCCGGCGGCGTGGTTATTCCCGCCGCAAGCGAAGAGGGCGGAGTGGTGGTCAACGGAATGAGCGACTTTGCTCGTGACGGAATAAATTCCAACTCCGCGCTTATGGTTCAGCTCAGCCGCGCCGACTTCGGCGAGGGGCTGTTCGACGGTATGGAGTTCCAGAGGAAGATAGAAGAGCGCGCCTTTGCGGCGGGCGGCAGAACTTACCGCGCCCCTTGTCAGCTGTTCGGCGACTTTGTAAGGGACAGGGTTTCTGATAAATTCGGCGAAGTTTTACCCACTTACGCGGCGGGCGTGCAGTTTGCGCCGCTGAACGGGGTGCTTCCCGCGGTCGCCGTCGAGGCGCTTAAAACCGCCGTGCCCGATATGGGCAGAAGGCTTAAAGGGTTCGACAGTCCCGACGCGCTGTTCACGGGCGTGGAGACGCGCTTTTCCTCCCCCGTAAGAATTGTCCGCGGAGATGACAGGCAGAGCGTTTCGCTTAAAAATCTGTACCCGTGCGGCGAAGGGAGCGGCTATTCGGGCGGGATAACAAGCTCTGCGGCGGACGGCATAAGGACGGCGGAATATATATTCAATCTGCATAAAAACCGCCCTAATAATCATTAAAACACTATATTTTTTTCATATTATGTACACAAAAAACGGCTATAATTTAATCAGCAAAGGCAAAGAGGCAGAAAAGTCCGCGCCTTGCAAAATCCCTCCGCGGCGCGCATAGCCGCCCTGTGGAAGCAGCCGACCACACATAACTTTTTTCATATTCTCTCGAACGGACCCTGCGCCTTTAAAGGCGCGGGGTCCACCCCGTTTTTACATAGAAAAAACGGGTACGACTCCTGTAAACGCCTTTAAAGGCGCAGGGTCCACCCCGTTTTTA
>ERZ1643246.1170-NODE-1170-length-29508-cov-11.355346_pt1 | contig 29508 bp, 21 predicted proteins | sample MGYA00579265_ERZ1643246 | MGnify/ENA primary metagenome ERZ1643246 (study PRJEB29033, sample SAMEA4952261) | chicken gut metagenome | biome: Broiler Chicken; feature: Gastrointestinal Tract; material: Caecum | place: Ireland | collected 2018 | study: Broiler...
TTATGATGTTTCCTTGGATGAATTGATCAAATAAAAAAACGCCGCCCGCCGTCATCTGACGGCGGGCGGCATATTTTCTTTTAACTCTTCGTGAAACGGGCTTTCTGCCGACGGCGCGATCCCCCCACGAAAGAAATCCGATCTCAAAGAATGTCGTTTGCGTAGATGGGGAATTTTTCGCAGAGCGCGGCGACCTTATCGGAAACATCCGCAATGGCTTCCTCGCGTCCCTGAATGACTTCCGTGACAAGATCGGCGATCTGCGTTGCCTCCGCCTCTTTCATTCCGCGGGACGTGATGGCAGGGGTTCCGATACGCACACCGCTCGTGATGAACGGCGACGTCGTCTCAAAGGGAATGGTGTTCTTATTTGCCGTGATGTGTGCGCGGTCAAGCAGCGCCTCCAGTTCCTTGCCCGTCATATCGTCCTTCCGAAGATCAACGAGCATGAGGTGGTTGTCCGTGCCGCCCGAAACGAGACGCACGCCGTTCTGCATGAAGCGGTCTGCCATTGCTGCCGCATTCTTGACGATCTGCTGCTGATAGAGCTTGAACGCGGGCGAGAGCGCCTCTTTGAAGGCAACCGCCTTTGCCGCGATGACGTGCATCAGAGGTCCGCCCTGCGTGCCGGGGAACACCGCCTTGTCGATCGCCTTGGCGTACTGCTCCTTGCACATGATGACGCCGCCGCGCGGACCGCGCAATGTCTTGTGCGTCGTGGTCGTCACAAAATCTGCAACGGGAACGGGATTGGGATGCAGTCCTGCCGCAACAAGCCCCGCAATGTGCGCAATGTCCACCATCATGAGCGCACCCACCTTGTCGCAGATCGCGCGGATGCGCGCAAAATCAAGGATACGCGGATAGGCACTTGCACCCGCGACGATCATCTTCGGCTTGCACTCGAGAGCGATCTTCTCCATCTCGTCATAGTCGATGGTCTCCGTCTCCTTGGATACACCGTAAGGTACAATGTTGAAAAACGTCCCCGAGAAATTGACGGGCGAGCCGTGCGTCAGGTGACCGCCGTGCGAAAGGTTCATGCCCATGACGGTATCGCCCGGCTTGAGCATGGCAAAATAGACCGCGAAGTTTGCCTGTGCGCCCGAATGCGGCTGAACATTGGCGTGCTCGCAGCCGAACAGCTCCTTGAGACGGTCGCGCGCAAGATTTTCCACAATATCGACATACTCACAGCCGCCGTAATACCGCTTTCCGGGATATCCCTCCGCGTATTTATTGGTGAGATGACTCCCCATCGCCGCCATGACTGCGGGCGAGACAATGTTCTCACTGGCAATGAGTTCCAGATTGCCGCGCTGACGCGAGAGCTCCTGCTCCATCGCTTTGCATACTTCGGGATCAGCCTTTCTGACAGTTGTAAGATCGATCATGTGATTACCGTCCTCATATAATTTTCCGTATCATTATAACAGAATCCATTCAAAATAGCAAGAACATCGCAAGACTTTTCATGAGAATCCGCCGCCCGACGCCACAGGCGTCGGGCGGCGGTCGAACGATCCTTTCATGCGTTGTCTATTCCATAGCCAAGGCAAATTTTACTCCGCGCTCTCCCCTTCCGACACGCCGTCAGAAACTTCGGAAGGCTCCTCTGGCGTCTCTTCGGAAGGCTGTTCCTGCACCTCTTCGGGAAGTTCGGCTGGTCCGTAATTGTAGTATCCGCTCGCCTTCGCTACGGCAGCCAGCTCGGCGAACTCCGACTTATAGACATCTTCCGCAAGATATGCGCTCATCCCTTCAAGGCGCACGAGCACATTTTCAAGCGACGCGTTGCCGCGATATGCCGACGCACGAAGGACAAGTGCAAATTCCGCAACACAGGCGGCAAACTGCACGTCCTGCGTCGCCGTCTCCTGTCCTGTAACGGTGAGCGTGACTTCACAATCTTCGCCCGCTTCATTCTTATAACGTACCGCCGCTTCGGCAAGGGCGGCATCCGTGTCCGCATCCGAAAGCTCGATCTCGTACATGGCGGTCACGCAGAGGTTGCTGCCGATCTCGCCCGCGTCCTTTTCCGTATTGTTGAAGTCTTCCTCGGACATGGTCTTCATGTCGTAGCCCAAAAGACGATAGGAAGATACCGCATCGGCATTGAAGGTAACGCCCGCCTTTGCGTCCTTTGCGACAGTATACAGTGTCCCCGCGACCTCTTCAACGAACACCTTCTGCGCTTCGAGCGGCGTGTCGATGTAGCAATAGTTGCCGTTCCCGTTGAGCGCGAGCGTCTGCATGAAGTCGTCACGGAGATTCCCCATGCCGACCCCCACGACAGAGAGCGCAATTCCGCTCTTCGCCTTCTCCTGAATGAATTCCTTGAGTTCGTCCTGATTGGAAATGCCGACGTTGAAATCGCCGTCCGAAAGAATGATGATACGGTTATTTCCGTTCTCGGCACGGTGCGCCTCCGCCTGTTCATAGGCACGCTGCAAGCCGTCCGAACCGTTGGTAGAGCCGTAAGAAGAGAGTTTGTTGATCGCATTTCGGATGGCGGGCTTGTTCTCCTCCGTCGCCGCCGTGCTTTCAAGAACCGTCTTGACTCCGCTTGCATAGGTCACGACGGACACACGGTCCTGTGCGCCCAATGTATCAAGAAGTTTGTTTGCGCCGTACTTGACGAGATCGAGTCGGCTCTGCCCCTCCGTGCCTGCGAGAGTTCCGCCCATTGAGCCCGAAACGTCCACCAAAAGGACGTAATTCGCGTCCCCCGTTCTCACGGCCTCTTCGGTCTTAATGCCGACCGTCATGAGTTTGTGCTCCGCGTTCCAAGGACAATCGGAAAGATATGCCGAAACACCTACCGCCTCGCCCGCTTCGGGCGCGGGATAGTCATAGTCAAAATAGTTGACGAGCTCTTCCAGCCGTACCGACTCGGGCGAAATCTTCACGCCCTGCCGAAGCTGCGTTCTTACAAGCGAGTACCCCGCCGTATTCCGATCCAGCGAAAAATAGGACGAAGGCGCCGTCTCGGTATCGGAAAACCCCTGTTCCACGACTGTATCATACAGATAATTTTCCCCGTCCGAAAAGAGCGGATAACTCTCCCCTGCAGGATATAAACCGCTGTCCGCACCCTTCATGCCGCCCGAGCATCCGCACAGCAGTGCGGCCGCCGCACAGGAACATACAAACGCCGTGATCTGTTTTTTCATCTTTTCCCTCCTTTCCGCCATTCGGCGGGATGCTCTTTTGCATCCTTTTCACCTCTACAACGTTCGCGCTGTCCCCGCTGTCCCGCATTTTCTAAAATTTTCCAAAAAAAATTAAACACTTTCCGTAATCAGCAAAAGAAGATAGTAAAATGCTTCCTCCTGTCCCATGACCGTCAGATAGCAGTCCCCCCAAAAACGTTCGAGTCGGGCGTCCGTTACATATTCCCCGTTCCATGTCCGATGATCGTATTGATAAGAATACCCGTACACCTTCCCTTCGGAAGAAAGATCGTGAAACGAGCGAAGCTCCTCGGGAACCGCTTTGCCGTCCGTCAGATCAAAGGATACATCTGCCTGCCAGCGGCTGAGCGCATGCATATATTCGATATGCACCGAAAGCAGAACATTTTGCCCCTCCACCGAATAGAGCGTATAGCTCGCCGAAGCGTTTGTCGCCTTTCCGAGAACGGGGAGTTTTCCCAATACGCTGCCGTAATCCTCTTCCAACGCTACATACGACACGGGCTTTGCTGTCGCCGAGGAAAGCGTATAGTAAGTCACGCTCTCGCCCGAAGGCACATCCTGCGGAACGTCCTGCGAAAAACGCGGAAGAAGCAATCCGACAGCCACTGCGGCTATCAGAAGAACGCACGCCAAAGAAGAGGCAACCTTAAAAAAGATCCCCCTGCGTCTTGCCCCTTCAGGCTTACCCACCGCGCGCTTCGCCTGCGTCAGATCGAGAGCAGGCGTCTCATTTCCGTCAAAGTAGTCACGGAATGCGCGTTCGATTGTATCGTCCTTCTTCATATCTTTCATATCTACAACGTTTTTACGCATCCGTCTGTCCCTCGGAAAGCAACTTTTTTAACTTTTCTTCTGCGGCGCTGACCATCCGCTGTACCGCCGACTTGCTTACTCCCGTCTCCTTCGCGATCTCCCGCACCGTAAAGTCGAGATAGTATCGATAATAGATCATCCTGCGCTCCAAAGGCGCAAGCTTTGCTACCGCATCCTCCAAAACAAGCGCCCTGTCCATACGCTCGGGATGATACCTTTCATCCGTCAGATGAAAAAATTCGTCAAGATCTTCCTCTGCACGCACCTTGCGCTTTCGCAAAAGATCAAAAGCAGTGTTCCGTACGATACGCATGACAAACGCACAGCCGTTTGTCCCGATGCGGTATCCCCCGATCCCGCGCGCGAGCTTCAAAAAGCTGTCGCTCACGACGTCCTCGGCGTCCGCACGGTTGCGCACAATGCCGCGGGCAAGCGCAAGCATCCGCCCGCCAAGGCAGGCATAGATGCCGTCCAGTGCCTCTGCATCGCCAGACCTGAGCGCCCGCAAAAGCAATTCAATTTTTTCGCTGTCGGCAGGCGCCATGCGTTCCCTCCCTGCAAAGTTCTTCTCATTGTAACACACCCCGCCTCGTTTATAAAGAGGGAAAAATCTGCGCCGCTTTGGAAGAAATAATATGATACTGATATAAAAAGAAATGAATACTTTCGGGGTTGACAAATCATCTCCATATGATATACTCATAATATGAAAAATTTCCTCTACGGTATCCTTCTCTTTTTGACTGCAGTTATTCTTGTTGCAGGAAGCGTCCTGTGGGCGCAATTTGCCCCTGTTCCCATGGGCGCAGCCATCGCCATGACTGCGGTCGGCGCCGCAGGGCTTCTCGCTGCGATCGCAGTCAATCTCATTCTGACCCGCCGCAAGTATCACGCCATGATGAACGGCGATATGGGCGAAATGCAGGAGCATTATGATCGGATACGCGAGCGCATCCGCAAAGACCCCGCCGCCGCAAGAAAAGAAATCCTGCGCACGGCGCATCTTTGCCGCCTCTATGCCGCCGCCCTGCTCCTGTGCGCCGTCCTGCTCGTTTGCGGCGTGCCGCAACTTCTGACCCGTATCCCGATCACTGCAGAGGATGACAGATTTTTCCTTCTTATCCTTCCTGCACTCGCCCTGACAGGCGTGCTCTTCATGCCCCTGATCAGAGTTTTTCTTCCGTTTGAGAAAACTTCGTCCGACGAACAAAAAATGCGTCGGCTCACTCTCATTGAAAAAGACAAGGCGCCTTTCTTGTATGCCCTGGCGCAACAGGCAGCGGAAGCGACCTCCTGCCGCAAGCCGTTCCTGCTTTTTCTGGAAACGACCATGGAACACACGTTCGCTGTCGGAGAGAACAACGGCGTCATGGAGATCCTCGTCTCCCCCGTCTACCTTGCACTGCTGACACAAAAAGAGATCTATGCCGTCTTGCTGCACGAATTTGCGCATATCGTACATAAGGATCCCAAGACAAGCCGCCGCCTCATCGGCATAACGCAAAGCTTTTCCAAACTGCCGCTCTTCTATTCTTTTTTCCACACCCTCCTGAATATGGAGAGCGATGCCTATCTGACGTACGCCTCCCCGCTTCTTGAAGCAGAGGCCGACAAAGTCTCGGCGCAAAAATATGCGCAGACCGCGATCGACGCGTTCGCCAAAAGCGCCTGTCTTTTGGAATGCTTCCGCTTCCCCTGCCGCGAACTTAACTACGAACTGTACGCAAGCGAAACGCCCGTTACAGACTATTTTGAGCGATACATCGCTTACGCAGACAACTTCCTGCACACGCATGAAGACACGCTTCGTCCCATTCTCATGCGCACCCTTCCCTCCCGCCGTGATTCACACCCCACGCTTCGCATGCGCATGGAAGCGGCCGGCATTGATTCCTATGACATCAGCGCGCGGGAAGAGGACGAAGCGTTCCGCGGCGAAGTTTCACGTTTGGTCGCGGCAAGCAGCGCGCTCGTTGGCAATGACCTCTTTTACAACTGGAAAGGGGCACATCAGGACTGCTACGTCGACTGCAACGAAGAGATCGCCGCTTTTGAAGAGGCGTATGCGCAAAACAATGCCGACGAATATCTGTGGACACAGGCGATCCGTCGGTATTTTGTCCTGGACGCGGCGCGTATGGCTGTCCTTGCCGACGAAGCGCTCGCCGATGCCGAGCGCAAGACGGATGCACGCCGATTCCGCTGCATCTACCTTGCCATGACAGATGATCCGCGCGCCGTGGAAGAAATGCGTGCCCTGCTCTGCGACGAAACCTGCTTGCGGAACACATGATCGAACTGTATATGGACACCGTCTTGCGCACGGGCGACGAAGCACTGCTCGCTCGCATACGCGCAGAGCAACCCGTCATGGCAGAGCGGGCGCGCGATGCCATGAAAGCGTACATGAAACTGCGCATAAAACCCAAAAATCTGCGTTCGTGCGATCTGTCCGCGGCGCGCATCGCCGCCATGCAGAAGGTCGCGTGCCGCCTTGCCGTTCCCGAAATTTCTGAAATCCGAATCGCATCCGTCGCACACGATCCCCGTCGGAATGTCTATCTTTTGGGAGCGCGCTTCCGTCAGACCGCCGATGCAGACAAGGAACAGGCGCTCAGCAAAGCATTCTCCTGCCTGAGCAATTACTGTGACACGCTGACGGACGGTACAAATCTCTATCTCTTCCATGTCTATCCGAAAGACGTTCCCCTATGGAATGCCCTGACATCCGTCGGAACCAAGCTGAATTGAACTTTGCCGAATCGAACTTTTCTGTCCGCCGCCCGCCGTCCTAAGACGGCGGGCGGCGCATTATGCTTTCGTAAATTGTTTTCTTATCCCGTTCATTGTTTTTGTCTTGATTTTTCCCGTGAAATATGGTATATTATCTCTGCCACACAACTTGATAAGCATCACAGATACGTTTCAGGCATCGACGTATCTTCTTTATCCTGTGATGCGGATAGTTGTGTGGCAACAACGAAGGTACAGATGCGGGGGCGCACCTTCGTAGGGTGCGCCCCTTATTTTATGATCTGTCAGACAGGAGGTAGAGAGTATGGTATGCAAAAAATGCGGCGCGGCGTATGAGGGAAGTTTTTGTCCCGAATGCGGCGAGCCTGCGGACGAAGCACTCAATGTGTGCCCCGTCTGCGGAAAGGAGCGAGAGGAAGGAAAGCGGTTTTGCGTGAAATGCGGATATGACTTTTCGCGCTCGCAGCCGTCTGAAGCATCGCAGGAAAAACCTGCTGCCGCGGCGAAAGAGAAAAAACAGCCGCTGGCATTTCTCAAAAAGCTGTCCAAAAAGACCTGGATCATCATTCTTTCGGTGGCGCTTGCGATCGTGGTCGCACTTGCGGTTGCGATTCCCGTCGCCATCGTGTCGTCCAACATTTTCCGTATCGGAAAAGTCGACAAGATCAACATCGGCGACAGCCGCGAGCGGGTCAAGGAGGTCCTCGGAGAGCCCTATGTCTTCTCGGACAGCCTGTATGAATATTACGATGACGATTTCAAAGCGCTGATGAAGAAGATGGAAGACGCTGAGGGCGACCTCGAGGGCTCCTTCGAAGACATGGAAGACGAGGACGATCTGGAAAACGCCTTCGGCGATCTGGAAGATCTTCTTTTGGAATACGAGACGACCGAATATCAGTATATCGCCGTCTCCTTCGACGGCACGGGTGCCGTGGCGAGCGTGTATTTTGACGCAAAGCGCACGGAGGCGACCAAAGACAGTCCGAAAACCTACCAGAAGCACACGCTCATCACGAAAGAAGTACTTCGCTACGTTCCGACGGACATCATCTATTCCGTAGAGTTTACGGACGGAAGTTTTTACAAAGGCGTTGCCCTGCACGACTTTACAGCGACCGACTACAGCAAGGAAGTCCAGATCGAATGGAAAGACGCCTGGAAGAGCGACTACTCGGCGCAGCTTTCCGTCACGTCCAATCCCGACATCCTTGCAGGGGATTGCGGCGACAGCGTGTTCTACTATCTCGATACCAAGGGTGACAACGTTCTTCGCATCACGGGAAGCGGCAAAGCGGAACTTGAATACAATCTGCCGAACAGCGTCATCGAAAAACATCCTGCAAGCGTATTTATCGGGAAAGAAGTGACGCTCGGCGACTGGGGGCATCTTCCCGCAACGCCGGGCGGCGTCGCCGTTGAAGCGGGCAATCCTGCATATATCTCCAAGGACGGGTGTCTTCTGGACATCTCGGGGGCAGTTCTGATACTCGCCACCCCCGACGGGCATATCCCCGACGGCGTAACCGTCATCAGAAGAGATGCATTTGCGCTTTGCGCTTCCATCACGGAGCTGACTGTCCCCGACGGCATTACCGAAATCCAAGACGGCGCGTTCAGCGCTCTCACCGAACTGGAAAGCATTATCCTGCCTTCCACTGTAACAGAATGCGAAGAATACGCATTCTTTCCGAATGCTCCCGTTACATACTTTGAAGCGCCGTTTGCTGCGATCAGGAGCTTTTATATAAGCGTCGCTCCGAACGTGGAGACATTGGTGATCAACGGCGGAATCATGAATCTGGCAGACGACAATACCTATTTCAAAGGCTTTAACAATCTTAAGACGCTGATCATAGAGGAAACTGTCGACTGCCGTTCAAACGGCATGTCAGGCCCCTTCAGCGCCACCGATATTACTCTCGATTTGCCCGCGCTCACGACGCTTGAATGGAATGCTGAAATTCTTCCGCAAGGATATCGCTTCAAAAACAGCTCCAACCTTAATGCCATCTCCTTGAGTGACCACACTTCCGATGTCTACGCACAGGCATTCCGTCAGACTGCCTTCTGGGAAGATCCGTCCAACTGGGACGGCGACGTGCTTTATGCAGGCAAGCACCTGTTATACGCCGACAGCGCTCTTTCCGGGAGCTACGCCGTCAAAGAAGGCACACTCTTTATCAGTGCAGAAGCATTTTCCGACTGCACCGAACTCACCTCCGTCAGCGTTCCCGACAGCGTGCTCTTCATCGGAGGAGATGCTTTCCCCGAACAGATCCTGAAGACGCAGGAAAGCGTCTATCTCGGGAAGCATCTCATTTCTGTGGACAAGACCGCGGAACAATTCACCATTGCGGACGGAACGCTCTCCATCGGAAGCTCTGCATTCCGAAACAACACTGCGCTTAAGAGCATCGTCATCCCCGAAGGCGTTACTTCCATCGGAAATCACGCTTTCTTCGGTTGCAGCGCATTGGAATCCGTTGTCCTTCCCGCCAGCCTTACTTCCATCGGCCGCTATGCTTTTTTCGGCTGCAAAGCGCTCAAATCCCTTGTCCTTCCCGAAAACGTTGTCTCCGTCGGCACATACGCCTTTTATCAGTGCTCTGCACTGACAAGCGTCACCTTCGGGTCAAAAATCAAAACCGTTTATAGCGGGGCTTTCAACGATTGCACGAACCTGAAAACCGTTCAGATCAGCGATCTTGCCGCATGGTGCAGCATCGAATTCGGCTCAGAGAACGGCAATCCCCTGGCCTTGGATGGCGCCAAGCTGTATGTGGGCGATCAGGTCATTACCGAGCTTGTCATTCCCGAAGGGGTAACCTCCATCGGCAATTATGCTTTTTGCGGAACGAGCTTCAGAAGCGTCACCATTCCGGACAGCGTTGCCTCCATCGGACATGCTGCTTTTTCCGGATCGGCAATCGAACGCCTCGTGCTCAACGCGGCGCTGATCGATGATTCTGCTTTTTCCAACTGCACTTCCCTCACTTCCGTGACCTTCAAAGACGGAGTGCATTATATCAACGACTGGGCATTCGAAAACTGCACGGCGCTCTCATCTGTCACATTCGGAAACGGACTGCTCTCTGTCGGTGATAGGGCTTTCAGACATACAGCCGTGAAAAATATCACCCTTCCCGCTTCCCTGCGCTCTATCGAAAGCACCGCATTCTACTCCTGCGAAAGTTTGACCGACGTGGTGTTCTCATTAACTGACGGTTGGGGGCATGACTTATCGGATCCCGCTAAAAACCTGGAATATGTCACACGCTCGCCGATCGATTATACATTGACTCTCACCCGCGGCTGACCGACTCTGCTCAGTAGATCGTTGCTTTATTAAAACAAAAAAACGGGCGTCTCTCCCTTTGGAGAGACGCCCGTTTTTTATCGCCGCTTAAATATGTTTTTCCAAAAACGCCTTCAGCGTAGGCGCGGGGACATAGCCCAGATTGTTCCCGACGGGAACGCCGTCCTTGAAGACAATGACGTTGGGAATGGACATGACACCGTAGCGCTGTGCCGCCTCGCCGTTTTCATCCACATCCACTTTGACAAAGGTTGCCCTTCCCGCCAGTTCTCCCGCAACGCCGTCCAGAACGGGCGCAAGCATGCGGCACGGACCGCACCAGCTCGCCCAGAAATCACAGACAACGGGACCTTTCTTGATGAGCTCTTCAAGCTGTGCTCCCGAAACTTCCATCACATTTTTCGACATGATCAGATCCTCCTTTTGATATAATCGGCAAGTTCGCCGAATTTTACTCGTTCGGATGCGGAAGCGCGCAGATCTTTGACCTCTGCTGCACCCTCCGCAAGTTCATTCTCCCCGAGAACCGCCACAAAGCGCGCACCCGTCTTGTCCGCATACTTGAACTGCGCCTTGACGGAGCGATCCATAAGATCGGTCTCGCAGGAGATCCCCTCTTTGCGCAGGTTCTGCGCCAGAAGGAAAGCCTGTTTGCGGGACGCTGTGTCCATGCCCGCAAGATAGCACATGGTACCCGTGTCCGCAGGCGGCATACAATTTTCCGCCTCCATGACGAGCAGAAGCCGCTCCATGCCCGCGGCAAAGCCGACAGCAGGCACGGGTTTTGAGTCCATCTGCTCGAGGAGCGTGTCGTATCTGCCGCCCCCCAACACGGTACCCTGTGCGCCCGCCGCATCCGAGACAAACTCGAACACGGTACGGCTGTAATAGTCAAGTCCGCGCACGATGGAAGGATCTACCGTATACGCGATTCCCGCCTCCGAGAGCAGGGTCTTGACCTGTTCAAAGTGTGCACGGCAATCATCGCATAGATAGTCGAGCATGCGCGGCGCGCCCTCGGCGATTTTCTTGCAACCCTCCACCTTACAGTCGAGAATACGCATGGGGTTCTTGTCAAAACGGGCACGGCAGTCCTCGCACATCTCGCCGATATGGGGCGCAAAGTACTCCTTGAGCGCCTGATGATAGCGCGCACGACAGTGCTTGCAGCCGATGGAATTGATGCGCAGCTCTACTTTTTTGAGTCCGAGGCTTCTTAAAAAGGCATCGGCAAGCGAGATGGTCTCCGCATCCGCCGTCGCGCCCGCCGCGCCGTACAGCTCGCAGCCGAACTGGTGGAACTCGCGCAGTCTGCCCGCCTGCGGACGCTCATAGCGGAACGCCGAGATGAGATAATACGCCTTGAAGGGAAGCGCGCTGCCTGCAAGTCCGTGTTCGATGAACGCTCTTGCAACGCCCGCCGTCCCCTCGGGGCGAAGCGTTACCGATCTTCCGCCCTTGTCGAGAAAGGTGTACATCTCCTTGTTGACGATGTCTGTCGTATCGCCCACGCCGCGCGAAAAGAGCTCGGTATGCTCGAATACAGGCGTACGGATCTCTTTGAACGCATACGCCGCCGCGATCTCACGCGCTTTCGCCTCCAAGTACTGCCACTGATACGCCTGCGACGGCAGGACGTCTTTACAACCCTTCGGAATCTGAATCATATTAGCTGCCTTCCATGTGTATTTTGATCGCCGTGCCCTTTCGCACGGCATGCATTCGGGAATGCGCGGCAGGCAAAGAAAATCTTGCCCTAAAAATCCCGTCCTTTCGCCTGCCTTTGACTACTTGCCGCAACGCCCCCGCGTTCTTAAAGATCTTAAAGAACGTACTTCTTCAAATCTCTGTCTTTGGTGATCTTTGCGAGGTGTTCCTCGACATACTTTCTGTCGATCTCCACCGTGACGAGGGGATAATTGCCGCCGCCCGCGTTGAAAGAGATGTCCTCGAGCAAAAATTCCATGACGGTATGCAGTCTGCGCGCACCGATGTCCTCGCTCGTGAGATTGATCTCCTCGGAGATCTCCGCGATCGCCTCGATGGCGTCGGGCGTGAACTTGAGATCGACGTTATCCACCGCGAGAAGCATCGCATACTGCTGGGTAATGGAATGCTCGGTATTGGTAAGAATGTTGATAAAGTCTTCTTTGGTCAGGCTTGCAAGTTCCACCGAGACGGGGAAACGTCCCTGAAGCTCGGGGATGAGATCCTCCACGCGTGCGACGTGGAACGCGCCTGCCGCAATGAAGAGCATATAGTCCGTTTTGACGGCGCCGTACTTGGTCATGACGGTGCTGCCCTCGACGATGGGCAGGATGTCGCGCTGGACGCCCTCGCGCGAGACGTCCGCCCCGCCCGTGTTGCCCTTTGCGGCGATCTTGTCGATCTCGTCGATGAAGATGATACCGTCGTTCTCTGCGCGGCGCAGTGCCTCATCCGTCACGGCGTCGTCGTCGATGAGTTTTTCCGCTTCCTCGGCAATGAACAGCTTCATCGCCTCGCTCACGGTCAGTTTGCGCTTCTTTTTCTTCTGGGGGAGCATTTCCCCGAAGATGGAACCGAGGTTGATCGCCGCGCCGCCCGGAACAAGTTCCATGTTCTTGGGCTCGTCGCGCACCTCTGTTTCGATGACCATCTTATCGAACGTCCCCTTGCGCAGGGACTCCAAGAGATTTTGTTCGAACACCTCGCGCGCGGTCTCGCCGCGGTCCGCTTTCTTCGCCTCCGCAAGAATTTTGACCATCTTCTTCTCGGCGGTCTCGGTCGCTTTGACGGAAACTTCGGCAGTCTTCTCGTCTTTGACGAGGCGCACGGCACACTCCACAAGATCGCGCACCATGCCTTCGACGTCCTTACCGACATACCCGACTTCGGTGTACTTGGTCGCTTCAACCTTGATGAAAGGCGCCTTGACGAGCTTTGCAAGGCGGCGGGCGATCTCGGTTTTACCGACGCCCGTGGGGCCCTTCATGATGATGTTCTTGGGGGTAATTTCGTCGCGCACCTCCTTGGAGAGCTGTGCGCGGCGATAACGGTTGCGCAGGGCGATGGCGACTGCCTTTTTGGCCTCGTCCTGACCGATGATGTGTTTATTGAGTTCGTTTACGATCTGTTTGGGTGAAAGATCCATCTGTCAGCTCCTTGTTCAAAAATTTTCTCTCAGATCGTCTCGCAGATGATGTGATCGTTGGTGAACACACAGATTTCGGATGCGATCTTGAGCGCCTTTCTGGCGATCTCCTCGGCAGAGAAGTCGGTGTTCTGAGCGAGTGCGCGCGCCGCCGCAAGGGCATAGTTTCCGCCCGAGCCGATCGCGCAGATTCCCTCATCGGGTTCGATGACTTCGCCCGTGCCGGAGAGGATGAGCAGCGTATCCTTGTCGGCGGTGATCATCATCGCCTCGAGCTTTCTGCCCATTTTATCGCTGCGCCAGAGCTCGGCAAGCTCCACCGCGGAGCGCATGAGGTTGCCCGCAAACTTGTTGAGCATGCCCTCGAAACGCTCGGAGAGCGCAAAGGCGTCCGTCACCGAGCCCGCAAAGCCCAGAATGACCTTGCCGCCGTAAATGCGGCGCACCTTGATCGCCGTGTTTTTGAAGATGACCGATTCACCCATCGTGACCTGTCCGTCGCCCGCAATCGCGGTAACGCCGTCCTTTTTGACGGCACAGATGGTGGTACCGTGAAATTCCATATCCGTTCCTCCTTACTCGCAAAGCTGTGCGCGGATGCGGTCAATTTCCGCGAGCGCGCGCTCTGCCATCAGTTTCTTTTTTTGTTTTTTATCTTTGACATCCATGCCGCGTAAAATCCCGTAGTTGGCATTCATCGGCTGGAAATGTGCGTTCTCAGCCGCAATATAGCGCGCAAGCGCACCGCAAACGCAGGTATCCTCGGGCACGATGCTCTCTTTTCCCTGCATACGCCTGAAACAATTGATCGCCGCAAGCATGCCGCTCGCCGCGCTCTCAACATACCCTTCAACGCCCGTCATCTGTCCCGCAAAAAAGAGATTCTTATTGTCTTTTGCTGAAAAATCATGGTTTAAAACGTGCGGAGAATCGAGGAACGTGTTGCGGTGCATGACGCCGTAGCGCACAAACTCCGCATTCCGAAGGGCGGGAATGAGCGAAAACACCCGTTTCTGCTCCCCGAACTTGAGATTGGTCTGACAGCCCACAAGCCCTAAAAGCGTCCCTTCTTCGTTTTCGCGCCGAAGCTGAAGGACGGCATACGGCCGCTTTCCGTCCTCATCCTCCAATCCGACGGGTTTGAAGGTCCCAAACCGCAGGGAATCCTTCCCGCGCGACGCCATCACTTCGACGGGCATACAACCCTCGAAGATCTCCCGCTTTTCAAAGTCGCGCAATGTCACCTTTTCCGCCGAGAGGAGCTCTCTTACGAACGTCTCATACTCCTCTTTATTCATGGGACAGTTCACATAGTCCCCCGTTCCCCTGCCGTAGCGGTCGGCAGTGAACGCCGCAGCCATATCCACGCTCTCCGCGGTGACGACGGGTGCCGTCGCATCGTAAAAATGCAGTCCGCCGCCGAACCGCGCCGCGATCGCCTCGTAGAGGGCGCCGTCCGTGAGCGGGCCCGTTGCCACGATCCCCGACTCGGGAAGCGAGTCTGCCTCGCGGCAAGCGATATGAATTTTCGGATGTGTACGCAGTTTTTCGGTAACGTATGCGGAAAAACGCTCCCTGTCCACGGCAAGCGCACCGCCCGCAGGCACGCGCGTCGCCGCTGCCGCCTCCATTGTCAAAGAGCCGAGGCGGCGCATCTCTTCCTTCAAAAGTCCGCAGGCGTTGCCGAAAACATCGTCGCTCTTTAAGGAGTTGGAGCATACAAGTTCGCAGAAATCATTGCTCATATGGGCGGGCGAACGACGCACGGGCTTTTGCTCGACGAGTTCCACATCCGCTCCGTTTTGGGCAAGGTACCAAGCCGCCTCGCTGCCCGCAAGGCCTGCGCCGATGACCGTGATCATGCCTGTTGGGAATTGCCGGGCTCGGCGGGTTTATCCGTCTTCTCGGGCTTGGGCGGACGCACGCGGTAGGAGCATTCCTTGTTGGAACAGCGGATGGTGCCGCGCGCTGTCTTGACGAGCGCGCTCCCGCACTGCGGGCATTTTTCGCCCGTGGGCTCATCCCAGCTCTTGAAGTCGCAGGCGGGATATCCCGTACAGCCGTAGTAGAACTTCCCCGTCTTGGTGCGCAGTTTCTTGGTGGGCTTGCCGCAGACGGGACATTTGCCCTCAAGAACGCCTTCCGCGACCTTTTCGCCGTAGGGAAGCGTGGATTTACAGGTGGGATAGTTGGGGCAGGCGAGGAATTTTCCGTATCTGCCGCTCTTGACGACCATCATCGCGCCGCACTTGGGGCAGGGCGTCGTGGAGACTTCCGTCTCCCCTTCGCTGATGATGTTCGAGCAGGCGGGATAGTTGGAACAGGCAAGATAGGTGCCGTATTTGCCCGTCTTTCTGACCATGGGCGAGCCGCACTTGGAGCACAGCACTTCCGTCACTTCGTCGCCGTCCGTCTTGGCAAAGCGCAGGCGCTTTTCAAAGGGCGGATAGAAGTCGGCGATGACGGCATGCCAGTCCTTGCCGCCGTCCTCGATGGCGTCCAGCTTGGTCTCCATGTCTGCCGTGAAACCGACGTCCATGACGTCGGGGAAGTATTTGACAAGCATATCCGTGATGCGGTAAGCGACTTCGGTGGGCTTCATGTACTTGCCCTCTTTTTCCACATACTTGCGCTTACCCAGCACGGAGATGATCGTCGCATATGTGGAGGGACGGCCGATGCCCTTGTCCTCCATCGCCTTGACGAGGGACGCGTCCGTGTAACGAACGGGCGGTTTGGTGAATTTCTGCTCGGGCTTGAGGCCGAGGCAGTCGAGAAGGTGTCCCTCCTCAACGGGCGGGAGAAGTCCTTTTCCGCCCTCTTCATCGCCCTCGGCGGGCTTGCTGTCCTGCCAGACTGCCGTATAGCCCGCAAACTTGAGCGCCTTGCCGCTCGCCTTCAGGGTATAGTCGCCGTTTGCGATCTCCACCTGCATGGAATCGTACAGAGCTTCCGTCATCTGCGATGCGATAAAACGCTCATAGATGAGTTTGTAGACGTTGTAGTGCTTGCGATCGAGCAGTTTTTTCACCGACTCGGGTGTGCGGGCAAGATCGATGGGACGGATCGCCTCATGCGCGTCCTGCGCGCCCTTCTTGGAGGCGTAGTAATTGGGCTTTTCGGGAAGGTATTCCTTGCCGTAATTATTTTCGATATATTGCCGTGCCGCCGCCTGTGCGTCCGTCGAGACGCGGGTGGAGTCGGTACGGATATAGGTGACGAACGCCAGATGTCCCATGCCTTCGACGTCAATACCTTCATAGAGGTGCTGCGCCATGAGCATGGTCTCGGGTGCGGTCATGCCGAGCTTGTTGGAAGCGTCCTGCTGCAAAGTACTTGTGGTGAAAGGCGCGGGCGCGTGCGACTTCGTCACACTGCGCTTGACGCTCGCCACTTCGTACTTGCCCGCATTCAGCGCGGCAAGTGCGGCGTCCGCCTCTTCGCGGCTCCCGATCTTGCACTTCTTGCCCTTGTACTTTTCCAGCGCCGCCTTGAAGGGAGAATATTTTTTGTCCGTATCCTGCAATTCGGCAGTGATCGTCCAGTATTCTTCGGGGACAAATGCCTGGATCTCGCGTTCGCGTTCGACGACAAGGCGGAGCGCAACCGACTGCACGCGTCCTGCGGAGAGTCCGTTGCCGATCTTATCGTTGAGAAGCGGCGAGAGTTTATAGCCGACAAGTCGGTCAAGGACGCGGCGCGCCTGCTGTGCGTCCACCAGGTTATAGTCGATGGTGCGCGGGCAGGTGAGTGCATGCTCCACCGCCTTGGGAGAAATTTCGTTGAATTCGATGCGGTTCTTGCCTTCAGCGGGAAGCCCCAAAACCGACTGCAGATGCCAGCTGATCGCCTCGCCTTCGCGGTCGGGGTCGGTTGCGAGGTAAACTTTGTCCGCGCGCTTTGCTTCCTCGGTGAGGCGCTTGATGACTGCCTCCTTGCCGGGGGAGTTGACATAGCGCGGTTCATAGTTTTTGTCCGTTGCGACGCCGAGCTGTTTCTGCGGCAGATCGCGGATGTGCCCGCCCGAGGCGTCCACCTGATATTTCCCCTTCAGATAGCGGGAGATGGTCTTCGCCTTGCTGGGCGACTCAACGATGATAAGGTCCATATTGCTCCTTCCAGGACAAAACGTCCGTCATTCATTTTTTGAGGGCGGTATACACATTCCCGCCTGCACGTGCGGCAAGCCCCTTGATTTCCAGAGAGGCGAGCGTTGCCTGCGCCTCCCAGACGGGAACGCCCGCTTTTGCCGCGAGCGCTGCCGCATGTCCTTCACCCGCCGCAGAGAGCACGGCGAAAAGTTTTTGTTCCTCTTTTGTAAGTGCGGGAGCGGCGTGAGCGGTTCGCTCCATGCCGAACATTTCAAAGATATCGCCCGCATCCGTACACAGATATGCTCCCTGTTTGATGAGCCCGTTACAGCCCGCGCCCTGCGCCGCGCCTGCATTGTGCGGAAGCGCAAACACTTCGCGTCCGTAGGCAAGCGCTCTTTCGGCGGTGATGAGCGTGCCGCTCTTCTGTCCTGCCGCGAGCACAAGCACGCCCTCCGAAAGTCCCGCAAGAATGCGGTTGCGCGCATGAAAGGCGCTCTTCTGAACCCGCGTGCCCATGGGATACTCACTGACAAGCAGCGCCCTTTTGACGATTTCGCGCTTTAAGGCGGCATGCACGGCGGGATAATCCACATCCAGCCCGCACGGAAGCACGCTGATCAGATTCCCCGAAGAAAGCGCGCCGTCAATCGCGGCGCGGTCGCCGCCCTCGGCAATGCCCGTCACGATGACGAACCGCGAAGAAAGTTCCGCGGCGATCGCCTTGCCCGTCTTTGCCGCCCATGCAGGCAGAAGCCTTGACCCGACAATGCAGAACTTGCGCGCCGAGAAAAGTTCGCGCCTGCCAATACAAAAGAGCGCAATCGGCGGATCGGGAATGGCGCGGAGCGCTTCGGGATAGTCGGCACTTGCGGGAGTAACTGCGAAACAATGTTTTTCGGAAAGACGTGCAAGATACTGCTCCGCCTCCCGCTCGGGCGTCGTGCGGTCAGTATTATATACCCCGTCCGCGCCCGTTTGTATCACTGCCGCGCAAATTTTTTTGAGTTCGGAAAGCGGAAGCCCCTGTGCACACGTCCGCGCAACGGCGCTGCGCGCCCGATCGTCGAGTTTTGCACAGGCGGCAAGCCAGACAAAGAGCAGTTCTTCCTGCGTATAATCGTTCATTGGTTATTCGAGATGATCCCCGAGGCGATAGGACACCGCCTCGTATACATGCGCGGGCAGAATTTCTTCGCTCGCGGCAAGATCTGCAATGGTGCGCGCCACTTTGAGAATGCGCGAGCGCGCCCGTGCGGAAAGTCTGAGCCGTTCAAATGCAGACCGCAAAATGCTTTCCCCCTCCGCGCTCAGACGGCAGCAGGCGGAAATCTCGCGCTCACCCATCTCTGCATTGGTACGGATCCCGCGCTCCTCGAAGCGGAAGCGCTGAATCTTGCGCGCCACATTCACCCGTTCGCGCACGGCAGCACTGTCCTCCTGAACCTCGTCCGACGCGAGCGCTTCATAGGGAACATTGTCCACTTCCACCTGAATGTCAATACGATCGAGAAGCGGGCCTGAGATCTTTCGGCGATAGCGTCTGATCTCGGCAGGCGAACAGGTACATACTTTGTCCGCAGAGCCATAGTTGCCGCACGGACAGGGGTTCATGCTCGCACAGAGCATGAACCGCGCGGGAAAGGCAAACGTTCCGCCCGCACGAGAGACGGTGATCTTTCCGTCCTCGAGGGGCTGTCGCAGCGCTTCCAGCGTGGAACGGCTGTACTCGGGCAGTTCGTCCAGAAATAACACGCCGCCATGGGCAAGCGAAATTTCCCCCGGACGGATGACACGGTTTCCGCCGCCGCACATGGCAACGGTCGTCGCCGTGTGATGCGGGGTACGGAAGGGACGTTCGGAAATAATTCCCTCCTCCCCCAGCACGCCTGCGACCGAATGGATCTTGGTGATCTCGAGCGCCTCTTCAAAAGAGAGCACGGGCATGACGGTCGGAATACACCTTGCGAGCATGGTCTTGCCCGTACCGGGCGGCCCCACCATGAGCAGGTTATGTCCGCCCGCGACGGCGATCTCCAGCGCACGGCGCGCGACAGGCTGACCCTTGACGTACTTTAAATCGACGCTTCGCTCGGTCTGTGCGTGCGGGACAAACGTTTGGGGCGCAAGAGGCATGATATCCTCCGCGCCCAGCAAAAAGCGTACCGCCTCCGCAAGGGAGGAAACGGGATAGATCTGCGCGCCCGCAAGATATGCCGCTTCTTTGGCGTTTCCCGCAGGAACGACAAAACGCGTATATCCGTGCGCTTTGGAAGAGATGAGAATGGGCAAAAGCCCTGCAATGGGACGCACCGCACCGTCGAGTGCGAGCTCCCCGAGAAATACAATGTCCTTTGTATCGGCACCGACGAGCTGTTCGCTCGCCTTCAGAAGGCTGATCGCTACGGCAAGATCGAACGCCGCACCTTCCTTACGGATATCGGCGGGCGCAAAATTGACGGTCACCTTTCCCACGGGAAAACGGAAACTGCTGTTTTTGACGGCAGAGCGAACGCGCTCCTTGGATTCCTTGACCGCCGCATCGGGCAGTCCGACCATTTCAAAGCCCGGAAGCCCCCTTGCAACGTCCGTCTCCACTTCCACGGGCACGCCCTCCAAGCCCTGGAGCGCGTAGCAGATGATTTTTGCGATCATATTCCCCTCTTTTCCTATCTGTTACCCTGTTCGCCTGCTTCAGACATCAGTTTAGCCGAAAATCGCCGTGATGATCCCCGAAGTGACGGGCAGTCCTGCCGCAAAGACAAAGTACAAGGCGAACATCGCGGCAAGCAGACCGAAGCCCACCCACATGATGACGCGGCAAGTCTTGCCCGTTCTCTGTTCGCGTGCGGTGAAGTCGGAAACAGCGTCAGCCGCAAGCATGAACAGGAAGAGCCATGCAAGCAGGACGAAGACAATCGCTTCCTTAGCAAAGGCCGCCGTAACGAGCGAGAGGGCAAGTCCCGCAAACGGGATGAGCGTTCTGCGCAGAAGGTTGCGCTCCGTCTTGTCCCAAGCCTTGGCTTTCACAACGCGCACGATGTTATACACCGCAAATGCAAGTCCTGCAAGCGCCGCGAGAATGGCAACGGGATTCATGAACGCTCCGAACACGGCGGAGAATGCCGTCCCGTCCGTACGGAGCATGGAATAGAAGATGTTGAATGCGTTTGCACCGTCCGATGCCGCATTCACGCCGACAAACCCGCCTGCAAAGGACTTCGCCGCAAGTCCAAAGATGTTCATGGAAGGCGCGGCGGGATCGGAATACATCTTAACGTAGGGATAATAGAGCGGCAGAGCGAACAGAAGCGCAAAGACGATCGCGCCGAGAACGAGCGCACAGCCGAACGTGATGGCGGCGATTGCCGTTTTGTTGCGGTATTCCGCCGCGACGTGTGCGACCTTCTTTTTCGCGGGAGAAAGCCCTCCTTCCGCCTGAGGAGCAGGTGCCCCTTCTGCCTCCGCCTCTGCAATGGCAAGGTCAAGGTGATAACGGCGGGCACGCTGCTGACGCACGATGCCTGCGACGAACAGGAGCGCAACCCCTGCGACGGGTACAATGAATGCCCCGTGGATGAGGATGGCGAACGCACCCGAAAGTCCCGAAATAAGAAGCGGCCATGCGGATGCAAAGTTCGCTTTGTCCATTCCCTTCGCGTAGAAGCGATGGCACATATCGAGGGAGAGCAGGAAGAAGAACACCCCGAGCATGAGCGGCGTTCCGACGCCCGCAAGGGCAAGCGTTGCGCTTGCGAGAGCGAAGAGTACCGCAAAGACAAGTCCTGCCTTGTCGCTCTTGGTGAGTCTGCGCACGAACAAAGCGCCGATGAGCAGTGCCCCTGCCGCCGCAAGCATGGGGAAGAAACGAAGTCCGAAGGGGCTCATGCCGAAGATGAGTGTCCCGAACGCAAGGATATCCTCGCCGAGTGCACCGTATACGCGCTCGCCCTCATAGACATTCCCCTCGCCGTAATTACCCCCCGCGCGCATTTCGGCGATCGTCATCATGGAGATGGTCTCGCTCGCGGTCAGGCGATTGAAGCGGCTGTTGTCCATAGAAGGAAGATACTGACTGTCGATGAGCGCTTTCGCGTTCTCGGCTGCCTCGTCGGGCGTCTGACCGACAAGGGGCGTCGCCGAATAGACCGAGGCGGGAATGATCACCGTCTCCCCCGTGCTCTCCGCCGAGGACGAGTTGGAAACCAGCTTTTCACCCACAAAAACGATCTCGTTGATAAGTACGTTCGCGCTGCGCGACGTGAGTTTGACATACGAATAGGTATTTACAAGCCAGCCTTTCGAAGATGATGAGGAAGCAGTGGAAGAAAGTTCCATCCAACGATAGTACGCATCGGAGGGAAGCGCTTTTTCAGCGTCCTCCGCCTCGGAAGACGCGAAGTTGGAGAACGTGAGTTCCAGCCGTCTGCCGCCCGAAGAGGAAGCGGAAGAGCCCGAACTTGCCACGACTTCCGCGCGAAGCGTGATCGCCTCGCCCGACTTTGCATAGGCGGCGCCGACATTGACATAGACGTGCTGCAAGCGGTAGTACCGCGTGACCTCCTCGCCTTCGTCGTTTTTCTCCTTCACGCTCTTGTTGAGCTGGAATACGACAGTGGGTGTCTCCGCATCCCCCGTCCCTTGTACCTTGAGCTCATAGGCGTTGCCCGTCCCGCGGAAGGAACCGAGCACGCACAGCCCTACGCACAAAAAGATGAGCGCTACAATGTAAATGAAGCGCAGTGCAAGAGAGCTTTTTTTCCGTTCGTTGAAATTTGCCATAGTTTATATTCCCTATTATATTGTAAATTCTATTCTAACCGATAACGCGCGGAAAGTAAACGGTTTTGAGACGCGTTTTTGACAAAAATATGATTTTTTTTGTCAGACAGGCGCCTTCGCCGCGATTGCGATCCGCTGTCTGCAGATCCGTTCGTCTGCAGACGGGAATTTTGCAAACAAAAAACCGATCCGCCCCTGACTTTGAGCGAATCGGTTTTCTGAAGTCGGAAAGACTTACTTCTTTTCCTTGATCTTGGCGGCCTTCCCCGTAAGCCCGCGCAGATAGTAAAGCTTTGCGCGGCGAACCTTGCCGGCGCGCACGACGTTGACGTACGCAACCTTGGGGGAATGCAGGGGGAAGCAGCGCTCCACACCTACGCCGAAGGAAAGGCGGCGAACGGTGAACGTCTCGCGGATCCCGCCGTTCTTCTTGGCGATAACGACGCCTTCGAAGTTCTGGATACGCTCTTTGCCGCCCTCGATGATACGATAGCCGACCTTGACGGTGTCACCTACGTTGAACTGAGGAACGTTCTCCTTCATGTTCTCGGCTTCGATCTGTTCGATGAGTCCCATTTTGACTTACCTCCTGTATTACGCGACGTTCATTCCCGCAAGCGGCAGAGGAACGCCCGAAGTCACTTGTCAATTATAACGGATGCATTCAAAAAAATCAACTCATTTTGCGCGCATTTTCAAAAAATTCCGACGGGCAAAAGCGGAAAATTCACAAATTACAGCCCCTTTATACCGGGCAATTATATTGGCAGAGGCGACGGCTCCTGCACGGGCGGGACGGGAACGACCTGAACCTTTCCCTGTACGCAGGCATAGCGGTCCCGACGGAAGAGTTTTTTGGAAAGCAGGGTCCCGTCCTCGGAATATACGAGGAGATAGCATTCGCTTCTCATTCCCGACTTCTCCGCACGCAGGAGTTTTTCCTCATCGCCTTCCACCACTTCGGCGGGCGGCGGCTTGATGGTCTCAAGGACAACGCTCTCGAGCGCATAACGCTTTCCGTCGGGCATGCCGTACACTTCAAATGAGATATTTCCGTTCCCCGTCCTGCCCAAAAGATAGACGGGAAACGGGTATGGATTGACAAACTTCAGATCGCTGTAACGGGAGACCATGGCATCCTGCGAGGGCGGAACGTATCCGACGGAAAGCGAATGCGGACGGCTCTCGGTGATGCGCAGTCCCGCGCGCAACGCCGCCCCCATCAGTGTGGTGGACGCCTGGCATACTCCGCCGCCCGTCCCCGAGACAAACTCCCCCGCAACGATGACGGGCGCATCCAGAAATCCGTTTTCGCGCGTGCGCAGTCCTACCCTTTCATTAAAAGAGAAAATTTCCCCCGGTTCAATAACGCTCCCCGCAATGCGTTCGCACGCAAGAGAAATATTGTGCACGCGTGCGGTCTTGGACGCGTCAAACCGCGTCGAAAAGGAGGAAAGTTTTTGCGTACGCATGCGAAGATTGTCCTCGGTCACGTCGGGAAGCCATTTCCGCGTGACAAGGCTGCATTCTTCTTTGCCCGTGCGAAGAGCTTCGAGCACCGCCGAGAGCGAAGCGGAAAAATCACACCATCTGCCTTCCTTCTCCGCCGTGTAAGAAAATCCATTTTTTGAAAAAGCGAGCTGTGCATCCTGCGGAAAAATGACGTTTTTCTCGCATACGTCCTCGACAAATGCTTCCGCGTCGGGGAGTTCCCGACGCACGGTGACATGATATTCCCCGCCCTTTTTCGCGTGGCGCAAAAGCTCGTCCAGATCGTCCGTATACACGAGACCGGGAGTAAAATTGCCCGCAGGCGTGTGCAGGACAAAGGGCGTCCGCGAAAGCCCCTCACGCACACAGCGCCCTGCCTCTGCATAGGTCAATCCTCCCACCTCGACTCCGTCGATAACGACATCCCGCCTGACTTTTGCCGCCCAGCCTCCCAAAAAAAAGATGCTCCCCGCAAGGAGGAGCGCAAATACACAACTTATGACCCGCTTCATTGATCCCCTTCCGCGCGGGAGAGCGCCGCAAGCAGCGCTTCGGACGGCTCGAAAGGCGGCAGACCGATCACACGGTTTCTGCCTTCCACATGAAAATCCGACCCGCCCGTCTCATAGAGCCCCCGATCGCGCGCATACGCTGCGAACGTTTCCGCCTCATTGGGAGTATGGTCGGAATGATAACATTCTATACTGTCAAGACCCGCTTCGACAAGACGGTCCATGAGCGCAAATTTCGCGTCCCGTTCCATGGGAATGCGCCCCGGATGCGCAAGCGAGGCGATCCCGCCCGCGGCATGAATGACCGCAACGGCGTCAAAGGGGGTGGGACGGCTAAGATCGGAATAACAGGGACAGCCCGCGGCAAACGCAGAAAGGTAGAGCTCTCCCTTCTTGACACCCAGCCGCTGGGAAAACGCCGTCACGACGTGCATGGTATGCAGCGGCGCCTGTTTTTTGAGGTGGAACCGCTCGGCGTCCGCAAGTGTGACATCGAGATGAAAAAAGGCATTTCCCTTTGCGATCATCGCCTGTGCACGGGCGAGAGCGCCTTCCCTGCGCGCCGAAAGAAAACTTTCATACGCCTTGCAAGGCTTACAGCCATAGCCTAAAACGTGCACTTTGGCAGCGCCTTCATAGGACGAGACCTCCCAGCCCGCGACAAACGCGAGCCCCTCTTCCTTTGCGGCGGCGCGCTTTTCCACCAGCCCCTCCAGAGAATCGTGGTCGGTCATGGAGATGAGCGCAAGCCCTGCCTCTCGGGCGCGGGAAGCGATCTCTTGCGGCGAGTACTTCCCGTCCGAGTAGTAGGTATGAATGTGCAGATCTGCTCTCATCGGACGATTTTCCCCTCCTTAATTCTCAGTTTATAGCACTCCGCGCCGTACAACACGCGTTCGGCGTGCGTGCAGGTGAGAATGCACTGAATGTCCTTCACCCGCTCGAGAAGTTTTTTTCTGCGCGGCAGATCGAGTTCGCTCATCACATCGTCGAGGATGAGCACGGGCGTCTCACCCGAGAGCCCCTTGAAGATCTCCGTCTCGGCGAGCTTGAGCGAAAGCGCCGCCGTGCGTGCCTGGCCCTGCGAGCAGAACCCGCGCGCGTCTGCCCCGTCGATCGTGATGCGGATATCGTCGCGGTGCGGGCCCACAGACGTGAACCCGAGCCGCAGGTCGCGTTCGCGCGCCGCGGCAAACTGACGGGAGAGTTTTTCGGCAATCTCCGTCTCGTCCTCGGGATAGGAACCGTCCATATCCAGCCGCAAGTCCTCCACGCCGTCCGTGAGGTACGCATGCGCGTCGTGTGCAAGCGGAGAGAGCTCGGAAAGGTACCGCCGTCTGTGGCGAACAATGCGCGCCGCGTACACGGCAAGCTGTTCATCCCAGACGGGAAGCGTCTCCAAAACGAGCGAAACGTCCCGCTCCTTTAAAAGATTGTTGCGCTGATCGAGAATGCGCTGGTAGCGCGCAAGCGCAGTGCAGTACTCGCGCGAAGTCTGCGAAATGGACAAGTTAAGAAAGCGGCGGCGTTCGTCGGGGCCGTCCTGAATAAGGCGCAGTTCCCCGGGCGAAAAGAAGACACAGTTCATATTTCCGACAAAGTCCGCCGCCTTGGTGACCTTGTTGCCGTTGACGAAGAGCTCGCGCTTGTTTTCAAAGATGACCGCCTCCAGCGTGACGGAGCCGAAGCGCGTATGCGCCTTTGCCGCAATGCGCGCAGAAGTCTCCCCGCGGCGGATGAGCTGGCGGTCATGGCGGATGCGCAGCGACGTGCCCGTGCAAAGATAAAAGACCGCCTCGGCGCAGTTGGTCTTACCCTGCGCGTTGCGCCCCGTGAGCACGTTGAGCCCCGCATCGAACGCGAACGTCTCGTCCTCGTAATTTCTGAAATTGTGCAACGTCAAATTTTCGATGACCATGCTTCTTTTTCCGCGAAAACGCTTTCTTTTTGCGCGATTTTGTACTATAATGGGGATATCGGACGGGGATCACGCTCCCCTCTTTTGATTATACCAAAAAATGCCTGAAAAGGCAATGTGTTTGCGAGGGAAAAAATGGCAGGACAATTCGACATTTTATGGAATACCATCCGCGAACGGGCAAAAGCGCTCGTCAACCCCATCTCATACAGCACGTTCATCGAGAACCTCGTGCCCGTGGACGTCGTCAATAAAAAGATCGTCCTGCAGGCAGAGAGCGAGCTTGCCGCGCTCACCATCACCAAAAACCACATGGAAAAACTGCGCGAGGCGGTCATCTCGGCAGACGTCGGGCTCACAGGCGCCATCATCGTCGTGGAGGGCAGCGAGGAATACTCGCTGCGCGAAACTCCCGACGCCGTCGAAGAGAGCACCGTCGTTCTCGACGCACGCTATACCTTCGACTCCTTCGTCGTGGGCACCTCCAACAAGTTCGTGTTCGCCGCGGCAAAGTCGGTCGCCGAAAACCCCGGCGAAAACTTCAACCCGCTCTACATCTACGGCGGAACGGGGCTCGGAAAGACCCACCTCATGCAGGCAATCGCCAATGAGATCCAGCAGAAAAAGCCCTCTTTGAAGGTCATCTACACGACGAGCGAAAAGTTCCTCAATGAGTATGTGGACAGCATGTACGCCAAAAAGAACGCGGGACGCGACAACGAGACGCGCTTCCGCAACCGCTACCGCAATGTAGACGTGCTGCTCATCGACGATATCCAGTTCTGGGCGGGAAAATACGGCGTACAGGAAGCGTTCTTCCACGCCTTCAACGAGCTCTTCTCCCAGCATAAGCAGATCGTCATTTCCTCCGACTGTCCCGCAAAGGAGCTGACGACGCTCGAAGAACGGCTCAGAACCCGCTTCGAAGGCGGGCTCATCGCCGACATCCAACCCCCGGACATCGAAACAAAGATCGCCATCCTCAAAAGAAAGGCGCTCGAAAAGAAATATGTCGTTCCCGATGATGTCCTCGCCTTCCTCGTCAAGAACTCGGACAACAACGTCCGCACCCTCGAAGGCCGTCTCAATACCGTCATCTTTGCAAGCAAACTGCATGAGGAACCCATCTCTTTGACCCTCGCCGCCACCGCCCTTCAGGAGGCGATCGGCCCCGACGAACAGGAAGAGGTCACTCCCGACGCGATCATCCGCGCCACCTGCACCTATTACAACACGACAAAAGAAGACTTGCTCGGCAAAAACAAGCGGCAGGAGATCGTACGCGCAAGACAGGTTTGCACCTACCTCATGTGCGATATGCTCGCCCTTCCCCTCGTCACCGTCGGACAGATCATGGGCGGACGCGATCACTCCACCGTCATCTATGCGCGCGACAAGATCGCCGACCTCATGCGCGTCAATGACAAAGTCGCCAAAGACGTCACCGACGTCAAAAGCGCGGTCTTAAAACAGTAAGCAAGCCGCACTTTCCTTCAGCGCCGCATATTTTGACGCCGTGCCGAATTGAATTTGGTCATCATCCTTTCATGACGGGAGCTCCTTTTCGGAGCTCCCTTTCAGAAAACAACCATCCGCAAGCATGGAAACTTTGATTGAAAAACAAGCAACTATGAACACATTTTCCGAAGGACAATATGACGCCGTCGTGATCGGCGCGGGACACGCGGGGTGCGAAGCCGCCCTTGCGCTCGCCCGCACGGGGATGCGCACGGTCATTTTAACGCTCAATCTCGACAGCATCGGATTCATGCCCTGCAACCCCTCCGTCGGCGGAACGGCGAAGGGGCATTTGGTGCGTGAGATCGACGCGCTGGGCGGAGAGATGGGACTCGTCGCCGACAGGACGGCGCTCCAATACCGAATGCTCAACGAGGGCAAGGGTGCGGCGGTACAGTCCCTGCGCACGCAGACGGACAAGAACAAGTACCACACCGAGATGAAACGCGTTCTCGAACACACGCAGAACCTGCGCATCGTACAGGGCGAGGCGGCAGACATCCTCGTCGAGGACGGACACGTCACGGGCGTCGTGACTTCCTACGGCGGCGTCTTTTCCTGCCGTGCCGTCGTCGTTGCGACGGGCGTATATCTCAATGCGCGCACCATTACGGGCGAGGTCATTGCAGAGAGCGGTCCGAACGGATTTTCCCGCGCGACCATGCTCACGCAGTGTCTCATGCGGCTCGGTTACTGCGTTCGGCGTTTCAAGACGGGCACGCCCGCGCGCCTGGACGGACGCACCGTGGACACGTCCGAGCTCACCGTTCAGCCCGGGGAAGAAGTCTACCCCTTCTCGTTCATGAACGAACATGTCCCCCCGCTTTGCAAGCAGACGCCCTGCTATCTCACCTATACGAACGCACAGACGCACGAGATCATCCTCGGCAATCTGGACCGTGCGCCCCTCTATAACGGTGCGATCTCCTCGACGGGACCGCGCTACTGCCCCTCGATCGAGACAAAGGTCGTCCGCTTTGCAGACAAAGCTCGGCATCAGCTCTTTCTCGAGCCCGAGGGCGCGGACACCACCGAAGTCTATGTACAGGGGATGTCCACCTCCCTTCCGCACGATCTGCAAAAACGCATGTACCGTACCGTCAAGGGGCTGGAAAACTGCGAGATCGTACGCTATGCCTATGCCATTGAATACGACTGCATCGACACGCTGGACGTCCTGCCCACGCTCGAATTCAAAAAAGTGAAAGGGCTCTATACGGCAGGTCAGGTGAACGGCACAAGCGGCTACGAAGAAGCCGCTGCGCAGGGGCTGATGGCGGGTCTTAACGCCTCGCTTGCCCTGCGCGGGATGGTGCCGCTCATTCTCGGACGTAATCAGGCATATATCGGCGTACTCATCGATGATCTTGTCACCAAAGGCACCGACGAGCCATACCGCATGATGACCTCGCGGGCGGAGTACCGTCTTTCTCTGCGGCAGGACAATGCCGACGAGCGGCTCACGCAGATCGGCTATGACTGCGGCCTTGTCACCAAAGAGCGCTATGAAAAATTCCTTGCGCGCAAGGCAATGCGCGAGGAGGTATCCGCTCTTTTGGAGCAGCGCGCAGACCAGAAAACCGCCGATACGTTGGTACAAAAACACGGACAGCCGCCCCTTTCGACGGGAGTGAGCTATGCCGATCTTCTCCGCCGCGGCATTTCCCTTTCCGAGATCGTGGATTGTTTCGGCATTCTTTCGGACGTCCCCGCCGACGTAAAACTTTCCTGCGAGACGGAGATCCGCTATGCAGGGTATCTGAAGCGCAGCCGCGACGAAGCGGAACGCGCCAAAAAGATGGAACAAAGCCCCCTGCCCGCCGACATTGATTATTTTGCAATTTCAGGACTTCGGCTGGAAGCGCGGGAAAAACTCGATCGAGTCCGTCCCCTGAACCTTGGTCAGGCAGAGCGCATTTCGGGCGTCTCCCCCGCCGACATCTCCGTTCTGATGGTGTATCTGAGCATGAAAAAATGAGA
>ERZ1643246.1172-NODE-1172-length-29501-cov-5.677409_pt1 | contig 29501 bp, 44 predicted proteins | sample MGYA00579265_ERZ1643246 | MGnify/ENA primary metagenome ERZ1643246 (study PRJEB29033, sample SAMEA4952261) | chicken gut metagenome | biome: Broiler Chicken; feature: Gastrointestinal Tract; material: Caecum | place: Ireland | collected 2018 | study: Broiler...
CGTCAATATTTTAATGTGGCAATAAATACAATTCCGATAAATAGAACCGGCAACAACCAAACGTCCGCTGAGTTTGCTGTTCCTGTGTCTTGGTCGGGTACAGGCGGAACTTATAGGAATATTCCATTGTACCACCCCCTACACGGTTTTCTGGTTCTCGATGTACTTCTTGATTGCAGACAGCGGAGCGCCTCCAACAGTAGAAACAAAGTATGAGTTTGTCCACAGTGTCGGGATGCGGGAACGCAACCAAGGAAACTCTTGACGCAATATACGGGACGTTGTTCCCTTAATTAGCTTGACGGCCTTGTGGATACCAAACTGTGGGTCTACTTCAATTAGCAAATGCACATGGTCTGGCATGACCTCTATCTCGATGAGAGAAAAATCACGTTCTGCACAAACCTCCTGAACCAGAGACTTTAGACGAACGTCTACCCCATCGACCAAGACCTTTCGGCGGTATTTTGGACACCAAACCACATGATATTTGCAGGAATAGACCACGTTAGAGTTGCTTTTATATTCCATGCAAATATTATACCACAAGGAGACATCTAATGCAAGAGAAGGCGGGAGAACAAGGCGCGGCTTATATCCCCATGCCTAAAGGCAGGGGTTTTACGCCGCATTTTGATAATCTTTTTTTCCTCCTTATGAAATTAAAACACAACCCCTAGAATATCCTCACGGGGCACAGCGCCGAATGATCTGGAATCAAAAGAAACGATACGATTGTCGCCCATGACAAAGTAACAGTCTTCCGGAATCGTATAGGGGAGAGAGATGGAAAGCGGTTCCCTGGACAGTTCGTCAACATATGTTTCTTCCAGTTTCTCACCATTCACAATCACGGTTCCATCAGACAAAATATTTAACTCGTCGCCGGGGCCTGCGACAACACGCTTGATAAAGGTCTCACCATCCTTGCGAACGATCACAACATCCCCTTTTTTGACTTGACTCAAACGATAAAGCCAAACTTTTTGATTGTTATGGTACGTAGGCAGCATACTGGCGCCGGAAACATTTACAGGCGTCAAAATAAACGTATATAAAAGAACAGTGAAACACGCCACGATCAGAAAACTCAAAATGAACTTCTTTATCAAATGCAATCACCTCCTGATTCAATGCCATACGGAATTCGGCAATATCGACTCAGCGTCAACATAATAATACTTGTAATTGCTCGCCCTGTCTACATAAACACGAACCGTATTCACATCCGTCACATACGCCGGATCAATAAGTAAATTTTCACTCTGGAACATATGAAGTGTTTCTGTCACAGGGTCTTTGTAACAGCATTCAATATGATATGTCGGCATACGATTGACACGCATTTGATAATCGACCGGAAAACCAACGATGTCTGCCATTACATAATCACCTGCGCGAATCAAACGAGTTATCATCCGCTTCTTTTTGAAGTAATACCGTAGAATAAAACCGCCAATAACAAGCAGAAATATGCTCATTACTCCGAAAATTACGGGTAACAGCCACACATCGCCATACCCGTGCCGCATCACATACTCAAAATTCGACACGATCCCAAAAAACACGATCATAAATATCAGACCGACAAACATGAACAAACTGCCGCATACGAGAAAAATCTTTGAAGAACCACGCACAATATCAACCTCCTAAAACACAAGGAGAACGAATTGTCAGATCAAGGAAATATAAAGATCAGACTCAAACGTGTCTGCTTTGATTTCACCGCGATCTCGCGGCAATCGTAAATATCGTGCCGGCATCTTGCGCAATGCTTTTAAACAAGCTTCTGCGGAATCAGACTGCAGCTCTCCTGCATGATAAATCGAAAAGTCAGACCTGTCGTCAATGCGTACAGAACAGTCCAACGGTCTGTAACTCGTCTCTCCTTTTACCAACGCTTCCACCCAGGTCAGCAAAGTTTCGTACTCATCCAAGTCCGAAAAAAGATACCGACCACCGTAAGTCGCTTCACACTCTGTAATTTTAATAATCACAAACATCACTCCTTTTTAAAACTTACATACATTATAACACTCTTCAATCTTTACGACAATATCTTTTGACTTAAAACATTGATTGTTTCACAAAAATACACTATAATAAAAATAAAAAACAGAGGAGATGTGTTGCTATGCCGCGAACCTTCGAATATCCAAGACTGAGAGGTCTCATCTATCAAAAATACGGAACACAGGCAGACCTGGCGAAAAAAATAGGAAAAAACCCAAGATGGCTGAATATGCGCATGACCGGTCAAGTGCAAATCAACAAAAAAGACATAGACCTGCTGTGTCAGGGTCTGAATATCGATCCGAAAGACATAGCCTATTATTTCGCCAGCAAAGAACAAGTGGAAAAAGAAGAAACCAAGCCCTGACGGGCTTCGAAGAAAAAACGAATAAGCGCCGATCGTGTCAATTACCTGCTCTAACAAAACACAAAATCGACACCAAAAATAAATTTAATGTCTTTTCTGTGTCAAAAACAAACACGGAAAAAACATTAAAAAGGAGAAATTTGACATGAAACAATGCCCTGTTTGTAAAACAAAAGTACAAGACGACGTCACGCTATGTCCCCTATGCCACACGCGTGTGACATCGCCTATTACAGCACAGCAGATATTTTATAAAAAGTCGTTCAAGTGGTCAGACGTCAGTACCATCCTGGGATTCTGCGCGTCGATCTTGGGATACTTCAACGCAAGTTTCTTGCTCTTCCCGCTTGGTCTTATCACATCGATCATAGGCTTTCGAGGAAACAGCACAAGAAAACTGGCCATATCTCAACATTAGGTCTGTTGATAAAAATAACGATCGTGCTGCAGGAAACACAGGTGCTGCCGCCATGGCTCATAAACGGACTCCATTGATACATATACGCTTACGTTTCTATGCTGGTTGAGGATGCCGCCTCAACCTGCTTTTTTTATTCTCACTTTAAAAGTGTCAAAAGAAAAGTGTCAAAACAGGAAAGAAAAGTGTCAAAAGGATTGAGGGCATCTATAAAAAAATGCCTCCCCTTCGGGGAGGGCTATTATTTAAAATAAAAGACGGCTGCGCCGTATTCTTTTTTCAAAAAATGCCCCATTGCATGGGGCGATTGCTGAAAATAACAGAACGCTGCGCAAACGCAGCGTATAGTATCATAAAACAAAAGCAAAACCATATCCAAAAAAATGAAAGATAAGTTTCCAATTCTTCATTCCAAAATAAAATAACATAAATTTAATTTCGTAATTTACGTTATTACACGATTCGATTTCTTTTATTTTCGATACGTTTTCTTTATTTTCGTTAATAAAATCAATTTTTACTTCAATAAATTTATTTTATTTTTTTTCGGAATTCGAATTCTAGCAAATGTATTGCATTCGAATCAAAAGTATTCTTTATTTTATTGGCTTCGATCCAAGAAAAAAAAGATCAGGTCCTAAGATCAAAAAAAGGACCGACCCTTGTCAGGGTCGCGGAGATGGGACACGCAGAAAACTTCATCGCGCGGTGCGCTGACGCAGAACATCACAAAATTCCGGGCGAACGACCAGGCAGTTCTTTGAACTGCCGAAAGAATGAGTGAAGAGACAGCCGATGGGGGAGCGCCCCCGTCAAAGAGAGCTGTCCTGGCCCCTCACGGGACCACGAAAAAACAACCGGAGACCATACGCCCCCAAGATTCGAGCGTTAAGCCCTGTCGGGCTTCGACGAAAAGATTGGAGACGCAAAACTCCGGACAATAAGCCCTAACGGGCTTCGAAGAAAAAAATGAAGAACAAAGATTTTCAAAACAAGAAAGGAAGTTATCTCATGGAAAACATTCGCAACTCTACTAAACTCATCGGTCGTGTTACCCGCCTGTTCGACATCAAGCAGTCCGACGCTCAGAAGGCAGCCGGCATCGTCGCTCGTGGCCTGGTTCTCGCTGTGGACGACAATTTCCAGAGCACCATGGCTGACGGCAGCAAGGATTACGCTACCCAGTTCGTCACGCTGAACGTGGTTCGGCCTGAAGACAAGATGGGGCCTTGGGGTGAACTGACTGTCGGTCAGCTCATCGCGGTCTCCGCTCACCTGCGCGGTTCCCGTCCCACCGGCAAGAACGATGCTGATGGCAATCCCACCTACTATCCCATGCAGCTCATCGCCGACAGCATGGCGTATCTGGAACCCAAGTCCACTGTGGACGCCCGCAACGCCCGCAAGATGGCAGACATGGAAGCTGAGCTGAACGCCATGAAGGCAGAGCTGGAAGCCGCCAAGGCTCCCAAGGCTAAGAAGGGTCACAAGGTTCCCGCCGCTGAGGCAATCCCCACTGTGTAAGACAAGAAAGAGGATACGGCATCACGCCGTAATCTCTTTTTTTTTTCGTCAAACGGCTAACGCCGTTCGAAGAAAAAACTGGAAGTCTATTTTATCACAAAGGACGTGAATGACATGGAAAGGGTTAGAAAAGCAATCAACATCATCGGTGCGTTCATCGCTACCATCGGTATCGTCGGGTTGTTCGTCTCCGGCGGTTGGCAGGGCGAGTTCTTCCCCGGGTTCTTCGTCATGGCCGGCTGCTGCGTGTCCCTCTTTTTCTTGGGGGTCTGGATGTCTAACGTTGAGTTCAGACAAACCAGAAAAAAGCACAGACGAACCAATGGCTGATGACCACATTGCCTTACGGTCATACATAGAGGTGATGCACGAGACCTAAGGCTATAAAAGCGGAGTTCTTTGATTATACTATCAAGGAATTCCGCTTTTTCTTTAAACACAAACGGCTGTCGCCGTTCCGTATAAATTATTGAAGAATAAAGGGGCATGGGTACGCCCACTGGTTAAAAACAAGGAGGCTATCAAAATGACATTCGTTGGTATGTATTCTAAAAGAGCTGCTCACAATCTGGACTTCGCACGCCCAGCACGCAAAAAGCTTGGCTTCAAAGATTTGAGCGAACTGGAAGTCTTGACGCTTCGAAAAGCACTGTGCGCTATCAAGCGTGACGTGACTATCGTATCAGGCTTCGACGGCAAAGAAAATGCGCCGGAAACATTCAACAATCTCCCGCTGGGCAGTCTGTTCGCGCTCCATGGAGATAACGTCATGTACTACTTCAACGGCTATGACCTGATGTGCGAAGTTCAGCACGGTGATTTGCTGGAAACCCATAAAATCCAGTCCTTCGGGCTGAGAGCAATCGCGGCTCATTGCTTGAAGAATATTACAGAAAAGGTGATGGTTGCAGCATGATTCTGTGGCAAGTAAAAGATGGAGGTGATAAGCTAGAGCGAATCAAAGCCGCTCTGGATTTCAGCACACACGAGAATCTCATTATCCTTGGGGAAAAACATTCCCCAAGGGGGATTTCTCATGTGTTCTATACGCTCTACAATTCTATGTTCCGCGATTGCTTTGATTTCTCGTTCGATTGGTACGACAACGCGGATCAAGTCTTCTCCATCGAAAACGAAGACCTGATATTGCGCGTCCGACAAGATAAATACATCTTCCGCCTGGACGCAGGCGTCGAAGTGAAACCCGGTTCGTATAATATAAGCAACACAGAACCCATCGGCCAGCTCATTCTCGGTTTTCTCAATGAAAATCAGGAAATGGCCGTCGGCGCATAAAAAAAAGAGTCTTCTGACATTACGTCAGAGGACTCTTTTTTTTTTCAGGAATTGTACATCTTGTGAGCAATGGTGTACAGACCTTTTCGATTCAGATACTGAGAGTACCGGGAATCCAGATACAGCACCGGATAAGAGATGTCGTCACCGCCAAAGTTCTTGCTGGTGTTCAACAGCATGGGGTGCAGGATTTCTTTCATGGGAGTCGCGCCACCGCCATATACATACACGACTTCAATGTAAGAACCCACCCTGGACAGAACCTTGATGAACTGCATGGAGACGGAATTTGCGAACGATTCCATCTCTTCGTTCAACACACTCTTCACGCGGTCATACCTGCGTTTGTTGAGCACGGTGGGCGGTGTCTGCAAAAAGTCAGCCAGTTCCTTTCGGTTCTTGAACGCCATACCCATGTCCTGAAGCCTATCCAGCACATGAACCAGCACCGTGCCGTACCCTTCGTCAAAGGTCAGACTTGCGTCCGGATTGAACTTCCCGTTCTGGAAAACCGGGAAGTTTACGGTTCCTTCGCCGATATCCACGGAAATCGTGTTCATGGCGTTCAGCACATCTCTGGACGTAACACCAGGCAGTTCCTCGCCCAGCCGCCGGACATCCTGCAGCATGGAATCCATCAACGGTTCCCCTTCCGCCACGATCGCATACTGAGCCGCGGCGCCTTCCGCCACACACTGGACATCCTGGATATCAATCTCGATCCGCACCGGGAACTCAAAATTGTGGAACGTCAGGATATGCGTGTTCTGCAGGAAACCCTCAGCGTACTGAACACGATATTTCTTGTACTCGTTAATAGGCAGGGCCAGCGCGATCCGCGCCTGGACTTGAAGCAGTTCCCTGGGCAGCGCTTCATGCTGCGCGTAATAATCACACAGAGCCTTGCCGGCCAGCGTCCCCAAAACCAGGATTCCAGACAGGTCTTGCTTCGCTTTGGAGATGTGAGAGTACACATCGAACTCTTCCACGGGAAGACCGGACTGCAAACCCCGGCGGCCAAACAATCGCCGGACTCCTGTCTTCACCAGCGGGCTTTCAAACGATACATCCATGGTATTGTAGATGTCGTCCAGCACTTCCTTCGCCTGCGCTTCCGGCGTCTTGATGTCGTGACTCTGCGTCACATACGCCGCGCTGGAAGAGAAACGAATGCCTTCCGGTTTCTCGTTAGTTTCACTGGACAGCATCGCCTTTACGTATCCGTTGCCAATGTCCAGACCTGCCAAAATCATGTTCTCACTCATGTTCATTCAGTCCTTTCGATAATTAAAATTATAACAGAGAGCTTAACAAATCATCACCATCAAATGACGGTTTCGGATTCTGTTCCTGCACGGAAGCGCTTTGTGCCGCTTTCGGAACCGACGGTTCCTGCTTTGCTTGAATCGGCTGTTCCGGTTCGGGCGCCGGTAACGGGTCAAGCGTGGGGGCCTTCTTTCGGGTTTTCGATTTCGCAGGTTTCGATCCGCTTGCGAATAAATCGATCATGGACAAAACATCGCCGGTTCCGTACTGAGCAATGTGTCTCCGGAGAAGAATGAGAACAGATGTCGATGAATTCAACTGATTCTCAAACCATTCCAAAATATCACTGCAATCTTCCGGGATAGATATGCGCTTAACGATACGACTCATGCGAAACACCTCACTTTCTGTGTCAAATTATAGCACATAAAAAACATCAAGTCAATACTTTTGTGTCAAAAGTAAGCACTAAAAATACATTCAATGACTTTTCTGTGACGTAAAGTGACACAGAAACGACACGGGTTTGACATAAATTTATTTATTTTCGACACAGAAGCGGCACGCTGGTTGGTCGGGCGGGTTGCCGCAGGGACCGGTAAGGCTCGGGATAAAAGCGGCGACTTGCGCTTGCGGAGAACTGGGGTTTTTGGTATAATAGATACATGGTGGAAGCTGGGACTGGAAGGGGGTTGCAAGGTGGTAAAAACGTTGCAGAAAAACCCGGGATTTTCGGCTCTTGGTGGAAGTAGGGGGAAAGGTGGAAGGATTTGCGGCGCTGGAAACAGGTTGCGGTGGACGATGCGCCGCTATGGCGCGGCGCGGTTAAAACCTCAGAGAAACGACATCGGGGTACGCCCGCTTCGATGTCGTTGTGAACGGTGTGGCGGGGGATTCAAAAGGGCATAAGAAACACAGTCCCATAGAAAGGAAATGATCATATGAACGTATTCTTTGATGTAGATGGTGTTTTGGCGATATTCGAACCTTGTTCCGGTGAACCGTGGCTGGAAGAGCCACATTTTTTTCTCACAAGAAAACCAAATGAAAACGCAATTAGATTATATCGCAAAGCAAGAACATTGTATGAAGCAATTCCCTTATCGTCATTTCCATCGGTTCCGGTCGAGCTGGAAAAAGAGGAATTCGCAAAATACCAAAAAGACAAAACGCAATGGCTGCACACGCATACAGGACTTGCCGCGCTTCTCACCTGTGCCCCCGGAAACAAAACCCGAACAGCCGTAGAATACCTGAATCACAGACTGACAAAGCGCGACATTCTGATCGACGATTACAACCCCAATTTACAAGAATGGTATCGAGCGGGAGGAACGGCAATCAAGTTCTTAAACGGTATCAATTCCAGACAATCTTGGGGCGGCCCCTGTGTAGACCAAAACATCGAACCAGAAGCGTTTCTCAAATTTTTGCAAGAATTGTAACGGGAGGTTGCAAATATGCTAAACAATTTGATCTTGAAAGCAGGAACCAAAATACACGTATCCGGAGACTCAGCGGAACTCTGGTTGACGGACTACAACGTACGTGTTGATTCTGACGGAGTTGTTGAAATCGACAGCCGGCCGCTCGACAAAAAAGTTCTTGTCACATTGGATGAAATCGACGGTGAACGAAACGTGTACGTATCTATCCGAAAAGAAAAAATAAACGTATTGGAAGGAGAAACAACATGATCTTTACCGATACCACCGTAAAGGCCATGAACATGGCGCAACTGTTCCATGCCGGTCAAAGAGACAAATCCGGCGCGCCGTATATCTGTCATCTCATGAGGGTTGCGGAAAGCATGGAAACAGAAGAAGAAACAGTTACCGCGTTACTGCATGACGTTCTGGAAGACACCTGCGCGCAAAAAGCCAATTTAAAAGACTTTTCAACAGATGTCCAAGAAGCCGTCATGCTCTTGACACGTGACCCAAATGAAACATATGAGACATATATTCACAAAATCAAGAAAAACAAACTCGCTAAAACGGTCAAGACGGCAGACCTTATGGAACACCTTGACCCGTGCCGGGAAGCGTATCTGACAGACACCATGAAGCAGCGATATCATCACGCGCTGGACGTGCTGTTAAAAGACGATCCCGTTTGCGAAAAATGCAGAAACTGTGTTCCTGAGACAAAAGACGGAAAACTTACCGTCATTTGTCAATACAACAGCAAAGCATTCGACCAAAACGGTGCCGGTTGTCAAAACTTCGACAGCCGATATATGCAATACCCGATCCTGGTCACAAATATCGATTACAAAGAAAACAAAGAAAGCTTATACCCCTGCGGTCAACCCGTGCTTGTACGGCCATGCAGTGACAATACCGAACACAAATCCTACTTCGGTATTCTTCTGGGCGATATGCCATATATAACAACGTGCCGTTATGAAAGAACGAACGGAACGCTGACGATCCATCCAATAACGAATCCAGCCATATTCGTTCCGAAACTGAACAAAATCGTATACGGGTATGAGAGCTGGTGGCAGCGCATCACAACACCGGAAGACGCTGAAAAAGCCATATCGGACGATCAAATCGACAACGTGTGGTATGTTCGGCTACTCAAAGAAATGACAAAAGAAGGGTAAAAATGGGCGTAACGATATCATGTCAAAAAACAGGCCGCGGAATCGATATGGGCTATTACGGACTTCATCGATTGCAATTAAAAATCGCAGACCTCATAGGGGACGAATTTTCAAAACACTACAAGGTCTTAGACAAGCCCGAAATACAAATTATGTCTGAACCGGAATTTCAGACGTTCTGCGAGATGTACGATAAAAAGACCATGGATTTCATTCAAAGAAAAGTATGTTCCATCAAAGTTATAGACTTCTTATATCAATCGGTAGAAGAAGGCGCAATTCATTTCGGGGCCTGCAAACAAATTCTCAAGGTCATAGGCGACTACGACGATGAAATCATCTATGGGTACGCAGGACGAAAAGACGCTGCAAGATTCAAAGATTTCAAACATCTGCTCCAAGAATGCGTCGAACAAAAATGCGACCTGGTATGGATTTAAAAAAAAGGAGAGAAACACAATGTCTACACCCGCAATTCTTGCAATGCAAATCAATGATGAAATCAAATGGGTCTATCTGCATTGGAGTGGAAACCCGAACGAAGCAGGAAGATGCCTGTTTGAAAACTACAATACTCCGGAAAAAGCAAAAGCATTGATCGCATTAGGCGGTCTTTCGTCCCTGGAGCCTCGTATTGCGCCCGATGAAGGCGAACCGCATAGTTTTGACGACCCGGCGGAAAATGTCACTGTGGCGTATCACAGAGACCGTGGTGAACGTCTGCAGATCAACACCGTAAAAATTCAAAAGTCTTTGTCCGACACCATGCAGGACATTTTCATCAATGGCGGATACACCTATTTGTTCAAAGGGCATTCCTGGTATCTCGTGTCTGACAATACACTGATCCGGCTGACCCTGGCCAACACCGGGAGACTTACAGAGAAAACAAAGCGGCTCAATCTAACCATCAACTGCAAAGCAGTCTACAACACATCGATCTTCGTGCCTATCGACATGACTTTCGATGAAGCCATCGCCTACGCAAATAAGTACCTGGATTCCATTCCGGTACAGTTTCTGGAGTACGCCGGAGAAGATGTGATCGATGAAGAAAATTCCGACTTCGATGAGTAAAACAAACACAAAAAGGAGAAAAACCATGATTTGCAAACATTGTGGCAGCTCTGATTTTAAACTCGACCCGCTGTTTGAGATCGAAACAACCGGATTCGGAACCCTGACGTGCCGCAACTGCGGGGCTGTATATAAAAACGACGAAGAAAATACAGAAATCAGCGGACCGAAACTGGACGCGATTCTGTTATATCGAGATTATGGCGAAAGCCTGACCCATGAGCAAGTCGATCGCCTATCGAAAGCCGTCGACGCAGAATATATCCTTCCAATGATGTCTGGATCAAAAGACCACTGGGCCTTCGGGTTCGTAAATGGAGAAATGTCCCATCAGGACGGCGCGCGGCTTCGCCAGGAAGTCGACCGGCTCATAGAAAAAGCAACTGACATCACCGGAATGTACAACTTCGGAAATGTTCGAGTCCTGGTGGTGGACACCATATGAGAAGAAAAAACACCAACATGGACCTGGTGAGAGAAACCGCGATCGCCCTTCTTTATATAGACATTCAAGAAACACCATTTTCACCAACGATCGTCAGCCACCCATTCACGAACGCAGGTATTGCATATGTCCAGACAGGCACAAAAATAAAAATGCTCAACCTGTGTCAAAGCGAAGACGATCTCAATCAGTGGCGCCGAGAAATGAAACAAAAAATCCAAGAATGCACCAAACCATATCAAATCATCGCCCTGGTGAATAAACCATATTACCTGACATTCCTGAAATTCACCAAAACGTACCTCAACAGCGAAGATCTTACCGAACTCATGCGATACGCATGGTGCCGCCAGGAAAACCCGAATCAAGACCCAAACATGACGCGAAATGAACTCATTCAAATCTTCTCTGCCTGCGATAAACAAATGTTAATGAGTCAGGAAGACTTGGCCTATTACAAAAATCTCCCAGAGGAATTGACCATATATCGAGGAACCAAGACACAAAAGAAGAACGACATAAAAGCCCTGTCATGGACTTTGAATCCAGACATCGCAAAATTCTTCGCGTCACGATTTTTGAGAAACGGGGAAGCCGGATATATCTTCCGAACAACCATCAAAAAAGAACACACGTTCGCTTATTTCAGTGATGCCAACGAATCTGAACTCGTCATCAATCCCAAATATTTAAAAGACATCGAACTGATAGAAAACGTCAAAAGGAGCAAACCATGAAAAAAGAAGTATTATGCGAAACCATCGAACGGGAGATTTCCACACCTGTACTGTTCGACACAAAAGAACAAGCCCGGACAGAGATGGTCAAACGGTTCAAAGAAGCGATGAACCTGACCGATGAAGAATTCGAAACCATGGATAACGACACATCTGAATACTTTTGCGGTGAAAACGAAGCATACTGTGTCAACGCAAATCACGACAACTGTGACTGGTCTATCTTCACCGTAGAAGACACAAGCTACGATACCTGTAATACGAACGGAATTCTCACTACAGGAACCGTTTTCACAGCCAAAGGAAAATACGGCGTTCAATACAAATGCGAATTCCTTGGTATGAGCCTTGAACACGAAGGCTATGTGTGCCTGCGAGACATGGACTCAAACACAATAGTCCTTGTGACACCGGGATGGTTCCAGCAAAAAGAAATCACAATAAATTAAAAAAAGAGGGATGACGTCATGGAAAGAAGAATCTATGTTGCCGTTATAAAGCAAATCGCTGTGCGAAACACCCAAATCTGCCGCACCGACACATTGACGACCGGAAGAGACAAAAGCTGGGAAGGTTTTTGCAGACCGATCTATCTCGGAACGTACGTCGGTGACTATGACAGCGTGCTGGACGAAGTTGTAGATGAGTTCAATATCGATCCGGAAAACATCGAACTGATCGACGCTGATTCAGACAGCCGCATTCTGTGATGAAAAAGGAGACTCTATCATGCTGGAAATATACAACAACAGAACACCCCTTGATCTGTCAGACGAAAACAAGGCAAAAATTCAGCAGATCATTAAAAAGACGATCAATAGTTTGGCCTTCATGAGCCAGCGAATCAGCGACGGCGCCGACATGAATGATGTGCATACGCATATGTCATTACTGGAATACGCCGTAAATGACCTGACGCCTTTGACGCATTACGATTCCGTCTTGGCCGAAGAAGTAGAAAGTCGGCACAAAGAAATCCGAAAACTCAACCAGAGAGTTCACGAGCTGGAAACACAGAGGGGGAGAGAGGTCACAGCAGACGCCGTTTCCGCCGCGATACGGCGATACGAAGACGTGTTTCGAGCATGGTATCAAGCAGCCGGTATACGATACGCCAAAATCGATTACACATCATACAGTCTTAAAATCGAAATCTGCAACGAGCTGGACAACAACCGAAAAGACCGGCTGACCACAGATAAGGAACTTTGCAAAAAATTGGCGGAAGAAATGCCGTTTATTACTGAGTCACCTGACTGGGATGTAGTTCACGATCATTACACCAGCGAACTGTTAGATACGGACAAGAACCGGAAAAACATCACGAATCTCTTAAAGAAATACTTCCCGAACGTCCGTATTTTCAGTTTCAACTCTTATCGAAACGACTTCGAGTCCTTTTCTCTGAGATGCTGCGCCAACGTACCATACACAGATATTGAAGCGTTGGAAAATAAATTCGCACAAGAATAAAAAAAGGGGGGAATGGGTATGGTAGGCGCGAATCACTTGATCGCAAACGCCAGTGTGGGCACATTTCTGGCAACAGGCTTCTTCTTTTGCAAAGCCACATTTGAAGGAGCCTTCAACGGCACAGCAGGAACACCGTTATCACCGATACTCCGAGGACTATCAGAAAACAAACTGCTGCCGCCCGGAACAGAAAATGAACTCTTGAGACTGGTGCAGCCCGAATTAAGCCATCCGTGGCTGTATATAACCATCTGGATCGCGTTATTCATCATAGGAACCTTGCTGCCGGACATTGACTCAAAAACGTCACTGCTCGGCCGCGTCATACATATACCTGTAGAACACCGAACATGGACGCACACGATCTGGATTTGCGCGATACTTATCGCAGCCAGCTTCTTTGTACCGTTCGTATGGGCGCTCACAGTAGGCTATATTCTTCATATAATCATAGACAGCTTTTCTACCGGCGGCATTTGTTGGTTCTACCCGATTTCACAATACAGAATGCTGAATAACGGAGGCAAAATCAAAAAACATCATAAAGGCATCTATCGTGTCGGAAAGACAAGTGAAGCAATATTTTTGCTGGTCTTATGCGCGTTTTTCTTCGGTACAAGCGCACTGATGTGGGCATGGATGTAAAAAATAAGCGAAGCATGATTTTACTAAAAATCTAGCTTCGCTTATTTTTTACAAAAAGAGAACTCCCTGACGATCTGCCAGAGAGTTCTCTTTTTAAGAAAGTTGCCTTTTACTCAATAATCAACAGAGGCCAATCCGTATTCAGCCTGCTCCTGCGTAAAACCATCGTAAAGCAACTGATCCATGAGTCTGGTAAGTCATCACAGCACAGGACATATCACCGGCGTCAAAAACCACCACGTCGCCCTGAGACACATCGGAAGACTCATCAAGCTGACCGTCATAACTGAGACGAACACCGTCACGGCCTGCCACTTCGCATGATTCCGTATCGGTGAAATCAAACGAGTAAAAATTACCGCGCGCGCCGACGGCGAAACTCTCACGAAAATCAGCGTCATCAAAACTGTCCACCATAACGTCACCCGGGACATCATAGCAAATCAAACGGACAAGAGTGTCGCCCTTATCAGGAAGATATGTAACGCTGTCACCGTTGAAACCTAACACCTTTTCTCATACGTATCGATCTCCTTTCGATTGTGATTATATCGTGACGCCTTCAAAAACAAGCAGATAAGAAAAAGGAACAAACAGCCATTGAGCATGACGGCCAAAAATACATTTCCTCCACTCACACCACAAAAAGGCGCCATTGACAATAAATTATAACACGCATGGAATAAAACGCACAAAAGCAGACGGCCTGTGGTCTCATAAAGAACACACAAACATAAACCCAAAACGACGCCTACATAAATCTGAAGAACCGCGCCATGGCTCACGGCAAACAAGACAGTCGAAACAAAAGTCCCTACGGCAAAAGAATATCGATTCCGAAACAAACGGAACAAAACGCCGCGAAACAGAAATTCTTCGCCCAAAGGCGCGAAAATCACCGAACAGACAACGTAAAAAAGAAAATTGTCAACGTGTAGGGGAGTCGCCAAACCATATCGATAAAACACGCCGGCAGTCTCCGAAACAGCAAGCCATAAAAGCAAGCAAAGAAATCCGACAGAAAAATAATTCGGAGAAACAACCGACCCTAAATCAAAGTCACCGCGAAACAAAAACAAACAGAAAGCCGCAATACTTACGTTTGTAAGCGCGATACCCATCATAGAAAGCCCCAGAGACGCCAGGAAAGCCATTAACATCAAATACAGTACAAACAACCCTACCCCAAACAAAGGGGCCTTCCTGAGCCTTCTGAGGGCATTTGAGAGCATCACACGATGGAATCCGCAATAAAAGATACGGATTCCACGCCACGAAACTCAGATTTAGACAAGCGGCCGGTGAAAGAAAGAGACTCAGCCCGTTCCAAAACGTCTTTATCCTGACCTCTGTTCCATAGGATCACGTCAAAGCCGTACGCTAAATGGATTTTCAAATGGTTCTTCCGAGACCCGATGACCTCAAAATCACCATCACCTTTCGCAATACGCAATAAAATATTAGGTTTCGCAAAACCCTCACCGAAAGGAGAAAGCAGACGCAGATCATCGAGATATGCGTAAAACAAGGAAATATCGATATCGGTATCTCCGCCGCCGTGAGGGTCGATGACGAAATCGTAATGGGGCGCTTCCGGCTCGACAGAAGCGGAAACAGACTCCACGTCTTTTTGCAGAAAATCCAAAAACGCACGAAGCTCAGTCTCGTTTGAAAAACCGATACCAAACGCCGAATTATGACCTGCCGCAAAAACATTCAAACCGCTTTTTTCAGCACGGCTCAAAAACGGATACCAAGCGGGAGACCGGCCGGAACCATGAAAACGGCCATTCTCAGATTGAGCGACTACGATACACGGGCCTTTCCCCGGATCGATCGCTTTTTGAGCCAAAAGGCCAAGCAGACCGGAACGCACGTCAGAGATATACAAAAACGGGGCGTAAGACCGATCGTCACGAAGCATACGAGCAAAACTGGATTCCACTTCCCATTTCCGTTGACTGTTCAAATCCCAAAGCGCGTCCAAAAAATCAAAAGGCGTATCAGAAAAGAACACACGAAACGCCAAACCTATATCATCGCCCATACGCTTTACGGAATTGAACATAGGCGCCAGATAAAAACCAAACAAAGTTTCGGTTATATCATCCTCAGACTTAATGACCTGTTTTTGCTCAAGAAAACGCAAAACGCTGCACAGCCCATACATAGCGCTGCTATAAACGCCGCAGCAGGATTCAGCCAGGATGCCATCCGGACCATTGCTGTACAAAAAGCGGCAGATCGAAACAGCATCCTTGACAAGACTCCTATTCTCATAAAGAACAGGCATCACATCAGATACAGTCCCGATACCTGCGAAAACACGCAAACGGCGAAGCTGTTCACGCACACTCCAATCACAATAACGACACGCATAGCTTTCCAGAATTTGAAAACCCACATAAGCCCCGCAAATGCGAGGATGCTCATAAGATTCCTCAGGGAGCAGGGGATTCACGACCACATCAGCTTCCGGCAAACGAGAAGAAGGCATATGATGATCAGTCAACAAGACAGAAACACCCTTGTTTTTGAAGGCGCGAACGCCGCCGAAACACTGAATGCCCACATCACCTGTAAAAACCAGACCGGTATCAGGATAAATAGAAAGAAGCCGGTCAACCGATTGCTCTGTAAAGCCGTAACCATCGCTGAGATCAGGTACATATAATGCGGCACGAAAACCCATCAAAGACAAACCCGTAAAAGCCAACACGCCGAACATAATACCATCCATATCAAAGTCAGGCAGAACCGTAACCAGCGTTTTATCATCAAAGGCTTTTCTTAAAAGGGAACAGGCATCATCGGTATGAAGCAGTTCACGATGTCCGTCACACGAAATGTCAGATAAATAAGATTCCGTCAAACCGCGATTCGATAACATTAGCTGCGCTAAACGACTAAGCATGGCATATCACCTCAAATAACACGAAAACGTCAGGATTTCACTGAAATCATTATAACACACAAGCATGAAAAAAACAATATTTTTTTCATAGTCAACCAAAAATGTGCAAGAACGGCTGTATACAGAATATGCAATTATTCATACAACACAAAGAAAAGGAAAAAAACAGACACGAAAAACACGCGAAAAGTGTCAAAAAGCCCTCGGATATTTTTTGACCCCCAAAAAAAAAACTTTTTTTCTGGAAACCACTTTTGTTGAAAACTTGTAGTTTTCAACATTTTCTCCCGCGCATTACTTTTTACACGAAAAAAAATATCCGATATCCGGAAACACGCGAAAGGCGCATATATACTATGTTTTTCAGTGTTTTTTATCTCTATAAAAAAATATCCAAAGAATATATAATATAAGAGAAAAACCCAGTAAATAAGCCATTTTCCAGCGTGTCGCCGTTGGATATCCGATTGGATATTTTTTTCGCTTCCGCTCTTCAAAACAGGCAAAAAATATCCAAATCCTTTAGTGTAGTAGCATAGTACAGCTTTAGTGCGAATAAAAAATATAATACTATAACAGAAAAAATACCCCATTTTGGGGCCTTTACCCCCAAAAAAATATCCAAATGATATTTTTTTAGAGCCAAAAAATATCAGGTTTTTGAGGGGCTACGCCCCTTGCTGCGCCGCCAGCGCAGCCCGGCTGCGCCGGGTAAAATTGTGCATAAAAATACACAGGCAACGCCTTCATCGCACAACTGTTCTGTGTTGACATTCGCCCTGTGTCCTATTATAATAAAAGCATCGAATGATTCGATCTGCCGTTTGCTGGACTTTTTTCTGCCAGAGAAAGTCCAGAAGTTCTCTATTCCATTTTAATGTTGAGGGTGTCATCATGCGTTCTAACTCATTTATTATCACGGAAGTAACAGACACATTCTTCCGGGATTTTGACCGAAATAAATACACATCCTTTCGAGAAGTTTGTCAAAAACTTTTCGATGCCACTATCGCCGAAATTCGAGACTTAGAGAATTCTGTGCGCTCAAAAGACGACAAACTGACCGTTCCGAAAGATTTGTCGGCCTACCAAGTCGCACAGGCGCTTCTTCATGTCTACGATTTTCGGTGTGTTTTTTTTGCGGAAAACTCAGATGATCCGACCACATCGCTCCTTGTGCTTTACGACAAAGAGCAGGGTATTTATATAAACAGGCCATCGCTCATACGGCAAATGATCCAGTCTGTGGCTTGTTTGTTCTCTTCCAGAGATATTTCTTTAACTATGGATTTACTGAGAGACAACGCACCTCTCGTGCCACCGTGCCGTGATCCTAACTTAATAGCCGTAGGAAACGGAATTTTCAATTATGAAACAAAAGAATTGATGCCTTTTTCTCCGGACTATGTGTTTCTCGCTAAATCGCCCATAAATTATGTACCGGGCGCCAAAAACCCAGTCATACACGATGACAGCGACAATACAGACTGGGATGTGGAATCTTGGTTCTTATCTCTTTCTGATGATCCTGAGATCATAGACCTTCTTTGGAAGATCACAGGCGCTGTGCTTCGGCCTCATGTGCGCTGGAACAAGTCAGCCTGGTTCTATTCTGAACGAGGAAACAACGGTAAGGGCACATTTTGCGCCATGCTTCGAAATCTTGCAGGCCCGCAGAACTGCTCGTCTATTCCTATTTCTGATTTTGGCAAAGACTTCGCTCTGGAGCCGCTTTTGCATTCCTTGGCTATTATCGTGGACGAAAACAGTGTTGGTGAATACATCGACAAATCCGCAGCCATGAAGGCTGTCATCACAGGCGACGTAGTCTCCATCAATCGAAAATACATGAACCCGATTTCTTTCAGTTTCTCTGGTTTTATGATTCAATGCTTGAACGAATATCCGAAAGTACGCGATCGTTCTTCCAGTTGGTACAGACGACAACTCTTCGTACCATTTGAAAAGTGCTTTACCGGAATCGAAAAACCTTACATAAAATCAGACTTCTTGAAACGAAACGATGTTCTGGAATACGTCCTTTGTAAAGTCCTGAATACAAACTACGATACGCTGCCAGTACCCAAGATCAGCCAGGAAATCCTGATTGATTATATGGAATTCAATGATCCCGTAACACAATTCTGGTCCGATATGAGGACTCTGCTCCAATGGGACATTGTACCGTTTCCATTCTTGTGGGACTTATACAGAGCCTGGTTCACGCAGACAAATCCGTCCGGTAAGATTCAAGGCCGGAATAGATTCATACTGGACATGGTTGCTGTGCTCGATTTAGACCCTGACTGGGCGTGTCCGGACAAGAAAAAGTCTTACCATACTAAAAATATTGTCACAAAACCAGAACCTTTGATCGATCATTACAATCTTACAAATTGGAAAAATCGAAGCTATTCTGGTAACGACATAGCGAAAATATGCACGCCAAACCTTTCCGATCTTGCCGCTACTTATCACGGAATTATCCGTGTATAAAACAAAAAGAACCGGAAAAAATCCGGTTCTTTTTGCGATCTGCCAATCATTTTAATGTTGTGGGAGAAAAAAACATGACCAAACCAATCTGGGATATGGAGTGTTGATTGATATTTGTTTTTTCTATTATCATTATACACATTCATCCTCATTCCGTCAAGTCCCCATTTTGTAAATAAAAAATTACGAGAGGTGATATTATGATCTTTGCCTACTATGATATCGAATCATTCAAAAACATTTTCACACTTGCTCTATTCTTTGAAAAGAGTAAGATTCTGGAAATCTATCATTTGCTGGACCCCACGCCTGGTATTCATCTGACGCCCGCTCTTCTGGAAAACACAAAGCACCGCATCAAAGCTGCAAACAAGAACTTTGACGCGCCGGAAGAAAACATTTTCTTTTTCGATTTACACGAACGCGAATCCAATGAACGGCTGGCCCAATGGATCGGCATTTCCGATGCTGATCCGAGAAATCACACAACTTCTTCCTTCCCGAAATATTTCGAGCCGACAGCCGATGTTCATCCGTACTTCGATGAGACTGTCATGCCGTACTTTGTGGGGTACAACTCCAAAAATTACGATACAACCATGCTCGCTGCCTATTACGACGAATGTTTCTGCTTTGACGGCCGTACTCGCAAATTCCAAACAACCAGCGCAGAAGTCATGCGGCGTGTCAATGACAGGCTCTTCTCCGATCAGTTCAAGTCGAATATGCCTCAGTATTTGCTTTACCGAGATGACCCGCGCTTGAATGTTCCATTGACAGGCAACAAAGATTACGCTCAGAAGAAAAACCGTATTCGAAGCAATATGCTTCTGTCCGGCCGGCTTCTGGACTTAGCCGAGATCAACGAAAAGCAAAAGAAAGTCGCTCTGAAAAGATTGCTCGGCATGATCGGAGCGCAGATTCTTGAATCCGAACAGCTTTCTCAAAATCAAATCATGATTGAGACTGAAGAACAGTTCATGGACCTGATCGCCTATAACGTATCTGACGTTGTTCAGCTCGGTCTGCGTTTGGCGCATGATTCTTACTATCAGTCTCAGATCATGATCAAGAAACAGTTGCTGGACACCTATCCGGAGCTTATCTATGATAAATTGCCCAACCAGTATGCGCCGGACAAGCGCCTGGAATGCATCCGATCTGACCGGCTCTGTATTGATTCTTCTTCAGCGAACTTCGTTGAAAAGGTTTTGTGTCCTTACGGTCATTTAAACGATATTCGCGCTGTAAGCTTCAATTATCCCGATCCGGTCTTAGCTGAGAAATTCGGCATCGAATCCCGCAATATTTTAGACGAAACCAGAACTTTCTTCTACAGCTTATACCCGCAGCCAGAACTGCGCCAGAAATTCGACGTGATTTATAATTACTATAAATCCATCGAAGGTAAAAACTTCAACGATTCTCAAGCATACCTGGACTTTTACCAGAAAAACGCACTGCCTGTGTCTTCCACAAACAATCTGGAACCCGTCAACACCTGCCTGTGCTATTTTGACCACGACGGAAAGCCCACCTCTTGTTTCGTTAACTTCTCCATCGGCGGCATTCACGGAGCGGAATACAACAAAGCGCTCTACGAATATGATATAAATGAATTCCAGAAACTGGCCGACCAATTCGAAAAGTGTAAAGCTTTATATCCCGATCCGCGTGACTTGAAAAAGGCAAAACACGTCACTATTGACGGAACTACTTTCCCCGCTGGCAAATTCCTAAAAGCCGGTTCCACACTCAAGAAGGCCGAATACAAAAACATCGAAAGCAAACGGCCCCAGCTTTTCGTAAAATCCCCTTCCGGCAACTACAACATTCATCCTCGTTATGTTTATACCAGCGTAGACTTGGCCAACCATGAAGATTTCACGTCTTACTATCCCAATTTGCTCCGTATGATGGCTGCTTTCGTGAACGAATCCCTTGGTGAAGACCGATACGCCACTTTGTTCGAACAGAAACAGGACTACGGCCGCAAGATGAAAGACAAAACTCTTTCAGAAGAAGACAGGGCATTTTACAAAAATGCCCGTGAAGGTGTCAAACTACTGCTCAACGCAGCGTCCGGTAAAGCTGACGCGAAGTTCAAGTCCAACATCCAGATGAACAACAGGATCATTTCTATGAGAATCATCGGTCAGTTGTTTTCTTATCATATCGGCCAAGCGCAGGCATTCGAAGGTGCGAAACTGACATCCACAAACACCGATGGCTTGTATTCTGTCATGGACAAAGAGACAAACAACGCCATTTTGGAGCGGGAATCCGCGTCCATTCACGTTGATATCGAACCGGAAGAACTGTTCCTGATCTCCAAAGATTCCAATAACCGTTTGGAAATCGATTGTAAAACCGGCAAAATCATCAGCGCTTCCGGCGGAACCTTGGCTTGCGGTCCAAAAGGGCCTATGGTCACAAAAGCCCTGGCTCATCCGGCTATTGTAGACTGGGCTTTGTGCGAATACCTGGTCATGGCCGGCACGGAATCTTCCGGAAGTACGAACGCACCCACGTCCATCAACGCGCCGTTCAATCGTGACTTAGGCCGAAACATCCTTCTGTCAGCCAAAAAGCGATTCGATACGCCGGAATATCTGCGCAGATTCCAAAATATCATTGCCAGTTCCGACGGTTCGCAGACGTATCATTTTGCAAAGACTTCTCCCGACTCCAAAGACCCGATCATCCTGCAGCATTACAATCGAGTCTTTTATTTAAAAGACAACACACCGAACGCTCTATACCTGTGTTCCGCGTGTGTGCGGGTAATCACACCCGCTGTTGAGAAAAAGCGGCGTAAAGAAGACCCGGGGGCATCTATCCAGAGAAACGATCCTCTGGCTCTGAACGTGTTGTCACATTACGGCATTTCCGACGCTCCGGCAAACAAAGAGATGGTTTTGAAGAAACTGTCCAATATCGAACTCGACTGGCCTGTTTGTATTCAAAACAAAGACTTATCGCAGTTGAGTCCTGCTGAACTTCAATATCTGGAAGACAACATGGATATCGAGAAATATCTCGATCTATTGGAGAACTGTTTCAATCGAAATTGGCGTAACGAGGGGGTGCCGGATCATGTCTGATCGTAAATTCTACAAGCCCAACACACGTCACACAGGACTCTTATCGATCTTCTTTTTCTCCGTCGGTATTCTTCTATTTATCGCGTCCGTCATCGCTGGTTATCTTTTATCCGACCAAAGACTGGCTCGAGAATCATTCACATCCCACGATCTGTACACGATGGACACTCCTGGTAAATTAGAGATCACGATCCAATTTGACAAAGAACCTGTAGACTTTGTTCTTGTTTCCCCTTCAGGCGAACGGTTTCCAAGCGATAGTTTTGAAGACCTAGAAGAAACCAACGATACGCTCAGCGTATCTCTTGAAACACAAGACACAGGCCCTTGGACGATCGAGTACAACCAAAAATCCAACAATACAGTGACAGTCACCGCTGATTCAATTCAAACAAATGAGGAGGTGACCTCACATGGGTAAACCGGAAGCTTTTGTGGAGAAATACCTTTTAGATCAATGTGAACGTCACGGCATTTATTGCTTAAAGGTCGTATGTGAATCCCGCAACGGTTTTCCTGACAGATTCATCACAGGTCCCAACGGCCCGATTCTCGTGGAGACGAAATCACCGGTAGGCGTGCTTCGAAAAGAACAAAAACAATTCATCGAAGACCTGAGAGAACGTCATGTCGATGTACGAACAGCCTACACGAGAGACCAAGTAGACGCGCTGCTGGAAGAATTGACGGGGGAACCCTGCCGGCCAGCGAGACGGCGAAATACTTCGCCGTCTCTTGACCGGCCGAGGAAAAAGAGAGAGGCCAAAGGGCCTATCGTGACATTGAAATTAAAGGAGTGATATCGTGCAGCAAGGAACATTATACCTGATCTCTCACAGCGCAGAATTCCCTGACAAGTATGAAATTACAGAACTGCTTCGGGATTCTGTTTGCAAAAAAGCGATGCCGCAGACCCATCCGCAGCCCGAACAGGCGCTGAAAATCTTTACCCAGCGTGTTGCCGTGAAACAAGAGACAAACGACTCTATTTTATTCACGCTATCCAAAGGGCTGAAGAAAAAATACTTTTCAACTCGTTTTGAACTTTTCAAACGATTTGCATCCGAAATGACACTGGACACGTTTTCCGGCGTTGACGAGAAGAGCAAAAACGCCATTTATCGTCTGCAATGGACTATCGAAGACACAGTCAACGATGCAGTCCTTTTCGACAACGATCTTTGTACGGTTCAGGAATTCATGCGATACGCACCTTGCAACGAACCGCTCTATTTGAGCAAAACCTGTTATAAAATTCCGTAAAGGAGAAAAAATCATGAACGAAAATTTTGAAAACTATATTCTCGATGTAATCGACGACGAAGAACTTCATGCAGAACCCGCACAGCCTGAAGAAAGTCAGCGTTTCGTCATCGATGATGACAAGAAAGCCGACTGGGCTATTCGAAAAATCAAAGAAAGCCAGGAGGAATACGCCCGTTTGGAAGAAATCGCAAAAAGCCAGATCGAAGAAATCAAGGCTTCTCTGGAAAAAGCGAAACGGAAAGCGGATCAGAGCACCGAGTATCTTTCCATGCTTCTTTCAAACTATTTCGACTCTGTGCCTCATCGAAAGACCAAGACGCAGGAAAAATATCAACTGCTTTCCGGCGCTCTGGTTCGCAAAAAGGGACAGATTCAGTACAACGTCAACAACGATCAGTTCATTGCGTGGCTGAACCAGTCCGATGAACTGCGCGAGCGCTATATCAAAGTCACAAAATCTCCGCGCTGGGGCGATTTCAAAAATGATTACAAAAACACGCTCTGCGAACAAAACGGGCATCTGTACAGCACTGAAACCGGCGAGGTTATCCCCGGCGTCACCACAACGATGGCTCCCGACACCTTCGTCGTGGAACTCAAGTCCGTTACTGACTTTAAGAAATAAGAGGAAAGCGCCGTGTATTGCTCTTACTGGCTCCGCATTACCGGAGAAGAATCAAACTTAAAAAAGGTCTACGTCTCGCTTACTACTCTGTATGTGATTCTCAGAAACCCTAACTCAAACAACGACGAACTCTCATTTTCCAAAGATGAAATTCTTATCTCCATTGAGCACTGCAAAGAAAGCAATACACTGCGGGATTGGAGCAAACGCATATCCGGAGAATATCCGGATATGACGTTCCAATACCGTGAACTGAGACCATACACAGCTCCGTTTTACTCTGTAATACAAAACAGAACAGAAATTCACAAAGGGTGATTTTATGATATATGCTTATGCTATCGGCGAAACCGTATTCGTTATCAAAAACAACACGATCTATCCCGGAACCATTTCCGGTATCATGGCTGCCTCAGATGACTTTGTATTTAAAGTACACTTAGACCCTCCGGGATTAGGCTGTGAGGATGTAAACTCCGATGATGTGTTCCTTTCCCCCAACGAAGCTTTGTCTTCTCTGCATACCAGACAGATCAAACGCATTCAGGGTTACTACGATGCCATTCAAAACATCAACGACCTGATTTCCTTCGTGTTCGATCACGACATCCATCATAACGAAGAAGCTATGGCAGCTTTTCGTTTACGCGCTGAAGATTTGGGGTTTTGTGTCCATGCTGGCTAAATTTTGTGTAATCATTGCAATCGCGGCAGCGCTCACGTCTATCACATCGACGTTTGACGAGCCGCATAAAAAGCCCATACCGCAAATCCATCTCACAAATTCAGATACTACCGGTTCATCCCCATACGACACATCTTCCGCAAAAGATTATATATCTTTTTCAATACCCAGCGATTAAAACATAAAAGGTGGTTCTCTTTTATGAAATATGACCCTTCGTTCCACATCAATTCCGTAACAAATATGCATTGTGATTGCTGCGGAAAAGAAATACACATACACTCACTCATCGCCATATGCCCTATGTGCGACGCCGTTTTCTGTGAAAGCTGCATCCAAAATAGCTGTCTGGAAAATCACCAATGCGAACCTGCAAGTCTGGACGGCCTGTTATCGAAAGGAGAACTCTCTTATGGGTTGTTTTGATTTTATTTACGCCGACAACGGAGAAAACATTCTCGCTCGTGCCGGCTTCTTATATACGACCAAAGCATTCCAGCACAGAACCAACACACAATCGCCTTTGCGTTTTTTGTCCACGAACGAATATGGAATTTTCCAAATCCGTTTTAAGACCCATTTTATTCATATGGACATTTATGCGCTTCTGGCCGCACAGGTCTATCTGTCTGACGATCCGATGGGTGATACGCCATCAGAACATTTCGAATGCTTCCTGGATTGCATCAAAAACAAAAAACTCCCGTTCGACAAACATCCTGACGACATTGAATTCCAAAATTCCCCATTCTGTAAAGCGTCAGATGCCATTCGAATTCCTGGAATCCAATACTTCTTCGCAGGCTGTCACTCCATAAAGCCTATCAACGTGACAATACCGGCTCTAGGTCCTCAGAAAAGCAAAAAAATCGTTTGTTCAAAAATGTACGATCACAAAGTTCCGTTGCTCATCTCCAAGAAAAAACTACCAAACAGTACGCTTCATTCTGACAGCACAGATATTGCTCGTGATTGGGGCTTTGTGTCCTGTGACGACCCGCATCAAGGCTTTTTCTTAACAAAAAACTGCTACACCATTTACCGACCGTAAAAGGAGAATAAAAGCATGGCCGAAAACCTTCACGTATTCAATCTTTGTATCGAACTGACCCGTCGATGCAACATGGCTTGCCCTCACTGTATGCGCGGCGAACCTGAAAATAAAGATATGAACGTCAAAGCCCTGGAAATCCTGCTGCCGCATTTCAAAGAAAACGGAATTCCGGAATTAACTCTTACCGGAGGCGAACCCACCCTCAATCCAAAAGCTATTCTCACTATCTTGAACTTGCTCAAGAAATACGGGATTTCTCTGGAACACGTCTATCTTGTCACAAACGGAAAAGAAGTTTCCGATGAGTTTCTGTTGAATTACTTCAATCTCGTGTTATATTCCGACAACTTCGATGAATTGCCGTCGCTGTCCCTGAGTCAAGACCAGTTCCACGATCCCATCTCAAAAGACATGATCAAAAAGCTCAAACTGTTCTCGTTCTTTTCGGATGAAGATCACAACACAGACTGGACGCGTATTCCATTACTGGATTTAGGCCGGGCAAAAGACCTGACTTACCTCGCAAAACGCGATCCATACGAGTATATCAATTCCTATATCGAGATCGAACCTGACGGCACACTGGATATCGGCGACTCCATTATCTCTCTGACTGTAAACGGGAATTTACTTCCCACTGGAGACTACAGTTATGAAGACGAAGAAGATCTGGCGCTCTGTAACGTGTTTGACCCCGACTGGTTTCAAACTTTGAGAGACGAACTTTTGACTCGTTCCCTGAAAGGAGCTTAATATGCGCTGTCTTGTCAATATCGAAACTTTAGCAAACGAAGACCGGACCGCCCGAAACGTCTTCAAAATCGTCAAAAGTCTGTATGAAGATTCCACAGACGTGCGGGACTCCTATCTCTATGAACCGGACGACGATTCCGACATCGACTGTATTTTCGGTTCCGAACATCCCGACATCATTCTGGAAAACGCCCAATCCTGGAACCAGAAAATTGTCAACGATTTGAACCGCTGCATAAAGCAGGAATACACTGCTGATGATTTGGACTCTGATACGTACAATCCCCTGTTGTACGATCTCAAAAAAGCGGCCATGGCGGCAGACAACGATTTTTACGCATTTGCCGATTACGCCACAGCGATCGATCCGGATCAAGCTATATTTCGAACAACCTTATCTAAAAAAGAAAGCCTGGCTGTCTTTGCCCATCCGGAAAACTACGCTTTGATCGAGATGTACCCAAAATGAAAATCACAAAAGACGAAATCAAAAACGGCCTTCACAAAGGCGTTATCACACTTGACGTAGATCCCAACATGGAAAGCGGAACCGTATGTCGAATCGGCGACAACTGGTTCTATTTCGGCGGATTGACGGCGGAAGAAATGTCTCCAGAAGAATATCGAAAAAACGTCCCTGAAGAAGATATCGTAAACGAAATCTTCGACACACTGGATGCTTTTCAAAAAGACCGTTATTTCTTAGGAGAGTACGAATACTACGCAAGCCTGCTTCATTTGCTTCTCACAAACTAAAAAAAAGGAGAATGCTCTATGGACAAAATCTTTTGGACATCCGATGTTGAACCGGACGCGTATCGTGACGAATATCCGGACGCGTCTGAAGATGAACTTTACAACATCGCTTCAGAAGACAACAACACACAATTTCAAGACGATAAAGACAATTTGTCCCATATCATTCCTGAAAACGGAATCCTGATTTATGCAACTCTGGGACTCTGGACAGGGAAACATCAAGCCGTATTGCAGGATTCCAGTTCCCTCCATTCCGTCGGAGATTGCATGAAAAGCTACGTCTCCGGAATGAGCGATCTGGAATTTTTCGTTTCTGAAAAAGGTGAATTTCAATGTCGAGAAACCCATCACGATGGCACGAACTTGTACACATTCCGTGCCTGGCGTTCAGATATCACCGACACACAGAAAGAAAATCTCATCAACAATCTCTATATGGGAAAGAACTGCGATAACGAGATCAAGCGCAAAACCTTCCGGCTTGGCGACATCATTGGTGATCTTTGCGGTTGGAAATTCCCCCATCGTCCGGAAGAATCCAAAGCGCTGATCCCGTTTTAACACAAGAGGTTTTGCTCATGAAAAAAATCACTCGCTTTCAAGATATTCCCCAATTCACGGACATTGGGCATTACGCCGTAGACTATCCGATTCATAGCCTGATTTATTATCTGGAAGATGAAATCGCACATGACGGTCTTCAGCTTAATCCAGAATTTCAACGAGGTCACGTATGGACAACAAAACAGCAAATCAGCTATATAGAATTCCTGTTAAGAGGCGGACACACCGGTCGAGACCTTTATTTCAACTGCCCAAGCTGGCATCATTCCGTTCCTGCCGGCGCCTACAACGATTTTGTATGTGTGGACGGCCTGCAAAGAATCACCGCTATACAAGCGTTCATTCACAATGAAATTCCTGTGTTTGGCTCTTATTTTAAAGAATACACAGATTCCCCACGCATCATTCGTGACACGCTCAGAATTCACATCAACGACCTGAAAACGTACAAAGAAGTATTACTTTGGTATATTGAATTGAATTCAGGCGGCACGCCTCACACCGAGAAAGAAATCGATCGTGTAAAATCGCTCTTAAAACAAGAATTAAAAAAGGAGATGTTTAGTTTATGACTTTCAAATTCCCTGTTACTTGGGAGATGTGTGGCGAAATCAGCATCAATGCCGACACGCTTTCAGCCGCCCTTGCCGAATTCAATGAAATTTCTGACGATCTGCCGCTTCCTGCAGAACAGACCTACGTGGACGGCAGCTTTGTACTCACCACAACTGATCCCGAAGAACTGATGGCGTATCAGAAAAAACTTCAGTAAAAACAAAAAACCACCTAAGAAACCTTAGGTGGCAAAGAAGGAGTAATATGCCCATTCTCGCTATGGACATTTGTGGAAACTAAAATAATAATACCACGATTTAACAAAAAGTCAAGTATTTTGCTTAAAAAAAGGAGTCTCTTATGGAAAACAAATTCATCGGACTGCTTATAAACAACGACACCGGTAAACTTTGGTACGACTTCGAAAATACTGAGGTTTATCTGGGCCTTTATACAGGTGACGAAAAAACGTGTCAGGAACAAGCCGCAAAAGATAACGGTGTCGCTCCAAGCCACATTCGGCTTGTCGATATCACAACCAAGATCAAAACGCCCGTCGGCACGCTTCTCGCCTATCCCTCATCCGATAACGAACGCCCCGGGCTTCGTATCACCTTAAACGACAAGCCGTTGGCCGCCATCACCTATGACGAATCAAACATCGTCACACAGGTTTGGGAAAACCCTTACAATCCCGACGAAACGCCCCATATGATAGAACACACGTTCACCAACAATCCGATGACGCTGGAACGAGCGAAGAAAATAGCCTTTTCCGCGCTGCGATTCATTCAACAAACCCGTGAAAAGAACGGAGAGAAAGATACCGCTGCCTGGCTGGCCCGCGAATA
>ERZ1643246.1174-NODE-1174-length-29442-cov-6.352877_pt1 | contig 29442 bp, 40 predicted proteins | sample MGYA00579265_ERZ1643246 | MGnify/ENA primary metagenome ERZ1643246 (study PRJEB29033, sample SAMEA4952261) | chicken gut metagenome | biome: Broiler Chicken; feature: Gastrointestinal Tract; material: Caecum | place: Ireland | collected 2018 | study: Broiler...
TACGCACCAGAAGGAGAACGGATATTTATTTCCACAGGCGCTGTGTGAAGGGAGGAAAGCAGCATGAGTGAAGAATGGTATCTGGAGACCACATATGATGAGGCAAAGAGGATTATCCGGGCAAACCTGAATACGATGTCCCGAAGCTTTATTGCTGTGGGGTTTTACCTGAAGCACATCCGGGACAACGGTTTATACCAGGAGGACGGATATCACGATATCTGGGAATTTGCCGCGGATCAGTATGGAATCCAGCGTTCCACGGCCTCCCGGTGGATGGCGATGAATGACAGGTTTTCCGTAGACGGAAACAGCCCTGTACTGTTGGAGGAATACAGGGATTTTGGAAAGAGCCAGCTTCAGGAAATGCTGTATCTTCCGGAAGAAAAGCTGTCAGAAGCTACATCGGATATGACGGTGAAAGAAATCCGGGAGCTGCGGAGGGAGGAGGCTGAAGTGGAAGAAGGACCGGAAAAGGAACCGGTATCGACCCCAGAAGAGGAGCCAGTATCCATCTTGGGATATCCGCTGCGGGAATATCCGGAGGGCAGACTGCTCACAGTACCCGGATGCGGGAAACAGGACTGTTTTTCCTGCCATTGGGATGGATGTGATCTCCGCCAGGTGGATTGCTACTGCGTGGAGGCCCCGATGGGGAAGCCGTTCCCGTGCACAATTTTTCAGGAGGGTACGGGTATCCTGAGGGAACAGGTCGGGAATCATTGCCAGTTCGTAAATACGGATCTGGCGCCTATCCGGGCAGGTGACGGGCAGCCGGTGCCATGCTGTAAAAAGTGTACCGCAGACTGTACCTATCGGTGTGATCGGAGCTGTAAGGATCTGGGAATAGAATGTGCGACGCCGCACACAGAGGGACTGGTTTGTAAAGAGGTTTCGCGGGAGAAAGAGTATAAAATCCAGGAACCTCCGCAGGAAACAGGATTGAATAAAGCAATGCAGGGACAGGCCCGGATGTGTTTGAGTAATTTACAGGTAGAAATAAAAGCCAAGGCATGGAAAGCGGCGCAGTCTACCGCAAAGCACCTGATCCATTACCTGGAGCTGTCAGGAGGCAAAGAAGAACAGGAGGGACAGAAAATTCAGGAATACCCCCAGACATTTATCCAGGATCTTCTGAGGGAGTATGAGTATGAACTGAAATCCTATCAGGAATGTAATGCACACATAGAATATCCGGAGGAAAAGATACCGGAGGAGACAATTTTAAAGAAAAAGGCGGTTGTGGACGGGCTGAAAATGCTCCTGGAAGCTGTACGGACGGAGGTAGTTGAGGATGAATGAGCGGTGCCGGAAAAATTATTCTGTAAAAGAATTTTACAGAAAACTGTATTCCACAAAAATAGAGAAAGGGAAGTCGATCCTGCAATGGGCGGTATTATGGTTCCAAATGAGTAACGATGCGTTTTTCCGGAATTACGGGGTTAATTTCAATCCGCATATTTACCCGTACCTGTATGAGATTGCGCGCGATGAGGTTTATGGAGGTGAAAAGAATGGATAAGGTAAATGAGAATTCCACGCTGGAGGAAAAAATCCAGTTCATATCTGAATATTACACCCATTATCACCAGATTGGAAAAGCGCTGGAGGAATTGGAGGAGCTGCACGCCGAATTGGCCAGTGTTCAGATGATCAATGGCATCCCTGTCCTTCCTGGGAACACCTGGTCAGAGGTGGCAGACGTACTGATTATGTGCAGGCAGCTGATACTGCAGGCAGGGAAAGAGGATGAGGTGAAACGGCATATGCAATACAAGCTGGACAGGCAGCTGCGGAGAATAGAGGACGAGCAGAAGCAGAAAGATCTGGATGCCTGTGTGGATTGTTTCGGAGCTGCGGGGAATGACTGCCGGGATTGCGTAAAGGGTGAGGATGGTGCGTAAAGACAAGCTGATACCTGGAAAGAAGTATCTTCACAAGCGCAAGACGATTATATCCGGCGTGCCCCGGGAGGCAGAACGCTGGATCCGGTGTGAGGAGATTATATCAGAGGGAGCAGTGTTCAGCCGGGATTTTGAGCCGGAGATATTTTTGGATAACCGGCAGATCAGGGAGGAGATTGTGGATGTATAAAAACGCGGAAGGGTACCCGGATCCAACCCAGGGAGAAGGGATCCGGCGGGCGCAGCATATACCAGGGGATATCTGGGAAGGGATTCGGCTGGCCAGAGAGTTCCTGCGGCTGGCAAAGCTGGATGTGGTGTCCATTGAGGTGGAGGACAGGAAGACGAAGAAGCGGTATCAGTGGAGGCGGTGACCCGGATGGTATCAGATGAGATCAAAAGATTTTTGGACTTCGTGGCTGAAAGTAAGAAAATTTATGATATGGCATCAGAGGCAATGCACCTGGAGGAGAAGAAAACACAGGACTTCCTGCACGCAATAGAGTTTGAGACATCAGTGAAGGAACGAAGCAAGATCTGCACCCGGCTACACAGGAGCAGGCAGGAACGCCGGAGAAATAAAGATCTGGTGGAGGAGAGGGAGGATCTTGTGAAGTTTTTCCAGGATCCGCAGCATAAAAGGACGCTGGATCAGCTGACGCAGCTGCTGGGACGGGTGCGGAAGGTTGAAAAATACCATGCAGACAGAACTTACTATCCGCGAGTAAGAGAGGAGTGATCCCGATGGACAAGAATATTCTGGCAGATTACATAGACTGCTGCGAACTGCTGAAGGAGACGGAAAAGGACATCCGGCGCCTCCGGAAGAAAAAGAAAACCATCGTCCAGACGACTGTATCCGGGAGCAATCCGGAATTTCCGTATAACCCGCAGCATTTCAAAATCCAGGGAACAGCGTTCACCTACCGGGAGGATTCCCAGCTGCGGATGGAGGAGCAGCTGCTGGAAAAGCGGAAGCAGGACTGTGAAGCCATGAAGCTGGAAGTGGAGACCTGGCTGAATACGATTCCGAAGCGGATGCAGCGGATCATCCGGTATAAGTTTTTTGACAGGATGAGCTGGGAAGAAGTGGCGGTGCGGATGAAATGTTCAGTAGGGAGTATAAAGATGGAATTTCAGAGATTTATGGAAAAAAAGTAAATTTTGTTACGATTGTTACCAATGTTACGTTTTGAAATGTTATAGTATAAACTGGAATACTTGAGAAGATCAGTAATTCCTCCTCGGCTGCCGGGTGTCACAGCCCGGTGGCTGACTGAGGCTCAGACGGTACCGCCGCGGGGCAGGAACCCAAAAGACCGTCATTCTCCCCTGTTGGGATGGAAAATATTGGGAGAAAGCGGCCAGTTATAAACAAAAGCAATTCCGCACTGCTCCGGGTTCGATCCCCGGCGTCCCGAATGCTGCAGTACAGCACCAACCCTCTGTGGAGTGCGGAGGTAGCCCGCCGGAGCTGATCCGGCAGATAATCCAATATACTTTATATAAAAAATACCCTACAAAATATGTGGGGTATTTTTAGTATAAGATTACCAATAGACGAATAGGAACATATGTTCTATAATGGGATTAATCTGATACATGAAACTGTTGAAATGTGCAGAATATTGGTATAAAATGTCAGTAGATTAAGTGTATTGGAGAATGCCGAATGAAAAAAAGAAAAAGTAGTGTAGAACGTAGTATATATTATTACGATATAGTTATTGAGAATATTAATAATACTACAAACACTTTATGTGATGTTGCAAATCCATCAGAAACATTATTGAATGCTTTTGAAAAAATTAAAAGAATAAACGGAGAATTAAACAAAGCAAAACCTGAAGATAGGCGTAATATTTTAAGAAAAATAGAGTATTCGACAGAGTATGGAGATAAAATATATATCGAAGTTGATTCGATTGACAAAAAAAGTGGCAGAATAAGATTCAAGATTATACTCTGCAGAATGGATGCTTTACCGTATATTGAACAGGATGGAAAATTGACAAGTTTAACAAAAATGGTAAAAGGAGATTTTAATATTGCAGAAGTTACCCATTGCATATTATTCACAAAAGAAATGGTCATGGGGGCAGAGTTTAATTTTAATGGCGCAAGACCAAGCGCAATCTCTTTTTATTTACCAACAATAACAAAGATGATGGATAGAGTATCTTGTTCTGGAAAAATGCGTCGGGATGTTTTTGAGAGAATTGTAGAGACAAAAGGCCTCAGCCTGTTTGAAATATGCGTAAAGAATACTTCGACCATGAGAAAAATATTAAGAGACAATATGGGGATTTTAGGTACGTTTCTTAATTCAATTGAAAATGTAGACACATATGAGATTGCAATTAAGCGCAGAGTCAGCAAGAAAAAAGAGGGATTTTTATCACCAGCTTCTGTACGGGAATTGGAAAATATAGTAAAACAAAATAGAGAGGATATTAAATCATTCAAAATAAGTCAAGCAGCATATAAAGATGCAATAGACTTATTAAGTGATAAATTAGTAAAAAAGCAGGAATTTATTCTTACAGAAAATAAAACTATTGATTCTACAGAAATGTTTGGTGCTATAAACAATTTTTTTGATGCTGTAGTGGTAAACTCCTAGGAGAATGGATGGTGAGCGGATGAAAGCAACACAAAAACATAAAATTAGAAGAATACTATTAGTATGTATTCCGATTTTGATAAGTGTACTTTTAGGTGCTTTTATTTGCTATTTCATGAAGGAAAAAGGTTTCATTGCTGATAAAAGACAGTTAGAGGCTGTAAAAACAGTAATTGGAATCTGGGGAACTATCTTGGGATTCGTTTTTGCAGCAGAATCGATACTAATAGCTTTTGAAGGAAGTAAGCTTACTTCAGAAATAAAAGAAACAGGACACTATAAGACAGTACTGTTTGTTTACATGGAGACTTGTATTACTCTTTTAATTTGTTTATCTATATTTGTTCCATTGATTATTGCAGATTATTTTGATATGTTCTGGATGTTTTTATTCATTACAGCATCGATAATAACACTAATTGATATGTTGCTCTGTATGTTCTTTTTGTCATTAGTTATCAGTACTTTATATAAATAGTTTTATAAGGCACCCTCCGGGGTGCTTTTCTCATGCAATACACCCCAGAACGATAGGAAGGTGAGGTGATGGCAAACAATGAAAACTTAATCCCGTTCCATAAGCGAACAGAGAAAGAACAAAGAGAAATCCGATCCGCCGGCGGCAAGGCAAGTGGGGCGGCCCGGAGGCGGAAAGCGGACTTCCGGAAGACTCTGAACCTCCTGTTGACCGCGAAGATTGACAGCCCGGAATGGACCCCATTGCTTGAGAGCCTGGGGTTGGACAGTACGCTGGAAAGTGCCGTGAATGCAGCGATGATCCGGGAAGCACTTTCAGGGAATGTGAAGGCCTATGAGGCCATTGCCAGATACGCGGGCCAGACCAGTCGGACGGATTCCGATCTGGAGGAACAACTGGCGAAAACGCAGTTGATGAACGCCCAAAGGGAAAAGGTGCAGAAGGCAGATCCGGAGAATGCGGAGGCCCTGGAGCTGAAGGACCCGCACGATGTCATCATCCCCGAACTGTGGGAGATCTTCGATGATCAGGAACACGAACACCAGATTATCACATCGGGGCGTGCCGGAACTAAATCCAGTTTTTCGGGTGTTTTAGGAATATCCGTGATCACCGCTGAAGAACCAGCGGCGGTTGTGGTGCTGCGGAAACGGCACAATAAGCTGCGAAAAACCGTGTACAAGGAAATGATCCGGGCAATCGGCCGCTTGGGGCTGAGTAAGGATGATTTTGAGATCGGGGTATCCCCCATGGAGATCCGCTGTAAGAAAACCGGAAACGTGATCTATTTTTCCGGTTCCGACAGTATTGACGATACAAAGGGTATCATCGATGAGGATAAGCCGATCCGGCTGGTTATTCTGGATGAGCTGACGGAATTCTTTGATGTCGGCGAAGGAGAGGAAGAACTGACCAATATTGAGGCCACCTTCGTCCGGGGGAATGATGAGCATTTCCGGATGCTCTATCTCTATAATCCGCCCAAAAACCCCAATGCTCCGATCAATGCCTGGTGCCAGAAGATGGAGCTTCGGGCAGACGCAGTACATAAGCATATTGACTACCGGGATGTACCGGAAAGCTGGCTTGGAAAGAAGCTTCTGGAATCTGCGGAGAGCCTGAAAAGCATTGATTTCCGGCTGTACCGCTGGGTATGGCTGGGGGAATGTATCGGCGTGGACGACCTGATCTATTACATGTTCAGCGATGCGCACCGACAGGCACCGGAGGGAAAGAGTTATAAGCTGATAGGAATCGGTGTGGATTACGGCCAGCAGAATGCCACCACCTATCAGGCGGCCGGCGTCAATATCAATAAGCGGAAAATAGAGGGCCTTGGGGAATACTATCATTCCGGCCGGGAATCCGGGAAACAGAAAAGCCCTTCGGATTATGCGAAGGATCTTATACGATTTACTGATGCGCTGCACAAAAAATATGACTGCAGCGCTTTTTATGTATACATTGACCCGTCCGCCCAGGGACTGGCGGAGGAGATCCGCCGGCTGGCCACGCAGGACAGGACATACAAAATCCTGGTAAAAGATGCGGACAATGAGGTGGCGGTTGGTATCCAGCGGGTGCAGAAATGCCTTACCTACCGGATTATGACGGTATCAGAGAAGCAGGAGAATCTGATCCGGGAGATGGGTACCTACGAGTATGATCCCAAATCCATAGAAGCCGGGAAGGAAAAACCGCTGAAAGTAAATGACCATTGCTGTGATGCCTGGAGATATGTGGTGATGGGGCTTTGGACAAAGATCAAATACTTCCTGCCGGAAGGAGAAAGAGGTGAGTAAGCATTGAATATTTTTACATATTTCAAAAATATGGGAATCGATACAGTGGATTCCTTTTTTTATTCCCAGATCCGGAAGTGGGAGAGCTGGTATAACGGTGATGTCCAGAAGTTTCATCACTATTATGTGTATAATGGCAAGGATAAAATCCGGTGTCGGAGGCTCAGCCTTGGAATGGCCAAAAAGTTGTGTGAGGATATGGCGGATCTGCTGCTGAATGAACGGGTTCAGATCACAATCAGCGGGTCCGAAGCTACATCGGAGTATGTGCATCAGGTTCTGGAGGATAATAAATTCTTGGTCAAAGGGAATGATTACCAGGAGCGCAAGGCCTGTTCGGGCACCGTGGCCTATGTGGTACAGATCAAGGATGCAGTTGCGGATGAGGCCGGTAATGTAACCGGGGGAACCATCCGGATGAATTATGTGCAGGCAAAAAATATTTTCCCGATATCATGGGAAAACGGCGAAATCACAGAGGCGGCCTTCCTGTTTCCCAAAACGGTAGAACGGAAGAAATATGCGCTGATCCAGATTCACCGTCTGAAACCTGTGGAGAACGTCATGCAATATGTAATTGAAAACCATGTTGTCCAGTGTACGCAGGGCGCAGGAACAGAAATACCTCCGGAAAAATGGAAGGATCTGAAGCCATTCTCCGGGATATCAGCAGAAATAAAGACGGGATCCGACCGGCCGCAGTTTGTGATCGACCGGCTGAACATTGTGAACAATGCGGACGAGGACGATACGAACCCCATGGGTATCAGTATTTTCGCCAATTCCCTGGATACGCTGGCTAAGATTGATATGGAGTACGATTCCTACGCCAATGAGTTTAATCTGGGCCGGAAAAGGATTTTTGTAGCGCCAGAGATGCTGCATGATGTGATTGGAAACCCGGTGTTTGATGAAAACGACACAGTATTTTACCAGCTGCCGGAAGAAACCAACATGGGGAATAAGCCGATTTACGAGGTGGACATGGAGCTGCGGGCAGAGCAGCACAGCAAGGCACTCAATGACGATCTGAATTTCCTTTCCTTCAAGTGTGGATTTGGTACAGAGCGGTATCGGTTTGAGAAAGGCAGTGTCGCGACGGCTACGCAGGTGATCAGTGAAAATTCGGATATGTACCGTACACTGAAAAAACATGAGATCATACTGGATAAAGTCATCCGGGAATTGATCGGCATTATTATCCGCCTGGGGATTGTGCTGCAGGTGCCGGGATTGCAGGAGGATGTCGAGATCACCATTGATTTTGACGATTCCATCATTGAGGACAAAACGGCAGAGCGGCAGCAGGACCGCCAGGATGTGAGCATGGGGGTGATGCGGCATGAAGAATACCGGGCCAAATGGTACGGAGAATCAGAGGATGAAGCACTTGCTAATCTTCCGGAGCAAAACCGGGTGATGGAGTGATGCCATGAACAGGGAATACAAGGAAAAGCTGGCCGGGCAGATCGCTCAGAAATATTCGGATCTGGAAATGCGGATCCTGGAGGATATTGTCCGGAGAATCCGAAAAACGGGGAAAATCACCAGCACAGCGGACTGGCAGATTAACCGTCTGCGGGTTCTGGGAAACTCCCCTCAGGATATTGAGAAGATGATAAAAGAAGCACTGAACGCATCTTCTTCCCGGATGATGGAACTGTATGACCAGGTGATCCAGTGGGAATACGTCCGGAATGAGAAGGTATACGAGAAATCTGATGCGGAGTTTATTCCGTATGAAGAAAATACCCAGCTGCAGCAGATCACAGATTCCCTGATCCAGCAGACGGATGCGGAATTGCGGAACATTACACAATCGCTGGGTTTTTACCTGGATTATGGGGATGGGAAGCTTGTCCTTACCCCGCTGGCTGAGACATATCAGAAATACCTGGATGCCGCCTGCCTGGATATTGTATCCGGGGCATTTGATTATAACAGTGTTTTGCGGCGGGTTGTGACCCAGCTCACCAACAGCGGGCTGCGGCAGATTGATTACGCTTCCGGTCGGGGGAATCGGGTGGATGTGGCTGCCCGCCGGGCTGTAATGACAGGTATCACGCAGCTGACTGGCCATATATCCGACATGAATGCTGAAAAGCTTGGGACGGAATTCTTTGAAATTGCCTGGCACGCCGGCGCCCGTCCTACCCATCAGGTATGGCAGGGAAAAATATGGAGCAGGCAGCAGCTGGTGTCCGTTTGCGGTTTGGGAACTGTTACCGGCCTGGAAGGCATAAACTGTTATCATGAGCGATATCCATTTATTCCCGGAATCTCTGAAAGAAACTGGACGGATGAATGGCTGGAAAGGATGAACCGGGAGGAAAACACGCCGAAGGAGTATCGGGAAAAACAGTATACCTTATACGAGGCCAAACAGAGACAGCGCCAGATGGAGACGGCGATGCGGGCCCAGCGGGAGAAAGTACAGCTGCTGCAGAAAGGCGGCGCGGACCCGGAAGAAATCACAGTTGCCAGGGCAAAGTATCAGGGTCAGCTGAATGAGTATGCCAGGTTTTCCAGACAGATGGGGCTGAAGGAAGAACGGGAGCGGATCTACTACGATATGCGGGGCCGTGTGGCACTTTCGCCAGAGAAGCAGAAAGAGATTGCCGCTCACCTGGAATCCATGTATAATAAAGGTGAGCTCCTGAAAAATGTGGATTTGTATGAAAAAGATGTTTCCCTGAAGCAGAAGATACGGGGAGGACAGATCTCCACAGAAGTAGAGGCAGGCAAGCAGGGGAAACATATCCTTGGACACAACAATTACTTGCCTGGCCGGAGTTATCTCACGGTCCCGGAGGATGAGATCCAGAAATTAGTCCGCCAGTACGCAGGATCCGGATGGATCCGAAGGGATGGTAATGACCGTTGGAGCCATAAGGAAATCGTTACTGCGGATAAGATCATAGGAGTTGTGGTGGATCCATTGACCGGTGAGAAAAAAGAAACCCGGAAATTCGTAATTCATTACTCAAAAAAAGGAGTATATATCGTTCCGTGTAGGGAGGAATAGCCAATGTTGAGTGAAAAAGAACGAATGATGTATGATGCGTTGGGGAAAAATATAAAAGTTATCTGCAAGAACGGCCAGGTAATTGAGGGCCATTGTTCAGATTTCATACCAGCGATAGATAACGAGCCGGAAGTAACAGAGATCGGCATCCTGCGTGGTACCATGAACCTTGTGGGAATCACGGAACCGGAAATAGAAAAAATTGAATATTTGGATTAAATACCATTCATTCTTCGGGGTGAGTGGTATTTTTATACGTTTTTTGGGGGAGGTGATGCCATTTGATTGATGTTTTTATCCGGAAATCCGGTGACCATTACACAGAATGGTATGTGACCGGTCATGCCGGATATGCAGAGAGGGGCAAGGATATCGTCTGCGCCGCGGTGTCTGCCCTGACGATTACGCTGGAGAACGCCATGGGAGCTTTGGCGGATGTGCTGGTTGTGAAAAAACAGTATATCAGAGAAGATGCCCGGATATACCTGCCGGTTCCCAGCGATAAGACGGATCTACTGATTGAAGCATACAAAATAGGGATCGAGGGCCTGCAGGAGGCTTACCCGAATTATGTACAGCTGCACCTTGAGACATAGGTGCCTTTATTATGTCCAAAACGTGATGACTTAAAACTCATCGGAACCACTCACAGGAGGTATGTAAGGTGAAAAACAAAATTTTTATGGATTTACAGCTCTTCGCTGACGGCGGCGAGGGCGGCTCTGGCGGACAGGGTGAAAATGCCGGCGGGGCTGACGGCGGCCAGGGAGGAAGTGCCGGAGGAACAGGAAACCATGCCACATACAGTTATGAGCAGGCAGAAGAGATTGCCAATGCACGGGCCCAGAGGGCGGAGCAGTCTGCACTCAGATCTTATTTCCAGCAGCAGGGCATGACGCAGGAAGAGGCAGCCCAGGCTCTGGCAGATTACAGAGCCAGGAAGAAAGCCAGTCAGCCGGATGTGGCGAAGCTGCAGGCGGATCTGGATGCCGCCAACGCGAAAAATGCTCAGTACGAAAATGAAAAGATTTTGGCTGGGAAAGGCGTGAAATCAGAAGATCTGGATTATGTGGCATTTAAGGTAAACCAGATGGTGACCGATAAGAAAGATTTCAAAACCGCCGCAGAGGAGTATTTGAAAGCCAATCCCCGCTTTACCGGCCAGGCTTACCGGGTGTCCACCGGGGCAACAGAGGGGAATGCTTCGGGCGGTACAGAATCAAAAAATGAACAGATGAACAACATGATCAGAAATGCGTTCAGGAGGTAAGAGACATGAACAGAATCAGAAATTTGGTAAAAAAGAAGATGAACCTGCAGAGATTTGCGGCTTCCGATGCCATCGACAGAACCGGCGCGGAGGCGTTGATCTCGGAACAGGTGGCAAATGAGATTATCCAGGGCGTGGCAGAGCAGTCCGCAGTGCTGCGGATGGGAAGGAAGCTGCCGAATATGTCGAAGAAAAAGTACCGGATGCCGGTACTGGACATGCTGCCGGTGGCATATTGGGTGGCCGGTGATACCGGATTTAAACAGACTTCCAAAATGGCCTGGAAAAACAAATATATTACTGCAGAGGAGCTGGCGGTAATCATTCCGATCCCGGAGGCCGTGCTGGATGACGCAGACTATGATATCTGGGGAGAAGTGAGACCCCGGGCGGTGGAAGCGCTTGGGAAAAAGATCGACGGGGCGGTTATCTTTAACGAGGAAAAGCCGGACACCTGGAGGGATGGCCTGGTGAAAGGCGCTACCGATGCAGGGAACGTTGTTACCCTGGGGGCTTCCAGCAATCTGTACGATGTGATTATGGGAGAAGGCGGCGTGATCGCAAAAGTGGAGGAATCCGGTTTCTTCGCATCCGGCCACATGGCAGACATTACCATGCGGGCGAAGCTGCGCGGCCTGAAGGATACCACCGGCCAGCCGATCTTTAAAAGCGATATGCAGGGAGCAACTTCTTATGCACTGGACGGCTCCCCCATTGATTTCCCCAGAAATGGTGTGTTTGACAAGAGCAAAGCCCTGATGATTACCGGAGATTTTTCCCAGCTGGTATACTCCATCCGCCAGGACGTGACGTATAAGCTGCTGACGGAAGCGACTATCGTGGATCCTTCCACCAAAGAAGTGATCTATGCGCTGGCACAGCAGGATATGGTGGCCCTGCGTATTGTGATGCGGCTGGGCTGGGAGATTCCCAATCCCATCAACAGCCTGAAATCCAAAGAAGCGGAGCGTTTCCCCTTTGCAGTGCTGGCGCCGGAAGCGGCGGGAACCGATGATGATGAGGAGGATCTGGGAGTATAGGAGTGATGGCTCATGAAGCGGTATGCGGAGTATGAATTTTACCAGGGAGTATACCATGGGGAAAGAGGCTTCTTGGATTTTGACCGCAGTATCCTGCCTGTTACGCAGTATATCCGATACCTGACGATGGGGAAAGCAGATAACTATACAGGCGAGGAGCTGAAGTTTGCTGCCTGTGAAGCGGTGGATATCCTGTGTGAAGCATCCGATCAGAAATTCCGGATGAAAACGACAGAGAAAAAGAGCGAGACTACCGATGGATATTCTGTCAGTTACATTACGGAAGGGAAGGACGGGGAAACCACAGAAGAACTGGAAAACAGGAAAATCGAGGCGGTTAAACAAAGGATGAGGGCAGCCGTCCAGAAGTGGCTGCTCCCGACAGGACTGCTTTACAGAGGGGTGGGATGCGGACATGCTCACAAATACGGACGTTACGATATATAACCGGGAATATGACGGGGCGGCGGGCGTAGATCGGTGGATCCGCGTTTATGTCCCGGAAGCCTGGTGGTTTAAAAATGAACAGGCATCGATTACGACAGAAGGGCGGAAAAGCGCGGATGTCTATACGGTTCGGATTCCGGATACCAGTGTCGCCCTGAAAAAAGGCGATTACATCGTCAAGGGGAATTGTAATATTTCCATGGAAACGGTCAGGGATCTGGAAGGAATGGAAAAAGCTTGTGTGACGTCGGTAAACTACAATACCTTCGGTGGAAATCCTCATATAAAGGTGGTGGGAGCGTAATGGCAAAGTCAAAAAAGAAATTTGAGATCCAAACCCCGCGGGGAACAATTTATACACAGGCCACCAAAGGCGGGAAAGTCACTTCCCGGCTGGAATGGAATCCGGGATTTGAACCAGGCATAAAGAAAGGCCTTTCCAGCGCCCAGGAATATGTAGATTCGGAGTGTATCCGCCGGATGAACCCGGAGACCCCGCGGCGAACCGGTATGCTGATAAAATCAGCAACACTGGGAACTGTAATTGGCAGTGGTGAAGTGGATCAGATCGCTCCGTATGCCCGGCGGCAGTATTACGAGCATAAAGAGAAATCCTACTGGTTTGAGAGAATGAAAAACCGGCACAGGGATTCGATTCTGAGAGGTGCAGCACAGTATGTCAAGTCTCATTGACAGTATCCGGGCATATATTCTTACCTGCCCGCTTTTGGAAGGCGGGCGGGTAAATGTGGATTATATCGGGGAATCCATGGGATATTCCGTGGATCCGCTGCCGTGTAATCCGATTCTTCAGCGCTATGTGGATGGCGGAGCAAAAAAACAGTTCCAGTTCGCGTTTACCAGCCAGGAAAAATATGATCAGGATGCCCGGATCAATATCGAAAACAGCGGATTTTTCCAGGCTTTCCATGAATGGCTGGAGGAACAGAGTTTTCTGGGAGAATTCCCGGACATGGAAGAGGGAATGGCCCCGGTGGCCATAGAAACTTTAAACAGCGGCTATCTCTACGATGTGAATGGCGTCAATGCCAAATATCGTATTGAGTGCCGCCTTATTTATACGCAGGAGGTATGACAATGGCAGATGAAGTAAAGAAAATTGTGCAGCGCTCCAAACGTGTGGCATTTATGGATACTGCGGAGACGGGAGGGCCGGAGAAATATGAAAGGATGACCAACTTCACGTCCCTTACGAACGCCAAAAATCCCAAAGAATACTCCAGACAGTATGTGGATGAGGATGCGGAACGGTCAGATGTGGTAGGCTACGCGCCTTCCATTGACTTTTCCTTTGACCGGCATACCAATACGCCGGTACATGAGAAACTGGCTAAAATCCACGATGGGGAGCTGCTGGGAAACGACACCCATGTAACAATCCTCAGTGTGGATCTGTTTACGGAAGATGAATCACATACCTGTGACGCCACAAAAAGAACATATGCCGTAATTCCTGACACGGATGGGGATGGCACGGATGCCCTGATTTATTCCGGCTCTTTCAAGAGTGTATCGGAGATTGTAAAAGGCAAGGCCACGTCGGCTGATGGATGGAAAACAGCAACCTTCCAGGAAGAAACCGGCGGCACAGATTCATAAAAACTAGGAGGAGCCTATGAGCCAGTGGAAATGGAATGAGGTGGAACTGGAAATTGATATGGAGGATTATGATTTCCTCCAGAGGTACCAAGAAGCCTTCAAAAAGATGGAGATCACGGAGAAGGAAATCCAGAAAACCGGGGAAAACGCGGAAATCATCCGTCTGTACTGCGAAATGTTTTATCAGCTGTTTGATGACATTTTTGGCGAAGGTACAGGGGATCGGCTGTTTGCCGGGAAAAAGAATGCCAGGATCTGTGAGGAATGTTACGATTCCTTCATTCGGGCCTGCACGGAATGCACCGCGGCGGCAAATAAGCGCCGGGCGGACACCATGCGGAAGTATTCGCCCAACCGCGCACAGCGCCGGGCAAGGAAGTGATGGGATGAATTTCTTCTATGAGAAATTCCCGGAAACGGTTACGGTTCATCAAAAACAGATACCGATTCTGACGGATTTCCGGGAATATATCCGCCTGTTGGATATGCTTCGGGATCCGGATCCCACGGTATGGGAAAAAACATATATCATCGGGCAGTATTTTCTGGAGGATACGCCGGTGGACAAGGAGGCCATAGAGAGCCTGACAGAGTTTGTTGTGATGACTGGCAGGGAAAAAGCCGGTATTGGGGGAGGAGAGACATCCGAGAAAGAACTGTTTTCTTTCCGGATTGATTACCCCTATATTTTGTCGGGATTTCTGCGGGACTATGGGATCGATCTGGATACGGTGGAATACCTGCACTGGTGGAAATTCCGGATGCTGTTTGATGGTTTGTCGGAAGATACAGAGATCCGGCAGAGGATCATGTACCGGGGAATCGACCTGAAAACAGTAAAAGATAAGGATGAGCGCAAACGGATCCAGCGGATCCAGAACAGTATCGCGTTGCCGGAACAGGCTCTGACAGACTATGACATTGGCAATGTATTTGCATAGGAGGCAGGATGCAGAGACAATTAAAAAAGCCACCTCTGGAAAGAATGTGGTATCGCTGTCCGGAATGCGGTACAAAGCTTTTGATCTACGATAACACATCCAGAGCGGAAGGGCTGTATATGAAATGCAGGACCTGTAAAACGGAGGTGGAGATTAAAATTAAAGCACTTTAAATTGAGCCATAGGAGCCTGTGCTATCAGGAAAGGGAAGGGATAGCATGGGTTATGATGGCTCTTTAAAGTTTGATACAGAAATCAGTGAAAAGGGATTTAATTCCGGCCTGAAAAAGATTGGGGGGATTGCAAAAAGCGGCCTGTCTGTAGCGGCAGGGGCCATTGCCAGTGTGACAGCGGCCCTGGGCGCCGGTGCAGTTGCCGGAATCAAATATAATGCGTCCATAGAGACGTATCAGACAAGCTTTGAGGTAATGACCGGATCTGCCGAAAAGGCAGCGGAAGTGGTGGAGCGCCTGAAAAAAGTAGGCGCTGAAACGCCTTTTGAGCTTCCGGAGCTGGCGGATACTACGCAGCTGCTCATGAACTATGGCTTCACCGCAGATGAAGCCATGGACAAAATGATGATGCTGGGAGATATCTCCCAGGGGTCTGCGGATAAAATGACCCGTATTGCCACGGCTTACGGTCAGATGAGTTCCGCGGGAAAGGTCTCCCTGGAAGATGTTAAGCAGATGATTGAAGCCGGGTTTAACCCGCTGCAGGAGATCAGCGAATCTACCGGCGAATCCATGAGCTCCCTGTATGACCGGATCAGCAAAGGAACCCTGACGGTGGATGAGATTACCGCATCCATGCAGAGGGCAACGGCGGAGGGTGGAAAATATTACCAGTCGATGGAAAAACAGTCCCAGACGATAAACGGGATGATTTCCACCCTGAAAGATAATGCGCAGCAGCTCCTGGGAGAAGTGGTGCAGCCGATTACGGAGAGTTTTGCTACCACGCTGCTACCGGCGGCCATTGATGCGATTGATCAGCTGACAACTGCTTTCCAGGAAGAAGGAGCTGATGGGCTTATATCAGCCGGCGGGCAGATTGTTACAAATCTCCTGTTGGGGATAGCACAGGGGCTGCCGGGGCTCATAGAGACAGCAACGCAGGTTATTCAGAGCCTTGTGAGCAATATCACCCTTAATTTGCCGCAATTACTTTCGGCCGGCGGACAGATCGTGGTCAGCCTTGCCACAGGGATTGCCCAGGTTCTTTACCTTGTGGGGCAGCTGGGCCTGAACATTATTGCCACGCTGATTTCCGGAATTGCTGCCAATGCACCGCAGCTGATGACGGAAGCGAATAATTTACTGCTGAATTTCAGAAACCAGGTTCAGGCGAATCTTCCGCAGATCCTGCAGTCCGGTGTAGACATTATCTCAAATCTCCTGAACGGAATTTTGAGTAACGCGCCTCAGGTGATCGCCCAGGCCGCGAATATGACCACAACCTACCTCCAGACTATTTTATCTTCGCTGCCGTCAATTCTGGATTCAGGATCTCAGATTATAAGCAATCTGCTGGCAGGAATTGAACAGAATGCCCCCCAAATTTTCAATCAGGTCTCCGTAATGATGTCGCAGTACATTAATACGATTTTGAGTAATCTGCCGGCTATTTTAGACAGTGGCGTGAATCTGATTCTGAATCTGCTGAACGGAATCGTAAAAACTGCGCCGCAGGTAATCTCGCAGGCTGGGGTACTGATTGTCAATGTGGCTTCCACGATTGCTTCGCACCTTCCTGAGATCCTGCAGAAAGGTATAGAGCTGATTGGAAAACTCCTGGCAGGAATTATTCAGGCAGTTCCACAGATCATCGGGGCGATCCCGGGGATTGTCTCGCAAATTGGACGGGCTTTCCTGAATACGGATTGGGGAAGCATTGGAGCAAATATTATCCGCGGAATTGCCAGTGGAATAAGTGGTGCGGTTGGAAGTATTGTAAATGCTGCGGTCAATGCGGCAAAATCAGCGTTTAATGCAGCCAAAAACTTTTTGGGAATCAATTCTCCGTCCCGCCTGTTCCGTGACCAGATCGGAAAATACATGGCTCTTGGCATGGGAGTGGGATTTGAGCAGAATATTCCGGTAGAGGATATGAATCAATCCCTGCAGAAATCAGTGCAGAAAGTACAAAGCGTTTTTACCTTGAAACCGAAAGCTACTTCGGGTTATGGCCTTCAGAACATGCGTAGAAGTGAAAATGGACAGGAAAGGAATAATCAGGAAGTACATCAGGAAATTAATATCTATCAGCCTGTGAAGTCGCCAGTAGAGACTGCAAGAGTATTGCGGAGGGAAGGAAGGAGGCTGGCATTCCAGTGAAAAATATTCTTTTTACTTTTTCCAGCGGTGGAAAAACATTGTCTTTGCGAAAACCGGAATATGGCGTAACAAGCTATGAAGGATTGGAAGCAACAGATTATCAGATCGAAAAGGACATAAATATCAATTACATTGGTGAGAAATTAAAACAGAAGAAAATTCTTTCCAGACCAATCTCCATCGAGTTTGACTACCTGGGGCCGGACAGCCAAAAAGCCGACAAACGGCAGGAACTGATCCGGTTCTTTTCACCTTTCCGTTCCGGTGAATTGATGGTGAATTATCTGGGTGTGGAGCGGAAAATTGAGTACGAGTTATCGGGATTAAATTGCAGTAGTCAGAATGTCAATGATCCATTGTCTTTTTTAGTGGAACTGGACTGCCTGGATCCTGCCTTCCAGGACCTGCTGCAGACCGGGGAAACGATTTCCACCTGGATCCGTGGCTGGAAATGGAAGTTTAAGCTGCCATTCAAAATGAAAGAAAGGGGAGAACCCCAGAAAAGCATCATCAATGGGGGTCATGTGGAGACACCGGTGGAGATCATTTTCCACGGCCCCGCGGTCAACCCCAAAGTAATCAACCTGACCACCGGCCAGATGATCCGGATCAGACAGAGCCTGACCAGTGACGATACCCTGTACATCAACACCGCTTTCGGGGAAAAAACCGTGGAGATTGAGCGCAATGGTGTGCGGGAGGACGCATTTGATTATATCGACCTGGCTTCGGAATTCTTTTCCCTGCAGGCAGGGGAGAACGTGATCCGGTACGAGAGTGAGAACGGCCTGGATCCCCAGTCTGTGGAGATCCGCTACTGTAACCGATATTTAGGAGTGTGACAGATGGAATATTATGGATTTTTTAACGGGGACGCAGAATACGGGCAGGATGAGTTTAACCGATACTTTGACAACCTGTATGAGAGCGGGATCGCCATGAATACGGACAACTCCATGCAGTACCCGCTGAGCCTGGCCGGGAACCAGGTGTCTGTGGGCGTGGGGTTTGCCATCCTGAAAGGGTTTTACCACTACAATGATTCCGCCCGGACGCTGTCCTTCGCGGCAGGGAATAACCCGCGGATCAGCCGTGTGGTGATCCAGCTGGACCTGGGCCTGAAGAAAACGGCGCTGATGGTGAAAAACGGCACGCCGGCGGCCAGCCCGCAGCCCCCGGCCCTGACACGGAATGGAAGTTATTACGAGCTGTCGCTGGCGCAGTACCGGGTGGAGACGACCGGCGCGGTATCCCTGGTAAAGGATGAGCGGACGGACGTATCCGTCTGCGGGGCTATCCGGCCGCGGAACCTGAACGATTATGATGCCGCCATGAAGGAATTCCAGCGGCGTTTTGAGGAATGGTTTACATCCATCCAGGGCGAGGCCGGGCGGAGCATCTTTGTGCAGGCCGATGGGCCGGAAGGGGCGGTGGATGGAAGCATATGGATCGACACATAAATGTCCGGTTTTTTGACCGGGAGTTAAACTTTATCGGGGAGCTGGATGCTTACGCCGGCCTGGAATTTATCAGCCGGTGGACCCGGTATGGAGAGTTTAAGATCTTTGTGTACGGGATTGACCAAAAGATGCAGAAGGGCCATTACATCATGCTGGATAATGACCGCCGGAAAACCGGGATCATCAAGCGGATCCAGAACGGGGATGACCAGGATATCCCGGCGGAGATTGACGGGTTTACCCTGGCCCACCTGCTGACCCAGCGGATCACCTACCCGCCGGCAGGAAGAGCTTACCACGAATTTAATGCCCCGGCGGAGGATATCATCTGCGCACTGGTACGGGCCAACGCGGCAGACACTGCGGATCCCCGGAGGAGCATCCCGCTTCTGGAGGTGCAGGCCTCCCAGGGACGGGGAGACCGGATCCATTACCAGACCCGTTACGATAAACTGGAGGATGCCGTCCAGGAGCTGTGCGAGGCCTCCGGCCTGGGGATTGCCGTGGAGCTGGACCCGGACCGGAAAAAGCTGGTGTTTTCGGTGCTGGAAGGCGTGGACCGGTCCTCCCGGCAGACGGAGCGCCCGCCGATGATCTTTAACGTAGATTACGACAACGTGACCAACCGGGAGTATGTCTCTGACATCTCGGAATATAAGAACTGTGCCATCACCGCCGGGCAGGGGGAAGGCGCGGACCGGAAGATCGTTGTTGTGGGGGATGAGGCAGAAGGCGTGGACCGGTATGAATTGTTTGTGGATGCCCGGGACCTGGAAGATGAAAACCAGCTGCCCGACCGTGGAAAAGTGAGCCTGGCGGAGTACGCCTCTGTGGACAGCTACTCCAGCACGGTGGACGCCGGACAGTACCAAACTAAATGGGATCTGGGGGATATCGTGGCCACCATTGACCGGGAATACGGCGTGGACATGGATGAGCGGGTGGTGGAGGTGACGGAAGCCTTTGACGAAAATGGCTATACCGTATCCCCGACCTTCGGGACGGCCCAGAAGACCATCCTGGAAAAAGTGCAGGAAGTGGGGAAAAATGAGCCGATCATCGAGGGGATCAAAGGGGACACAGGAGATCCGGGAGGCCAGGGAGAGCCCGGCCCCCAGGGGATCAGCCTGCAGTACCGCTGGCAGGGGACACAGCTGGGGGTCAAGCGGGAGGATGAGGCGTCTTACCAGTATACGGACCTGCAGGGCCCGCGGGGAGAACAGGGGGAACAGGGGATCCAGGGGCTGCCGGGGAAGTCACCGGCGGTAAGCTTCCGGATCAATGAGGAGGGACATCTGATTATGAGTGAGGAGGTGGATGACACATGATTATGGCAGTGTTCCAGGACCAGGATTCCGCTGTGACGGCCACCGGGCTTACCCAGTGGGATTACGGCCAGGTGCTGCGGATCCTGGGCCTGTGCGGCCTGAAACGGACGGAGGTGCATTTTGCGCTGGACGGAGGAGGTGCGGCGCTGATCCAGCTGGCACAGATCGAGGAGGACGGCGCGGTGACCGTGCCAATCCCGGACTGCCTGCTGGAGACCGGGCGGAGTATCGTGGCATATGTCTATGTGACGGACCAGACGTCCGGGGAGACTATTCGGACCATCAGGATGCCGGTAACCCGCCGGGCAAAGCCGCAGGATTATGACAGCCCGGCGGAAAAAAGCCTGCTGCGGCAGGTATTGGACCAGCTGGCCCTGAAGGCGGATGACCTGTCCCTTGTGGACGGACTGCTGCAGCTGACGGCCAATGGCCAGGGGATCGGGACAAAGATCCGGCTGCCGTCCGGGACATCCGGCGGCAGGGAAGTGGAGCTGAGAAACAATGGCACGGCAATCCAGTGGCGGTATACGGACATCAACGACTGGACAGACCTGGTATCTCTGGAGGATTTACGGGGACCGGCCGGGGAAAGCCCGGAGTTTGAAGTCCGTGACGGCCATTTGTTTGCAATATATCAAAATGAATGAAAAGGAGAGATGAGTTATGGCAAGAGAAGTGGATCTGGGAAGTATCGTAGGACCGCAGGGACCACAGGGCGAGCAGGGGCCGATGGGTCCCCAGGGAGAACAGGGACCGAAAGGAGATAAGGGGGATCCGGGAGCCACCACGGCGGACGGCGTATCCTACGGGGACACCAATGTAGAGGCGGAGCTGGATGACATCAACCAGAAACTGGATGATCTGATGTATGAGGCAATCGCGATTACATCCTTTACCAACAACGTGGGTACGGTGGAGATGGGAAGCACCGTGGATACCGTAGTGCTGACCTGGAAAACCAACAAGACCCCGGCGGAGCTTACCCTGGACGGTCAGGGCATTGATGCCGGGCTAACTACGAAAACCATGGAAGGGGCCGAGATCAAGGCAAACAAGACATTTACCCTGAAAGCAAAGGATGAGCGGGACGCGGAGGCCACAAAGACCACGGCAATCACCTTCTTAAACGGCGTATACTGGGGCGTGGCCGCTGACCAGGCATCCTTTGACAGCACCTTTATTCTGGGCCTGACCAAAGGGCTGCAGGCCAGCAAGGCAAAGACGTTCACGGTCAACGCGGCCGCCGGGCAGCATATCTATTACGCGATTCCCACCAGGTACGGCACGCCGGGATTTAAGGTGGGCGGATTTGACGGCGGTTTTGCCAAAGCAGGCACCATTGATTTTACCAACGCCTCCGGCTACAAGGAATCCTATGACATCTGGAAATCCGACAACGCCGGCCTGGGGAATACAACGGTAGTAGTAGCGTAAGCGGAAAGGAAGGGATAAGAAATGGCGATTGAATTAATATCCAAGATCAAACCGAAGAACAACGGCGATTTTAAACTGGTCGATGTGGAAGACATCGAGTACAACGGAAAAGGACTGGATGAAGCGATCCGGGACGGTGAATTTAAAGGAGACAAAGGTGACCAGGGTGAAACCGGTCCTGCGGGTCCTGCCGGAGCGGATGGCGCCAAAGGAGATAAGGGTGACCAGGGCGAGACTGGTCCAACTGGCCCTGCCGGCGCGGATGGAAAATCTGCTTATCAGATCTGGCTGGAGCAGGAGGGAAACTCTGGGAAGAGTGAAGAGGAATTCCTGGCCAGCTTAAAAGGCGCAAAGGGGGACAAGGGCGATACCGGTGCTGCCGGAGCAAAAGGAGATACTGGCGCCACCGGCCCTCAGGGAGAAAAGGGTGAAAAGGGCGATACGGGAGCCCAGGGCCCGCAGGGCGAGAAGGGAGATCCGTTTGCCATTGCGAAGACCTTTGCATCCGTGGAAGCAATGAATGCCGGATTTGCGACAGATGGTGTAAAAGAAGGCCAGTTTGTCATGATCGATACCGGGAATGTGGAGGATGAGGACAACGCAAAACTCTATGTAAAGGGAAGCACCTCTTATACCTACATCACGGACCTTTCCGGAGCCACCGGTCTGACCGGCCCGGAAGGCCCCCAGGGCATCCAGGGAGTGAAAGGAGACACGGGAGCACAGGGGCCCCAGGGTGAGAAAGGAGAGAAAGGTGATACCGGTGCTGCTGGTCCCCAGGGAGAGCAGGGCGAGAAGGGAGAGAAAGGCGATACCGGGGCGCAGGGCCCGAAAGGAGATCCTGGCGCGGACGGCAAGACCCCCAACTTTGAGATCCGGGAAGGACACCTGTTTGCAATCTACGAGGAGTAGGAGGGATGCCATATGGCAACAAGAGAGACTGATCTGGGGCTCGTAATCGGGCCCCAGGGCCCGGAAGGGAAACAGGGACCCCAGGGAGAGCGGGGTCCGCAGGGAATCCAGGGCGAAAAGGGTGAGACTGGTCCGACCGGGCCAAAAGGTGATACCGGCCCCACAGGCCCGAAAGGAGAGAAAGGAGATACGGGAGCCACCGGCCCTGCGGGAACCACGCCAACCATCGGAAGCAATGGTAACTGGTACCTGGGGAGTACAGATACCGGGAAACCTTCCCGGGGAGCGAATGGGCCCCAGGGGGCGAAAGGAGAAAAAGGTGATACCGGGGCTACTGGAGCGCAGGGCCCGCAAGGTGAGAGAGGCGCTACTGGAGCGACAGGACCTGCCGGAAGGGGAATTAAATCAGCTGCTGTAACTTACCAGGCATCCTCCAGTGGAACCAGTATCCCGACAGGTTCTTGGGGAACCAGTATCCCCAGCGTAAGCGCCGGGCAGTATTTGTGGAGCCGGACGGTGACTACCTACACAGATAATACCACATCAACTGCTTACAGCGTAGGAAAAATGGGGAACACGGGCGCAACCGGTCCTAAAGGAGATAAAGGAGACACCGGGCCGACTGGCCCCAAAGGGGATAAGGGAGATACCGGCGCCACCGGTCCCAAAGGCCCCCAGGGAGAGAAAGGGGCGACCGGAGCAACTGGATCCCAGGGGCCTGCCGGTACTACGCCGACGATTGGCAGTAACGGAAATTGGTACCTTGGGAGTTCAGATACCGGGAAGCCATCCAGGGGTGCGACAGGACCACAAGGGCCGCAGGGCGCGAAAGGCGCTACAGGTGCGACTGGCCCACAGGGCCCGAAAGGGGCAGATGGAACGAAAATCTATACCCAGGCATCCGCCCCCAGCGGTGTAGCGGATGGGACGGTATGGATTGACACATAACGGGAGGTAAGACATGAGTATAATCAAAAGTATTTTTAAAGTCATGAAAAACGGAGCCTGGGACGAACACTATTTCAAAACCAGCAGTGATCAGGTAGTGCACACCAAAACAGACGGACAGGCGTCTACGGTCAAGGAGCAGCTGGATGGGCTAAACTCCGCTTTGGATGAGAAATCGGTTGTGGCGGAGGTCTATTTTAATGGGGACTTAACACAAACCGAAGATGGATATTGCAACATACAAATCTCTAGCCACAACGATGATGCCTCGCAGTTACTTACTTTTGGGACCTGGCAATTTTACTTCAAAGAATCCGGCAAATACTTTATTATCATAAACGCATATAACACAGGAGATTATAGTGACGGTGGCGTTTTTGGTGCGTGTCTGGGGCGTAACCGTGAAATTGCCAATGAGCTTACATATTCGTTGACCGTGTTTCCACCAAACGGGATGACGCGCCGGGTATCAAGCTCATTCACAATGGACGTACAATCTGGAGATGGCTATAATCTGCTTTACTATAATAACAAACCTGGTCAACATGTAATCGGAAGGGTACAAATCATAAAAATAAGATAAACCTTCGTTACCCTTTCTGTTCCCAGCCGGCGTCAGTCAATGTCCAGAATTCGTTTTCGCCCCAGTAATCAAAATAATGGAAGGCACAGCGATTTTTATTATTTTTTTTAATTACCATTGCTACACCACGGTCATCTGTATTACTCGATATTACATAGCAGATAGTTACACCTTCGTTCCACTGCATCGTCTGATTCTGAATGCTGGTTTTAAGGGCTTCAATACGATCATCGTAATCCGTGGCAACGGTGCGAAAATATAGAGAAAAACCACCTTCCCGTAAATCACTTTTTCCGGCCAAAGCGGAGTTACGCACTCCTGCCCCGCTCTCAGTCTGCACCTATTTCCGGGCACGACAAATAAGCCCGCTCCGGCGGGCGTTTTAAAATCTCAAATACTATGCTGCGTAACGCTCAAAGGCTGCTTTGACGTTACCCTGTGAGGTATACACATATACCTGCGTTGTCCGGATATCCTCATGCCCCAGGATCCGCTGCACATCCAGCAAGGATGCTCCCCGGTCAATCATACTTGTGGCCAGCGTTCGGCGGAAGCGGTGCGGGTGGACGGTATCCACCCCTGCCCGCTGGCCAATCTGCCGGACGATGGCCTCAATCGCATTTTTCTTGATCCTTTGGCTCCCGCGGCCCGGGAAGAGTGCTGGGCTGGCATCCTTCCTTCCGGTCAGATACTCCCACAGGTACATAGCCGCCACATCGGTCAGGTATACTGTCCGCTCTTTGCCGCCTTTCCCGTAAACCACCAGCTCGCGCATTTTGAAATTGACATCAGCCGTATCAACGGATACCACCTCCGATACACGGCAGCCGGTACTTTGTAAAAATCCCACCAAAGCCAACTCCCGCGGTGTCCGGCAGGCATTCTTGATCTTTTCCAGTTCTTCAGCCGTAAAAGGCTTTCGCATAACCTTGTCATACTTGATATTCTTCAATCCTCTGCATGGATTCCGTGGAATGAAACCCTCATCTGCCAGCCAGCTAAAGAAAGAGGAGAGACATTTTCGGATATTCTCCAATGTCCGATTACTCACCCTTCTCTTCTCTTTGTACAATGACAGATACAAACGCAAATCAAACGTCCCTACCTCATACAATCGGCGGTCCAGCTTTAACAGGAATCCCTGCAGGATCCGCTCATAATGCTGGATGGTATTCTCCGATTTCCCCTCGATCCGTTTTGTGGCCAGATACTTCCGCAACAGCCCCTCTGCCGTCCCATCTCGAACCACAATCTCTGTACTGCGCTCCTGGATTTCGTAGTCCTCCAGGCTCTGCAGCACCGCCGTCTCCAGCTGATCCATGGCAGCCGCCGGGATAATCCCGGCCATGGCCGTCAGGATACGGTTTACCACCTCTGATCTTGCATCCATGACGCATCCTCCTTTTTTCTGACAGTGTATCAGATTTGAGAGGTATTCGGTGTGCCAAACTCCGCTTTAATTCCAGGATCTTTACAAACAGTAAAAGATTCTGATACGAAAACGGGTTTAAAAGTTACATACAGAATAGGAATTCATAGCACAGAAGTTTTTGTCAAAGGAAATTTAACGAATGATTTTCAGTTCACTGCATGGAAGGAAGTCGATTTAGGATGGATTCCTGTACCAAATAGACCAACACAAGCTGTTACACAATTCATAGTAGATCCATTTTATATAACAGTTCAAATAAATGGCCATGTACAAATTATTTCTTCAGAAACACGCAAAGGGAGTGGCTTATATATTGACGCACATACGATCTACCTCAATGCCAGTGTTTAAGTAAGTAAGGCCGCATTATGTATCCGAAAAACAGATATATAAGAGAGCAAAACCCAAAGATTTTATGAGCGACTATAAACAAAAACAACTGAAGTATATTCTTTGACGGTTGTAACGGTCTCATTTGATGTTACAGAAAAATGATCTGTATCTTCTACAAACATTCGCACGCACAAATTATTTTTAACACCATATATCGGGAACATAATATTAAAGGAAGGCTTAAGCTCTTTTGGAATACTGGGGAAGGCATATCCTTCCGAATCGGCGGTGATTTTTTTCCCCGCAAGTATGTCGCCTGCTATACTTACTTCTACCAACATCGAATTGTATCGGTAACGTAAAACTAAATCCAAATTATTTCTTCCTAAAATTTTCCATTCACTCCACTTTAAAGCGGAGTTTAGCACAAAAATTAATAAAAACGTATCCTAAAGGGCATCTCACGCAGATGCTTTTTATTATGCGCTTTTAAAATATCGCAGAAAGGGGTGACCATATGAAGGAGATCCGATCAAGACCTCAGTGATCCGTAACACGCAGACATTTATCATAAAAAGGAGATTGACCATGGGAAAAATCAAATTAAACAATGACCAGGAAGTAACTATTATTACAGACGGAATCCTGCCGGCAGGGGATTACCTTACCCTGATGTTGGCAACAGAGAACATGACACTGGAGCAGGCGGATCAGCTCTTTTCTGATTCTAAAAACACCGAAAAAATCTGGGTAGTGGACTATCTGGGCGAACTGTTCCAGTCCTACACTGGATTTACGAAGTTGCAGGAGGTGGCAAAAGAGTATGACGCCATCGTAGATTATACGGAGAACGAGGATCAGCAGAAGGTACCGGTGACCGGCACCGCAATTCGCGTAAAACTGTACCGTCCCAACGATGTGGAAAAGAGAATGGACGGCATGGAGGAGCGGATGGATACCATGCAGACCAACATGGACATGGCGGTGGCAGAGATGACGATACTGATCGCAACATCCATGGCAACAGAGGGAGGTGAGGAGGATGTTTAATGAAAACAGCGCTCTGGTGCAGAGCTGGGTACGCCTTGTGAAAGCCGGTACTTATCAGCGGGAGCAGGTACCAGCCCTGAGCAACCTGCAGGAGATGGTTTATGCAGTCTTAGACCAGGAAACATAACAGGGAAGGAAAGTGAGGGAAATGAAGAAAATGTACGCGGATAAGATCATCGACACCTACAATGTTGTCGTTGGAACCATCGTGGCAGTGCTCTCATATATTTTTGGGGAACACTGGTGGCTGTTCCTGGCTTTCGCACTTTTAAACGTTGCTGACTGGCTTACGGGCTGGATGAAAAGCCGGCTGCTGAAAAAGGAAAACTCCGTGGCTGGATGGAAAGGCGTCCTGAAGAAACTGGGGTACTGGATTATGATTATGGTAGCCTTTGGGGCCAGCGCGGTATTTATTGAGATTGGCAAGGTAATCGATATTGATTTGGGGATCACCACCCTGCTGGGATGGTTTGTGCTGGCCAGCTTGTTAATTAATGAGATCCGTTCCATCTGCGAAAATTTTGTAGAGGCCGGATTTAACGTCCCGCAGATTCTGGTCAAGGGACTGGAAGTGGCAGATAAAATCGTAAATAAAGATTCAGCGGAGGGCGAGTGAGCGCCCTCTTTGTGCGACACCGCACAGAAAGGAGCAGCCTATGAATATTATCAATGTAATCAGCGATAAAAACGTCCCGCAGTGGGGAAATGGGAAGAAATTTATCGCCATCCACTATCTGGGCGTGGTCGGCCAGAATAACAAGGTGGAGGCCGGCGGCTACGGAGCCCATTATTACATCTATTGGGATGGTACCATCTACCAGGCGGCCAAACACGATGCCGTCCTGTGGCAGGTAGGGACGGCCGGATACTATACTCAGAAGCATCCGGAAGCCCGCAACAGCAATACCATCGGCATCGAATTGTGCCCGAAATGTGATGGTAATGCCAGCAATCCTTCGGATCCGCGGTGGTATTTTACAAAAGAAACGCAGGAAGCGTGCGTGTGGCTCGTACAGAAACTCATGAAAGATCTGGGCATCCCGGCCAGTCATGTGCTGCGGCATTATGATATTGTCAATAAGCACTGCCCGGCGCCCTACGTCAATAACAATAAGTATAAGACCAGCTGGACCTGGGAGGAGTTCAAGGCCCGGATTTCTGGTGGGTCCAGCGGCTCCGGAGGCAGTTCCGCCGGCGGAACCGGTCAGATGTACCGAATCCGGAAAAGCTGGGCGGATGCCGCAAGCCAGATTGGGGCCTATGAAAATCTGGACAACGCCAAAGCGGCCTGTAAAGCCGGGTATACGGTATATGACAAGGATGGCAAGGCGGTGTACAGCGTAGGTGGATCCTCTGGCCAGATGTACCGGATCCGGAAATCCTGGAATGATGCAGGCAGCCAGATCGGAGCGTATGAGAGCCTGGCAAACGCCAAAGCGGCCTGCAAGGCGGGATATATCGTCTATGATAAGGATGGCAAGGCAGTATACAGCAAAGCTGAGACCTGGAAGGCCACCGGTACGGCCACCTGCGGCGGCAACGGGGTATATGTCCGCTCCGGTCCGGGGAAATCCCATGATCCTCTGGGACAGCTTAACAAGGGACAGCGCTTTGAGGTAGACGGTAATGATTCCGGAGAGTGGGTACACGTCAAGGTTGCCGGTATCGGTATTGGATATATGCACAAGGATTATGTTGTGTATGATAACCCGACATCGGATGTCGGGTGGAAAGCCATCGGTACCGCTGTCTGCACTGGCTCCAATGTCAACGTGCGCTCCGGCCCGGGAACCAGCTATAAATCGCTGGGGCAGCTGGGAAAAGGGAACCGTTTTGAGATCGATAGCCAGGAAATAGCTGGTTTTACCCACATCAAAGTCCATCTCAACGGCAAAGATCAGATTGCCTGGATTTCCAGCCAGTATGTAAAAAAAGACTGAAAAAATATTATTCCCCGGAGCAAAAACTCCGGGGAATTTGTATCATCTCCGTGTTGTATTTTGTGTTGCATAGTTTTAAAGAATACGCATATGGAATAATTTTTTTGCATAACAACATGTTGTGAAATATGCGTAAATGCTGGATTCCTTATGGGATTTAACAATTATACTACAAAAAATTCAGGTACAAATAAAGGGGATATACAGTTCAAATCCGGTCTGCGCCTTTCGTGAAAGAGCTTCAACTCCTTACAAAAGAGGGGTTTGGAGCCTTTTTATTTTTACAGATCATTGTACAAAACGTACAGAGGATAGATGATTCAGGAAAGAATATGCGTTGCTGCAGATGAAACCCTAAAACTTAGTAGAAAAAAGCGAAAATACCCCTTATATTTAATAGAAATGGAGAGGTGAAGGAGACCCTATGCACACAATCGCTGTTATAGAAGATGATCGCATGCTGAATGAAGCCCTGGCCCGTATGCTGCAGAAAAACGGTTATCAGGTAACCCGGGCCCACACGCTGGCGGAGGGCA
>ERZ1643246.1175-NODE-1175-length-29423-cov-6.783506_pt1 | contig 29423 bp, 31 predicted proteins | sample MGYA00579265_ERZ1643246 | MGnify/ENA primary metagenome ERZ1643246 (study PRJEB29033, sample SAMEA4952261) | chicken gut metagenome | biome: Broiler Chicken; feature: Gastrointestinal Tract; material: Caecum | place: Ireland | collected 2018 | study: Broiler...
ATCGCTTCGCGGCAGCAGTCCATATCCCTGAAGTAGCCTCACTTATCGGAACATCTCTTTTTTGTCAGTTTAACCCCGGATTCTCTGTTTGTCAACCCCTCAGATCCGGGAAAACCGGAGCAGAAACAAAATTCTCCGGCTACAGCACGGCCATGGCCACGGTTCCTGCTGTCAGCAGCACAAGCCCCAGCCCGGCCTTTCTCGTAAGCTTTTTCCCAAAAACAAAGTAGGAAAAAGCCACATGGCTTTCACCTCCCGTTTTTGCAGAGTTTCAGAATACAAGCTGCACCAGCAGCATATAGCAGACAGTTCCTCCTGCAATGGACAGAAGTATCTGCCGCTTCCAGAGATGCAGAAGCACCACAAGAGCGACAGAGATCAGCTCCGGCAGCCCGTGGGACGCCGAAAAAAGATCGGTATTCCGCAGGCTGTACACCACCAGCAGGCCGAATACAGCAGCGGGAAGGGCCTTTCCCAGATACTGCACGTACTTTGGCGTAGAACGGCCCGCGGGAAAAAGCAGAAAGGGCAGGAACCGTGTCAGGGCGGTTCCCAGGACTACCATGGCAATGGTGATGATCTGCTGTGACACAGTCATTGCAGCTCTCCTCCTTTCTCCAGCGGCCTCCGCAGAAGGGTCAGTACCCCCAGCATGGCCAGCATGGCAGGAATAATAAAGTCATCGGCGCCGAAGGCTGCCAGACAGATAAGGGAAAGCACGATCCCCAGCAGAGAGCTGGTATGATTTTTCTCCTTGAGCCACTGTTCCAGAAAGATCACCACGAACATGGCCACCATTACAAAATCCAGGCCCTCGGTATTGAAATGAATCAGGGAGCCGAAAAGCCCTCCCAGGGTCGCCCCGCAGAACCAGTACAGATGGTTCAAAAGCGTCACAAAGAACATAAACCAGCCCCGGTCCACATCCTCCGGGATCTCGGCGGTATAATTAATGGAAAAGCTCTCGTCACACATGCCGAAGATCAGATAGATTTTCTTCCATCCAAGGCCCCGGTACTTATCCAGCATGGAAATCCCGTAAAACAGATGCCGCGCGTTGATCATCAGCGTCATGGCCAGGGCCTGCAGCGGCTGAAAAGCGCCCAGCAGCATATTTACGGCCACAAACTCCATGGAGCCGGCAAAGATAACGAGACTCATAATCATGGGATACCAGAAGGCAAATCCGGAAACATTCATATAGATCCCATACGTCATGCCCAGGAACCAGAATCCGGCCAGGATGGGAATCGTATGGGGAAAAGCCGCCCGGAAGGCTTTTTTCAGTGTCTGCGATTTCGTTTTCATAATTTCTCCCTTTCGTACATTCTAAGAGTATCATTGAATATACATACATTCAATGGTATAATTGTATGCATTACAATTTCCCCAATGAAAATGAAAAGGAGAAACTCCAGTGCCTTTTAATTCTTTTCTGAATTATCCCATGTCCTGGAAACCGGAGCGTTCCCGGCTGAAGCGGCCCATTTACCTGTCTCTGGCGGATCAGCTGGAACAGGACATCGCCGCCGGATTTCTTTCCCCCGGCACAAAACTTCCGCCCCAGCGGGAGCTGGCTGATTTCCTGGACATTAATTTCACCACGGTGACCCGGGCTTACCGGATCTGTGAACTGAAGGGACTGATCTACGCCAGGACCGGAAGCGGGACCTTCGTCTCTCCCAGTGCCGCAAAATCCGTGACCATCTCCACAGACGGCCCCCTCCCCGGCAGCATAGATCTGGGCTTTGTCAGCTCCTTTGAGGAGTGCAATGAAATGGTTGCCGACAGCATCATCGCTGTCACGAAAAAAAAGCAGCTGGCCGGGCTGCTTGACTACAAATATCCCACCGGGATGCCGCACCACAAGGCCGCCGCAGTTAACTGGCTGCAGACACTCGGACTGCAGACAGATCCGGAGCATCTTGCCATCGTCTCGGGAACTCTGAACGGTCTGGCCCTTACCCTGTCCGCCCTTTTCCATCCGGGAAACCGGATCGCGGTGGATCTCTACACCTTCGCCAATCTGATCGAGCTGGCCAGAATGTACCACCTGCAGCTGGTTCCCGTTTCCGGCGACGGGGAAGGCATGCTGGCGGAGGAGCTGGAGAACCAGTGCCGTCTCAACCCTGTGCAGGGCATTTTTCTGATGCCCTCCTGCGGCAATCCCACCACGGTCATGATCTCGGAAAGCCGCAAAAAGGCTCTGGCGGCTGTCATAAAAAAATATGGCCTGATCCTTGTTGAGGACGACATGCACGCCTTTTTAACGGCCGGCATCCTGCCGGATTACCGGGGACCCCTCACCCGTTTTGTCCCGGAACAGTCCGTCTACCTCAGCGGAACCTCCAAACCCTTCTGCTCCGGCCTTCGGGTGGCCTATCTGGCAGCCGCTTACAGCTTCCGGGACGCACTGTGGCAGGCCATCTACAATATCAATGTGAAAACCTCTTCTCTGGATGCGGAAATTATCACGGAACTGCTTCTGTCCGGCCGGGCCCGGGAAATCCTGGACCGGAAATTTGTCCTGGCCCGGGAACGAAACCGGATCTTCTATGAATACTTTCCGGAGCTTGAGGGAGCGGGCCATCCCCTCAGCTTCTACCGTTGGCTCCCGGTCCGGGACGGGCAGAGCGGCGCCCGGATGGAACAGGAGCTGCTCCGCCTGGGCGTGCGCGTCTACCATTCCGACCGTTTTCTCTGCGGCCCCAGGGAAAAAAGCTGCTTTCTGCGGATCTCCCTGGCCACGGCAGAGTCGCCGGAGCAGCTGCGGGAAGGCCTTGGCATCGTGCGGGACCGCCTCCGTCTGCCGGAGGGCTATTCGCCAAAATAACTGCGTATCACATCCATCCGCTCTCCCTGCCTGACATGGAAGGGACAGCGCGCGTCACAGTGGCCGCAGTGCAGACAGTCTCCCGCCTTTTTCTCCAGATTGGCGTAGTGGTTCCTGGCCAGAACATCGCCGGCCAGGGCCAGGTCGTAATATTTATTAATCAGCCCCACATCCAGTCCCCCGGGACACGGCTGGCAGTGGTTGCAGTATACGCAGGCTCCTTCCGCCTCACAGCGGCGGTAAAGGCTCATCCTTTCATCTGCGCTTCCGGCAGCATATTCGCTCTCGTCCCGGTAATCGTAGGCCGGATTGATGCTGAACATTACCATATCCAGAATTCCCGCATCCAAAGCTCTGTGGACAATTGCCGGCGTGTGGGAGGAAAGCCCCATATGCCTGACGATCCCCTCCTTTTTCAGCTGCAGCAGGTAGTCCAGAATTCCGTCTTTCATTGCATGTGCCAGATCCTGCTCCTCGTCCAGACAGTGCAGAAATCCAAAGTCAATGTAATCCGTTTTCAGGGTCTTAAGCTGCCAGTCAACCGAGCGCCGGATGGTATCCAGATCTGTTGTCCATCCATATTTTCCTCCCCGGTAATATGCGCCGAAGTGCACCTGGAAATATACCTTGTCCCTGCATCCGGCCATGGCACGGCCAAATACCGGAAAGGGCTCCGCATCCGCGGAAGCCAGGTCAAAATAGTTTATCCCGTTTTCCAGAGCCATGGCCGCGGAGGCTTCTATTTCCTTCTCCCCGGCTGCTCCGATGGAGCTGGTGCCGAGGCCGAGTATGCTGATCTTCTCTTCCCCATGGGGCAGTTTTCTGTATTCCACCGCAAATTCCTCCTGATTCAAATACCGTCGATTTTTACCGCTTTTATTATAAGAGAAAGGTTCTGTGCTGTCCAATGCCTGGAAGTAATCCCCTCCCATGCCTTTTAAGCCTGACCACTTTCTATTATCTATATAAGATTACAGGGAATAAAGCAGTTTCTCTGATCAATCGGTATTACTTCCTCGCACATGCAGACAGCCCGCTCCGCGATTTCCCGGGGAGCAAACGCCTCTCCCTGGTTGAGACATGCATAAACGGCCTTTGGACTCTCATAGGTCATCTGCCAGAAAGGATATTTGATAATCACCGGGGTATTATGTTTATTGCGCACCATTTTTTCATTCAATCAGTCCTTCAGGCAGCCGATTGGAACTACATATACTCCATCCTGCCTTCTGTACGCGTAGTCTCCAACCCCAATTAGAACCATCAAAAAAGAGGGGGCTTTCATTTTGGTTATATCAATTTTGTTCTTTAATGTCTTAAGATTTTCTGCTCCTTCTTCTATCAGCTTATCTCCGCCAAGTTTCACTTCAATCAATCCATAAGACCCGTTTCTCAGATGAACCACCGCATCACATTCCAATCCCGTTTTATCCCGAAAGTGATATACTTTCCCATTCAGCGCATCTGCAAATACCCTTAAATCTCTGATACACATCGTTTCAAAGAACAAGCCAAATGTATTCAGGTCCCCTATCAGATCCTGGGGACCCAATCCCAGAGCGGCAACTGCAATGGAAGGATCCACAAAATAGCGGGTATTCGAAGTCCGTATTGCTGTTTTAGAGCGAAGATTCGGATTCCAGGCCTCCATTTCCTCAATTACAAATATTTTTTGTAATGCGTTGATATAAGAATATACCGTGTCTGTGTCAAGAGATTCCGCATCATTCGCCATAATATCGTCCTTAAGCAAGGTATTCGTTGCCTGTGAGCCCTGGTTTCTGGCATAAGAACGCATGAGGCGCTTTACCCGCTCCGGATTTCTTGTGATCCCATCAGCTCTGGAGATATCAGATTTTACAACCGCATCATAATAGTCAAAGGCCTGCTCAAGAGCAACCTCTCCTTTCAGTTCAGTTGCCCTGGGCCAGCCACCGCGGCACACCAGAAAAGCCAATTGATTCAGGTCAAGTGAATTTTCGCCTTCGATCTGTTCCGGTGTCTCAAAAAGTGCTTTTAAACTCACCTCTCCAGTCGAGTCCAGAGATTCATATAAGCTCATCGGACGCATCAATATCCACGAAAAGCGTCCTGTTCCGGTATGATGAATATGCTCATAGGAAGCCGGAACTGCAGAGCCTGTTAAAATAAACTGTCCCATTTCATCCCTGTGATCGACCTCAAATCTGACGGCATCCCACAGTTTCGGCGCAATTTGCCATTCATCGATCAGCCGCGGGATTTTTCCCTTCAAAAGTCTCCCTGGACTGATTTCTGCCATTGTCAGATTTTGTTGTTCTTTTTCCGGATCTGCCATATAAAGAATACTGCCGGCAATCTGCTCAGCCGTTGTTGTTTTTCCACACCATTTAGCTCCTTCAATCAAAACAGCGCCTTTTCCAAGCAGCCGTTTTGATAATATTTTGTCTGCAATTCTTGCTTTATATTTTCTCATTTAACTTGAGCCTCCTGCCACGCAATACCTATTTATATTTTCTCTTGTTTACCCAAAAGTATACCTTCTTTTCGGCATTTTGGCAAATATATTTTCGGCATTTTGGCAGTCACTTTTTCGGCTATTTGGCTCTTTTAAATTTCTTTCATCAACACAGCGTCCATAGCAGAAACCGAATCTGCTTCTGTTCATTTTAATTTTTTTAACACTTCGCCAATATCCCCGTCAATGCAGATTGATTGATTCGCAATTTCTCTTGGCGCGTAAGCCTCCCCCATGTTGACACAAGCATAAATCGCCTTTCGATTTTGGGCCGTCATCTGCCAGAAAGGATATTTGATAATCACCGGGGTATTATATCCAACGGCCGCCTCCAGAAACAGAATCCTCATGTCCTGATGCCGGCGCAGGAATTCTGAATACCTTTCTGAAGCCCGGTGCCATCCCCCGTCCTCCACAAAGGTATCATCGGCCCGGAGATTCATGCTCATGGGTCTGCCGCACCGCGGGCATCTGGGAACCAGGTCCGGGGACACCGCCCTTTCGGGAACGGTTCCCGGAGGCAGACGCAGACCGCCGTCCTCCCCTATTTCCCAGCCCTGGGATATTACCATCCGGCGGACTGTCTCCTCATTGTCATAGGTCTCCGGGTGACAGGGGCCGCTGCACTGGAAAAGGCCGTAATCTCCCTGGGTATAGAAGAGCCGGTTCCGGTCAAAGCCGGCCTTCTGGAAACAGTGATCCACATTGGTGGTCAGGACGAAATAATCTTTTTCTTTTACCAGATCCAGCAGATCTTTATAAACCGTTCCGGGGGGATCCATGTACCGGTTAATATAGATATACCGGCTCCAGTAGGCCCAGTGCTCCTCCAGGGTGTCATAGGGATAAAATCCGCCGGAGTACATATCCCGGAATCCGTACTTTTCAGAGAAATCCCTGAAATACGTTTCAAAGCGCTCTCCGCTGTAGGAAAAGCCGGCCGCCGCCGACAGGCCGGCCCCCGCTCCGATTACCACCGCATCCGCCTGCTTCAGCGCCTCCTTCAGTCTTTCCGTTTTCTGTGTCAGGGTCTCTGTCCCAAAATTCCGTTTTTTTAAGATACTGACAGCCATTTTGACCGCTCCCTTTCTTCTTTCTATTTCTTCTGTTCCTCTCTCCGGCGGACGGCAGATACCGGACAATGTTCCCGGCAGTTTCCGCAGTGGAGACAGTGCTCCTGCTGAATCCGGAATGGTTCCCCCTCCTGAATACAGCCTTGCGGACAGTGTTCCGCGCAGATGCCGCAGCCAATACACGCCTCGCCGATTTCATAGCCCTTCGGCCGGGGGGAAGCTTCTCCCACGGTATACGTCTCCCGGAAGATCGGGCGCACCCCCAGATTGAAATATTCCATTTCCGCCCTGCGGATCTCAAAAATAATACCGATGGAGCGTGTATCCCCCGGATATACATTGGCCAGATACGGCTGCTCCCGGAAAATCACATCCATCCATTTCTGCTGTTCTTCTTCGGCTGCCGGCTCCGCTTTTGCGGAAAGACGGATCATTTCTTTATATTTTGTGTATCCCAGGATCTGCACGCGTCCGTCCGCCAGAAGCTCCCGGCAGAAATCTTTTCCCCTGGCCGTGAAAAAATATATGGCATCCGCTTCATAATGGATGGCGCTGATGTTCCGCACCTGGGGGCTGCCCTCCCGGTCCACTGTTGCAAAAGCCAGTACTCCCACATACTGCAGTTTCTGTATACATGTCTTTGCGTCCATTGTAGCACACCTCCCTGCTTTCTGCCGCTTTCAGCGAATCTCTTTCCAGCACTGGGGATCCGCCGCGTAAAAATTCCCGTCCCTCCCACTGGCCACAGCCGGACAGCCCCGGCACCAGGCCAGCAGTTCACATCTGGAACATTTTTCAAACTTCTGATAGTCCCGGTACTCTTCCATCCGGCAGACCCAGAGATCGGCCAGCCGGTCTTCAAACACACTGCCCACCCGGCTGTTCTGCACCCGGCGGCAGGCGTAAACATCTCCGCTTGGCAGAATGGTCAGATGGCAGTTTCCGCAGTTGCAGCCGCCGTAGATGACGCCTTTTTCCGCGTTTTCCGGAATCTGAAAAGCTCCTGTCTCGTATTCATACAGAGTCCAGAGGTGATCTTTTTTGACAGTCTGAGCGGCCCGGGCCGGGCCGCCGGAAATGAGGTGATATAGAATGCTGACGAAAGAGGAACTGCCCGCCTGTCCGGTGGCCACCACTGTACAGCTGATCGGGAGCAAATGGAAACTGCTGATTCTCAGAAATCTGCAGATGCGCCCCTGGCGCTTTAACGAGCTTCGACGGGATCTGGAGGGCATCAGCCAGAAGGTACTGACGGACAGCCTGCGCGCCATGGAAGAGGACGGGATCGTCATCCGGACCGTCTATCCGGAAGTTCCTCCCCGGGTGGAGTACTCCCTGTCTCCTCTGGGAGAATCCATGAAGCCCATTCTGGATGCCATGGAAGCATGGGGAACAGAATATAAGAAAAAACTGCAGCAGTAATTCTGTACAGGAAAAGACCTGACCCCGGAAGGCATCTGCCTTTCTGAGTCAGGTCTTTTGCGAAGCGCCTGTTTTCTTCCGGCCGCTCTTCAATTTTTCCCTGGCAAAGGAAATAAATCTGGAGGCGGCAGGCCCGAAGGGCTGTTTCCTCTTCCAGGCCAGAACGCTGTCGGCCGTCAGCTCCGGCTCCAGCGGCCGGTACGTGATCTTTTCCCTATCCCAGAAGGTAATGGAGCCCTGAATGACAATGGAGTAGGCGAGCCTGCTGTGAACCATGACGGAACTGTTGGCAATCAGATTGGAAGTAAAAAAGACATTTAATTTTTCAAAATCATCACCGAACCAGTTGGCGATCTCGCTCTGGACATCGAGACGCCGGGGCAGAATCAGCGGAAGTCCCTTCAGATCCTCCGGGGTAATGCGTTCCAGTACAGCCAGGGGAGAATCCGGATGCATGGCGACCACCCACCGTTCCCGGCTGTTCATGCGTATATACTCATATTTTTCCATGCTTACAGGTTCCAGCAGAAGTCCCACATCCGTCAGCCCCCGGTCCATGCTGTGCCATCTGCCGGCTCAGGGTGGGCTGCGTCATGTGAAGAACGCTGGCCGCCCGTGTAATACTCTCCTCTCTGACAATTGCCAGAAAATACTTCAGCACCCGTATTTCCATTGTTCTACCCTCGTTTCTGCTGCTCTGCAAGCTCCTCCTCCGTCTGCACCGGACAGGTATAATATCCGTTTTCCGCCGCTTTTCCATGGTAATCAATGGCGTGGGCCGGGCACTGATGCAGGCAGGCCAGGCAGAACATACAGCGGTTTTTAAAACGAACCCTTCCCTCTTCCATCACAATATTGTCCGCCGGACACTGACGCACGCATTTTCCGCAGCGGACGCAGGCGTCCGATACTGTGAATCTTGCAAACTTCACCATGAAATGGTTAAAAGCCCAGTTGACAGGCCCGGACAGCCTTCCATCCCCCTTTTTGATCTTCATGGGCGCAAGCGGTTCGCCCTGCCGGATTCTCTGAGCTGTCCCGTGCAGAGCCGGAAGACTGGCGCGGATCCTTCTCCTGGCAATCTCAGGGCTCGGCATACGGTAGGCCACCATATAATTATCCGGCATACGGATTCCGGTAAAGCCCATAAATTCCATTCCGCGGCCGCGGATGATCTTTTCGCAGTACTCTCCGGCCAGACCGGCGTGGGCGCCCATGGTGGCCGCCACATAGACCCGGCGGCTTCCGGAAAATTCCGCCTTTTTCATTACCTGCTCTACTTTCAGAGGCAGCCGCCAGGCATAGACGGGGGCCACAAAGACAAAGGGCGTCTCCGAGTGAAAACGCCACTTTGTCTTTTCCTTAAAAACAGTATTCAGCGATACTGCCGCCTCTCCCAGATCTTTTGCCAGTATCTCCGCGGCAAGCCGGCTGTTTCCCGTCCCTGTAAAATATAAAATCAAAACCCTGCTCTCCTCCGTCAAAAAGCCTATTTTAAACTGTCATTTAAGCTATATTATATATCGGAATGTACTCCACGGCAAACATATTTTTCCGGCGCATCCCTGTGTATGGATGATCTGCTGTTCAGAATATTCATAAATTCTTCCCCGGTAATGGTTTCCTTCTCATACAGATAGGCGGCCAGCTGATCCAGCTTCTCCCGGTCCGCCGCAAGAATCTGCTCGGCTTTGCGGTGCTGCTTCTTCACCAGCTCCATCACCTGCCTGTCAATTTCTGTCTGTGTTTCCGCGGAGCAGGCCAGGGACGCGTCTCCTCCCAGATACTGGTTGTTAACGGTCTCCAGGGCCACCATGTCGAAATCCTTGCTCATGCCGTACCGGGTAATCATGGCTCTGGCCAGCTTTGTGGCCTGTTCGATATCGTTGGAGGCTCCTGTGGAGGCCGAGTGGAATACCAGCTCCTCCGCTGCCCGGCCGCCTGTCAGCGTCGCAATCTTATTTTCCAGCTCCTCCTGGCTCATCAGATAATGATTTCCTTCCTCCACCTGCATGGTATATCCCAGGGCGCCCGAGGTTCTCGGAACAATGGTGATTTTCTGCACCGGCGCGGAATTTTTCTGTCTCGCCGCCACCAGGGCATGGCCGATCTCATGGTAGGCCACAATCTTTTTCTCCTGGTCGGTGAGGATGGCATTTTTCTTCTGATACCCGGCAATGACTACTTCAATGCTTTCTTCCAGATCCGCCTGGGTCACGTACTCTCTCCCGGCCCTGACAGCCCGCAGCGCGGCTTCATTCACGATATTGGCCAGTTCCGCGCCGGAAGCTCCCGAAGCCATTCTGGCAATCTGACTGAAGTCTACACCCTCTTCCAGATGAATTTTTTTTGCATGAACCTTCAGTATTTCCTCCCTTCCCTTCAGATCGGGCAGTTCCACGGGAACTCGCCGGTCGAAGCGGCCGGGGCGGGTCAGGGCCGGATCCAGGCTCTCCGGCCGGTTGGTGGCGGCCAGGATGATCACGCCCGTATTTTCTTCAAATCCATCCATCTCCGTCAGAAGCTGATTCAGGGTCTGCTCCCGCTCATCATTTCCGCCGGCGCGGCCGTCACGTTTCTGTCCTATGGCATCAATCTCATCAATAAACACAATGCAGGGGGCTTTTTCCTTGGCCTGCCGGAACAGATCCCTGACCTTGGATGCGCCCATGCCCACAAACATCTCCACGAATTCCGAGCCGGACATGGAGAAGAAGGGGACATTGGCCTCCCCGGCCACCGCTTTGGCCAGCATGGTCTTGCCGGTTCCCGGAGGGCCCACCAGCAGGATTCCCTTGGGCATGGATGCGCCGATTTTCTTATATTTATCCGGATTATGGAGATAATCCACAATCTCCGACAGGTTTTCCTTTGCTTCATCCTCCCCGGCCACATCGGAAAAACGGATGCCCCCGGAGGACTTCACATAAATCTTGGCGTTGCTTTTTCCCATGCCGAAGCTCATGGCGTTGGGCCCGCCCGCGTTTTTTACCATCCGCCTGTACAGCAGCTGGCCGACGGCCACAAAAATAACGATGGGCAGCACCCAGGTCAGCAGAAAACTCAGCAGCGGATCCGCCTGCTGTATAATTTCCCCTGAAAATTTCGCGTCCGAATCATAGAGACGCTGGGTCAGATCCGCGTCCGGCATCATTCCCGTTTTATAAACCGTTCCTTCTTTATCAGTAAAAATAATCTGATTATCTTCCTGCTGCACCTCCACCTCTCCGATTTCTCTGTTTTCTGCCATATCCATGAAGGTTCCGTAATCTACCTCCCGGATCTGCCTCTGGGCTATCCAGGGCATGGCCAGAAAATTAAACAGCAGCAGCACCAGAAGTACAATCACATAATAATAGATCAGCGGCTTTCTGGGTTTTTTTACTTCCTGCATTTCTCTGACTCTCCTTTCTTTTCTTCCAGTTTCATCTGACGCTCCATGGCCGACAGAGCGGCGATCAGAGCATACTGCATGGACTGGGTGGCGAAATCAATGGCGTATTCGGCGTACAGGGCCGCCGTCTCCGCCCGGTCCTCTTCCTCTGTATCCCCCCGCAGCTGCTTTTTTAGAAGGCTTTCCACCTTATTCCGGTATTCCACCTGGGCTTTTGCCAGTTCGGCCACTGCCTCCAGACGGCTGGCTTTCACCCTCTCCTGAAGGAGCAGATCACTCTCTCTGTATTCCATCTCCGCCTTTTTTCGTTCTTCTGCGATCTGCTCCCGTTCTTCTGTACTGCAGACATGGAGATGACTCTGCAGCTTTCCATACTGCTGCTCCAGCTCATACAGCTTAACGGCAAATACTTCCTGTCCGATTTTCACTTTTTAACCAGCTCCTCTCCGGGAAATATTCATCTCGCTATTGTTATAGCAGAGAGCGGGGAAAAATACGACTTTCAATTTTTTTCCGCTGTAATTACAAAAAACGGGAAATGTCAAATAAAATGACAGTTTCCCGTTTTTGTCAGGACAAACCTTTCATATTATAAGCGGATGCATCAGGAAAGTATCTGTTCCAGCTGCAGAACCAGCCTCTCCTGATCCAGGTGGGGTCTCCCGCCGCAGAAAATGAGAATTCCAACCAGACCGCAGGCATAAAACCGGAGCAGGACATCCATGTCGGAATAATTCCCGTACAGCTCCGGCTGGCGCCCCCGGATCATCTCCTTCAGGTACGTCTCCACGGCTTCGATAAGAAGCTTCTCAATGCCGGCACGTCTCTGAGAGTCCATCAGCTTCCGGAGCCCGGAGTAATTTTCAGCGGCAAAGGATACGAAAACCCGCAGGGCCGACCGCATGTCGGGGGCCTTCAGGCTTTCCTCCACCAGCTTTTTCATTCCCTGATTCACTGACCACTCCAGAACATCCATAAGATCCTGAAAATGATAGTAAAAGGTCTGCCGGGAAATATGGCACTCTTCAATGAGGGCTTTCACGGTAATCTTATCTATATTCCCATGCTCGATCATCTTTAAAAAAGTGTCCGCGATTATTTTTTTCATGTCTGTCGGCATAAAATCTCTCCTTCTGCTGATTGATAAACGGAGGGCGCGAGGCCGCCGCCGTGTGTATCCTGCCATAAATATACCACAGAAAATTTGACTCTTCAAATCGCTTATCCGGCAATTTTTCTCCTTCCCGGGGCTGCCTTGCCATTTTCTCTGTTTTGTAGTAATTTTGTACTGTAGAATACAGGAGGCAGAGAAAACGCCATGACAAGAAAGGAAGCCTGCCGGATCCTGGGTATTTCCGCAGATGCCCCGGTATCCGAAATCAAAAAAAGTTACCGCCGGCTCATGCGCCGGATGCACCCGGACTCCCCATTTTCTTCCGGAGAGACATACCCCTACAGCGCCCGGGAAATCATCCTGGCCTATAAGGAACTGAAAAAGCCCTCCGCGGAAAAGGCCTCCGGCTCCCGGGCACCCGGAGAGGAAAGGAAAAAAACCGGGCAGCCCCGGCCGGACATCTGGGACGCTCCCCGCAGTGAATACGCCTTCTGCGAGCGGGAGATTCTGCACAGCGCGGAAGACGCGGAGGGAAACGTCATCGGAAATTTTCCCATTGCCCGCGGAAAATATCTCTGGAAAACCGAGGAGGATTTTCCCCTGTTTCTTCTGAGTCTCTTCCGCTGCAGCAGCCGGCTGCTGGATGCGATCGACGCGGCGCTGGGGCGGGGGACTCCCTCCGGCCGCCGGCAGCTGCAGGCAGAACTTACTTATCTTCTGGCGCAGCAGTTTCTGGACGGAACCGCCCTTTTGCGTGAGCTTGTCCCCCTTCTGCCGGACGGTGAAACTTTCCTGCTGGCCTCCATGCTGGAAAGCCCGGTTCCCCTGGAGGAGGGCATGCCCCTGTATCCTTCCCGGCTTTGGAATCACCGCCTGTACGTAAAGGATCCGGCAGGCCGGGAGCTTGGCTACCTTTCTTTCCGGGATGACCGCCTCTACTACATTGTCATCCCCCTGTTTGAACAGCATCGGGTGCAGGTTAAGATCCGGACGGCAAAAGCCCCGTCCGCAAAGGGACGGGGCCGTTTTCCCGCTTACCAGAACCTCCATCTCTGGCTTCGCTTTGCCGGGCAGGATCCGGCCAGTTTTCCTGAAAGCCTGAACCTTCAGATTCAGGCGCTGCTGGAGCAGTACCGGCGGATGCCGGCCTGATTCCGCACCGTAAAAAGAAAAACAGGCCGCAAAAAGCCTGTTTTCCATTTTTTATTTATATTTTTATTCCCGCTTATTTCAGCAGCTTTTCACATACGGTTTCCAGATTTTCCCGGATGGAGATGTGCTGCGGGCAAACCTCCTCGCATTTTCCGCATTTGAGACATTCATCCGCCCGCTTCAGCCCGTGGCCGCCCACCAGCCAGTTTTCCTGTCCCAGGGCCGCGGATTTGTCCTTATAGAGAGTCAGATAATTCATGGCCGTAAAGGATCCGGAGATACCGATATGCTGCGGACAGACTTTCGCGCAGTAATTGCAGGTGGTGCAGGGGATCAGCGGAATGCGGCTTAATTCCTCCTGGGCCGCCTTCAGCGTCTGCCGCTCCTTCTCCGTGAGGCCTGCGAAATCCTTCATAAAGGAAAGGTTATCCTTCATCTGCTCCACGCTGCTCATGCCGGAGAGAACAGTGATAACGCCCTCCAGGCCGGCCGAGAAGCGGATGGCCCAGGAAGCCGCGGAGGATTCCGGCTCTTCTGCCTTTAAGATCTTCAGCACGGATTCCGGCGGGTTGGCCAGCATGCCGCCCTTTACCGGCTCCATAATCGTTACCGGCTTTCCATGCTTTCTCGCCACTTCATAGCAGCGCCTGGACTGTACCGCGGGGTTCTCCCAGTCCGCATAGTTGATCTGCAGCTGAACAAACTCCATCTCCGGATGGGCCGTCAGAATCGCGTCCAGCTCTTCGGGGGTGGAATGGAAAGAGAATCCCACATGGCGGATCAGACCGGCCTTCTTTTTCTCCTGTACCCAGTTCCACATATCAAAGTCGTCAAAATACTGGGTCCTTGCCTCCCCCAGATTGTGGAGCAGATAAAAATCAAAATAACCGGCTCCCGTCTGCTTCAGGGATGTATCGAACTGGGCGTAGGCCTCTTCCTTCGTCTTGCAGTTGATCCATGCCGCATTCTTCGTGGCCAGCTGAAAGCTCTCTCTCGGGTACCTCTCCACCAGAGCCTGGCGGATCGCGTCCTCGGAGCCCGCATAGGCCCAGGCTGTGTCAAAGTAGGTAAATCCTGCCTTCATAAAGAGATCTACCATCTCCTTCGTCTGCTCCACATCGATGGCGCCGTCCTTCTGGGGCAGGCGCATCAGCCCGAAGCCCAGTTTTTTGATATTTTCTCCCAGATTACTCATCACAGTTACCTCCTCAGTTTAAAATGAAAGAATGCATTCTACCAACGGTAGGGTGCATTTCTTTCTGCCCTCATGCTATAATGGCTGCAGAGGGAGGGGCCGTATGGTGGATTTAAAAAGAATTGGAGCATTTATCGCTGCGTGCCGCAGGGAAAAGAAGCTGACACAGAAGTAGCTGGGAGAGAAACTGAACGTGACGGACCGGGCAGTGTCCAAATGGGAAACAGCGGAATGAAATGGATGGAGAAGAGTAATGCGCTTTTCTCCCCCATATTCCGTGCAAAAATCCCTCATTCGTTCATTCCCATTTGGTCTGTACTCCACCATTCGGGAGTTAAAGATTTCAGGTGTATCACCTTTTTCGTTTCATAGTCGCACAAAATTTCTATTTCGCCTGCTGTTTTATTCAACTGCATCATAAATTCCCGGCAAGCTCCACACGGCATACCTGCTTTTCCATCCGCCATGACAGCGACTATTTTTATGATTTGGCTTTCCCCGTTTGTTATCATATTCGCAATCGCATTTCTTTCCGCACATATTCCCAATGAACAGGCCGTATCAATGCAAACCCCGGTATAGATATTTCCTTTTGCCGAAAGAATTGCGGCTGAAACACCTCCGTCATCACCGCCTTTGCGAAGATAACGCCTGCCCGCTATTCCAAATTCACCGAGATATTCATAACCTATGTCTGAAAACTTTTCTGCAACGGTATCTACCCTCTCAAGACTTCTGACGCCCACCATAATATCGATAACCGGTTTGGCGGCCAGGCCCGGAACGGATGTACTTCCAATATGGTAGACAGAAATGCAATTATCTTTCAGTATTTCAGTAATATAGTCCCGTTCTTGTACATATTTTGACGGCCATTCCGGATCATAATTTACAACGGTTATGTGCTGTGACATAATAAAGCACTCCTTATCCAGTTCTTGTAAGTTATTTTCTTCCTGTCTGCACAATCCCTTTCCTTATTAGATTAGCTGTTAAAACAGACCAGCAGTTTCTTCATCCATAGGTACAAGCTGTCTGATCTGTCCGGCATCCATAGCCGCTACATCGTCAATGGAAAGAGGGAAGTGTAAACTTCAGCAAAATGCAATTCTCGCAAAATTCCGGGGATTCCCTTAAAGGCTTTCCGATTTTGCCCCATACACTACGTAGGCAGTGTGAGCGGTGCAAAGGTAGATAAGTCCGCTGTTTTTGAATATGAAATGGGAACGGCCGGGTCCCCGATCATCAAAAAGTCTCCGCTGGCCATCGAGTGTACAGTCGTGGATATTTCCAACACAAAGGGCTTTGAGAGCTTCATCTGCACCATTGACAGCACTCTCGTGGAAGAAACCTGTCTGAATGAGGATGGAAAGATTGTCGTTTAAAAAATGGGCAGGATGCCATACACCCTGTCCACATTTCTGCATATTCTATTTCTAACAATTACAGTCCCAGTCCGTTCACCCATTCCTGCACTTCTGTCTCGTCAACACTGGAGGAGAATCTCATACCTTCCTGCCAGTCTCCGGTTCCTGCCATCTCCGCCAGAAGCTGGCCGCTCTCGCCAAGCCCGGAGGAAGCGGAAGTCGCAAAGGGAATGACCCTTTTTCCCGTGAAGTCATTGTTCTCCACAAACGTATCCACCGGCCATGCCGCGATGCCCCACCAGATCGGGTAACCGATAAAGACCGTATCGTAGGAATCCCAGTTTTCTACCGTCGTTGTGACCAGCTCCACATCTCTCTGGTCCTCATTTTCATGCTCCACGGAAACACGGCTATTTTCATCTCCGTAGTTCAGGTCTTCTTCTGTGTACGGTTCCACCGGCTCCAGCTCAAAAAGATCCGCTCCCACAGCATCGGCGATGGCGTTTGCCGCCTTCTCCGTATTTCCGGTTGCGGAATAGTAGACCACCAGGATGTTGGAAGCATCCCCGGAAGAAGTCCCGGCGCTGCTGCTGTTATCCGTTGAACTGCCAGCCGTTCCGGTGCCGGAATCCGCCTCTGTGCCCCTGCTGCCTGCGCTGTCCGTGCCAGTTTCAGAGGTGCTCTGCTGCACCACGGCCCCGGACCCTCCGTTTTCTGATCCGCAGCCGGCCAGGAGGCCTAAGGCTGCCGCCCCCACAAGAAACATGGAAATTACTTTTTTTGCTTTCATGTGGTTCATACTCCTTTTTACTGCCTTTACAGGTTAAGTAGCTTTCTCTGTTTACAGTTTTATTATAGACGCAGCCATGCTCCGGCAGAAGACTCCGTTAGTTTTTCTGTATGAACCTGCAGGTAAAAAGGAAAACCATGGCAGTACATGATTGCGGCATGCAGAAAATCCCTGCTGTCAGCGGATAAAATTTGTATTGATTCTCTCCTCCTGCTCCGGATGGGAAATCCCCTTTTCTTTTCCCGCCTGCATGCACCAGAGAAGCCAGGCCATGTTTTTTCCGGCCACGCGCATGATCTGCACGCCTTCTTTATCTTCCAGCACCTCCTCCGGGGTCTGCCCGTGAACCATATTCCAGTAGCGTGAAGACACCACCGGCATCTGGGCATACAGAAGATATTTATTCATCTGGTCCAGGGTGGCCGTGGTTCCCGCCCGTCTCGCGGACACGACCACGGCTCCCGGCTTAAAGGAAAACAAATTCAGTCCCGCGCAGTGATCCACGAAAAATTATCCGTGCATCCGTGTTCATGGGGACTTCCGTTTACCAGCAGTACTTTCATTTCCAGCTTCCTCCTTTTCCCCGTCTATTATAAACTGTTCTCTGTCCTGTCTCATAAAAATTTCCCTGTCCGGCTCTGCGGCGCATGGATGATCTCACTGCATGTGCCGGATGCCACAATCCGGCCTCCCTCCCCGCCGCCGCCCGGGCCCATATCAATGATGTAATCCGCGTTCCGGATCACATCCAGATCATGCTCGATCACAATCACCGTGGCTCCGTGCCCGATCAGTGTCTGAAAGACTCCCAGAAGCGTCTGCACATCCAGCGGATGCAGGCCGATGGTGGGCTCGTCAAAGACGAATACCGAATCATCCTGGGTCTTGCCCATCTCACTGGCCAGCTTCAGCCTTTGGGCCTCCCCGCCGGAAAGGCTCGGCGTCTCCTCGCCCAGGGTCAGATAACCGAGGCCGAGATCTTCCAGGGTCTGCAGCCTCTGATGCACGGTTTTCAGGTTTTCGCAGGCTTTCAGCGCCCTGCGGATATCCATGGACATCAGTTCCGGAAGCGTGTAGGTCTGGCCCTGTTTATTCCGGTACCGTATTTTTCCGGCCTCCCTGGCATACCGGGATCCATGGCATTCCGGACAGGTAATCTGCACATCCGGGAGGAACTGCACATCCAGGCTGATTATCCCTGTCCCATCGCAGACCGGGCAGCGAAGCTTTCCGGTGTTGTAGGAAAAATCTCCCGCCCGGTATCCCTTTTCTTTTGCGTCCGGCGTTCTCGCGAAAATCTTCCTCAGTTCATCGTGGACATTGGCGTAGGTGGCCACCGTGGAACGGACATTGATGCCTATGGGGGTGGCGTCGATCAGCTTCACCTGGCGGATGCCCTCCGCTTCGGCAGAGCGGACATGCTCCGGCAGCTTCTTTCCCTGGATGACTGCCTCCAGGGCAGGGACAAGGCTCTCCAGGATCAGTGTCGTCTTTCCGGATCCGGATACACCGGTCACAGCCGTCAGACGCCCCTTGGGAATCTCTGTCTCCAGGGGCTGAACGGTATGGATGGCTCCCGTGGAGAGACGGATTCTTCCGGCCCTGAACATTTCCTCCCCGGAAACCTCCGGCCTGATCCGCATTTTCTTTCCTTCCATAAGGAAAGGCCCGATCTGTGAGCTTCCGTTTTCCGCCAGAGACTTCGGGCTTCCCTGGGCAATTACCTGCCCGCCGACATTGCCCGCGCCCGGCCCCATTTCAATGATCCAGTCAGCCTTCGACAGGATCTGCGCGTCATGGTCCACCAGAACCACGGAATTGCCGTCATCAACCAGATCCTGCATCACGCCTGTCAGTCCGGCAATGTTGGAGGGGTGGAGGCCGATGGAGGGCTCGTCCAGCACGTACAGCACGCCGGTGGTTCTGTTCCGGACGGCCCGGGCCAGCTGCATCCGCTGCCGTTCGCCGGTGGAAAGGGTGGAAGCCGCCCGGTCGAGGCTTAAATATCCGAGACCCAGGTCCAGCAGACGCTTTGCGGCGGGTCGGAAGGATTCACAGATGCTCTCCGCCATGGGTCTCATCTCCTCCGGAAGGGAGGCCGGCACCCGGCCCACCCATTCGCTGATCTCCGAGAGAGTCATCCGGCAGGCCTCGTCCAGAGAAATTCCCAGAAGCTTCGGCGCTCTGGCATTTTCAGAGAGACGGGTGCCTGCGCAGTCCGGACAGGTATCCTGCTTCAGGAATTTTTCCACCCGCTTCATTCCCTTTTCATCCTTTACCTTAGCCAGCGCGTTTTCCACTGTATAGACCGCATTAAAATAAGTAAAGTCCAGTTCTCCTGCCTGATTCGTATTCTTGGAATGGTAGAGAATATGCTTTTTCTCCGGCGGACCGCTGTAGACGATCTCCTTTTCCCGGTCCGTCAGATCCCGGAAGGGAACGTCCGTGCGGACCCCCATGGCCCGGCAGACATCCGTCATCAGAGACCACATCAGAGAATTCCAGGGCGCCACCGCTCCCTGATCGATGGTCAGAGACTCATCCGGCACCAGAGAGGCTCTGTCCACCCTCCGCACGATTCCCGTTCCATTGCAGGTACGGCAGGCTCCCTGGCTGTTGAAGGCCAGCTTCTCCGCCGAGGGCGCATAAAATCCGGTGCCGCACACCGGGCAGCAAAGCTCCTGTCCGGCAGCCACCGCCAGAGTTGGCTCCAGATAATGCCCATTGGGGCACCGGTGGCTGGCAAGCCTGGAAAACATCAGCCGGAGGCTGTTCAGCAGTTCCGTGCCCGTCCCGAAGGTACTCCGGATACCCGGGACACCGGGACGCTGGTGCAGGGCCAGCGCCGCCGGTACGTACAGCACCTCATCCACCTGGGCTTTGGCCGCCTGGGTCATCCGCCTTCTCGTATACGTGGAAAGGGCATCCAGATATCTTCTGGAGCCCTCCGCATAAAGTACCCCCAGGGCCAGAGAGGACTTTCCGGAGCCGGACAGCCCCGCGATCCCCACAATCTGGTTCAGGGGTACATCTACATCAATATTTTTCAGATTATGGACCCGCGCGCCGCGGATCTTTATATGCTCAATTTTCCGTTTCATACAGCTCCCTGCCGTCCCCGAAAGCCGCCGCGGCTATCCGGTGCATCCTTTCTGTTTTTCTGCGCGTCTGCCCGTTTTCCATCTGTATGCTTCCTCAATTTTCCCTGACAGTCACACGGGCCACCGCATCCAGAAACTGCCGCACATGGCTGCTTGGCTCCGGAGCGTGCAGAAGCCCGAAGGGGATGGTATAATTCCACTCCACCGGCAGAATTTTCAGCAACGGATGCACGTACCGCCAGTTTTCAATGGCCATCAGCACGCAGTTATTATTTTCACACTGATTAAAGGCCGCCACATCATAAAAATCGAAATCCACAATATGGATCTGCGGGTGATTTTTCCAGAGATCATCCCGGAGCAGATCCACATAATGGCTCCAGTCCCTGCAGTACTGGATAATATATTTCGTATCCTGATACAGGGACTGTCCCGCCTTGGTCAGCGTAAGGCCCCGGTGGGTGCGCACAAACAGCTGCAGATCCATGCTCTCTTCCAGAAGGTTAATCTGCTTGATAACCGCCGGAGGTGATATATACAGTTTTTCAGCCGCTTTGTTAAAGCTTCCTGAATCTGCCACGCAGAGGAATGTTTCAAGCTGCGGATTATACATAAACAGGACCGTCCTCCCTTTTCGATCAGATTCTTGCGGCCATCAGGAAAACTCCCCCGATCCCCCTGCGGCCTATGTATAATTATATTGGCTTCTGCATATTTTTTCAAGATGCAGGAGCTTTTCTGTGGGAAAGAATCCACTGCAGGATCGAGTCATCCTCAAACAGAATATTGGCTCCTCCGTGGTAATTTCCCGTAATTCCTCTCTGGCTGAAATAGTCGTTGTCCGGTATTTCCACCTGGAGGACTCCTTCGATCTCCTCCTCGCTCCAGCCCGCATTCTGATAAGCGGCGCGCAGTCCGTCATAGGCGGCTCTGGCCCGTTCCGAGCCGTAATATTCATCGTTCTCCGCCATAAAAATATATACGGCGACGCCGTTTTCCGCGATGGGCGCATATTCCCCTCCTGATAGGCCTTTTCCATCTGCCGGTACCCGGCGGAATAATTTCCGGCCGGCTGATGGATCAGGAGCAGATCGATATAATCTGTGCCCAGACGCTCCAGCGTTCTGTCCACTGCATCCGTTCTTCCTCTGCGGGAAATGCCCCAGACATTTTCCGCGAAACGGACAAACTTCGGAAGCCCATATTTATAAATATGCCGGTAATATGCCGGCTGGATCACGGCCAGACCGCTGCCGTGGCTGCAGTTTGTGTATGCGCCCAGCTGGTGTTCCATATTATGGCACTCAAAATCACAGAGCTTTCCCATTTTGATCACACGGTTCTCCGCCATGGCGGCGTCCCACATCAGATTGCTGCGGGCCGTGTAATCCTCCGGATTGCGGATGGCCGCCCGAAGATTGCGGATCACATTTTTCATCAGCGCTTCCATAATATCGTCCGATACATTATCTTCATTGGGCGCGCTGAAATACGTTTCCATGATATGGCTTAGGGTGTCGTACGCTCCTGAAACCATCTGCCGGACGGGCACACTGTAGGTATAAGTGGGATCCATCAGGGCAAACTGCGGATTCAGCTTGGGATAATCCCGGCCCGTCTTGATTTTCTTCTCCTCATTGGTGATCACCGCGCCTCCGTTGCACTCGCTGCCCGTTCCGGCTGCCGTAACAATCACACCCAGGGGCAGCGGGGTATTTTCGATCACGCCGGGATGCGCCCAGAAATCCTCCCAGATGTCTCCCCGGTAGACTGCGGCCAGAGATACTGCCTTGCAGCAGTCCATCACGGAGCCGCCTCCCACAGCCAGGATCATGTCCACCTGCCTTTCCCTGGCCAGAGACGCCCCCTCCTGCACCTTGGCGTAGGTGGGATTGGGCAGGATGCCGGAAAACTCCACAATATTCTTTCCGGCTTCTTCCAGTATGCCTCTTACTTCCCGGTAGATACCGTTCTTCTTGACGGAGCCGCCTCCATAGGCCAGCATAACCGTTGCAAAGGGCTTCACCATACAGGCCAGATATTCCTTCACACAGCCCTGTCCGAAAAAGACCTTGGTAGAATTTTGAAAGATAAAGTTATTCATTTTTATTTTCCTTCCTCTTTATTGTTACATCTGGGCCTCCCAGAATGCTGCCGCCTGATTGATCCAGCCCTCCGCCGCCGTACCGGTTCCCAGCCCGAATCCGTGGCGCAGACCCGGGTAATGATGGAATTCTGTGGGAATTCCAAGGGAAGCCAGGGCATCCATTCTCTGCTGCATGGTTCTCCAGCTGGCAATTCCGTCGCTCTCCCCCACACAGGCGAAGGTGGGCGGATCGTTTTCTGTGTAATCCGAATGTCCCGTATACTGCATAATGACAGCCCCCGGCCTTGGAAGATCCGCTCCTCCAAAAGCGGCAGGGCCGTAGGAGCCGAGCCAGGCTGCCATCCGCCCGCCGGCGGAGCCTCCCCACAGAGAGTAGCAGTCCGTGCTGACCTGCAGCTCTTCGGCGTGGTCAAATATAAATATGATGGCCCTGGCCAGATCTTCGCAGGCCGTCTGGGCGCCGGGGCGGTAGATCAGGGCGAAGGCATTATATCCCATTCTGGAAAGCTCCAGGGCATGGGGAAAGCTGTCCTGCATGGCCCCCACATAGGCAAAGCCTCCGCCGGCATTGCACACGGCAAAACGGCTGCCCGGTTCTCCCCGGAAAAAGAACAGGCCTGTATCCTCCTTCTCCGGGTCCTCCGCTTTTTCCTCTTCCGTGTAAATATCATAAAACACCGTATTGCCTGCCTCCGCCTGGTCTTTCAGATAATTTACAATATCCACCGTTTTATTGGGATCTATGTTGCTGTACCAGGTCAGCTGCAGACTCCCCAGCGTATCTCCGCTGTAATAACTGCTGTCCACGGGAAAGATCAGACGGCCGAAATCTCCAAATGCAGGATCATGGATCACCTGGTCAATCGGCGTATCCAACTGAAAATCCTCCCCTCCATCCGCGGCTGTGCCCTCCGCGTCCTTTTTTTCTCCTTCTTCTCTCTGCTGCTCCTCTGCCGCCCCTGCCGTCCCGGCGCTGCCGGAAGCGGAGGTTTCCGTCTCCGCCTGGGCGCATCCCGCCAGAAACAGAGTCAGGCAGAGGGCTGCCGTCAGAAACAACCGGCTGCTCATCGTTTTCTCACCATCCTTCTTCTTCTGATAGGATTATTGTAAAAAAAAAGAGACCTCCGCAGAAGTCTCCTTTTGTTATGGAGTAATTACCGAAAGGTTTTCATGCCCGGTACGGTTATTCTTGTCACCTCTCATACGATCCATATACAATATCTGAATTGTCTGAAGACCGGCGGATCCATCCGGAAGCCCAGTCGAGAAGAAGCGATGACAGTTCCTCCAGCTCCTCCGCGGATATCTCTCCCTCCTGTTTCAGCCTCTGCCCGGTCTCCAGAATACAGCGGTCCTCCGGATCTGACCGGATCCGCAGACCCTCCCGTTTCTTTTCATAAACTCCGGTCTTAAGGAAGACCGCGGCCTGCAGAGCAAACACGGCAGATTTATACAGGGATTTCAGGATCTCCCCGCTTTTTTCATGCACCAGATTATGGGCGCACATGTGATAGATGCTGCAGGCGCCGGTGCGGACGGCTCTCCGGATATCCGCTTCTCCTATATGGGCCAGCAGAGGATCCAGGCTCCCGATGACCGGCTCTGTATCGTAATAAAACTGAAAAAGCTCAGAGGGTTCCCAGGCCAGCAGCTCTTCCTTCCCGGAGATGAAGCCGCAGGCCCTGCCGCGTTCCGGAAGCGTATCCAGCATACTGCTGTATTTCAGCAGATCTGCCCGGCCCAGCCGATCCAGGATCAGCACGGCGTCAATATCACTGCCGCGGGACGCCTCTCCCCGCCCATAGCTGCCCTGGAGACCCAGGAACCAGATGCGGTCTCCAAAACATTTCTCTGCGGCCTTCCGGTAGTCTTCCATCCATCTGTCGATTGAAAACATTTTTTCTCCTCCGTTTTTAAATCCTGCTTCGCCTGATGGGCAATGACATTTTGTACCCGGAAATTATCATAACATAACAGGCGGCAGAAAAATACGGTATAAAGGACGAGACGATTCCGCAGGGAATTCGGGCTTAAAAAGCCTGCATTCTGCGGGATCGTCTCATCCCTGTTTCTCAGAAGCTGAAAATCGGTATTAACCGGCAGCCCCTCTTCAAATCCCGGCCTGCTTCAGCAGCTCCGGTACCTTGTCCTCCCAGCCGAGGGCCATAATGTGTACGCCCTGGCAGTAGGGTCTGCATTCTTTAATAATCCGCGCGGCAATCTCCACACCGGTGATGCCCGCCTTCGTTTTTTCCTTGTCTTTCTTCAGTTCCTCGATCATCTCATCGGGGACATGGATGCCGGCCACGTTGTTGTTCATAAACTTCGCCATTCCCGCGGATTTGGGAATGATGATTCCCACCTGCACCGGCTTGCCGAACTGTTTCGCCTTTTCCATAAATTTAATAAATTTCTCCGGCTCGAAAACCGCCTGGGTCTGGAAATATTCCGCCCCTGCCCGGACCTTCCGCTCCATCTTCGCAAGCTGCGCGTCCACGGAATCGCTGCAGGGAGATACCACCGCGCCCTTGGCAAACTTCGGCGGCTCGCCCACCAGCTCGTTTCCTCCCAGATCTCTGCCTGATTCCAGCTGCTTCACCGCATGAATCAGGGAAACTGAGTCAAGATCAAAGACGGGCTTTGCCTGGGGATGATCGCCCAGCTTCGTGTGGTCCCCCGTCAGAAGCAGCAGGTTCTCAATGCCGAACATGGCCGCGCTTAACAGGTCAGACTGCAGGGCAATCCGGTTTCTGTCACGGCAGGTCAGCTGATAGATCGGCGTCATTCCCTGATCCAGCAGCGCCTTGCTCACGGCCAGGGAGCCCAGACGCATCACGGAGGACTGGTTGTCCGTCACATTCACCGCCGTCACGCCGCTCAGATACTTTTTCGCGTCCTCCAGCATATGCTCCACATGAAAACCCTTGGGCGGGCCCACTTCCGCAGATACAACAAATTCACCACGTTCAAATAACTCCGTAATCTTCATGATCGATTGCTCCTAATCCTTATAATATTTGCCGTTTCTCTATTTTGAAACTTCATCATCCGTTGCAAAATTCCGCACCTGCGTGGGACACTTCAGCACATCCAGGCGCCCGATCTGCGCAAGTCTCCGGTAAATGCGCTCCCATCCGCACTCCATGTCGCCGTCCACCTCGCATTTTCCGTTCTTCGCGCCGCCGCACTGGCCGTTGACCAGGCTCTTGGAGCAGGCCGTAATGGGGCAGATCCCGCCGGTCAGATTCAGGTAGCACTCCCCGCACTGGCCGCACTGGTATTCCAGAGGCGTCACGCCCTGGAAACCCGGCAGGGGATACGTATCGCAGGCCGCGTACACCGGCTTTTCTTCCAGATAGCCCGCGATGGTCTGCACGCCCACGCCGCAGGACAGAACCAGCACTGCGTCCGCTTCTTCGATCTCGCCTTTATGCTTTTCCAGACGCAGCTTCATATTGTCCGGATTACATATGTAATCTGTCGTGATGCTTCCCGTCACCATGCCCTTGGCCGCCAGATCTTTTTCAAATTCCTCCGCCTCTTTTTCCGGAAAATGGACTTCCGCGCATCCCCGGCAGTTGACGATGAAAACTTTCTTTCCCTCCGTCAGGGAGACAATCGTTTCTCTGGATTTTAATTCTGTGATCAGCATATTACTTCATCCCCCTTACTGCGGTTTTTCCGGCTTTAATCTTCGCCACCAACGGGATCTTGGAGGAGCAGATATACTCGCAGCACCTGCACTCGATGCAGTCCATCACGTTTTTCTCCTTCATGCCCTGCCAGTTCTGCTCATCCGCGAACTTCGCGAAATACAGGGGTGAAAGCTCCATGGGGCACACATCCGCGCAGCGGCCGCATTTGATGCAGGGCTGCTCCGCCGTGTGGTCGGTATCGATGGCAATGATTCCGTTGGAGCCTTTCATAATCGGCACATTCAGATCCGAAAGGTCGAATCCCATCATGGGACCTCCGGCCTTGAACAGAACCTCTCCCTCTCCGGCCACACCGCCGCAGTAATCAATGAGATCCTTCGTGTTTGTGCCGATTTTTACGAGAAAGTTGCCCGGATTTTTCAGCCGCTCACCGGTGACCGTCACCACACGCTCCACCAGGGGCATACCCTTCCGGATCGCATCGGAAATGGCCTTCGTCGTGCTGATATTGCTGACGATGCAGCCCACATCCGCGGGAAGCCCGCCGCTTGGCACCTTCCGGCCCGTCACGCGCCTGATCAGCATTTTCTCAGCGCCCTGGGGATACTTGGTCTTTGCCTCCACAACCTCCATATTGCTGTACCCGGCCGTTTTCTCCCGCATCAGGGCGATGGCGTCCGGTTTGTTGTCCTCAATGACGATCACGCCCTTCTCCGCGTTCACCGCCTTGATAATGGCCTGCAGGCCAAAAATCACATCATCCGCAAATTCCAGAAGTACCCGGTGATCCGCCGTCAGCAGCGGTTCGCACTCACATCCGTTCAGCAGGATTGTATCCACCGGCTTGGCGGGCTTCAGCTTGACAGAGGTGGGAAAGCCCGCGCCGCCCATGCCGACGATTCCGGCTTCCTGCACGATCTCCACAATCTCCTCCGGCGTCAGGCTGTCCAGATCCCCCCGGGGCTTCACGGATTCATCCAGGGTATTTTTTCCGTCAGAACGGATCACCACAGACAGGCATTCGCCTCTGGTGGCATGTTTCCGGTTTTCAATGGCGGTTACGGTTCCGCTGACACTGGAATGGATATTGCTGCTGATAAAGGCTGCCGCCTCCCCGATCTTCTGTCCGACCTTCACGGTATCTCCCACCTGCACTGTGGGATTCGCCGGGGCGCCCGCGTGCATGGACAGAGGAATGACTACCTCCGCCGGCTCCGGAAATCTTTGCAGCGCCAGGTGCTCTGTGCGCTCTTTGCGCTCGGAGGGATGAACGCCGCCGTAATAACCCTCCAGCCGGTTCTCCCGGATGGATTTCACATAATCATTGACAAATTTGAAATTTACTTTTGAATAATCCCGCAGCTGAACCGGCTGGCTCAAAAATTCTTCCAGACGTCCCTGTTTTTCCAGTCTCCGGTAGATCTTTTCCCAGGCGCAGTCTTTGCTGCTGTCCACTTCACACTTTCCGTCCCTGGCCCCGCCGCACTGGCCGTTGACCAGACTTTTGGAGCAGTCCACAATGGGGCAGATCCCGCCGGTGATATTCAGATAGCACTGGGCGCAGGCGTCACATTTCCGCTCCGTCAGGGCCATGCCGTGGAATCCCCGGTAATTCAGTGAATCGCCGGCCGCGTATACCGGCAGTCCCGCCAGATCCGCCACCGTCTGGATTCCCAGACCGCAGGCGGCCACCAGGATATTTTCCGTGCCCTCCGGAATCATATCCTGCAGCTTTTTCTCCGTCTGTGTTTTATTGCACAGAAAATCGACCCCGGCACTGCCTGTAACGGTCTTTCCGTTTTCGGCGGCCAGAGCCTCCAGCTCGCCGCGCTCCGGCTCCTCAGCCGTTTTAAATTCTTTGAAGCACTTGTTGCAGGAAATAATAAACAGGTGATCCCTGCCCTCCAGCAGAGAGACCAGCTCATCCTTTCCCTTTAACCGATATTTGGTATAATCTTCCAATTGCTCACCTTCCTTACAAATCAATTTTTTTCACCTCACTCACACCTGTCTCCGCCGGCCGGACGGGTCAGATGCAGATACAACCCATACAGGATAAGAATAGCACAGATCCACTAAATTATCCAGTCCGCGGTGTACATTTTTCAGTGCAAAGGCCTCTGACGGGGCCGGACAGACGGACAGCGCCGGATCCTGTTTCCGGCGCTGCCTGCAGCTTAAAATTCTTTCTTTTTTACAATGGAAATGCTGATTCTCATGGACAGCAGCCACAGAACCAGGGAGACCAAAAGAGCGGCGGCGATCAGAAGGCCCATGTTCAGGGGCGGAAGGCTGTCCAGAACTGCCGCCAGGTCGATTCCGGCCGCTTCCGCTCCTTTCACGGCCAGGACGCCGAGAAGGACAAGCAGCCCCAGCGCCCCCAGAATGGCAATACGGCCCCGCTCGCTGCCGAATTTCAGGTCAAAGGGAAGGACCAGCGCCTGCATCAGCAGTATGAGGGGAAGGAGCATCAGAGAAGACAGCAGTATATCCAGGGGAAGCGCTGCCCTTTTGTACGCATTCACGCACAGGACAAACAGGGTGGCCGCCAGCCAGGCTCCGGTGCCCAGGAGGAGGCCGAAGCAGTATTTTTCCGCCGCGTACACGGCGCGGCTGATGGGAAGGCAGAAGAGAAATGCGTTCCCGTTGTCCATCTCGTCGTAGCTGATGGAACTCAGGCTGAACATGGAAGCGACCAGAGCCAGAAAACCCACCGCGAAGGTGGTATCCTCCGTAAACAGCGTCATGCCGGCCGCAATAACGATCAGCGCCCCAAAGAATGTTTTCTGTCCTCCCAGCAGCCGGAGATCCTTAATCAATAATCCCTTCATACTTCTGCCCCCTTTACCATCATGGTGATCACTTCGTCAATGCTTCCCTTTTCCACAACGATCTCCGGATAATTTTCCAGATAAAACTGTTTCTGATCCGTAAGGCAGCTGTACCCGTAGCTCTCCCTTTTGACCCGCAGAAGGAACTGCTGATCCAGACGCCTGTACTGTTCCGGACTCACCTTCAGCAGACCGTAGCTGTCAAGCAGGACGTCTGTCTCCTCATGGAGAAGGATTCTTCCCTCATGGATCATGTAAAGATCATCGCAGATGCTTTCCAGATCGCTGGAGATATGGGAGCTGATCAAGATCGCCCGCTCCTCGTCGCTGTCCATATAATCCTTCAGCAGCTCCAGCAGCTCATCCCGGGCCATGACATCCAGTCCGGCCGTGGGCTCATCCAGGATCAGCAGCCTGGCATTGTGGGAGACTGCCGCCAGTACCTTCAGCTTTGCCTTCATGCCTGTGGAAAATTCTTTGATCTTTTTGTCCATGGGAAGCTGGAATTTCCGGGCCTGTTCCTCAAAAAACTCCTGATCAAATTTTTTGTACAGACTTCTGAGAATGGGGATCACATCCCGGACGGCCAGATAGCCGCAAAATCCCGAATCCGCCAGGACGACACCCAGCGCCTCCCGGTCCCTGGCCGTAAATTCTCTCTCCGGTTTGCCGAGGATCGTGATTTCCCCGCCGTCCCGGGAGATCAGGCCCAGAACCGCCTTGAAGGTGGTGCTTTTTCCGGCTCCGTTCTGTCCTACCAGGCCCGTAATGCAGCCTGGCCTTACCTCCAGGGAACAGTCCAGGCGGAAACTGCCGTACTGCTTTTGCAAATGATCGATTTTTAACATCTGTCAGCCCTCCAGAATCAATTCAAACAGACTTTTGATTTCC
>ERZ1643246.1176-NODE-1176-length-29417-cov-11.065799_pt1 | contig 29417 bp, 18 predicted proteins | sample MGYA00579265_ERZ1643246 | MGnify/ENA primary metagenome ERZ1643246 (study PRJEB29033, sample SAMEA4952261) | chicken gut metagenome | biome: Broiler Chicken; feature: Gastrointestinal Tract; material: Caecum | place: Ireland | collected 2018 | study: Broiler...
CGTTGTTTTTGTTTTTTAACAAACACAGCAAAGTCATTATATAAAATGGGGGGGGGTGGCAACCCCAAGCGAACACTTATATTGTGGTGTTTTAATGAAATAATGAATGTAAAAAACAATATATAGTATACTCGACGCTTTCATAGACGCATTATTAGAAGAAGTGAAAAAGATGATGAAAGAAGATAAATTACAAAAGAGTTGACACAAAATAAAATTTGCGGTATACTAAAAAAGCTACATATTACCAATAAAAAACTCATAAAGGGACATACTACGCCTTGTAGTGTGAGCTCTCAATTTCCCTTTATGAGAAATGGTGATATGTAGCAATATCGAGAGTCACATTTTATAGGGATACCGCTCTCGTAAGAGGGCGGTATTTTTTGTTCTTTCCGTTAAAAACGAGTACGGAAAAGTCGTTGGAAAAATAATAAACGTAATTATGGACAAAATTATGGTTCAAAAGAGAATGTAGGGCTGTGACCGAAATAATTTTTGTACGCTTTACTGAAAGCGTATATGGAGGAATAATTCAGCATTTCGGCAATTTCACCGACTTTCATAACTTTATTTTTTATGAGCAATTGCGCTCTCTGCAAACGGCTGTTTTGATAATAGTCCCATAATGTTTGCCCCGTGGTTCGTTTAAACAGCTTGGAAAGGTAAATATATTCGTAATTGAAGGTTTCGCTAAGCGAGGAAAGATTATTTATCGTAAAAATATGTGTATCAATATAGTTCATTAACGAATAACAAAACAGTTCGTTTTGCTTGGGCGTTACGGGCGCGCGGGCTTGCGTTTTTGTAAAATTGCGTTGCAGATACAGTAAAATCAGATGTAAAAGATAGGACACGACGGTTGTTGAAACGGGATTGCTGTCTTGATCGAATTCGGAGATGACGTTGCCGACAAGGGAAGCAATCGTTTCGTCGGAAAAAAGTCTTGTTTTCGGATTATGGAAGACGGACTGTATCGTTTCAAATATTTCGATATCTTCTTGGTTTTGCGGATAAATTGCAATAAAGTCGAAGGCGAGTGGTTCGTTTTTGTCGGGATAGATCGCGTGAATATCGGCGGGAAACGACAAATAGATATCGCCTTGTTTAATGGGTATATTCACGCCGTTGGTATATAGGATGCCTTTTCCGTTTTTGGCTATGGTGAGCTCATACCAATTCAAGTGCACATGTTCTTCCACAACCGAGTCTTGCGTGCAAATCATTCTGCCGAGCTGTTTTAAAAGGATTGAATCGAAAGGGCGCGAAGGCGTAAAAAGATGGTTCAAATGATAAAATTGCTTTTTCATAACGGGATTATAGCAGATTTTTTGCGAAATGTCAATATTTGCTAAAATATTACGGATAAAATTGTCTTCCGCATAACAAATCAGCAAAAATTGATAAAATTATGAACAACTGTTAACATTGTCATTATAAAAATCCGATGTATAATAAAAGCAAAAAAAGGACGGTGTTAAAAAATGAAAACAATCGCAATTATCGGGTGTGGAAGAATTTGTAATTTATCGCACTTGCCGCAATTAACGCAAATGAAAGACGTGCAAATTAAGTACGTTTGCGACATAATCGGAGAGAAGGCGCAGGCGGCGAAAGAAAATTTTGTGCCGAATGCGCAAGCCATCACGGACTATAAAGTTGCGCTTGCCGATCAGGAAGTGGACGGCGTGTTTGTGCTCACGCCCAATTATGCGCATTATACGATCACAATGGATGCATTAAAGGCAGGGAAAAACGTGTTTTGCGAAAAGCCGATTACTGTGGATTACAAAAAATCGGTTGCAATGGCGAAAGAGGCGGAAAAGCAAAACAAGATTTTGCAAATCGGCGTGTGCAACCGCTACAATAAGGCGGTGGAAACGATAGAAGAATATATCCGCGGCGGAAAACTCGGTAACGTATATCACGTTTATTGCTCCTTCCGTTCGTTTCGCTCCATTCCGGGGTTGGGCGGAGATTTTACCACAAAGGCGCAGTCGGGCGGTGGCGTTTTAATCGATTGGGGCGTGCATTTCCTTGATTTGATCCTGTATGTGTTAGGCGGGGCAAAGCTCAAAACGGTGTCCTGCGAGCAGTATTGCGAAATGGCGAAGGATATGCGTTCTTATAAATATCGGGATATGTGGGCGGAGGATACCAAAAATATAGAGAATGGCACGAACGACGTGGACGACTTTATTAGCGGTTTTGTTCGTACGGATAAAGCGAATATTTCGTTTAACGGCGCATGGGCGCAGAATATCGATGCGGGGGATATGTTTATCGATTTTATGGGCGATAAGGGTGGCATTCGGCTGAGCTACGGCGGAAAGTTTACGTTTACGGATGGCGCGACGTTAGAGACGGTTACGCCCGAGTACGAAATTCCGAATATGTACGGCGAAGAGGATAGGGCGTTTCTTGCGGCAATGCAAAGCGGAGAGAAAAACAAAGCAAATATCGGGCACATTTTGGAGAGCGCAAAGCTCCTTGACGCGCTTTACGAATCCGCCGAAAAACACAAGGAGATCAGTCTGTAATGAAAACAATCGGATTTGTGGATTTTTATATCAGCGAATGGCATGCCGTTCATTATCCGCAATGGATACGGGAGGCGTGCGCGCGCACGGGGAAAGAATTTGCTGTGAAATATGCTTGGGCGGAGCAGGACGTTTCTCCCGTAGACGGCAGAACGACGGCGCAGTGGTGCGAAGAATACGGCGTAGAGCAATGCGCGAGCATCGAAGAATTATGCGAAAAATCGGATTATATCATCGTACTTGCTCCGTCCGATCCCGATAAACATTTGGGATATGCAGAAAAAGTATTGCCATTCGGCAAGAATACATATATTGACAAGACGTTTGCGCCCGACTTCACGACGGCGAAAAAGATTTACGAAACAGCCGAACGGTACGGGACAAAATTTTTCTCCTCTTCGGCGCTTCGTTACGCGACCGAATTAAGCGAGGTGAAAAATCCCGTAACGGTTCATACGAAGGGCGGCGGCGGAAACATTGCCGAATACATCATTCATCAGACGGAAATGGTGGTAAAAACCATGAACGCGCCTGCCGAAAGCGTGCGCGTAGAGCTGCTCGGCGAAAATCATTATTTGTGCAACGTGTCGTTCCAAGACGGAAGGGTTGCCGCCATGGAGTTCTATCCGCATTTCGGGTTTGAAATTGCATGGAAAAACGAGGCGGGCGAGAGCAAGAGCACGGCGATTACGTCGGATACGTTTGCGGGACTTATGGACGATATTTTACTCTTTTTTGAGAGCGGGAAGCTTCCCTTTGCGCCCGAACAGACGTTGGAAGTGATGAAGCTCCGCGAAGCCGTTTTGAAAGGCGTAGAAAAGCTTGGGGAGCAAATTAAGGTATCGCAATGAGCATGTCTAAAAAATTGCGCGTGGCGGTAATCGGGTGCGGACGGATTTCGGTGATGCATTTGGATGCAATCGCGCATTCCGAATATGCGGAGCTTGTTGCGTGTTGCGACGTGAAAGAAGAACGCGCCCGCGCCGTTGCGGAAAAATACGGCGTGAGCGCATATGCGTCTTACAGAGAACTGTTTGAAAAAGAAAAGCCCGACGCGGTGCATTTGTGCTTGCCGCATTATCTGCATTCCAATGTGGCGATCGAGGCGTTTGCATGCGGAATTCACGTGTTGACCGAAAAGCCAATGGACGTAAATTACGGGAGCGCGGAACGGGCGGTGCAGGCGGCGAAAGAGTATGACAGGCAATTCGGCGTGATTTTTCAGTGCCGCTATAACGATTCCGCGCGGCTTGTAAAGAGGGCGGTGGAAAGCGGAAGGCTCGGAAAAATTATCTCGGCGAGCAGTACGCTCACCTGGACGCGCCCCGACAGCTATTATGCCGAAAGCGATTGGAAGGGCACGTGGGATAAAGAGGGCGGTGGCGTTATTATCGATCAGGCGATTCATTCGATCGATCTCGTCAATTGGTTGGTAAACAGTGAGGTCGCAAGCGTGTCCTGTTCGATGGCGAACCGCGGTCACAAAGCCGTGAAGGTGGAGGACAGCGCGGAAGGGCTGATTACTTATAAAAACGGCGTGCGGTACGGATTTTATGCCATGAACAACTACGGCTGCGACGAGCCCATTCAAATCAGGTTATTTTGCGAAAAAGGGAAAATCGTATTCGGTTACGACGACGCGGTGATTTTCTATGATGACGGCAGTACGGAGGAGGTGCATGCGGACTCTAATACGCAAACCGTAGAAGGCGGCAAGGACTATTGGGGATTTCAGCATAATCGGCAGATCGAACAGTTTTACAGGGCGTGTTTGGGGCTTGAACAACTTGAAATCAGCGGCAAAGAGGCGCTTAAAACGCACAAACTCGTTATGGAAATTTATGAAAAAGGAGGAATGCGCAAGTGAAAATAGGGGTAATTACCGATTGTTTCAAAACAAATACGGCGGATGCGTTTCAAAAAGCCTCCGCGCTTTCTCTCGACGGCGTGCAGATTTACGCGACAACGGGGGAGTTTTCTCCCGAAACGTTGACCGAAGAAAAGAAGTCGGAATACAAAAAGTTGTTAAAAGAAAACAATCTTGTCGTTTCCGCGTTATGCGGCGACATGGGCGGGCACGGATTCGAGCGGGAAGAGGATAACGCGGAGCGGATCGAAAAAACGAAACGCATTATCGATCTTGCGTCGGAGTTCGGCGCAAGGGTCGTCACGACGCATATCGGAGTGATTCCCGCAGATAAGATAGTGCGTCGCTATGCGGTCATGCTGAACGCGCTTACGGTCTGCGGACTGTACGCAAAAGAAAAGGGCGTTACGCTTGCGATCGAAACGGGACCGGAAAAAGCCGTAACGCTCAAAGGATTTTTGGAGGAAACGAAGGGCGGTGTGGGCGTCAATCTCGATCCCGCGAACTTCGTCATGGTAACGGGACAGGACCCTGCGGAGGCGGTGTATCTTTTGAAGGATTACATTGTGCACACGCACGTGAAAGACGGTAAAATGCTGAAACGGACCGATCCGAAAATCATCTACGACGTGTTTGCCGACGGCGGGATCGACGCGCTCAACGTTGCCGATTATTTTATAGAGACGCCTGTCGGCGAGGGCGACGTGGATTTTTCCGCCTATTTTGCCGCTTTGCGCGAAACAGGATACGACGGCTTTCTGACGATCGAACGGGAAACGGGCAATAATCCGCAGGAGGATATTCGGATAGCGGCGGAATTTGTGCGCAACGCGCTTGCTTAGCGCGGAGCTCAGCATCCGATTTTATTTTAATTTATCGTTTCGGTCGCAGGGGGGGTACTCGTTTTTGCCGCCATTCCTTTGGCGTTACGCCGAAGCGGTTGCGGAAGTTGTTGGTAAAACTGTTTTGCGAATTGTATCCGAGCTCGTTTGCGATGTAGACGAGGGAAAAATCGGTGTCGGATAAAAGTTGCAGCGAATAATTCATCCGCATGTCGATGATATAGGATTCCAAGGTTTGTCCCAAATATTTTTTGAAGATCCTGCTGAGATGCTCGCGGCTGTAATTCGTGAACTTTGTCAGTTCGTCTATCTTCAACGGAATATGCTCCGGATTGTTCAAAAAAATCAAAAATTTTTGAAGCCAATCGGGATAGGCTTTTTTGCGGGCGACGTTGTGCTCGAAGTAGTCCGAAAGTAAGTTGAAGCAGATGCAGGAGTGCATGCTTTCGTAATCAAACGAATCGAAATCCTTTTCGTTAAATAAAAACAGCTTATTTTCCAATGTGTGCATTTTGTTTGCATCGATATCGAAATAGATCGGTTCGGGGGACTTAGTGAGATCTCTGAAGAGCTCGGGCGACAAAAAATCACACATTTTTTTCATTTTTGCGGGCGAAATATAGATATCGCGGTGCAAATGCGTTTCCTTCGGGGGTACGTCGATCGTATGCTCGTCCCCCGGGCGCATGAGAACGACGTTTCCCGGAATGAGGAGCTGCGTCGAGCCGTTAATCGTATTTTGGATTTTTCCGCTGAGCTGGATCAAAATTTCAAACGAAACGTGCAGGTGTTTGGCGGAAATTTGATTCCATAATTTCGTATAGTCGGAAGGTTGCGGTTTTTTTGAATGAATCGAAGGTAAAAATTTCATGCTGTTATTATAGCACGTTTGAATGATTTTATCAAGTGTAATATCACAATTTTGCGATTTCGTGTCACATATTTTGTAGACGGAAGGTCGGAACTATGCGAAAATAAAAGTAGTTCTTATAATTCTTAGTAGTAAGGATTAATTATTTTAAGGTAAGGAGAGGAAGGATGATGAGAACGGGAAAAATCAAAGGAGCGTTGCTTGCGTTTGTATTGGCGTTGGTTGCGGCGTGCGGCGTTGCGTGCGGCGGCACGACGTCAGACGCGAAGATCGTCATCACGGGAACACCCGAAAACGGCGTCGTTACGCTTACCGATTCGGTGAATACCCTCCAATTGGGGTATGAACTTTCGGAAGGAAAAGGCGACGTTGTGTGGCGTTCGGGCGACGAGGAGATCGCCACCGTGGACGACAGCGGCAAGGTAACGCTGATTGACAGCGGCGCGGTGGTCATTACCGCAACGCTTGACAAAACGGACGTGAAGGCAGATGCGTTGTTGACGGTAAAAGATGAGCGTGCCGTTACCGATACGATTACTCTGTCGGGCATGCCCGAAACGAATACTGTGCAGTACGAGGAAGGATCGTTACAGCTTTCGGCAGTGTGTTCGAATGCGTCTGCTACGCTTGTATGGACGTCCTCCGACGAAACGGTCGCTACCGTAAACGATAGCGGCTTAATTTCCTTTGTCGGCGGCGGCACGACCGATATCACGGTGTATAAAAAAGGACAGCGCGCGGTTCGCGCAACGGCGTCCCTTACCGTGATACGGAAGGTGGAGGCGGTTACGATCGGCGACGTAAACAGCGGCAAAGTGATCGCGGGCTACGATTACAGGCTCAAACAACCGTACGAATATGCGTTGCAAACCGAGTATTCGCCCTGGAATGCGAGCGCGTTCGAGCTCGAATGGAGCGTAGATGATGCGGCGATTGCCGAAATCGACCAAAACGGCGTGCTCACGGGCAAAGAAAGTGGAAATGTGACCGTTACCGCACAAGTAAAGGGCAGCGAAATCAAAGCGACCAAAGAATTTGAGGTGGTAAAACTCGACGACACGGTCGAGGATTTTTCGCTTGCCGTCGCCAACCGGTTTATTATCGGCGAGATCTGCGTCGACGGGTGGACGGATTATACGGGCGCAAAGGTCACTTCGCACAATGCGGGGATATTTATTGACGAATACGACTCCGACAAACATATGCTGACCGTCGAGAAAAACACCAACTTCATGCACTGGTCGCACGTGTGCTTCGGTTGTTGGGAGCTTGCGGCGGGGAAATATCAATTTACGATCGAGTTGGAAGTGACGAGGGGCGAATTTGCGGGCGTCATTTGCGGCGCGGTGTACGGAGATTCCAAAGCGGAGTACGAAGGCGGGATCCGCGCCGACGGAAGGGACGGTTACGGAACGCTTTCGGAGTGCAAAAAAGAAGGAAACACCTATACGGTTGAATTCGAGCTGACCCAGCCGCAGAGCAACTTCGGCATTATGCTGTACGATTACGCAAGCGTCGGACAGTACGAATTTAACGTAAAGTCGTTTTCGTTGGCGGTTACGGACTTTGCCGTGGATACGGATATTTATTCCGACGGCAAGCTCGTAATGGGAGAAGAATATAAATTTGTGCCGGGCGCAATCAACGGCTGCGAATTTGAATATGAGATCACCGACAACGGTACGGTTGGCAATGAGATCATTGAACTCAAAGACGGAAAAATCATTCCAAAAAAAGTGGGCGAGGGCGTAAAACTTACCGTCTCCACGACTCTGAACGGAAAACAGCTCAAAAAAGAATACGAGCTTTCCGTCATGGCAAATCCGTTCAAGGAGAACGAGGACGATTATACCTATGCGACCGACGTCACGAATCGGGGCGATTTCTATGATATAAAGCGAACGAGCGTGTTTACCAGAACGCTGAATTGGAGCGTCGAGGTGGTGGACGGCGAAACCGAGGGGTCGAAATCGCTGAAATTTGACAAGGCATATGTGCCTTCGTGGGAAGGTTCGGTCATGTTCTATCTCGGAAACGTGAAGAAGGGCGCATACACCGTCAGCTTTACGTTGCGCGGAGACGTTGGAAAGTGGGGCACGTTTAACGGCTTTATCTTCCCCTTAACGTTCGGCGAGAATTACAAAGCCGATTGCGACGACTTTACGAGGGGCAAGGAATACGGCAATATTTACGACGGAAATGCCGTTCATGTAGACGGGACGAACGTATATACCTATACGATTATCGTGCCTGAGGATACCGAACGTTTCGGCGTGGAGCTGCGCGGCGTCACCGCAGGTGTGGATTATACGCTGTATCTCGACGCGTTCAAATTTGCGGCGTTGGCGGATATCGAAAGCGCGGTTATCGACGGCATCGAGGATAACGCCGAAATTAACAGCGGTGAAACGAAAGGGCTTTCGGCGACCGTTACTTGGGAAGGCGCGTCGCAGGGTCAGTCCTACGAATGCGCATGGAGCGTAAGCGCGGAGCAGGACGGCGGCAGCGCGCGCATTATCGACGGCGAAAACGGAGAGAAATTGTTGCAGGGCTTAAAGCCGGGCGCGATCACGTTGACGCTGACGGTAACGAGCGCGACGGGAAAACAAATTACAGTCACAAAAAATCTTACCGTGAAGCTCGGCGGGCTTGCCATAGAGACGAATATATACGCGGATCGCATTCTCGTGAAGGGAGAGGATTATACCTTTGACCCGATTCCCTTGATGGACGGAATGGAGTTTACGTATGCCTATAAAGCGCAGGATGGCGTAACAGATGCCAACGGCATTATAGAAATAAAGAACGGTCGGCTGTACGCAAAGGCGGCGGGAACGGTGAAGCTGATCGTATCGTTCGAAATCGACGGTACGCCCGTAAGCGAAACGTTTGAAATTACGGTAAAAGAATACGGCGGTACGATTGACGCAAATTATAACGACGCGACAGTCGTGAACGGACATGAAGTCAAACGCACGAACGTGTATATCCATACGGGTTCAAAGATTACGACGAAAGTTGTGGCGAACGGAGCAAACAAGTCGTTGGAATTCAGCCATCCTGCAGATTGGGCGCAAGACATCGTGTTCGCGCTTGGAAACGTAGCGGCAGGCGAATACAAAGTAACGTTTGTTATGCGCGGAGATATTCTTGCAAGCTCCGCTTGGAATGCGGGCTTTACGGGACATTTGTACGGCGCGAAGTTAGCGGACGGTTGGAAGGCGAATTTCGGGTATACGAAAGCGACGAAGGAGTACGTAATTCTCAGTGCAAGCGATCAGGTCACGCCCGTCGTCAAAGACGGAGTTTATACCTACACGGTGCGGATCACAGTGACGGAGGAACAAAAAAACAACTTCGCATTGGCGCTGTGTTCGAACTTGGCAACGCCTACCGCATGGACGGTTTGTCTCGATGCGTTTAAGTTCGAAAAGCTCCCCGCAATCGACAGTGCGGAGATCAACTCCGTGGGAACAAACAATACGGTAAGTAGCGGAACGAAAACCGAACTCGGTGCTACGGTCGGTTTTGCGGACGGCGCAGCTGTAGGCGAAACTTACACCGCAGCATGGAGTGTAGCCACGAAAGACGGCGGCACGGCGCGGATCGAACAGAAGGACGGCAAGAGCGTATTGGTTGCGCTCAAACCGGGTAAGGTAACGCTGACTTTGACCGTGACGGGCGCGAGCGGCAAGGTCATCACCAAGACGTTGGATATTACGATCGAACGAGGAGAGTTGACCGTAAATACGGACATGTACGACAATCTTCTCCTTGTGAAAGGCGAAAGCTACACGTTTGTGCCCGAGAAGTTTGAAGATACAAGTACGTTTACGTACAAATTCGGCGAAAACGGTGATCAGGACACGTCTGCGGTTCTTTCGATCGCGGAAGGAAAGATTACCGCACTTGCCGTAGGAACGGAGAAGGTGACGGTTACGGAAACGTCGACGGGCATGTCGAAGGTATTCGAAATTACCGTCAAGGAGTACGGCGGCACGGTTGACGAGAATTACAACGACGCGACGGTCGTGAACGGACACGAAGTGAAACGTACGAACGTGTATATTCACACGGGTTCGGTTATCACGACGGAAGTTGTAGCAAACGGAGCAAACAAGTCGTTACAATTCAGCCATCCCGCGGATTGGGCGCAGGATATCGTGTTTGCGCTCGGGAATGTGGCGGCAGGCGAATACGAAGTAACGTTTGTTATGCGGGGCGAGATTCTTGCAAGCTCTGCTTGGAACGCAGGCTTTACGGGACATTTGTATGCTGCAAAATTGGCGAACGATTGGAAGGCGAATTTCGGGTATACGAAAGAGAATAAAGAACTGTATATTCTAAGTGCGAGTGATTCGGTTACGCCTATCATCAAAGACGGAGTTTATACCTATACGATGCGGATTACGGTGAAGGAAGAGCAAAAAGATAATTTCGCGTTGGCGTTATGTTCAAATTTGGCGACACCTACTGCATGGACGGTTTATCTCGACGCATTCAAGTTTGAACAATTGCCCGTCGTAAGTGACGCGACAATCGATGTGGATTTAACCGAAAATACCATGCAAACGGGAGAAAACGTAGAGCTTGCCGCAAATGTGACTTATGAAAACGCCGCAACAAAGGGCGAGACCTTTACCGTAACTTGGAGCGTACAAAACGGAACGGGGACTGCCCGCATCGAGGACGGAAATCTGATAGCCGTAGCGCCCGGCGCGGTAACGTTAAAGCTGCATGTTGAAAGCGCGTCGGGCGTAACGATTGATAAATCGGTGACGATTACCATCGAGGTCGGGGAAATTGCGATAAATACTGACATTTATTCCGACAATTTGCTCGTAAAGGGTGAAGAATACTCCTTTGTGCCTCAAAAGTTTACCGACGAGAGCAACTTTGAGTTCACGTACAGCGTAAACGATATCGTGAAGGTGGAAAACGGAAAATTGATTGCGCTTGCCGTAGGCACGGTGACCGTTACAGTAACGGAAACCGTAACGAAAGCAACGAAATCGTTTGATTTAGCGGTCAAGGAGTACGGCGGCACGGTTGACGAGAATTACAACGACGCGACGGTCGTGAACGGACACGAAGTGAAACGTACGAACGTGTATATTCACACGGGTTCGGTTATCACGACGGAAGTTGTAGCAAACGGAGCAAACAAGTCGTTACAATTCAGCCATCCCGCGGATTGGGCGCAGGATATCGTGTTTGCGCTCGGGAATGTGGCGGCAGGCGAATACGAAGTAACGTTTGTTATGCGGGGCGAGATTCTTGCAAGCTCTGCTTGGAACGCAGGCTTTACGGGACATTTGTATGCTGCAAAATTGGCGAACGATTGGAAGGCGAATTTCGGGTATACGAAAGAGAATAAAGAACTGTATATTCTAAGTGCGAGTGATTCGGTTACGCCTATCATCAAAGACGGAGTTTATACCTATACGATGCGGATTACGGTGAAGGAAGAGCAAAAAGATAATTTCGCGTTGGCGTTATGTTCAAATTTGGCGACACCTACTGCATGGACGGTTTATCTCGACGCATTCAAGTTCGAGCGAATCATTCCGATCGAGACCGATATGTGGAGCGACGGCGTGTTGATTAAAGGCGAAGAATACACTTTCGTTCCTTCGTTCGACGAGGGCAGCACGTTTACGTACACGTTTGCAAACGGCAACGCTTCCTCCTCCGTCGTGTCCATTGCGGACGGAAAGTTGACGGCAAATGCCGTGGGCAGCGAAACGATCACCGTTACCGAAGTTGCAAGCGGTGCAACGAGAACGGTTTCCGTGGAAGTGCGCGAGGGCGTCGGAGACAGGAATTACAAAGGCGTTACGGTAACGCCGAAAGAGAATAACTATTCCGATATTACGGGCGAGCAGTTAAATTGCTTTATCCGTACGCAAACCATGACGGTTACGAATAACGACGGCGTTCTTAATTTTTCGGGAGAAGCAAGTTGGGATCACCACGTCTATATGCACCTCGGGAATATTGCGGCGGGAACTTACGAATTCCAAATCGCCATAACGGGAATCAAGTGGGAAGGTTTCAGCGGCTGTATGTATTGGGGATCGTGGGCGGAGGATTATCAAACGAATTATGCGGGCGGATATATCGATCCGCAGGGCGACAAAGGATTGAAAGACGAAAATAATGCAAACGTCAACTTGTGCGATAAGACGCCCGTAAACGGCGTGTATACCGTACGGGTCACGGTAACGGACGCGATGGCAAACGAGCATTTCGGTCTGTCATTCGGGTTCGGCACTAGCGCAGGAGTTAGCGGCGTTAATTTGAGCTCATTCCGTTTTACAAAAGTATCATCGTAAAGGGGGAGGATTATGGAACAAGAGACAGAAGTTCTTCAAAAGAAACCCAAACGCTCCCCTAAAAAGGGCAGCCGCGAATACCGTATCACGCTCACCGTTATGGCGGTAATTTACATGGCTTATGCCGTAACGCTGATCTTCCCGTTTTTGTGGTTGATATACAATTCGCTGAAAGGGAAGGTGGAATTTGCGACAAACCCTTGGGCGTTTCCCGTTGCGCCGTTTGCGTCGCTTTCAAACTACGTTAAAATCTTTTCGGAATTCAATTTGGGGTCCATGTTCTTTAATTCCGTGATTTTGGCGGTCGGCATGCCGTTTATCAATTTGTTTTTCTGCGCCTGCACGGCGTACGCGTATGCCCTGCATGACTTCAAAGGGAAACAGATTCTTTATTGGGTTGCGATGATCCCTATGCTGGTGAATATTACGGGAACTTTGCCGTCGCAGTACAATTTGTTTGTAAAGCTCGGCATCTACGACAGTATTCCGGGAATCCTTCTTACGGCGACAAGCGGATTCGGGTTTGCGTTCCTGCTGTTCGGCAGCGTATTCCAAAATATTTCCCGAACCTATCACGAAGCGGCGGAAATAGACGGGGCGGGACAATGGCGAATCTTTTTGCAAATTTATCTGCCGCAGATTTCCGCCGTGTTCGGCGCGCAATGGTTGCTCGGGTTTATCGGGAATTGGAACGACTATATGACGCCGTATCTGTACCTGCCGTCCCATCAGACGCTGTCGGTCGGAATCTATTACATTTCCAATCAGGTAACGGTAGGCTTTTCGGAGTTTTCGGGCGATTATCCCAAACTCTTTGCGGCAATGTTGATTTCCGTTGTTCCCGTGGTGGTTTTATTCATGGTATTTCAGGAAAAAATTATGAGTTTCAGCATGGGCGGCGGAATCAAAGAGTAACGTAAAAATTTAAAAATTGAAAAAGGCGGTAAAAAATTATGAAAATCAAAAAACTGTTGTGCGGAGTTCTTGTTGCGGCGATGTCTTGTTCGACGATTGCGGCTGCGGCGGGGTGCAGTACGGCAAAGGGCACGGAAAAGGGCGTTCTGACCATTCGGTATTTTGAAGGCGGTTACGGCAACGAGTGGCTGGAATATGCTGCGAAGAAGTATCAGGAGGAAAATCCCGGATTCGAATATAAACTGATCGGGGATACGACCATTACCAATACGGTGCACACCTATTTGAAGTCGGGGCAGAATCTTGCCGATATCTATATGACGCAGGGGTCTCCTTCTTGGACGGAGTGGGTGTCCCTCGGGTATATCGAAAGTCTTGAAGAAGTGTACGAGGCGGAAGTGGAAACTTCGGGCGGCAAGCGGAAGGTGAAAGATTATATCGACGCCGATCTCGTAAAAAAGAACTATGCGCAACGCATTTACGGTCAGGGTTCGTACTATCCGTGGATGTTACCTTGGGCGAGCGTAGGCATTTCGTTTGCCTATGATGAAGAAATTTTGCTTTCCACCAAGCATACGGTGCAAGCCCAGGGGAGCGACTTCGAACTGAATACCAATTGGACAGAGCCGCCCAAGACGGTAAACGAGCTTGCGGCGTATTGCACCGACGTGCTCGCGCGCGGCGACGGAATCAAACCCTTCTCGCTACCCTTTGCCGACGGCATGCATTGGCTGGAATACTTCATGGCAGTGTGGTGGGCGCAATATCAGGGCGTGTACGAAGAAAATCTCTCGAACGTGAACGAGGGCGACGGATCGTATTACGATTTCTATAATTTCGAAAGCGCGGAAGTGTGGAAACAGGTAGGAATCCAAAAGTCCATCGATCAGTGGCGCACGCTCATAGTGGGCGACGACGGGAAATGGAAAAACACCGTTTCCAATATCGAGGAGCATACGGTGCAGGATGCGGAAAGAATCTTCGCACGCGGCGAAAGCGCGCTGATGCTTGCGGGCTCGTTCAGCTATAACGAGATGAAGGATTATATCACCCACACCGATCATACTTTCAAAATGATGAATATGCCCTTGTTCGACGACGGGTCGACGGCGATGAAAAATGCGGACGGCACGACGACGAAAATCAATTATTTCATGAACGACGAGACGATGTTTATCCCCGCAGGCGCAGTGAATAAGGATCTCGCGAAAAAGTTCCTCGTCTATCTGTGCAACGAAGAGATGCTGTTGGATTTCACGAAGAGAACGGGAACGATGCGTCCGTTCGACTACAATCCGCTCGAGCTGTTGCCCGAGCAAAATTGGGATGCGTACACGAAGAGCTATCTCGATTTGTATTTCGATTCGGATATCCGTCTTTCTAACTATCCCGCCAACAAAGCGGTAGAGGAAATTTCCCCCATTTACCTCTATAAGCGCCCCACCATGTTCGGTCGTACGGCAACTTCTACCGTTATAACCGATATGCGTACCAAGACGGGCGAGTACATTATGGTGGGCAGTGAAAACGCAAAAAACGTTTACGAGGCTACAAAAAAGCATTACAACACATGGAAAACGGAACTCGGTATCGAGTAGGAGTGTTGTATGAAAACGGAAATTTTGCAGACAGAGGTTTCGGAAGAGAACGTTTCGGAAATGCCCGAAACGAAAACGCCGAATAAAAAGAAACAATTTCGGATCAACCGTACGGCGCGCAAATATATCTTTATTGCGTCGCTCATTGCGATTCCCGTAGTGAATTTCGTGATATTTTGGCTGTACGTCAATATCGATACGATTTTGCTTACGTTTAAGCGGTTCGACGTGCCGACGGCGTCGTATATTTGGCGCGGGTTTCAAGGGTATGTTTCGGTTTTCAAATCAATGGTCTTGGGCGGAGATATCGGCGAATTTAATGCGTTTGTCAACAGTTTCCGCGCAATATTGATCAATCTGATTATATTTCCCATATCGTTTATCATTTCATACAGTTTCTATAAGAAGATTCGTTTTCGCAAGTTCTTTCAGGTCATATTTTTCTTGCCGAATATCATCTCCTTGGTAGTCCTTTGTATGATGGTGAGGCATATGTTCAGTTCGGATTTTGGTCCGATCGCATTGTTGATCGAAAAGATCGCGGGGCATCCCATCGATTGGCTGGGCTATCAGTCGGATAAAATGTGGGGAATCATCATCGTGTTTTGCATCTGGGCGGGGCTCGGCGGCAATACCGTTGTTTTAAGCGGCGCAATGCAACGCATTCCCGAGGATATCATCGAGGCTGCCCATCTCGACGGGATCGGATTTTGGCGGGAAGCATGGTCGATCGTGTTGCCGCTCGTTATGCCGACGATCGGAGTATTTTTGATCGGTGTTGTCACCAGCGTGTTCGGCTTTGCAATGCAGCCGATGTTGATTGCAATCAATCCCGGCATAGACAACAAATTCATGACGATAGGGTGGTACATTTTTGCAAGCGTGGATACGGGCGGATCGGGGAACATGATCCAGGCGGCAACGATCGGAATGTTGTTCTCGGTGTTAATGTTGCCGTTCATTATTGCGGTTCGTTTGCTGGTGAAAAAATTCACGCCCGACGTACAATTTTAGGTAAGAGGGAGTAATAAATTATGATGCAGATAAAAAGCAGAAAAAAGGCTGTTGCGGGGATTTTGGCGTTCTTGCTTTCGGCTGTGCTGTTGTTATGCGGTTTGGTTTTGTGCGTTACAAAGAAAGCCGACGCCGCCGAAATACAAACGGATATTTTTTCCGAGGACTTTGACGGGAAGGACTTTTCGGATGAGTGGAAGAACCCCGTAAACGCCGAATTGCAGATAAGAGAATATTCGATGCGTTATAACGGCAGTAGCCGTTGGGGGTCGGGAATCTGCCCCATGACGCATAAAATCACCGGCAATACCGAAATATCGTTCGATATCGAAGTGAGCGGCAACGGTTGGTTGTCGTTTGTATTCGGATTGCCGCGGTATAACAGCTCCATCGAATACGGCGACGTCGGCACGTGGTTTTGGCAGGATTGCACGCGCCTTATGGACGACGGAAAGGGCACGCTCGGCGGACCTACCGATACGACGATGGGCGATTATGCGACGTTTAGCGTTTCGCCTTGGCAATACAGCAAAACTTCGTTGCGTTACGTATTGACGAAAAAGGACAACAAACGCGAGAGCGATAACGCGACGATGTACAAAATCGAGCTGTACTTATATGAGGCGGGAGGAAACTGCCCCGCATCTCCGAGCGCCGTATATGACAACGTGGAGCTTGACGGTTATTATGCATTTTCCTCCATGGGCGCTTTAAAGATGACCGTTACGAATTTCCTCGTGAAAGAGGGCGAAAGTACGGTGTTTGAGGACGATTTTACCGATAGCGCGTTTATGTTCGATAACGATCCTACGCCCGGAGCAAAGTGGGCGGTGACTTATTTTGACCCCTCGACGCTTGCCGTCGGTCCTACGGCGGACGTGAAAATCGTTACGGGTTCTGCGGACGGCAACATTACCAATGCGCGCGGAATTGCGCGCGACGTGCGCGTGGAAAAACAGTTTACTTTTTCGGTAGAAGTCAGTCTTTCGGAAATGTCGCTCTCGACCGTTTTCGGCATGGAATTCGGCGACGGCAAGTTCTTTGCAGGATTGGAAAAGACCGAGGCAGGGCAATATCGCGCGGTAACGGTTGCCGGCGGCGAAATCACCGAAGCTACGGAGAGCGCGGCGATAAAAGACGACGGTAAAATCGTGCTGACGTTTGAAGGTTACAGCGACGGAAGAATTACGGTTGCGGCGGAGAATCAATCGTATACATTGAGCGGCGGCGATTTCGGCGGAGCGTTTAAGCTCGGGACGAAGCATATCGGCGAAAATTCCGTCGACGAGGGATACGTCATTTTCGACAACGCGCATTTGCAAAGCTATTCCTATGACGCCGCTCCCGACGCGCAGGACTATTCCATCAATTTCAAGGGCGTGCGTACTTACGAGGAATCGGGTGAGACGTTGTACGAATATTACGTAAACCGCAATCAATGGCTGATGCAGGGTTGCACGAGCCCGTTATACAGAGCGGGTCAGACGAGAAATTACGTGCAGTTCTCCGAAAGTAACGTGAGCATGCTGTTCGGACCGAAGCAGAGATACAGCGAATTTATTTGTCGTTTCTCCGTTACCGTGACCGACGACGCGGCGGTGAACGAATCGGCGGTTCTGCTTTCGTTCGGTCGGCAAAATTTGTCCGATGCGGCGTGGGATACCCCCTATCTCGTATTCACGAAAAAGCCGCGCGGCATGGAAATCGCGGGCGGGGGCGGCGTCTTGGGAACGTCTGCAACGGGAGACGTCTCCTTCTGGAACAACCGCGACGAAAATAAGAATTTGATCTCCTACGACGTCATGGTGACGGTGATTGAAGGGAAAATCGAAGTGTATTACGCGCCGAGCGGGGCTGACACATCCGAAATGGGAATTTTGAGAGGCACGTTCGCGTACGACGACACGAAGGGCTACGTTGCCGTATCCGGGCACAACGGCGCATCGTTCCGCGTGGGCAGCTTTGCCGTGACGAATATCAACGCGAACAATACGAATGCGGCGCAAGTTTTCGATACGAGCGGCATTCAGACCGTCGACGGGCAAATTTTGTTGTCGAACGGTGCAACGGTTGCAACGAACGATGCGTTCGGCAAATTTATGATGTATGCCAAAGTAAAACCCGTTTTGAACGGCTCGATCCATGTTATGTTCCCGAACGGGAGCGGAATCGAGGTCTCGGAAGGGAACGTTGTCGGCAAGAGCTTGAAGAATATGCAGACGGGCGCACGCTTGGAAAAAATGCTGTGCGGCAAAGAGGGTACTTTATACGTTCGCGTGCTCAATAACCACGTGACCGTGGGATATGCCGCCGCCGACGAACCGATGAAGTTTATTACCGAGCCCGCGGCGGAATTCGACTTGCCGCGCGGCATCGAAAACGGGAAAATTTCCTTATCGGCAAACGACGGCGCGGCGGTATTGCTTGAATCCGTAAGTATTTACTCTCTCGACGCGAAAATCGAGATTGCGACGCAGGACTACGATCCCAATCTCGACGAGGATCTCGATAAGGTAAAACCCGAGTTCGGAGAAACCGAAAATCCCGAAAAAGAGACGAATTGGGGCGTGATCGGGGGGATTATCGGCGGCGTATCGGGCGGTGCGATTCTTGCGGCTGCGGCGGTCGTTACCGTAATTATAGTGCGTAAAAAGAAAAGGGGAACAAAATGAAAAAAAGTTTTATAGCGATATTGTTGGCGTTATGTTGCATTTTTGCGGGCTGTTCGGGTGACGGCGGTAAGACGGGCAAGACCGATCCCGATAAGATTCCCACGACGACCGACGTTTTGACGATCGACCAAGATAAGTATATGCTCGGTCTGTGCGAGTTGTCCTCCGATATGAACGGCGGCGTGGATATGGAGGTGGATAACGATTTCATTGTGAAAAACGTTCAGGCGCTCGGCGTGAAAAGCATGCGCGTTTGGATGCACCTGCATAATATCATCCGCAGAGCGCCCGATTCGGACGAGATCAGCATTATGCGGGGAACGGCAAATATTTACCACGAGTATTTCGCCAAATTGAAAGAAGCGGGGGTAGAGCGCATTCTCGTGATGAACCATGCCTTTATCTATCCTGTGGGCTGCCGCAATACCGACGTACAATGCGTACCTCACCCGACGGACGACCGCGAGATGTATATTCGTTTTTTGAAATTGTACGGCGATTGCTACGAGCTATTGGCTAAGGAGTTTCCCGAAATAACCTATTGGGAGCCCGGGAACGAATTCGATATGGCGGGCGGTTCTTTCCTGCACCCGATCGGCTGGGCGAGCGGCAGCTCCAACGTGTTTACGGAGAGCGAGGCGGCGAGAATTACCGCGGATTTGTGCTGGTACGCAAATCGCGGCTTGCAAAAGGTAGACAAAAAGAACGTTACGGTGTTCCCGGGGATGACGATGTCGTCCGCCACTGCAATTTATTTGGAGGAGGTGTACCGTTGGATCGAGTCGAAGAAAATTCCTACAGGCGAAGATTATTCGGATACGAACACGTGGAATTATTTCCAAATTTGTGCATGGCATCCCTATCCCAATTCCACGATTGCGGCGGCTGCGGATACGTGCGAAACGCTGCATGAGGTCATGAAGGATCACGGCGACGGCGATAAAAAGGTATGGCTTACGGAAACGGGATTCAGCGAGGATCGTTTCGCTTACGATCAGGAGCGCATCGATAAGCTGTACAAGGATTTATTGGATACGGTGAAAAACAGACTGACGTTTGTGGAAACGCTGTTTTTGTTCCGTATGACCGACTGTTACACGACGCCGCTCAGCGATTACGAGGATCATTTCGGGTTGTTTTACGCGCCCGGCGATCCCGTGCACAAAGCCGAGCCCAAACCGTATACGCTGACGATTTACAAATGGTTCTACGGCGAAAATGCCGATACGTCGGGACTGTATTGGTATTCGGCGTCGCAACAAGAACCGACCGAATAATTATTACAAAAATCACGGGTGCATTGCAAAACGGCGATACGCCCGTGATTCCTATGGAGAGTATCAAAATGACGACTGAAAATAAAGATTCAAACACCGTAAAAGAGATATTTGCCGATCCGCCTGCGGAATACCGCGGCGCACCCTTTTGGGCATGGAATACCGATTTGAAGGAAGAGGAGCTGTTATGGCAAATCGATCGGTTGAAGGAAATGGGATTCGGCGGATTTTTCATGCATACGCGATCGGGAATGAGCACCGAATATTTGGGGAAGGAATTCATGCGGCTTGTTCGCGCCTGCAACCGTAAAGCCAAAGAAGTCGGAATGCTTTCGTATTTATATGACGAGGACCGTTGGCCGAGCGGATCTGCGGGCGGTTACGTGACGCAACACAAGGCGTACCGCCAAAAGATGCTCGTTTTATCGCTTGTTCCGCCCGAACGCATGCAAACGCTGCACGCAACCGACGAACGCGAACCGGAGCTACTCGCTGTTTACGATATCGTGTTCGACGCGCAGGGAAAGATAAAAACGTATCAAGTTGTTTGCGACGGAGAAAAGACGAGCGGCGAAGTTTGGTATGCATATTGTATGCTTGCCGAAAAGTCGGGTATCTTTAACGGGTTTACCTATCTCGATACGATGAACGCAGAAGCGGTGGACCGTTTTATCGACGTGACGCACGAAGCATATAAACGGGAGCTCGGCGAGGAATTCGGAACATCCGTTCCCGCGATTTTTACCGATGAGCCGAGCTATTACACGATGACGTTTAAAGACGGCGCGCGCGACGGAAAAGACGCCGCATTCCCTTGGACGCACCAATTCCGCGCTACTTTCGAGCGGCGTTTCGGGTACGATATCGTTGCCCGTATGCCCGAAGTCGTTTGGGACAAAAGCGACCGCTCGCCCAACACCGAACGCTATCGGTTTTTCGCGCATGCGGCGCAATTGTTTGCCGAAAATTTCAGCGATAAAATCGGCAAATGGTGTCAAAATAACCATATCGCGTTTACGGGACACATGATGGAAGAGCCTTGGCTTTGTTCGCAAATGAGAGCGATCGGTGAGGCAATGCGGCATTACCGCGAATTCGATATTCCGGGGATCGATATGCTGTGCGACCGCAAAGAATTTACGACGGCAAAGCAAGCGCAGTCGGCGGCGCGTCAATGCGGCAGAAAGGGCATCATGAGCGAGGAATACGGCGTGACCGGTTGGGATTATGATTTCCGCGGTCATAAATTTCAGGGCGATTGGCAAGCCGGGCTCGGGGTCGTGCTCAGAGTTCCGCATTTGTCTTGGGTGAGTATGCGCGGGTCGGCAAAGCGCGATTATCCCGCAAGCATTCATTATCAATCGAGCTGGTATCGCGAATACGGCTACATAGAAAACCATTTTGCAAGACTCAATACCGCGCTTACGCGCGGGAAACCGCTTGTAAACGTGGCGGTGTTGCACCCGATCGAGAGTACTTGGCTCATCAACGGCGTCCGCGAATATACGTCAACGGCAATGGATACGTTAGAGAATCAATTCCAAAACGTAACGGAATGGCTGTTGCGCGGTCAGATCGATTTCGACTTTTTCAGCGAAAGCATGTTGCCCGAATTATTTCACGGCGAAAAAGAAGGCTTTTGCGTAGGCGAAATGCATTATAGGGCGGTGCTCGTTCCGCCCGTTGCAACGGTGCGTTCTACGACGCTTCATGCGTTAAACGCTTTCGCCCGCAAAGGCGGAAAGATTTTTGTGTGCGGGGATTGCCCTGTATGCGTAGACGGGCTGAAAAGCGACGCGGCGCAGGAGCTTTGGATTAAGGCAAAGCGAATCGGTTTCTCGCAGGCGGAAATTCTCGACGCTTTACAGGATGAGCGGGAAATTACGATTTTCGGCGGAAACGGCGCGCGGCGGAACGACTTGATTTACACGATGCGGCAGGACGGCGAGGAGCGATGGCTGTTTATCGCGCATTGTGACAATATGTCGCGCGTCGACGGAAACGACTGCGCTTACGACGAATTGCGCGTCGTAGTAAAAGGAACGTTTGCGCCGACTTTATACGATACGCTTTCGGGGCAGGTTCGACAGGCGGAATACATGCACGAAAACGGAAACACCGTGATTTTTGCTCCCTGTTATCCGCTCGATTCGTTTTTATATTTACTTACGCCGTGTTGTGGGCAGCTTGCAAAAAGAGCGGCGGCAATCGCGAGCAATAAATCCGTACAAAAAATAATTATTCCCGATTTTGTGCCGTATTCCCGTAACGAGCCCAACGTGCTCGTGTTGGATATGCCGGAATGGTCGCGCGACGGAGAGCACTATATGCCGCGCGAAGAAATGCTGCGGATCGACCGCGAGCTGCGCCGCGAGCTCGGATATCCCGCCGCCGACGGGTGCGACGTGCAACCTTGGCGATTGACTTTGCGCGCGCCGTGCGAGTTCGTGTGGCTGCGGTTTGAAATAGAGAGCGAAATTACCGCTCCGTGTATGCTCGGTTACGAATATGCGGATCGTGTGCGGTTCAACGGGATCGACGTTCCCGTGGCAAAAGAAGGTTGGTACGTCGATAAAGAAATTTATACCATGAAGCTGCCGCCGCTGAAAAAGGGCAAAAACTCATTGCTTGTCCGCGTTCCGATCAGCGCGCGGATCAGCTTGGAAAATTTGTTTTTACTCGGCGATTTCGGGGTTGAAACGCTGGGAGCGTATACGAAGATTACCGCGCTTGCGCCGACGCTTACGTTTGACGCTTTGCGCAAACAGGGATTGCCGTTCTACGGCGCGGATATTATATATCAAATTCCTTTTCAGTGCGAATCGGGCGATCTTACGATTACGACGGATTACTATATCGGCGCGCTCGTAAGCGCAAAGCTGGACGGCTATGAAGTCGGAAAAATTGTATTGCCGCCCTATAAATTATCGGTGAAAAACGTGAAAGCGGGAAAGCACGTGTTGGAGCTTAAACTGTGCGGAACACGCGGAAACACGTTCGGGGCGTTGCATTTAACGACGCCGAAGGATTGGAAGGGACCGGATATGTGGTATTCCGGCAATAATATGTGGTCGTACGGATATTGCTTGCAGGATATGGGCATCATGAAAAAGCCCGAGCTGACGATTGAAAAGTGAAATTTATGAAAACAAATCAGAATCAAAAAATCAAAGAGTATTTTTTACGGAACGCGCACCGTGTTATGAAAAAACCGATCGGCGAATTGCAGTTTCCCTTTCTCGATCCTGGATCGGGATACGAAGGGGATCTTTGGGATTGGGATTCGTATTTTACGGCAAAGGCGTTGTGCGCGGCGTTTTCCGTGTGCTCCGACGCGGAGATGACGGCGGCGGGCTTATCGCGCGAGAGCGTGACGGCGCACGTGAAGGGGTGCGTGCAAAACTTTTTGTCTGCTCAAGTGAGCGACGGATATATCCCGATTATGCTGTCGGGCAACGGCTTGTTTGCAGGTTATTTTCATGCCGAGCACGAGAAGGGCGTACCGCTCAACCAACACAAGCCGTTTTTATGCCAAGCGTCGTTGCAGGCGGGAGAATTCGCCTGCGATTACGGTTGGATCGAAAGCGAAAAACTTGTCGCGTATTTGCGTTATTACGAAACGCGGCAGTTTGATAATCGCAGCGGCTTGTTTGTTTGGCAGGACGATATTATGATCGGTATCGACAACAATCCCACCGTATACTATCGCGCACCGCGCTCTTCGGCGGATATTTATCTCAACAGTTTTATGGTATCGGAATACGATGCCATGGCGGAAATTTTGCGGCGGACGGGAAAAGATGCGGCTGTATTCGAAGAAAAGGCGTTGCGTTTGCGTACGGCGATCAACCGCGAAATGTGGGATGAACGCGAGGGTATCTATTATTCGCAGGACGTCGGGTTCGTTAAAACGGAACGGTCGTATAACGGCTTTACGTTTCACGAAGGCTTTGCGCCCAAATGGAATACCGTTCCGCTCAAAATCCGTTTTTGGGGTTGTTTTTTGCCTCTTTTTGCGGGAATTTGCGACGACGGGCAAACGGAAAAACTGTGCGCGCATTTGTCGGATTCTGACGTGATGGCGGCGTACGGCGTCCGCACGCTTGCGCGCAATGAAAAAATGTATAACTTGGAGAAAAGTAATAATCCGTCCAATTGGTTGGGCGCGATTTGGATCGTTGCGAATTATCTCGTCTACAAAGGGTTGTTGCGGTATCAAAAAACGGAGCAAGCCGAGCAGCTCCGCCAAAAGACGGTGACACTGTTGGAAAGGAATTTGGAAACGTACGGGGAAATGTTCGAGAGCTACCACCCTGATACGGGCGAGCCGAATTTGTTTCCCGGTTTTTTGAGTTGGAATTTGTTGGCAATCGAGCTTTCTGAAAACAATTGTATGTAGGGAAATTATGAAATTTACATATTTGGGAACGGCTGCGGCAGAGGGATTTCCTGCAATATTTTGTAATTGTAAGTTTTGCAATAGGGCGCGTCAAATCGGTGGGAAGAATATCCGTACAAGATCGCAGGCTTTGATCAACGATGACTTGCTATTGGATATTCCTTCCGATACGTATGCGCATTCGCTGAACTTTGACGTTCGGCTCGATAAAATAAAATACTTGTTGATTACGCATTCGCATAGCGACCACTTTTCGCCGAATGAATTTTTGATGCGGGGGAGTTGCTTTGCGCATAATATGGAAAGCAAAAAACTCAATGTTTTTTCGGGCAATCATGTTTACAGCGAGTATCAAAAAATCGTTTGTAGCGGGATGGAACAAGAAGTTTATGATAATATATTATTTAATATCGTAAAACCGTTTGAAACGTATCAAGCAGGAAAGTATTCGGTTATTCCTTTACCGGCAAGGCATCAAAGCGGTACGGATGCATTTATTTATGTAATTTCGGAAGAAAAGAAATCCGTTCTTTATGCGCACGACACCGGTTACTTTTATCCCGAAGTCTTTGATTTTTTGAAAACCAATAAAATATATTTTGATTTGATTTCTATGGATTGTACGAATATCGATATTCCGATTTCAGATCAAGGATCGCATATGGGCTTGGAGAATGTGGCAAGGGCAACGGAATTGCTTCGCTGCATGGGTGTTATAAATTCAAAAACAAAAAAATATATCAATCATTTTTCACACAATGCCAATCCGACGCATGACAGACTAACGGCGCTTGCACAAAAAATAGGGTATGACGTTGCTTTTGACGGGTTGACCGTGGAAGTGTAAAAACAAAATGAAGATTATCATATCGGGAGAAAATAATATGAATGCAAACCGCGAATACGAAACTTATGAACGCAAAGGCGTCGAACCGCCGCGGAGCTATTATATTCCGTTCGGAGAAGAGCGGGAATTTGCGTTTGCGCACGGGATTTTAGATAGAAACGCAAGCGATCGCTTGATTTCTTTGGACGGGGAGTGGCAATTTAGGGCGCACGAAGATATCGTGAGCGTTGCGGTAAACGAAACGCTTTCGGATACAATTTCAGTGCCCGGTTGCGTGCAGATGAACGGATATGATCATATGCAGTACATCAATTATTTGTATCCCATTCCGCTCGATCCGCCGTACGTGCGCGTTAAAAATCCTACGTTTCATTATCGTCGGACGTTTGAAATAAATGATTTATTGAAAAAATACTATCTCAATTTTGAAGGCGTTGACAGCTTTTTTTATGTGTACGTCAATGGTACGCCGATCGGGTACAGCCAGATATCGCACGCGACGAGCGAATGGGATATAACCGATTATATAAGAGCGGGACAAAATACGCTTGACGTTGTCGTGCTCAAATGGTGCGCCGCGACTTATCTCGAATGTCAGGACAAGTGGCGTTTTTCGGGGATCTTCCGTAGCGTGTATATCTTGTCGCGCCCCCGAAATCATATTCGTGATTTCAAGATTGAAGCGACATTGCAAGGCGGCGACGGAATTTTATTCGTGCACAATCTGAGCGATATCGCCATTTCGATTGTTTTTGAAGGGGAGCAAAAAATCGTTGAAAGAAACGATTCGGCGAAATATAGCATTCGGAACGTCGAAAAGTGGACGGCTGAAACTCCTAAGCTGTATGACGTCGTGCTCTCTGCAAACGGGGAAAAGATTTTACAGCGTGTCGGATTCCGTATAAGCGAAATCAAAGACGGAATTTATTTGATCAACGACGAGCATATCAAGCTCAAAGGGGTGAATCGTCATGAGTTCAGTCCGACGGGCGGCGCAACGGTTACACTTGAAGAAACGATCAAAGATCTCGAATTGATGAAATGGGCGAACGTGAACGCGATCCGCACGAGTCATTATCCCGATTGCCCCGAGTTTTACGATTTGTGCGACGCAATGGGATTTTACGTGATGAACGAGGCGGATGTGGAGGCGCACGGCGCGGCATGGACGAGCGGAGACGGTTCGCGCAAGCGCTGGCAGGCGTTTGCCGACAGCGGAATTGCGGACAAGGGCGTAACCGATCGGGAAATTGCGCTGTACGAACGGGACAAGAACCGCACGTGCGTCGTAATATGGTCGCTCGGCAACGAATCGAATTGGGGCAGCATGTTTTACGACGGCGCGGACTATATCAAAGCGCATGACAGCCGTCCGATTCATTACGAAAGCATTTGGGAAATGGAGGACAAGAGCGATTATTATACCCACCGAATCGATATCGTTTCGCGGATGTATCCGTCTATCGATGAAATAGAGGAGATGTTAAAGGACGAAAAAGAGCGCCGTCCGCTGGTGCTGTGCGAATATTCGCACTCAATGGGCAACAGCAACGGGGACTTAAACGACTATTGGAGGTTGATAGACGGGAACGAGCGCTTGATTGGGGCGTTCGCATGGGAATGGCGCGACCACGGGATTCTTACGGACAAAGGCTATCTATACGGAGGGGACTTCGGCGAGCATAAGCATGACGGTAATTTTTGTATCGACGGACTTTTAAACCCCGATTGGACGCCCAAGAGCGGACTGCATGAACTGCGCGCGGTATACGGAGGAAAACGGGAAAGAGAATGCGTACTGCCGAAGTGCGCGCCGCTTATCGATTTGCCGAAAAAAGAGCCGCTCGAATACGCACTTGGCGAAAACGGGCAGCTGTTGTCGGTCGGCAAAATCATGTTTGCCGAGCCGCTGAAAGTCAATCTGCTCCGCGCCTATCTCGATAACGACGGAGGAATCCGCAACGAGTGGAAACGGTACGAGCGTGCGCGTCAAATAGTTTATCAAAAGGAAAGCGACGGCAATCGGGTCAAAATAACCGGCAAAATGCTGACGGAGTGTCTCGGACCGATTATGGATTTTACGCTTGCATATACTTTTTATGACCATGCGGTGGACGTGGAATTAAGCTATCGTGTTGCCGATTACGTTTTTTATTTGCCGAGAATAGGCGTGGCGTTCGCGTTGCAAAAAAAGATCGCAAACGGATTCCGTTATAAGGGCTACGGACCGCATGAAAGTTATATCGATAAACATTTGTGTTGCGAATACGGGGAATACCGTACGACTGCCGATCGGGAATATTTTCATTACGTGAAACCGCAGGAGAGCGGCAGTCACTTCTGTAGTACCGAAATTGTATTTGACGGCGGGATTAAAGTGACGGCGGAAAAACCGTTTTCATTCTCGGTATTGCCGTATTCGGTGGATATGCTTATGAAAACGGCGCATGATTTCGACTTACGGCAAGGCGATCAAGTATATATTAGTCTCGACGTTGCCATGAGCGGCATCGGGTCAAATTCTTGCGGACCTGTGCTTGCCGAAAAATATCGAGCGCCCAAACAAGGAAAAAATCGTTTTCGGATTTATCTGAAATAATGGCGGGTTCCTCTACAGGGGAGATCCTCGGCTCCGACGATTATCACTTTTCGGCGGATGATATGATTCTGCTCGGGCAGAATGCTGCCAGAGCAATGTTCCGCAATTTGACAATGTTGTCGGGCGCAACGCTGCGCATGGAAGACGGCTCGATGGGTTTACGCTTTACGGCGCGCATCCCTGCGGCAATGTATGCCTCTGTCGTGCGGGACGGAAGTTATGTCGGCGGCTGCATTTTCGGCATGATCATTGTTCCGAAGAGTTATTTTGACGATTTTGCCATGCAATATCAAAAGGATATCCCCTCGAAAGAGTGTGGCTTTGCGCGGACGGGTTCGCGAACGGTCATGAATTGGACGGAAGGTAGAAATCACGGTTTCTCGTCTGCGGCAGAAGATAAATTGTTCTTGCCTATCGATTCGACGACGAGCGTCGAGAAGATGCGAAGCGATCAGTCCTCCCTCTATTGGCTCGTGAAAGCTCTCATCGCATTGAGAAAACAAGAGACAATGCTGCACGGCAACATGATCGAGACGGTCCCGCAGCGGGACAAGCGTTTGCTTGTCTACAAGCGGGGAAATCTGACGATCGCCGTCAACCCCGCGCGCGACGAAAAGACTGTCGAGGGGAAATTTGGCCGCGTCCTTTTCTCGGACGGGGATGTCCGTCTGTGTGACAGCGGGATCGTATTGTCCGCGCAGAGCGCGTGTGTTGTCAGGTGATATGAAAGAACTTGAAGAAGATAAGCCGTATCATCTGCGGGAGAACGTGACGGGCGCGGAGAACGAAGAATGTTCCTTTTGTTTCCGTTTTGGCGAACGGGAGGCGGAGTTCTTCTTCGGAGTCAGAGATGAGGACGTCATCAGCCCGTTCCAAGAGGACAACGAGGACATCTGGCAGGGGGATTCGGTGGAGGTGTTTCTCTCCCCGGACGGAAATCCGGAGCACTACTTCGAGTTGGAAGTCTCGCCGTTCGGCGTGCGGTTCTGGGGCGAAGTGACGTTTGCGGAAGGGAAAAAGAGGTTAAAGAAACTTCCGCCGCCGTTTGAGGCAGAAGTCTCGCGCACGAAAGAGGGGTACGCTGTACAGATCAAACTGCCGCTTGCCGCAATGCAGGGGTATGACCGTACGGCGGTCATGCTGAACGCGTTCCGCCTCGATAAAAAAGCGGACGGCAGGCAGGAACTGTATGCGCTCAATCCGACGGAATGTGCGACCTTTCACAAGCCGAAATATTTCATCAAGGTGCAGGAGAAAGTATGAAAATTATCATCACCAAAGATTACGAGGAGCTCTCTCGCCGCGGGGCGAAAGTGATGCTGGAAGTGGTAAAGGAAAATCCGTATGCCGTGCTGGGGCTCGCCACGGGCACGACGCCGCTGGGGCTGTACGCCCACATGATCGCAGATCATGAGAAGTGCGGCACGAGCTACGCGCACATTCGCACGGCCAACCTGGATGAGTACAAGGGCTTGCCCAAAACGCATGAGCAGAGCTATGCGTATTTCATGCGCAAAAATCTTTTTGACGGGCTGGACATCGACCACGAGAACACCAACATCGAAAACGGCATGGCGGAGGACGAAGCAAAGGAGTGCGCCCGCTATGACGCGCTCCTCGAACAGCTCCCGCGCGACATTC
>ERZ1643246.1177-NODE-1177-length-29389-cov-5.545749_pt1 | contig 29389 bp, 23 predicted proteins | sample MGYA00579265_ERZ1643246 | MGnify/ENA primary metagenome ERZ1643246 (study PRJEB29033, sample SAMEA4952261) | chicken gut metagenome | biome: Broiler Chicken; feature: Gastrointestinal Tract; material: Caecum | place: Ireland | collected 2018 | study: Broiler...
TGCGCGTCTTGCCCGGCGCAGCCGCGGGTTTCCTCCCGGCCGCAGGGAACAGGAGGTGGGCTTTCTCTCAGCCTGAGGAAACAGAAGCCCGGCGCGGGCCCACACCCGGAAAGAATCGCGGGCGTGCGAGGCTGGGCACAGACACAAACCCGGTGCGCGACTTGCTCACCGCAGGTGTGCTCACCGCAGGTGCAGGTGGGAATTGTCCAAGGTCCATCCGAAGTCGTTATGGTAAATCATCTGGCGCGTCATGCCGCCGTCGATGCAGATGTTCTCGCCGGTGATGAACCCCGCCTTGTCTGAGCAGAGATACAGCACCATGTTCGCGATGTCCATCGGGTTTCCCACGCGCCCGGCCGGCTGCTGGTATGCGTCCGGCCCCTCATACTCCGTGAACGACGTGTCGATCCATCCGGGAGAGATCGAGTTCACGCGCACCTTTCCGGCCAGACTCACGGCCAGCGCATGCGTGAGGGCGGAGATCCCGCCCTTCGCGGCGGTGTAGCTCTCCGTCTGCGGCTGGCTCATCCGGTCGCGCGAGGAGGAAATGTTCACCACCGAGGCCCCGGGGGCAAACCACGGCCGGAACAGCTTACACAGATAGAACGGCGCGGCCACGCCCACGCGCAGCGCGCGGTCAAACTCCTCATAGCTGCACGCGTCAATCCCCTTCATGAGCGGCGGCGCGTTGTTCACCAGAACATCCACGCGCCCCCAGTCGTCCGTCACCTTGCGGGCAAACGATTCCAGCACGGCCGGGTCCGCCAGATCCCCCACAAAATAGGGGTTGGGCAGCACGTCAATCACACAGACCTCCGCGCCCTCGCGGCGGAATTCCTCCGCAATCGTCTTGCCGATGCCCTGGGCCCCGCCCGTGACAACAACCACCTTGTGTGCAAACATGGCCGTTCCTCCCCTCTCCGGCGCGCCTTTTCCGCCGGGATGCGTTACAGTGTGATGCCGAACAGGGCGCACGCATTTTCCCTGCCCGCCTTCAGAATCTCCTCCACGGGAACGTCGCGCACCTCCGCGATCTTCGCGGCGCTGTAAGCGATCATCGTGGAATCGCACCGCTTGCCGCGGAACGGCACGGGCGCCATGTAGGGGCAGTCCGTCTCCGTGAGCAGGCGGTCCAGCGGCACCTCGCGCGCCACCTCGAGCGGCACGCGCGCGTTCTTGAACGTCACCGCCCCGCCCAGGCCGATGTAAAGCCCCAGGCGCACCGCCTCGCGCATCATCTCCACACTGCCGGAAAAACAATGCAGCACGCCGCGCGGGCGGTATTTGCGCAGCAGCTCCATCGTGTCGCCGTGCGCCTCGCGGTCGTGAAAAATGATCGGCAATCCGTGCGCGTTCGCCAGCTCGAGCTGGGCGGCCAGCGCCGCCTTCTGCTCCTCGCGCGGGGCGTTCTCCTTCCAGTAGTAGTCGAGGCCGATCTCGCCCACGGCCACCACCTTCGGCTCGGCCAGCATCTCTTCCACCCGGTGCAGCCAGTCCGCGGGGGCATCCTTCAGATCCTCCGGGTGCAGGCCCACGGCGGCGTACACATACGGATACTGATGCGCCAGCTCCACGCTCGCCCGGCAGCCCTGCAGGTGGGAGCCGCAGTTGATCACCCCGCACACGCCGCGGGAAGGCAGCGAGGCCATCACCTCGCCGCGGTCCTCGCGGAAGGCGGAGGAATCATAGTGCGCGTGGGAATCGAAAATCTCCATCGCGCCGTCCTCAGCGGATGCGCGCGCCGGCCGGCACACCTTCCAGGAACACGACGCGCACGTCGTCCTCCGCAGCGTCGGCCGCCAGAATCATGCCGCAGCTCTCCACGCCGCACAGCTTCGCGGGCTTGAGGTTCGCCACGAGCACCACGGTGCGGCCCACGAGATCCTCCGGCTTGTACCACTGGGCAATGCCGGAGGCCACGGTGCGCTCGCCCTCGCCGTCGTCGAGCGTGAGCTTCAGGAGCTTCTTCGCGCGCTTCACCGGCTCGCAGGCGAGCACCTTCGCGGCGCGCAGCTCCACCTTCGCGAAATCGTCGATCGCGATCTGCGCCAGGCCCTCGATCTTCGGCTTCTCCGCCTTCTTCTGCTCCATCGGGTTCGGGATGAGGGCGTTGAGCGCCTCGATCTCCTTGTCCACGTCGATGCGCGGGAAGAGCGTCTCGCCCTTCTCCACCACGGCGTCGACCGGGGTCACGCCCCACGTGCCGGCCGTCTCATAGGTCACGCTGTCGCCGGAAAGGCCGAGCTGCTTCTGGATGCGCGGCGTCGTCTCCGGCATGAAGGGCGTGAGCAGCACCGACACGATGCGCAGCGATTCGCACAGGTTATACAGCACGGCGGCCAGGCGCGCGCGCTTGCTCTCGTCCTTGCCGAGCACCCACGGGGCCGTCTCGTCGATGTACTTGTTGCTGCGGGCCACCACCTTCCAGATCTCCGCCAGCGCGGTGGAGAACTGGTAGCCGTCGATGGCTTTGTCACAGCGGTCGCGCAGGCCGGAAGCGAGCGCGATGAGCTCGTCGTCCACCGGCTCCGCTTCGCGCCCGGCCGGGATATGGCCGCCGAAATACTTCTGCGCCATGGCCGTCGTGCGGGAGACGAGGTTGCCCAGGTCGTTCGCGAGATCGGAGTTGATGCGCGCAATGAGCGCCTCGTTCGTGAACACGCCGTCCGCGCCGAAGGGGATCTCGCGCAGCAGGAAGTAGCGGATCGCGTCCACGCCGTAGCGGTCGCAGAGGATGTGCGGATCCACGACGTTGCCCTTCGACTTGCTCATCTTCGTGCCGTCGCCGAACAGCAGCCAGCCGTGGCCGTACACCTGCTTGGGCAGCGGCAGGTCGAGCGCCATGAGGATGGCCGGCCAGATGATGGTGTGGAAGCGCACAATCTCCTTGCCGACAAAGTGGACGTCGGCGGGCCAGTACTTTTTATAATCGGAATCATCGTCCGAGCCGTAGCCCATGGCGGTGATGTAGTTCGTGAGCGCGTCGATCCACACATAAATCACGTGCTTCGGGTCGAAATCCACCGGGATGCCCCAGGTGAAGCTCGTGCGGGAAACGCAGAGATCCTGCAGGCCCTGCTTGATGAACGCGATCATCTCGTTCTTGCGGCTCTCCGGCTGGATGAAGCCGGGCTGATCCTCATAGAGCTTGAGCAGCCGGTCCGCATACTTCGAAAGGCGGAAGAAATAGGCCTCCTCCTCGGCCCACTTCACCTCGCGGCCGCAGTCGGGGCACTTGCCGTCCTTGAGCTGCGTCTCCGTCCAGAAGGACTCGCACGGCGTGCAGTACCAGCCCTCGTACTTGCCCTTGTAGATGTCGCCGCGGTCATACAGCGCGCGGAAGATCTTCTGCACGGCCTTCACGTGGTAGTCGTCTGTGGTGCGGATGAAACGGTCGTTGCTGATGTTGAGCAGCTTCCAGAGCTGCTGGAAGTTTGCCACGATTTTATCGACGTATTCCTTCGGGGTCACGCCCGCGGCCTCGGCCTTCTGCTCAATCTTCAGGCCGTGCTCGTCCGTGCCGGTGAGGAACATCACGTCGTATCCCTGCATTCGCTTGTAGCGGGCAATGGCGTCGCTGGCCACGGTCGTGTAGCTGTGGCCGATGTGCGCATTGCCCGAAGGGTAATAGATGGGAGTGGTAATGTAAAACGTCTTTTTCTCCATAATGTTTTCCCTCCAACGGTTCGGATTATTTCGCGGGGTCCGCGGCCCTCCGTGCACGCGGGGCTGCGCGGCCTTTCCCAGGCCCGCCGCACCCCCGCCCATGCAGGGTACCCTTTATTTTACAATAAAAAACGGCGGCAGGCAAGGCGGATTTTCCGCCTGCCGCCGCTTTTTTGCGCAGGAGTCTTCTGTCCTTATGATCGAAAACCGGGCAAACAGCCCGTGTTCATCCCTCACCCTCACCGGAGGGATAGAGGAATTCGCGCAGCATGCGGCTGTTCTCCTCCAGATCGGCGTCGAGCACGAGCGCCCCGCTGGGCAGCTTCAGGTCCTGATACGTCCCCTCGTTCGGCACGGCCATCGTTTCCTGATCATAGTCGAGGATCTGCGGCGCGATGGACGCCAGATACACGATGTCGCCGTCGGAAAGGTTCGTCGTCACATAGGGCAGGTACTCAAACGCCACGCTGCCCATGTCAAGGATGTTGAGCTGCTTGAACCGCGTCAGAATCGCCTCGATGACCTGGCGCTGGCGGCCGGTGCGGCCGAAGTCGCTGTCCGTGGCGCGGATGCGGGAATAATAGAGCGCCTCCTTGCCGGAAAGGTGGTTCACGCCCTCCGTCCAGTGGCTGCCGATGTTGCGGTTGCCCTCGGCGGCCACGGCGGCGTTCATATCGATGTCGATGCCGCCCATCTTGTCGATGACGAGGGCAAAGTTTTCGAAATCGATCTCAATATATTTGTCGATGTTCACGCGGAAGTTGTTCTCGAGCGTCTGCATCGTGAGCGCCGCGCCGCCGTTCGCATAGGCGGCGTTCAGCCTTGTCTTGCCCACGGTGGGGATCTCGAGATAGAGATCGCGCAGAAACGACACAAGCCGGAGCTCCTTGTTTTTCGTGTCGATGGAGACAAGCATCGAGGTATCGGACCGGCTGGACATGCCGTCGTCCCCCTTGTCCTTGCCGATGAGCAGGATGTTGATCACGCTGCTGTCGGAAAGCACGCTCCATGTGGGCGCGGCGCTCGGCTGCTCCTCATACTGGGTGGTATCGATCTCCGGGCGGTCCAGCCGGCCCAGCAGAGCCCCGGCCCCGCCCGCCACGGCCAGCGCGGCCACCACTGCCACCGCCAGCAGCACGGCCACCACGCGCCCGGCGCCGCCCTTCTTCTTTTTGCGGCGCTTTTTGCGAGGGGACGCCGATACCCGGTGATCGCTGCGGCTGTAGATGTCGCGATCCACATAGTGGTACCGATCGATCTCCCCGCGGGATCGCGCCTTGTTCTGCGGCCTTCTGCCGCTCGTGTTTCCTGCCATAGCCTTGCCTCCGATGCCGGCCGCTCGCCGGCCGGTTCTTCCTCTTTCGTTTGCCCGTCGTGCTGGTTCCCATTCTATGGGATTCCCGGCGGAAAGTCAAGCCGCGCCGCCGGGCGCGCCTCATGAGAATAGACGCGCCGGCCCGGCAAAAGGTTTCACCGTCCCTTGAAAAAGCGCCGCCCCCTGCCCTTGATTTTTTGCCCAAAAACCTTTACTATAGAAGCATAGGTTTTTGTACCCCTGGAAAGGACGGGATTTTTGAGATGAGCACACGGAGACAGGCAAAGCCGCGCCGGAAAAAGGGCGGCCTGCACGGCCGCAGGCTGGCGGTGCGCGTGATTGCGGGGCTGATCGCCCTTTTGCTGGCCGGGTCCATCCTGTTGTCCGTCCTTGTCCTGTAACGGGAGGGCGGCGCGGCCGCGCACCCGAGAAACGGAGGAGTTGTGTCTATGCGTTATGATATTGTCGGCGAACCCACCCCGGCCGTCATCTGCAATCTGGAGGCAGGCGAATCCATGCGCACGGAAAAGGGATCCATGGTGTGGATGTCCCCCAACATGGAAATGTCCACCGGCGCAGGCGGGATCGGCAAGGCGTTCGGGCGGCTGTTTTCCGGGGATTCCCTGTTCCAGAATACCTACACGGCGCAGGGCGGCCCGGGCATGATCGCCTTTGCCTCAAGCTTTCCCGGCTCAATCCGCGCCGTGCGCATCGCGCCGGAAACGCCCGTTGTGGTGCAGAAGGGCGGCTTCCTCGCGGCGGAGACGGGCGTGGACCTCTCCATCTTCTTCCAGAAAAAGTTCGGCGCGGGCTTTGCCGGCGGCGAAGGCTTCATCATGCAGAAGCTCTCCGGCACCGGCACGGCATTTCTTGAGATCGACGGATACGCCGTGGAATACACGCTCGCCGCGGGCCAGAGCATCGTGGTGGACACCGGCAACCTTGCCATGTGCGATGCGAGCTGCTCCATCGACGTGCAGGCCGTGAAGGGCCTGAAAAACATGTTCCTCGGCGGCGAAGGCCTCTTCCACACCATCGTCACCGGCCCCGGCCGCGTCGTGCTGCAGACCATGCCGGTGAGCGGCCTGGCGAACGCGCTTCGCCCCTTCTTCCCCTCGTCGAACTGAAATCACGGGCGCACACGGCGTCCCGAACAAGGAGGCTTTCCCTTATGCTGATTTCGCCATCCATGCTTTCCTCTGATTTTTCCCGCCTGGGCGAGGAGGCACGGCGCATCGACAGGGCCGGGGCGGATCTCATCCACCTCGACGTGATGGACGGCAATTTCGTGTCCACCATCACCTTCGGCGCCCAGGTTATCTCCTCGATCCGGCCCTACACGGAAAAATTCTTTGATGTCCATATGATGGTCGCCCAGCCGCAGCACCAGGTGGGGCCGCTCGCCCGCGCCGGCGCGAACGGCATCACCTTCCACCTCGAGGCCGAGGGCGACCCGGCGGAGACGATCCGCTTCATCCACCTGGCCGGCTGCCGCGCCGGCGTCGCCCTCAAGCCCGCCACGCCGGTGGAGTCGCTCTTCCCCCTCCTGCCGGATCTCGACCTCGTGCTCGTGATGACGGTCGAGCCAGGCGCGGGCGGGCAGAAGTTCATCCCCTCCATGCTGGAAAAGGTGCGCGCCGTGCGCGCCCGCGCCCGCGCGATGGGGCTATCCATCCCCGTGGAGATTGACGGCGGCGTCACGTTTGAGACGGTGGGCCAGGCGGCCCGCGCCGGCGTGGACATCTGCGTTTCCGGCACGACGGTGTTCGGCGCGCAGAACCCGGCCGAGGCCATCCAGACGCTCAAGCAGATCGCCGCCGAAGCCGCGGCGGAGCAGCCATGATGACATCGCTGCGCGGATACCGCACGGAGGACCGGCGCGCGCTCTCCCTGCGCGAGCCGATCCTGACACTGCCCGCTTCCGGCACGCTCGTGGTGCCGCTGCCGGGCGCCGAGGAGGGCACGGCCCGCCTCGTCCGCTCCGGGGACAAGCTTGCCGCCGGCCAGCGGCTGAGCCTGCCCAGGCGCAGCGCGCCCGCCCACGCCCCCGCCGCCGGTGTGGCGGAGGAAATCGAATTCCGGGAGATGGCTGTGTGCGGCCCGGTGTGGACGGTGCGCCTGCGCACGGGCGGAGAGCGGCGCGCATCGCCGCTGCGCCCCCTGCCGGACCGGCCGGAGGACGAGGACGTGCTGCGCGCCGCCGCCGACGCCGGCATTTTTGACGAGATGACGGGCCGCCCGCTCTTTCAGGAGCTGTACCGCCTGCGGCGGCTCGGGGCCGGCCTGCTGCTGGCCTGCGCCGTGGAGGACGACCCCTGGTGCTCCTCCGCCTGCGCCGTGCTGCGCGAGGAGCCGGAAAAGGTGGAGCGCGGCCTGCGCCTGGCCGCCGTGGCCTGCGGAGGGGCACAGATCGGCGCGGCCGTCTCCACACGGCGGGAAGAGGCCGCCCTGCGCCGCGCCCGCCCGGGCCTGCGCGTGGAGGTAGCCGGCCGGCGCTACCCGGCGCGGGCCTTTCTGCTGCGCCGCCTGCGCGCCGCCGGCGTCTCCGCGGGCCTCATAGGGCCGCAGGCGCTCTGCGCCCTGGCCGACGCGGCGGACGGCCTGCCCCAGACCAGCGGCGTGATCACCGTGTCCGGCGACGGCGTGAAGACGCCGCGCAACGTGCGCGCGGCGAACGGCACGCCCGCCCGCGCGCTGCTCGAAGCCTGCGGCGTTTCGGAGGACGTGTCGCTCGTGTATGCCGGGCCGGCGTGGCGCGGCAGCGCGCTCACGGACCCGGACGCCCCGCTGCCGCTGCACGCGCGCTGCCTCACGGCGATGCTCCACGCGGAGCGCCGCCGCCAGTCCGCCTGCATCGGCTGCGGGCGGTGCGGCCGCGTCTGCCCGCAGGGCATCCTGCCGTGGCAGATCCACGAAAGCCTGCGCGGGGAAAAGGTGGAGCCCTATCTGCTGCTCAACGTGCAGAGCTGCATCGGCTGCGCCGCCTGCACGGCGGTGTGCCCCTCGGGCCTGCCGCTTTCCGCCGAAGTCTCGCGCGCGGCAGCCATCCGAAAGAGCGGTGATTTCCTGTGACGCTTCGCAACCTCCCCGCCCCGTTCCTGCGCCGGGAACGGACGGTTTCCACCATGATGGCGGACGCCCTGTTCGCCCTGGCGCTGCTTCTGATCCTTCCCACGGTGCAGTACGGCCCGCGCGCGCTGCTGCAGTCGCTCGCGGCCATGGCCGCCTGCGCCGTGTGCGACATTCTCTACGGCCTCGTGTTCCGGCACGCGTTCGGCTCCGGCGATCCCTCCGCCCTCGTGACGGGGCTGACCGTCTCGCTGCTGCTGCCGGTGAACACGCCCTACTGGCTGGGCGCGCTGGCCGGGGCTTTCGCCATCCTCATCGCGAAAGCGCCCTTCGGCTCCACGGGGCGGAACCTGTTCAACCCCGCGGCGGCCGGTGTGGCGTTCGTCACCGTGTGCCGCCCGGATCTCGTGTTCACCTATGCCGACCCGGCCGCAGGGTGGCTGCCCCTCTCGGGGGACTGCGCCGCCGTCACGGCCGCGTCGCCGGGCGCTTCGCTGCACGCGGGGCTCAAGCCCTCGATTCTGCCGCTCGATCTGCTCTGGGGCATGTATCCCGGGCCAATGGGCTGCACAGCCGCCCTTGTGCTGGGCGCGGCAGCTCTCTTCCTGCTGGCGCGGCGCTGCATCCGGCCGGAATCGATCGTGTGCTTTCTCCTCACGGCCGCCCTCGCGGCGGCGCTCTTTCCTCGCATCGCCTGCCCGGCGCTCACCTCCGTGAAATATGAGCTGCTCACCGGTTCGCTCCTGTTCTGCGCCGTCTTCCTGCTGGGCGACCCCGTCACCTCGCCGCGCACCACCGTGGGGCGCTGCCTTTTCGGCGTGCTGGCGGGCGGCCTGCTCATGGCGATGCGCCAAACCGGCTCGTTCGAACAGGCGGCGTGCTTCGCCGTGCTGATTGCGGACGCCTTCGCGCCCGTGCTGGACCACGCGGCGATCCGCCTGCGCGCAAAGGGGGTGCGGCTGCCATGAAGGAAACTGCGCGGGAGCTGCGCGCCGTGTTCGGCAACGGCTTCCTGTTCTACAATCCCGTGCTCACGGCGGCACTCAGCCTGTACCCGGCTGCCGTGTGCGCTTCGCTTTCCCAGGCGCTCCCGGTCTCGCTGCTGCTGCTCGTGCAGTCGCTGCTGGCGGGGCTCGTGCTGTGGGCCGTGGGCAGCCGTCTGCCGGACTGGCTGCGGCCCGGTGTGGTCTTTGCCGTGTCCGCCGTGTGCTGGATCCCGGCGGCGCTCCTGGCGGAGCGCGCCTGGCCCGGCTCGCTCTCGCTGCTGGGCACGGCGGCCGGCCTGCAGATCGCCAATTCCATGGTGCTCTCCCGGCTGAATGAATACGCGCCCACACACATCCTGCCCGCCGTCGCGGCGGATGTGCTCGGCTGCACGCTCGGCACGGGCGTGCTTCTCTCGCTGCAGGCCGCGCTGCGCGGCTGGCTTGCCTCCGGCAGCGTCTGGGGGGAGACGGGCGCGCAGGCGCCGTTTGCCGGCGCGCTGGGCAGCGCCCCTGCAAAGCCGTTCTTCGGCTTTCTCGTGCTGGGCGTGCTGGCCGCGGCCGTGCAGGCGCTGAACGCGCGGCGCGCCCGCCGCGTCGGGAAAAGGAGGGTGTCGAGGCTGTGACGGTGTTTCTCTCGCTCTTTCAAACGGCGCTGGCCGCCCTCACGGTGGAAAACCTGTTTTTCCCGAACGGCCTCGGCTTCAGCCGCATCCTGCGCTCGGCCCGCAAACCGCACCACCGCGTGTGGTATGCCGTGTTTGTGTTCGTGTTCTCGGCGCTCTCGCTGGAAACGGCGCTGCTCCTGCCGCCGCAGCTCTTCCCCGCCGCCTGGCGGACGGTGCTGCGCCCGGCCTCGCTCGCCGTGTGCAGCGCCGTGTTCTATTGCCTTGCGGCGCTGCTGCTCTCGCGCTGCCTGCCGCGCTTTTACGGCCGCCACGGGGCGGTGCTCGCGCCCGCCGCGCTGAACACGGTGGTGCTCGCCCTGCCGCAGGCGCCGCTGGCGCTCTCGCTCGGCCCGGTGCAGGGGCTCGCCTTTGCCGCCGGCTCCGCGCTGGCGTTTTACCTCGGTTCGCTCGTGTTCACGCCGATCTACCGCCGCTGCCGCAGCCAGGACACGCCCGCCGCCTTCCGCGGCCTTCCCGCCGCTCTGCTGGCCGTGGGCCTGCTCTCGCTCGCGTTCTTCGGCTTCGCGCCGTGAACCTGTTTTTCTTTTGGTTAGGAGGTCTTTTCTCATGGATGCCATGCAAAATCTGCTCACAAGAAGAAGTGTCCGCCAGTATAAAGAGGACCCGATCCCGCAGGATGTGCTCGAGCGCATCGTGGAGGCCGGCACCTACGCCGCCACCGGCATGGGCAAACAGAGCCCGATCATCGTGGCGGTGACGAACCGCGCCCTGCGCGACCGCCTCTCCCGCATGAACGCGGCCGTCATGGGCGGCAGCGGCGATCCGTTCTACGGCGCGCCCGTCGTGCTCGTCGTCCTCGCGGACAAGAGCATCGGCACGCACGTCTACGACGGCAGCCTCGTCATGGGCAACCTTATGCTCGCCGCCCACGCGGAGGGCGTTGCCAGCTGCTGGATCCACCGCGCGAAGGAGGAGTTCGAGTCCGAGGAAGGCCGCCAGATCCTCCGCGGCCTCGGCATCGAGGGCGACTATGAGGGCATCGGCCACTGCATCCTCGGCTACGCCGACGGCGAGGAGCCGCAGCCGAAGCCGCGCAAAACATCCTACGTCTACTGGGCAAAATAACGCGAAAGCCGTCCGCGCTTTCGGCACATAAAAAGGGTACGCTGCAAAACAGCGCTCTTCCCAAATAGTAACCCACCAGCGAAGCTGGTGGTTCTTCAGAAGCGGGCAAAGCCCTAAAATACTAGCCACGCCTAAAGGCGTTGGTACGGTCTGCCACCTGCGAAAGAATATTACTTGCTACCCGTAAACGGGTCTATGTATTCTTTAAGCGTCATCTGATCCTCAATCTGATCTTCTTTGAGTTGGTTTTGGATATACTCCGCAATCTTCTTTGCGTTCTTACCTGCTGTATCGACATAGTATCCACGGCACCAAAACTGCCTGTTTCCATATTTGTACTTCAAATTGGAATGTCTCTCGAAAATGATCAGACTGCTTTTCCCGACGGAGAAAACCTACGAAACTGGAAACACTCATCTTGGGTGGTATTTCCACCAGCATGTGGATATGATCCGGACACACTTCCGCCTCTACTATTTTCACTTGTTTCCAATTGCATAATTCTCTCAATATTTTCCCTATTTCCACACGGTTTTCTTTGTAAAAGATTTTTCTGCGATACTTCGGCGCAAATACGATATGATATTTGCAGTTCCATGTTGTATGTGCTAAACTATTCTTGTCATTAGGCGTCATGCCTTTTGTCCTCCTTTTGATACTTTAGTGCAGTTGGCAGACCGCATCTTTATTGTATCAAAAGGAGTTTTTATTTCCTATGCAACGCTAAAGCTTTTTGAAAACTCCCCGGCACAGCCGGGGGTTTTCGGTACACAAAAAGAACAGGACGGCCCTAAGGGCCGTCCTGTTCTTTTTGGGCGGCGGCGACGGAACAGATACCGCCCCAATCGCGAGCGGCGAGACCTTATATTTTGCCGAATCCTGTGGTATTCTCTATTCGTGGTGCTACCGATAAACGGCAAGCGGTTAGTTCCCCTGACCAGATCAGGGGCGCTTCCTGCCCCCTGATCGTCTCTTGATAGAAAGGGGGGCTGCCCAATGGTTACATATTCCGATCTGATTCAGATAGGTATTTTGATCGTTGGCATTATTGCCCTGTTCATGCAGGCCAATAAAAAGAAGTAACCGCCCACCCTTCCCAAAGCAGCGGTTACTTCCGTAATCAATCTGGGGGGCTAACCGTTTGCCGACAGCACCCTCGTTCTATTTTTAGTATAAGGCAAGGTGTCTGAAATGTCAATAGAAGGCGCAGCACCCTCGCCGCGGCAAGGATGCTGCGCCGCAGATGAAATCGTTCGCCTCGCTCACGGTGAAAGAAAATGACAAAGAGGGGTTTTCCTGTCTCTGGGGACTAAAAAAGATGCCACGCATTTTTTTGTCTTGGGACTTGAGCCCACACCAGCAATTAATCTTATGAGTTTAAGCAATAAATCACTTTTTTCTTGCCCAAATTATAGCTCTATTTGTCATTTCACTAATAGGATTCTTGCTATAATCCCCATATTCTTCTTCCACTATAAAACCGTAAGCTTCAAGCCACTGATGTATTTGTTCAAGAGTTGCAAAATGCTTAGTAGAAGAAATATCTTGTTTTATTTCAGTGCCATCGGTTAGCAACAATTCAAATCTGCGTATAAACTTATTGAGTCCTGTTTTGGAATCAAAAGAACTGTTCAACAAAGTCATTTTTCCTGTATTACCATTACTGTCTGTTCCTTGCCAAACAACATTTTTCTTTGAATTTCCAAACCACTTTTCAGGGTGTAATGTATATCCGTAATCAATATAAATATAACCGCCAGAAATAAGAGCATCGGATGATTTTTGAATTACAAGCATCTGTGCTTTTTCATACTCAATGTCTGCAATAATATTAAAAAGGAAATTGGCAGCTAACAATACAACATCATATTCTTTGCCCCAATCATCTTTTATAACATCGCATTTTTGCCAAGAAATATTTTTCATTCCTTTTGCTTTTGCAGATATTTTGTTAAGCATATACTCGTCAAAATCAAGACCTTTTACAGTATGTCCGGCTTTTCCAAATGGTACAAGAATACGACCGCTGCCGCAGGCCACTTCAAGAACGTGTTTTGGTTTTTCTCCGATAATCGACAACGCAAATTGTATATCACTATTATCTGTTTGATCCATGTCATACATATCGGATACCCATTTTGAAATAATTGCTTCTTCGTTAAACAATGCTTTAGCCTCCATTTATTAGGAGGGTTAAAGTATAGTTCCCCTCCTGTTATATACTTGGATAAATACTATAATATGTTTCATATCACTCATTCCTTTCAATAAAATCATTAGTCATATCGTATTTGTGATATAACTAAATTAATAAATAATCTAATTTAGATTTTAGCATAAAAAACGAAGGAAGTAAATATCTGAAAAGGAATAGATCTTCTTCGGCTTTTGTGTAAACTGTATAAAGAAAATCTTTTTTGCCTTTTGATGGAGGAAGCTGGCCTTTCGTATGAAACACAGAACGTTGAAAAAATATTCAGTAAGCAAATGCTTTCCTTTCGCAGTGCGTGTAAAATTAGATACGAGGGTTTGAATCTCATTGTCTTATTTTTTTCGTCATTTTGAGTTTGTTTGATTTTCTGTTCAGTTTAAAATTAAAAACGGATAGTCCAAAATCTGCATGAAAACAGTATTTATAACAAAAACACTATTGATATCCAAGCCTCAAGAATTTAGATTTCAATGGTAATTTCAATTCTGTCTTGGGACTTGAACTCACACCAGCAATTAAGCTTGTGAATTTAAGCAATAAATCACTTTTTACTGCGCAAATAATAGCTTTATTTTACATTTCACTAATAGAATTTCTGCTATAATCCCTATATTTTTCTTCCACGTTAAAACCGTAAACTATGTTTTTTTGCAAGTAATATATTGATTTGCTTTAATTAATACATCTTTGACATTTTGATATGTTAATGAAAGTAGAGCTTTATCAAACAGCAATAATATCACACCTAAAAGTTCATGTTCATCATATTTTATTGTTTGATTTTTATATTTGGCACAAAAATAAGTAGTCTGTTTGATATTACCGTTTTTCATTGCGTACTCAATTTTTACAAGAAATCCATCTAAAATATTCGCTGTTATGCCTGTTTCTTCTTTTATTTCTCTCAATGCTGCTTGTATTTCTGTTTCACCTAATTCAATATGACCTTTGGGAAATCCACAGTGTCCGTCAATTTCTACAACCAAAATATAATTTATAATATTATTAACTTCTGTGTATAAAACAGCTCCGCTACAATATTCACGCTGCATAAGCTACCTCTCAAAATCAATATTAATTAATATAGACATTCTACTATATAAGAAGAAAGAAATCACTTTTACAGCAATTGATTTCTTTCCATAACCTGGCCCGCGCGCGGACTCCCCACAGTGTGGGGCCCCGCCGCACGCCTCCTCGCTAAAAACGTGCCGCCGGCACGTTTTCTTCACGCTCGGCATTCCTCACAAATTCAGCCGAGAACTTCCCTTTTCCCGTCTTCTCTGCTTTCTCCCAGTAAGCCCGCGGACTCCCCACGGAGTGGGGCCCCGCTCGCGGGCTCTCCTCGCTAAAAACGTGCCGCCGGCACGTTTTCTTCACGCTCGGATCCTCTCAGGATTCGAATCCCTCTGAACGAAAGAAGCAGGGACTGCCTTTTGGCAGTCCCTGCTTCTTTGAATGGCAGCAATAGAATAGATACAGCCCCAATCGCGAGCGGCGAGGCAAAAGAAAAGGCCGGGCTCAGGACGCGAATTGCGTCCAGGCTCAGCCTGGTGGCCCGCCCAGAGGGATTCGAACCCCCGACCTTCAGAATCGGAATCTGACACTCTATCCAGCTGCGCTATGGGCGGATATTCACTTTTGATTAGCTTATTTATTATAGCGCGGCGGCGGGGGTTTGTCAATCGCGAAAAATCCTGCCGGTGCGGCGCAGGCTCCCCCGCTTTTTCTTGACGCACCCGCCGGAAAAGGCTATCATGAAAATAACAGGACCCGAAAACGGGACGGCGCGGTGCGCCGCACAAAGGAGGTTTTTCGCATGGATTTGAACCATATCCCGCAGAGCCTGCGGGACCAGATCTCGCCGGAGCTGCTCGATCAGCTCGCCCAGGAGCTGAACAAGCCCGTTTACGGGCCGAAGAGCGTGGAACGCCACATGCCCGCGCTGTGCCGCAAGGCCGCGGCGGAGGGGGCCGTTCTGCTGAAAAACGAAGGCGTGCTGCCGCTTGCGCCCGGGCAGCCGGTGGCCGTGTTCGGCCGCGTGCAGCTCGACTGGTTCTATGTCGGCTACGGCTCCGGCGGCGACGTGAATCCGCCGTACCGCGTGAACCTCATGGAAGGGCTGCGCAACGCGGGCGTGGCGGTGGACGCGGAGCTGGCGCAGACGTATGCCGCCTGGTGTGCGGAAAACGAGCCGTTCCCCGGCGTGTGGGGCCGCTGGCCGCGCTGCTTCGAGGAGATGCCGATCTCCGACGGGCAGGTGCGCGCCGCCGCCGCGCGCTGCTCCACGGCGATCGTCGTGCTGGGCCGCGCGGCCGGCGAGGACCGCGAAAACACGCTGGATCCCGGCAGCTACCTGCTCACGGAAGCGGAGCGCCGCCTCCTCTCGCAGGTGACGACGTCGTTCGAAAAGACGGCCGTCCTCATCGACGCAGGCAGCGTATTCGATCTCTCCTGGCTGGCGGACTACCGCGTGGGCGCCGCGCTCTTCCTGTGGCAGGGCGGCATGGAGAGCGGCAACGCCGCCGCGGACCTGCTCACCGGCCGCGTGACCCCCTGCGGCAAGCTGGCGGACACGATCGCCTACCGCTATGAGGACTACCCCTGCGCGAAGGATTTCCTCGGCCGCGACTTCAACTTCTATACCGAGGACGTCTATGTGGGCTACCGCTATTTTGAGACCTTCGCCCCGGACAAGGTGCAGTTCCCCTTCGGCTTCGGCCTCTCCTACACGACGTTCGCGTTTGAGGATGGGAGCGTCGAGCGCCTCGGCGACCGCGTGCGCGTGAAGCTGCGCGTGCGCAACACCGGCAGCCGCCCCGGCCGCGAGGTGGCGCAGATCTACGGCGCGGCCCCGCAGGGCAGCCTCGGCAAACCGGCCCGCGTGCTGGCCGCCTTCCGCAAGACGAAGCTGCTCCGGCCCGGCGAAGCGCAGAGCCTTTCGATCGAATTCCCCGTGGAACGCCTTGCAAGCTTCGACGATTCCGGCGCTTCCGGCTGCCGGAACGCCTGGGTGCTCGAGCCGGGCAGCTACACGATCTTCGCCGGCCCGGACGTGCGCGCCGCGTCGCCCGTGGGCGCGTTCTCCGTGGCGCAGCTGCGCGTGCTTTCGCAGCTTGAGGAGGCCGCCGCCCCCGCCGTGCCGTTCCGCCGCCTCGTGAACCGCGGCGGCCAGCCCTCCTATGAGCCCGTCCCGCTGGCGGAGCGCTCGCTGAAGGACCGCATCGTGCGGAGCCTGCCGGCGGAGCTGCCCTTCACCGGCGACAGAGGCATCAAGCTGCGCGACGTGGCCGAGGGCCTCGCCTCCATGGAGGACTTTGTCGCCCAGCTCACGCCCGAGGAGCTCGAAGCGCTCACGCACGGCGACTTCATCATGGACAGCCCGCTCGGCACGCGCGGCAACGCGGCCGTCATGGGCGGCATCACGGAATCGCTGCGCGCGAAGGGCGTGCCGCCCGTCACCACGACGGACGGCCCCTCCGGCATCCGTTTGCAGTATTACTGCTCGCTCCTGCCGTGCGGCACGGCCCTGGCCTGCACCTGGGACCCCGACCTCGTGGAAAGCCTGTACCAGTCGCACGGGCGCGAGATGGTGCAGAAGGGCAGCGACGTGCTGCTCGGCCCCGGCATGAACATCCACCGCAGCCCGCTGTGCGGCCGCAACTTCGAATATTTCTCGGAGGACCCGCTCCTCACCGGCAAAACGGGCGCGGCCATGGTGCGCGGCATCCAGAAGAACGGCGTCTCCGCCTGCCCGAAGCACTTCGCCTGCAACAACCAGGAGACGAACCGCAACTACTGTGACTCCCGCCTTTCCCAGCGCGCGCTGCGCGAGATCTACCTCAAGGGCTTCGAGATCTGCGTGAAAGAGGGCAAACCGCAGAACGTCATGACGAGCTACAACAAGATCAACGGCGTCTGGGGCCATTATCACTATGATCTGTGCACCACCGTGCTGCGCGGCGAGTGGGGCTTCGGCGGCAGCGTGATGACCGACTGGTGGATGCGCCTGAGCCCCGACCCGGACTTCCCGCAGGTGTGGGACAGCGCCTACCGCATCCGCGCCGGGGTGAACGTGCTCATGCCCGGCGGCCTCGACCAGCAGGGCACGCCCGATCCCTCCGCGCTCGAATCGCTGCACAGGGGCGGCCTCACGCTGGCCGAGCTGCAGCGCAGCGCCTGTCAGGTGCTCGGCTTTGTAGCGCGCAGCCAGGCCATGCGCCGCCTGGACGCAGAAGGCCTGCCGAAGCTACCCGAGCGGTGACGGCCCCCGGCGGGCGCGCCTCCTTTCCGGCCGCCCTCTTGACAAAACCGCAGGAATGATTACCATTAGAATGATCTGCTTCCATGCAGCGACTCGTGAAAAAACGCAAACAGGAGGTTTGTCCGGATGGGACGATATTTTGGCACAGACGGCTTCCGCGGGGAAGCAAACGTAAATCTGACGGCCGACCACGCCTATGAGGTGGGCCGGTTCCTCGGCTGGTATTACAACGAGAAGCGCCACCGCGCGGCGGCGGAGGGCATGGCCGTGAAGGAAGGCCCGGCCCGCATCGTGATCGGCAAGGACACGCGCCGCTCGAGCTACATGTTTGAATATGCGCTCGTGGCGGGGCTCGTGGCCTCCGGCGCGGACGCCTACATGCTGCACGTGACGACGACGCCCTCCGTGGCATACATCGCCCGCGTGGACGACTTCGACTGCGGCATCATGATCTCCGCCAGCCATAACCCCTATTACGACAACGGCATCAAGCTCATCAACGACCAGGGCGAAAAGATGGACGAGGAGACGATCGCCCTCGTGGAGGACTGGCTCGACGGCAAGCTCGAGGTGTTTGGCCAGCGGTGGCCGGCGCTGCCGTTTGCCCGAAAGGAAAAGATCGGCTGCACGGTGGACTACATCTCCGGCCGGAACCGCTACATCGGCTACCTCATCTCGCTCGGCATGTACTCCTTCCGCGGCGTGAAGGTGGGCCTCGACTGCGCGAACGGCTCGAGCTGGAACATCGCCAAGGCGGTGTTCGACGCCCTGGGCGCCGACACGTATGTGATCAACGCCGAGCCGAACGGCCTGAACATCAACCTGAACGCCGGTTCCACACACATCGAGGGGCTGCAGAAGTTCGTGGTGGAGAAGGGCCTCGACGTCGGCTTTGCCTACGACGGCGACGCCGACCGCTGCCTGTGCGTCGATGAGAAGGGCAACGTTGTCACCGGCGACCACATCCTCTACATCTACGGCCGCTACATGAAGGAGCGCGGCAAGCTTGTGACGAACACCGTGGTCACGACGGTGATGTCGAACTTCGGCCTTTACAAGGCGTTCGACGAGCTGGGCATCGACTACGCCAAGACGAAAGTCGGCGACAAATACGTCTATGAATACATGCAGCAGAGCGGCGCGCGCATCGGCGGCGAGCAGAGCGGCCACATCATCTTCTCGAAGTACGCCTCCACGGGCGACGGCATCCTGACGAGCCTGAAGATCATGGAGGTCATGATGGCCCGCAAGGCCACGCTGAGCGAGCTGGCCGCCCCGCTGAAGATTTACCCGCAGGTGCTCGAGAACGTGCGCGTGGCAGACAAGGCCGCCGCGCAGAACGACCCGGACGTGCAGGCCGCCGTGGAGCAGGTTGCCGCCGCCCTGGGCGACACCGGCCGCATCCTCGTGCGCGAATCCGGCACCGAGCCGGTCCTGCGCGTGATGGTGGAGGCCCCCGACCACGCGCTGTGCGAAAAGCACGTGGCGGACGTCGTGGCCGTCATCCGCGAAAAGGGCCACGCGGTGGAGTGAGCCTCCCCGCAAAAGGCAGCGTATCCCCGTGAAAGGCAAGCACCCCGGATCGGACGCCGAAGCGTTCGATCCGGGGTGCTTTTTGTCTCTTTATCCTGTGCCGCTTTTATCCCCTTCTGTAGCGCTCCACCATGCGCTCATAGAGGCCGGGCACAAAGACGCGGCCCTTGAACTCGTCGGTGAAGATCTCCTCCTCTCTGTAGGGCTCCGCCTTCCAGTCGGTGAAGATCGCGTCCATCGCGCGCAGGAAGGGCATCGTGGTGGGCACGGTGCACGGCGGCTTTTCGCCCTCGCCGGCCACCCAGCGCACCGTGCGGATGAGCTTCTGCGCCGTCTCCTTCTCGGTCGTCGGGTCGCCGTACTCCACCGTCTCGCCCGCGTCCGTCACGGCCCAGAGGCGCGGCGCGCCGTTCTGCGTGAAGAACACCTCGCCGTGCTCGAAGCGGAGCGAGAACACCGGCTCCAGGTTGCCGCACGTCGCGTGCGAGGCCAAAAAGAGGATCGGCGCGCCCTCCGGCCCGGTGAGCCGCACGGCGCACGTGTCGAACGTTTCGATGCGGTTCGCGCGCCGCAGCTCCGCCTGCTCCACCTGCGCGGGGAAGGCCGTCTCCATCGTGCCGCCCAGCAGGAACAGCAGGTTGTGCAGGTAGTGCGCCGTGGCGTTGCTGGCCACGGAATCGCGGATCGGGCGACCGTCCGGCAGGGCAAGCTTGCCCGCCCAGCCGCTGCCGCGCCCGAAGTACGCAAAGTCGCGCTCCCAGAGCGTCATGCACTTCGCGCTCAGCACCCGGCCGTAGCGCCCGGAGAGAATGTCGCGCTTCAGGGCGAGGATCGGCCCGGTGAACGAGAGCTGGAAGCCCACGAAGATCTCGCGGCCCGCCTGCTTTGCGCCGTCCGCCATGCGCTGCGCGTCGGCCGGCAGCGCCGCCGTCGGCTTTTCGCATAGCACATGGCTGCCGTGGGCCACGGCGCAGAGCGACTGCTCCGCGTGGTAGGGGATCGGGCAGGCCAGAATCACGAGATCCGCCTCCCGCTCGCGGTAAAACGATTCGAGCGAATCGAACACCTTCACGCCGTGCGCCTCGCATGTGCGGCAGGCTGCCACGCGGTCGGCATACGGCTCCACCACGCCCGCGAACTCCATCGGCAGATTCCATTTGTTTTCGAGAAGATAGGGCAGGTAAAAGCCTCCGTAGCCGCCCGCCCCGCTGAGCGCAATCCGCACCCGTTTCATCCGTCATTCCTCCTTCCAGGCTTCGCGCCAGCCGCGCCAAACCCGTTCAAACCACTGATCGCTCTCCGGGATGGGCCGCGCCGGCCGCAGGCCGGAAAGCGCCCTCCCCTGTTCCGTGCGCGTGCGCACACACAGGTTTTCCTTCTGCTCGCGGCGCGGCAGCGCACGCAGCGCCGGCCAGCTCCCGCTCACCGGCACGCCGGCCGCCTCGCCCGGATCGGCCAGGCACAGGCCGGAGCCGCGGCTGCCGAAGGCTTCCCGCGCCAGCTCCATGGCCGAGAGCACGGCCGCCTGCGTGAGCAGCATATCCCTGTTTTTCAGCAGGGCGGCGGCCTCCCGCCGGGCGGAAAAGCGCGCCGTCTCCCAGAACCGCGCGAGCTCCGCTTCCGCCTCGCCCTGCAGCGCCGCCATGGCGCTGCCGCGCAGGTAGGCGGCCGATTCGCTCATCGCGCGCTGGAAGCGCTCCCGCTGCTCGCGCACAAAGCGGCAGCCGCTCTCGACCGGCACATCGCGCAGCCGCGCGAGCAGATCGTCCGCTTCGCGCACGGCCAGCTCCGCCGCTTCCGGCGCGGGCTGCCGCTCCCCGGCGCGCAGGCTGCGCGCAATGTGCTCCGCCGCGCGCAGCGAGCCCACCTGCGTCGAATTCAGCGCGCTGCCGCCGGGGCGCACGGCCCCGAAGGTGCCGGCCGCCTCCCCCGCCGCATAGAGGCCGGGCACGGTCGTCTGCCAGTTGCGGTCCACCTCGAGGCCGCCGCTGCAGTGCTGGGCGCACACGCTGATCTCGAGCATCTCCGTCTTCAGGTCGATCTGATGCGCGGCGTACAGCGCGAGCGCGCCGGGGTTCATGGCCGCCAGCCGCTCCACCGGCGTAGCCAGAAGCGCGCCGGAATTCGCAAGGTAATCGCGCGCCTCCTCCGGCAGCAGGTCAAAGCCGTCCTCCAGCCCCGCCGGGTTGCGGCGGAAATCGAGGTAGACGCGGCGGCCGCGGCCGAAGATCTCCCGGTGCACGAGCAGATCGACGAGCGAGGACTCCCCCGCCTTCGCCGCGTCGAACGGCCACTGGTACCCCTTGCGGAAGCAGAGCAGCAGCACGCGGCGCGGATCGGGGATCGCTTCCGCGAGGAAGTCGTGCTCCTCCCCCGCTTCGTCCACGGAGACATACCGCGGCAGCGCCTGCTGGTATGTGCCGGAGACGTTCCACCGGAATTTCACCGAGGCCAGGCCGTACTGCCAGTCCTGCAGGTTGTTCGCCGCGGCCCCGGCCTCGAGCGCCATGCCCGTCATGCCCGTCTGGCTCTGCGGATACACGCTGTTCCGGTACACGATGGCCGGGCCGCCCGTGGCGAGCACGATGTATTCGCTCAGCACGGCCGTGAGGCCGAACGAGTCCTCCCCGGCGCGCGCGCCGTCCAGGCAGAGCAGGCCGTGCACGCCCTTTTCATCCGCGAGCAGGCGCACCGCCGTCATCCTGTCGAGCACCGGGATGCCCTTCTGCGACACGGCGCGCTCGAGCGCCTCCGTCATCAGGCGCGAGGTGAGCGGCCCGCAGGACGTCGCCCGCCGCCGCGTGTCGTGGTCCGTCTGGTAGCCCACATACTCGCCGTACTCGTTCGTCGGGAAAGGCACGCCGAGCTGCACGAGCTTCAAAAAGCCGCGCGCCGAGCCCGCCGCCTCGCACAGCGCGATGTCGCCGTCCACCCCGCCGCCGCCATAGAGCGTCTCGGCCAGGTCGCGCACGCTGTCACCGTCGCTTCCCGAGAGGGAGAGCTTGTAATACGTCTGCTTGTCGCTGCCCGTGTTGCGCGAGGTGCCCATGCGCACGCCCTCCGTGAGCAGCGCCACGTCGCGCACGCCCAGGTTCCACAGGCAGTCCGCCGCGTTGTAGCCGGCGCAGCCGCTGCCCACCACCACGGCCTGCGCCGTGACGGCCGGCAGCGCGAGGCCGCGCAGTGTGAGTTCCGCCCGCTTCATGGCCGCGCCCTCACAGGCGGCGCAGGTGGAAGCCGCCGTCCGCGTTCAGCACCTGCCCGGTGGCAAAATCCAGATCGCCGCCCGCCGCCGCGGAGACGCAGGCCGCCACGTCCTCCGGCCGGCCGAACCGGCGGATCGGCGTCACGCCCTCCGCGATGAGCTTCTCATACTTTTCCCTCACGCCCGCCGTCATGTCCGTGAGGATGATGCCGGGCCGCACCTCGAACACCGGGATGCCGTACTCCGCCAGCCGGTCCGCGAACAGCTTCGTGCACATCGAGATCCCCGCCTTGGAGATGCAGTATTCCCCGCGCGACGTCGAGGAGGTGTAGGCCGAGATGGAGCTGATGTTCACGATGCGCGGATGGTAGTCCGGCAGCGTGCCCGCCTGCACGAGGCGCACCATCTCGTTGGCGAAGAGCTGGCACATGAAGAAGCAGCCCTCGAGGTTGATGTGCATGAGGCGGCGGAAGCTCTCCCGGCTCGTCTCCAGAATGTCGGCGCGCACCGTGGGAGCCACGCCCGCGTTGTTCACGAGCAGATCGATCCGCCCGTATGTTTCCCGGATCCATTCCAGCGCGTGCGTGCGGTCCCCCTCGCTGGAAATGTCGAGGCCGATGTAGTCCACCGCAACCCCCTGCTCCGCGAAGGAGCGCACCAGCGCCTCGTTCTCCCGCGCCGTCGCGCTCGCCACCACATGGAAGCCGTCGCGCGAAAGGCGCTCCGCAATGCCGCGGCCGATCCCGCGGCTTGAGCCCGTCACCAGGGCAATTTTCTGCACGTCCGCCATCGCGCTCAGTCCTCCTTTTTCAATACATCCCGTTTATAATACGGCAGATAATACGCAAAGTCTCTCACCACGCAGCCGGCGATCGAACCGGCGCGCATGAGCTCGGAGCACTTGCCGCAGGCCACGCAGCAGCGGGCCGCGTCCACGGCGCCCTTCTGCAGGATGTCGCGCGGGAAGTCCGGGTATGCGAAGGAGGCGCGGCCGAAGCCCGCCACGGCGAAGCAGCCCTGCTCCACGCCGCCCGCGGCGAGATAGGGCGCCATGGCGCCGGGATAGGAGAGCCCGGAGCCGATCACGGCCAGATCCGGCGCGGATTTCTGGATGGCCGATACGCACGACACCATGCGCGCCAGGCCCGTGAGCGGCGATTCCTCGCACGCATAGGGGTAATGGTTGGCGGGGCGGTTCACGTGCGGGTTCACATAGGGGTTGCCGATCGTCACGTCGAGCAGCTTGAGGCCGGATTCCTCGCACAGCAGCGAGACGAGGCGCTCCGGCTCGCTGAGGTCGGGCGTCAGGCCGCCGCCCTCGGCGACGCCGAAGCCGTAGGGATAGGGGAAACCGTCATACACGTTCAGCCGCGAGGTCACGATGAAATCGGAGCCGGTTTCCTGTTTGGCGGCCTGCACGGCGCTGCGCAGGAAGCGGGTGCGGTTTTCGAACGAGCCGCCGTAGCGGCCGGGCCGCGTGTAGGCGGAGAGCAGCTCGCTGGCCAGATAGCGGTGGCAGCTCTTGATGTCCACGCCGTCGAACCCGGCCTTTTCGGCCAGCGCGGCGGCCGTGCCCATCTGCTCCACGAGGCGGTCGAGGTACTCGTCCGGGACGATGCGCTCCGCCGGGATGGGCTTGTCGCCCTCAAACAGCGGGTTGTTGTACGCGATGAGCGGGTCCGGCCTGCCCTCCGGCTTGGAATACCGGCCGGAATGCGTGGCCTGCAGGATAAGCAGCGGGGCATAGCCGTTCGCCTTCACGGCCTCCTCGCGGATCTGATCGGCCAGGCGGCGGAAATCGTCGAGCGTCTCCGGCGTGAGCCAGAGCTGGCGCGGGTTGGCGCGGCCTTCGCGGCACACGGCCGTCGCCTCGAACCAGATGAGCCCGGCGCCGCCCCGGGCAAAGCGCATATAGCGGCGGATCGTCGGCTCGGCGGGGCGGCCGTCCGCCGTGCCGTCACAGCCCTCCATGGGCTGCACGGCGATGCGGTTGTGCATCGTGTGCGCGCCGATCGCGAGCGGCTGCGCCAGCACCTCCGTGTGCTCGGAAAGGGGCAGCTGCACGCCCTGGGCGTCCAGCTTTTCCGCAAACGCCTGGAGCGCCTTGTTTTCGAATTGTCCCATGTTCGGTTCTCCCTTCGTGTTTGTCTTTCCGGTTGACAGCTTTCCGGGATTTGTTATACTATCTAAGGAAAGAATACATGATTTTCCGTTCAAAAGATCCTGTTTCCTTGCCGGAAGATCGGCAAAAATTGCTTTTTTCAAATGAAGGAGGGGGTTCCGTTGGACGATCGGCTCTGCACGGTGGACTATTCGCGCGATCCCTCCGGCTTCACCCCGCACACGCACAGCACGTATGAGATTTTGTATCTGGTGCACGGCGAGGCGGAGGTCCGCTTCGGGGGCGCGGCCGTCACGGCAAAAGCGCCGGCCGCCGTGCTGGTGAACTGCCTCGAGGAACACGCGACGCACATCCTCTCCGGGGAATATGAGCGGTACACCTTCAAGCTCTCGCGCCGCCGGCTCGACGAGCTTCTGGCGGATCCGCAGCTTTCCGGGCTATTCCGCTGCCACCTCGAGGGCGCGCACGTCTACCCGCTGAACAAGCGGCAGGAGGGGCTGCTGCACGACCTCGCGCGCGAAGCGGGGGAACACGCGCAGGACGCGTTTTCCGCGCAGGCGGCGTCGTGCTGCCTCAAGCTCTTCCTCATCTCGCTGGCGCGGGAGCACCGCGCCCCGGCCGGCGGCCCTCCGCCGCAGACGCTGGCGCTGATCAATGCCGTGCAGCGCGAGCTGGACCGCCGCTTTGCGGAGCCGGTGCGGATCTCGGAGCTGGCCGCGCGCTTTTACGTGAGCAAATACTATCTCACCCATCTGTTTCGCGCGTGGACGGGCTGCACGCCGAAGCGATACCTGCAGCTGAACCGGATCTCCTGCGCGAAGGAGCTGCTTTTGCAGACGAACCTCACCGTCTCGCAGATCGCGGCCAAGTGCGGCTTTTCGGACGCCACAGCCTTCATCCGCGCCTTCCGGCAGGAGACGGGCCGCACGCCGAACGCCTACCGCAGGCAGTGAGGCCGGGCGGAAAAGCGAACCGTTTCGCATTTAGCTCTTGATCTGCCCCCCGTTCGCCCGTATAATAAGGGCAAGCGCGCGTTTCGGCGGCGCGGCCGCGCGGCACGCAATCCTGTGTCGATGGAAGGGAAGGAGAGGGGTTTTCATGATGACTCCACAGCACCGCCCCAGCCTGCGTGTCACGGCGGCGGCGCGCACGGAGCAGGGGCTTCTGCTCCGCTCGGAATACGGCTCTATGCTGCTGCAGCCGGTGCGCGGCGACATCGTGCGCGTGCGGTTCACGCGGCAGGAATCGTTCGGCGACCGGCACACGCCGGGCATGGTCTGGCAGCCGGAGCCGGTGGACTGGACCTGGCAGGAGACGGATTCGATCGTGGAGCTGCGCACCGCGTGTGCGGCGCTCACGGTGGATCGCGAAACGTTTACTGTTTCGTACGCTGACGCGCAGGGGCACGTCCTGCTGCGCGAGGACCCGGCCCGGCCGCGTGAGCTCGAGGGCTACGACGCCTTTGTGACCGACCCGGACGCCCCGGCGCGCGTGGAGCGCGTGCAGACGCCGGACGGCGAGAAATCGTTCGTGCGCGAGGGCGGCCGTCTGTTTGACCGCCGCCTGTTCCGCGGCCGCGTGCACTTCCTCTGGCAGGAGGGCGAATCGCTCTACGGCCTCGGCCAGCACGAGGAGGGGCTGCTCGACCTGCGCGGCCACACGGTATACCTGCACCAGGCGAACCTGAAGATCGCCGTGCCGGTGCTCGTCTCCAGCCTGGGCTACGGCATTCTGCTCGACACCTACGGCCCGGCCGTGTTCCGCGACGACGCGTTCTCCCACAGCCTGTATCTGGAGGCCGACGAGGAGTGGGACCAGTACTTCCTCCTGGGCGGCGGCATGGACGGCGTCGTGCGCGGCGTGCGCACGCTCACGGGCCGGGCGGCAGTGCCGCCGAAGTGGGTGTTCGGCTATTTCCAGTCGCAGGAGCGCTATGAATCGGCGCAGGAGCTCGTGGACACGGCCCGCACGTTCCGCCGCCTGGGGCTCGGCCTCGACTGCGTCGTGCTCGACTGGAATTCCTGGGAGGACGGCTACTGGGGCCAGAAAACGCTCGACCCCGCCCGCTTCCCGGATCCCCGCGCCATGATGGACGAGCTGCACGCGCTCGGCGCGCGGCTCATGGTGTCCGTCTGGTCGAACCCGAGCGCCAATTCGCCGGATGCGAAGGCGTTCGCCGCGCGCGGCTGGCTGCTGCCTTTCAGCGATCAATACAACGCCTTTCTCCCAGAAGCGCGGGAGCTCTACTGGCACCAGACGGAGCGCGGCCTGAAACGGTTCGGCGTGGACGCCTGGTGGTGCGACGCGAGCGAGCCGCTCACGCCGGAATGGGCGCACACGGAAAAGCCGGACCCCGCCGCCCAGTATGCCGAGTATGTGGCGGAGGTGCAGAAGCAGATCCCGCTGCGCCTCTCGAACGCCTACTGCCTGTTCCACACGCAGGCCATTTATGAGGGCCAGCGCGGCTCCGACGCCGCGCACCGCCCCGTCATCCTCACCCGCAGCGCCTACACCGGCGCCCAGCGCTACGGCGCGGTGTTCTGGTCCGGCGACACGGCCGCGTCGTGGGAAACGTTCCGCCGCCAGATCGCGGCGGGGCTGAACTTCTGCGCGTCCGGCCTGCCCTACTGGACGTGCGACACCGGCGCCTTCTTCGTGAAGCGCGGCCTGCCGTGGTTCTGGGATGGGCAGTTTGAGGAGGGCAGCGAAAGCGCGGCCTACCGCGAGCTCTACACGCGCTGGTTCCAGTATGCCGCCTTCCTGCCGTTGTTCCGCGCCCACGGCACGGACACGCGCCGCGAGCCCTGGGCCTTCGGCGGCGCGGGCAGCCCGTGGTATGAAGCGATGGCGTCCATAAGCCGCCTGCGCTACCGCCTGCTGCCGCTCGTGTACAGCGCGGCCGGCCTCGCGTGGCGCGACGGCGGCAGCCTCATGCGGATGCTCGCGTTCGAGTTCCCGGAGGATGCGCGCGCCCGCGAGACGGCGGACGAATACCTCTTCTGCGGGAGCCTGCTCGTCTGCCCGGTGACGGCCCCGGAGACGGAGCTGCCCGCGGAAACCGGAGAGGACGGGTCCGCCGTGCCGTGCCGCCCGGTGTATCTGCCGCGCGGGCGGTGGATCGATCTGTGGACAAACCGCGTGTATGAGGGCGGCCGCGAGATTCTGGCGGAAGCGCCGCTCTCGCGCATCCCCGTGTTTGTGAAGGCGGGGGCCGCGCTGCCGGCCTCCCGCAGCCTCACGCGCTCCGTGCCGCGCGAGGCGCGCCCCGTGCCGGTGTTCGTTTACCCGGGCGCGAGCGGCGAAACGCTGTTCTATGAGGACGACGGCGACGGCTTCGGCTATGAATCCGGCGATTACACCGTGACCGCCCTCCGCTGGGACGACAGCACGCGCACCTTCACCGCCGTGCGCGGCGGCGAGGACTGCACATCCGAATTCGAAGTCTTCGTCATGGACGGCGAACAGCCGCCCCTGCCGGATCACGATTTATCATCTGACTGAGGAGGTTCTGCAATGAAAAAGCAAGCGTTCAACCCCTATCTGCCGAGCTGGGAATACATCCCGGACGGCGAGCCCTATGTGTTTGACGGCCGCATCTACGTCTACGGCTCGCACGACCGCTACAACGGCCAGGTCTACTGCATGAACGACTACGTGTGCTGGTCCGCCCCGGTGGACAACCCCGGCGACTGGCGCTGCGAGGGCGTGATCTTCCGCAAGACGGACGATCCCTTCAACCCGGACGGCCGCATGTGCCTCTACGCCCCCGACGTGGTGCGCGGCGAGGACGGCCGCTACTACCTCTACTATGTGCTGGACAAGAAGTCCTGCGTATCCGTGGCGGTGTGCGATTCCCCGGCCGGCAAATACCAGTTCTACGGCTACGTCCGTTACCCGGACGGCACGCTGCTGGGCGAGCGCGAGGGCGACGAGCCGCAGTTCGACCCCGGCGTGCTCATGGAGAACGGCAAGGTCTACCTCTACACCGGCTTCTGCGCCCCGGGCGACAAGAGCCGCAAGGGCGCGATGCTCACCGTGCTGGACAGCGACATGCTCACGATCCGCAAAGCGCCGGTCACGATTGCGCCGAGCGAGCCCTACAGCGCCGGCAGCGGCTATGAGGGCCACGAGTTCTTCGAAGCGCCGTCGATCCGCAAGGTGAACGACAAATACTATTTTGTTTACTCCTCCATTGTCATGTACGAGCTGTGCTACGCCGTGAGCGACAGCCCGGAGGGCCCGTTCACCTACGGCGGCGTGCTGGTGGCGAACAACGACCTGCACATCGGCACGTACAAGCCGGCGGAAAAGCCGATGTACTACGGCGCGAACAACCACGGCGGCCTTGTGGAGATCAACGGCGAATGGTACATCTTCTATCACCGCCACACGAACGGCACGAACTTCAGCCGTCAGGGCATGGCGGAGCGCGTGGAGATTCTGCCGGACGGCTCGATCCCGCAGGTGGAGATGACCTCCTGCGGCCTGAACGGCGGCCCGCTGCGCGGCGAGGGCGAATACCCGGCCTACATCGCATGCAACCTCTTCTGCTCCACGGACAACATCTACTCCGGCGGCGCGGGCAAAAACGGGTTCTGGCTCGACAGCCGGTTCCCGCGCATCATGCAGGACGGCGCGGACGGCGACGTGTGCGACGCCTACATCATGAACATGACGGACTCGGCGTGCTGCGGCTTCAAATACTTTGCGTTTGAGGGCGTGCGCCGCGTGCACATCCGCGTGCGCGGCTACTGCAGCGGCCGCTTCCAGGTGATGACGTCGTGGAACGGCCCGGTGCTGGCCGAGATCCCGGTGGATTACACGGATGTGTGGACGGATTACAGCGCGGAGGTTTCGATTCCGGACGGTGTGCATCCGCTGTATTTCCGCTATGCAGGCCCCGGTACGGCGGCGCTGCTCTCCTTCACGCTGGAGAAATAAGCAAAGCTTTTACCCGGCCCAAACGATAAAGTTTTTGGTCAAGCTTTTTTCAAAAAGCTTGCAGGGGATAAAAGGGGGCGGCGCCCCCTTTTGTTCTGCACTGCGCGCGGCGCTGCACGCAATGCGAAGCAAATAAAAGCGCGAAGCTAAAAAAATCGTGCCAGCCAAAAACAGCGAAGCGATTTTTTGGCGGCCCCGTTTCACAAAGCCCCTCCGGGCAGGCAAAAGAGCGAACGCGAGTTTTGCCTGTTCGGAGGGGTTTTTCTGCGCCCGGCGTGCCGCGCCATATGGCAGGCTGGCCGTTCTTGCGCGGCCAGCCTGCTGT
>ERZ1643246.1178-NODE-1178-length-29368-cov-8.510627_pt1 | contig 29368 bp, 28 predicted proteins | sample MGYA00579265_ERZ1643246 | MGnify/ENA primary metagenome ERZ1643246 (study PRJEB29033, sample SAMEA4952261) | chicken gut metagenome | biome: Broiler Chicken; feature: Gastrointestinal Tract; material: Caecum | place: Ireland | collected 2018 | study: Broiler...
ATTGAGGGGGCATCTGTTCACAACAAGGATGGAAAAAGTCCTAACGTTTTACCAACTACCACAAAAAATAAATATTTTTACTGAGGAAGTTCTAGTTCCATTCGTGAGCAGACTTTACCTTAATAATCTAATTGATTCCTTTGAAGAAATTCTAACTGAATAAAAGGCAATATTGTATCATATAGACTTTCGCTTTGTGTGGGGGTCTTTTTTATTTGCACAGTTCTTCTCCCCCACATCAGAATTTGAATAGTATCATACTTTTAGTATCAAATGAACAGCAAACATTTGATGATTTTAAGTCAGTCTTAGTTGCAAACAATTCTGACTCACAGGTTGACTAGTGGCCGATAGTCAATACTAAAAGAAAGCAGGGATAGCGCAATATGAAAACAAAAAGCTCACAAAACGCATACAACGAAGAAACGGAACGGCAGTATATTTCTGACGACAAGCCAATCATCAATGTTTCTTCTGAAATAGAAACACAATATAACTAGATTGAGGGCAAACGTACAGATGAGGTGACAGGTTACAAGCTCTACTTCACTCAAGAGGAAGTTAACTCATTCGCTGTGAAATTTGTAAAAAACTATCACTGCCACCGTTTCTTGCTGAAGTCAAACTCGATAAGCTTGAAGCAATCGAAATCCGCTCAAATATGTATTTCCGTTCGGAAGGGGTACGGTTGGTTAAATAATGAAAAAAAACAGAACTTGAAAGTTACTTACTCCAAGCTCTGAATATGGCACTGTAGATAAATGGCGAGACTTCCTACACCAACTCATTTGATGTACGGGTAGCGGGCGAAGGCTTCTACTTCGTCCCTTACCTACCTGTAAGTTATGTCGTTGATGATGAGCTTTATCAAAAGATTTACCTTATCAGTAATGCTGTTCTATATCGAGATTTCACCTTATTGAAGCAATCGAGATCGTATTTTGTTCCATTGGCAACAGAAGATATTCATGTAAAACGGGCACTCTTCTTTCCTTAGAAAAAAGGTATTTCTAAACAACTGATTATTCAGGACATAAACCAATTTGTTGCTGATTTACCTATAAACAAAGTGCCTATTATGGAAAACTTTGTAATAAATCGGAATAAGGTAACAAGTATTGCTATTGCAGGGAATTCTGGTTCTGGAAAATCCTATGCTCTGACGTATTTTTTATGCGTGTTGAAAAAGAGTTCAAGGCTTGTGATTGTTGACCCTAAAGATATGTCAAGTAGATGGGGCAGAGAAAACCAAGTTAAGGTCATTGTACCAAGCGATAATAGAAACAAGAGAGACTTTGTTTTAAGTGTGAATGTAAAGCCTAGCCAGTGTTTGGAACTGATTCATCAACGGCAACAGGTGCTATACAATAACCCACAAGCCGACTTTGAACACTGAGAAAGAATAAAGAACAAAAAAGCAATAAGTGGACGTTTTTAATATATAAGGAAAGTGCCCCAGAGATATTTATCTGTTTTAGAGAAAATTCATGTTCCATTTGTTTTGAGCCCTTGGCATGACAAAGATGTGGACAGGAGATGGGTAAATTAAAAAAATCGCATAAGCATGGTGCCTTCTTCTTCGATTCACTCAAAAGCTATTCATAAATTTCTAAAATGATAAGTGAAAAATTGAATGGTTCTGCTCATGTTGAGGTGATGATGTCTACAAAATAAATATTTGACTATTTCACTTAATCATAAAATTAATATAATAAAAGTTATTGTATTGAAGATATTGAAAGTGGCTGTGGTTTTGATTTAGCAAGGTTTCTTGTTGAACAAGATGGGGGGCTCATTTTTGGATGATATTATAGATATTATGGAAGCAAATGATTTTACAGAATTCGAAGAAATTGTTTCCTACGCAAGGCAAAGTAATCCTATGTTTTTATCCCTTATCGTTGAGAAAACTTACTTCTTTGCGAAGCTGTTGGATTTAAGGCGATACAACTCTGCAAGACGATGGTGAATAAAGAAACTCTTATAAGTGTCGGCTTTCCTCCCTACACGGCTTTATCAATCATTCGACAAGTGAAACATTATATGGTACAACAAGGATATGAGTTTTACAAGGGACGGAGGGTTTCTATCGTCCCTATGCGGGCAGTAAAATCCGTTATCGGTGATGTAAAGTTGTTCGAAACGGAGGAATAAATTTGCCAAAAACTAGCTACCAAGATAACAAAGGGTAATACTATTATGAGGTAAGCTTAGGTATGGACAAAATAACAGGAAAACGTATCATGCGTAAAGGGTGTAAGTCACAATCTGGGAAGAAATTTGAAACATTAAAAGAAGCCTATGCGGAGACCATCCGTGTAAAAAATGACTTTCTACAAACTCAAGGCTACTCAGATTACGGTGTGACCTTTAAGCAATTCATGAACAATGTTTACATCCCACATTACAAGACGGAAGTGATGGAAGATACATTTGAGTCACAGAATCCAACTTTGAAAATTCTGCTAGGACGTTTTGAAAAGAAACCGTTGCAGAGATTACTTTGCATGATATTCAATTTTTCAGAACATGGTTATTGGATAAAAGTGCGGCAGGATACTCACAATCCTATGCTTCAATGGTCTTTGGAATGTTCAAGAAAATTCTTGAATTTGCGGTAATGCTCATTACCTTGATAAGAATATTACTAGACAAGTAAAACCAATCTCCAAGGGGAAAACAGATGTTGGTTACTGGACGAAAGACGAGCTTGAGAAAGCAATCTCGAAGATTTACATCTTTTGAGAAGAAACAGCTACGTGTCCACCATATGTTGATTACCAAGAGTCGCAAAAATTATAACCGTAAGAACCATATGAAAATGGCTGATGGAAAACGTGTACTTGCGTTAGATGATGATACGCTTGAAGTATTGTGTATCTGGAAAAAACGGCAAACACAACATAGGGATATGGATTTTATTTTTTCCTACGATGGGTTTCCTATGATAAAATCAACGATTGCCCGAATTATTGCACGTTATGCGAAAATCGCAAGCGTTCTAGTGATACAGGCAAAAGGATTGCGCCATTCTCATGTAAGTTTTCTCATCACATACCATACAGATGTTGTACATATAAAAACGGACATTGAATATTTTAAATATGTCAGCAAGTTTTTGAATGAATTTGATGGTTTTGGACATTTATCTGTAAAAGATATAAAAACGCCAGGGCTAAGAAGAATGTTTTTGAACCTTCCCATAGTTTGATTTAACACATTTTTTTGGTTTTTGTATACATGAGTCTCATTAGAAGAAAAGAATCTAATAAGGCCAGTATTGTACAGTAGACTGACAAGTTTGTTTAACAAAAAAGTGATCCAAACGTGAGGAAGCATTTTGAGATTTTCGTCTTATTCCTTGATACATAAGTAAAAAATCACCTTAAGAAAATTTCAAAAAAGATAGGGTAAATTCATAGACAAAGTGTATAATAAATGCAGATGATTGATTTTCTCAAAGGAGGATTGTGATTTGAAAAAAATAAGAAGCTATTTGCCTTTATGTTTTGCGTTTTTGATTGGAATGGGTGTGATGTACATTGTACAGAATTATGATCGCTATGCCCAAGAACTTTCAATACGTGAAGTTTTGGCGGCACAAAATTCGACGCAAGTGGATTTGGCTCCTGTTGAGCAGGTGTATGAATTGATTTCATCCTATTATTTTAAAGAAGTGAACAAGGATGAATTGGTGAATGGTGCAATAAAAGGAATGGTCGAGCAATTAAATGATCCACATTCTTTTTATATGGATCAAGAAACGACTCAACAATTTTTAAACAGTGTTGACAGTGTATTTGAAGGTATTGGCACAGAAATCAGTGTAGAGGACGGAAAGTTTTATATTATTGCACCAATAAAAAATTCTCCAGCAGAAAAAGCGGGATTGAAGCCGCGAGATCAAATTATTAAGGTAGATGGTCAATTATTAGAAGGATTGACACAGGCTGAAGTTATTGCAAAAATTCGTGGAAAAAAGGGAACAAATGTAACCCTTCAAATTCTTCGGGAAGGTGTCAGCGAACCCATTTCGGTTCAAATGGTTCGAGATGTGATTAATCAAGTCACAGTTGAAGACAAGGTGACGGAAAAATCGGGCAAAAAAATTGTAACTTTACATATTACAACATTTGGTGAGAGTACGGCAAAGGAATTTTCTGCTTTATTGGAGCAGTATGAATCCGAAGGAATGGATGGATTAATTATTGATGTACGGGGCAATCCAGGTGGATATTTGTCAAGTGTAGAAAATATTTTAAATTTGCTTGTATCTAACGAAAAGCCCAAAATTATGATTGAAGATCGTTCTGGTCAAAGACAGCAGTCTTTTTCAAACTTACAATCGAAAAAATCTTATCCGATTTCTGTCTTAATTGATGAAGGCAGTGCATCAGCTTCTGAAATTTTAGCAGCAGCATTAAAGGAGATCGGAAATTATCCGGTAATTGGTGTTGCTTCATATGGCAAAGGAACGGTTCAGCAAGCGCTCTCTTTAAAAAATGGAAATACATTGAAGTTGACGACCTCTAAATGGTTAACTCCAAATGGCAACTGGATTGATCAAAAAGGAGTACAGCCCACAATTGAGGTACAACAACCAGCATATTTTTATTATGTGCCCCTGACATTAGATAAAAATGAAAATTTAACATTAGATATGAACAATGAAAAAATTAAAATTGCTCAGCAATATTTACAAGCATTGGGTTTCCATCCAAAGCGGATGGATGGTTACTTTAATGAGGACACACAAAGTGCAGTTAAGCAATTTCAACAAAGTGAAAATTTGCAAGTGACTGGTATCATTGATGAGACAACAGCCTCTAAAATGTATCAGAAGCTCGTGACACTTGTAAAAAATGAGAAAAATGATTTGCAGTTGCAGCGGGCTATACAACAAATGTTAAAATAAATAGAGAGCAATCAAACGAAGAGGTGAGAGAAATGACACCGGATGCTTGGGTTTCATCTTTTTTACAAGCGGTTGGAAGTTTTTTTCTAAATCCTTTGCTGTATTATGCACTTGCATATGTTGTTATTCTTGCAGCAGTGCGGATAAAAAAAGAGAGAAAGCAGTTCTCTGTAAAAATATATGATTGGTCTATTGAGCTGCGTATGCTTTTTTTGCAAGGCGTAGGGGTTGGTCTAGTTCTTTCCGTATTTTCCCTTCTCTTGGGGATTATGGTTCCGTCATTTTTTGCTGGAGTTTTGTGTATAGGATTTATTGTTTTAAGTTTGTTTTTCCGTTTGCCACTGTTGACACCATTTTACATATTGGCAGCGAGTATGGGAATTGGTGCAATATTCTATTATTTTTTTCAGGATATGATGCCAAAATTTTTACAGACTACAGCATGGGTAGAGTTTGGCTTTACCAGCTTGCTTCCACTTTTAACAGTTTTAATGTTGGCAGAGGCTTTTTTGGTCGGACGTTTTGGAGGAAAAGATACTTCCCCCAGCTATAAGCCAAGCAGTCGCGGCAGCCGGATTGGTATCCATACAGCGCATCGTTTATGGATTTTGCCTCTTTTTCTTTTAGCTCCTGTTGGCGAGCTTTCCGCCTCGTCGTGGTGGCCAATTCTACCAACTTATGTGGAGAACTTCGGTATTTTACTTATACCAATTCCTCTTGGCTATCAAATGACTGCTAAAGGATTTTACCCGGATGAACTGGCCGTACAATATTCCAGCCGTGTATATGGTTGTGCAATATTAGCGACTTTAGGTTCCGTTGTGACCTATTTTTATCCGAAAGCGGGTTTGATTTGTTTTGGTATGGTTGGAATTCTTTATATTTATTTGACTTTGTCTTTGCGATATAAAAATCAGAAAAAAAATGCTGTATTTGCACAGCAAACCGGTGGAATTAAGGTGCTTGCTGTTTTACCAGGGACGCCTGCAGATGCGATGAACATTCATAAGGGGGAAGTGATTGTTCGGGTTAACGGTGAAAAAACTGAAACAATGGCTGAGTTGTATGATGTGCTTAGCCGTAATCGGGTTTATGTAAAGCTTGAGGTTATTGATCGCCAAGGAGAAATTCGGCATGTTCATCGTTCGTATTATGCTGGTGATCATCATGAGCTAGGGATTATTGCTATTGAGGAAGAAAGGAAAGCCGATAATCATACATAGCCATGTAATAAACAGTTTCTGGCAGAAACAGTGATTGATAAATGTATTTGGTGATGAATGAAAGGAAAAGGCAATAGAAAGACTGTCTATGCAAAAAAGTTTTACTTTTTTCATAATGGTATGTTGATCAGATCTATTTATGATAGAGTTCGAGTGAAAAAAGTACATTTGTACAGGCAGTCTAATTTTGCCTGAATTTGTAAAAAATGCTCTGCTTATTTTCGGATTGATATAGGAAATATGAAGTGGTATGCAATTTTTTGGATTGAAAATAAAACATCTTTTTTTGTGTCTTCAATCTTCCTCTTGGTATGTAAAAATATCCTCCAGTTTACAATCCAGAAATTTACATAATTTATCTATAACTTCCAAATTGATCATGTGAATATCATCATAGTAGAGCTTTGTTAAAGTTGTTCGGGATATTCCTGTCGCTCGATGAATTGTTGAGATTTTCAAACGTTTTTTGGCGATAATAACCGAAAAATTATTTTGGATCATAGTCGGTTGCCTCCTTTACCTATTTTTTCGGAACAAATGTAATTTGTTCCAAAGCAATTTTAGTAATTTTTGAAAAATGGTATGCTTGTTCCATGCGGAAAATTTTTTCATATTGCTCATATTTGATGTAGTTTTTTTCAGATAAACCGAGTTTTTCTGCCATTTGACAGCATGTCAGTTGACTTTTAATTCTGGCTTCTTTAATAGAATATTTCATAGTTATCCCCCTAGCTGTAGTTTATTACAGAAATTCTGTATATTCAACAATTCTTTTTGCAGAAATTCTGTAATTTTGTTTGATGTTTCAATTTTTCTGTACAAAATTTTTGAAAAAGGGTATTCTTTTGATTGAGGAGGGTGTTCCATATGAATGTAGGAGAGAAAATCAAATTTCTGAGAAAGAAGCATCATATGACTCAAGCTGATCTTGCCAAATTATTGAATGTTGCAACCACAAGTGTTTCGGCATGGGAAGGAAATAAAAATCGCCCACTGATGGATAAACTAACAGCAATTGCAGAAATATTTGATGTGCCAATTGGTGTATTTTTTACTCCAGATTTGCCTTCGCTCCAAAATTATAGAACAGATATTGAAAATATAAATGAAGAATCTTTGGTTAAAATTCCTGTTATACAAGCCCCTTCTCATGTTTACCCGATGCATATTGAAGAAAGATTCACGGATTATGAATATGAGTGTAAAGAGAAAATACCAAACGGGAATTTATTTTATCTTTATGTTTCAGATGATTGTATGGAACCGAGAATTCCAAAGGGAAGTCGTGTGTTAATTTTGCAGCAAAATGATTTGGAAGATCATACCATTGTAGCTGTCCGGATGGTAGAAAATGGGCGGATTACATTGAAACGTGTTCGTGTACAGCCGGAATATACTATTTTGGCTGCGGACAATTTACAATATGCGCCAATGCTCTATAAAGAAGGTTGCGATTTGGAAGTAATCGGAAAAGTCATTCGTATTGTAATTGATTTATAGGTATAGATGAGAAAATGATAGCCCAATAAAAAAGCTCCGCTTGTCTGAATGATATATACATTTAGATTGGCGGAGTTTTTTGATTTGAGTTGAGATAAGTTTTAAATAAGTAGAGATGTTTTATTGTATACGTCATAATGTGGAGACTAAATATTCATCGTCTTTTCGATTTTTAATGCCAACATGAGGTTTACAATATTTGTATAATTATTCAGATCCATCTGCAAAATGGCTTCGATTTTTTTTAGTCTTTGCCTAAGTGTATTTGGATGGATGAATAAGTTTTGTGCGCTTTCTATCACATCTCCATTATGATTACAATAGCTGTATAAGGTGTCAATCAAATCTGTTTCATTTTTTTGATCATGTACAATTAATTCTTGTAAATATTGCATTGAAAAATCTGAGAGTAAATCGTCATGAATATAGGAAAGTAAGCGAACATATCCAATTTCATCATAATGAATAAATCCTTTTGTCATGGGAACATAATCATACATTTGTAAGGAAATTTTTGCTTCTTGAAAGCTCTGATGAATTTCTAGATTGGACGGATGCACTCTTCCGATGCCAATGGTCGTTTGTAAACCAGGAAAGATTTTCTGGATTTTTTTTTGAATTCGGTCCATCCAATCGTTTAATAGTTTTTTTCGCTCTGCTTGCTCCATGTTGGTTGTGGGAAAGACAATACCAACAATTCGATGACTCAAATGGGTTGTATAAATTTTAAATGGAATATGGTCTGCTTGGAATAACTTTTGCAGACGAATGATTACATCTTTTGTAATGGGAATAGAGTCGCCTAAATTAATGGCAAATACTTGTGGATTGGGTAAAAAATCCATATCCCATAGTTTTGCCATTTCAATCATTTCTTGTTCTGAGTCAATATTGTTGTTTAAAATATCATATAAAAATTGGTCTTTATATTTTAAATGAATACTTTTTGTGATCACGGTTTGTTTCACCCATGTGACGATTGTCGGAACAATTGCATCCAGTAATGAAATTTCAAAGACAGATAAGGAAGTGCTCTTTTTTTCAAATAAGAAATAACCGATTATTTTTTTATTTGGGCTTAGCATTTGAAATAAATAAAAGTTTTTCTCTTGATTGGTTACAAGAGAAAAACCTTCAGGTAAGGTTTCATCATGGTTTCGAATGACTTTCAAAACTTGGAAATCCTTTTGACTGTACAGTGTTGGATAAATGATTTGTAAAATCTTTTGGGTATTAAAAAAGAGAACTTCTGTTTCCATAAATAAATTCAGTCTTTTTAATACCTCTTTTATGTCTTTACGGTTCAATAAATCCAACCAGTAGTTAGTCATTTGTTTGGTGGCAAAGTGAAATAAGTTTTGCTTTTTTAAAAGGAGCAATTCATCAATTCGTTGTTTTAATCTTTCTCCATCCGGATTTCTTAAGAAGAAAAATGGTTTTTTTTGCTTTTTTGCATGTGTCTCAAGGATAGAAGGCAAATAAACAGTATCTAATCCATAAAATATAATGCCAACAATTTGTGGATTGGATAAAGCGATTTCTAATACACAGAGATGATTTTCATTGCTTTTGACCAATAGCAGTGTATTTGGCAAGCTTTCCTCCGCATGAAATGAAATATTGTGAAAGCATCGCTCAGCAGCTTCCCAACCGGCAATGATTTTACCATAATAAAATGGATGGCACAAAACGAGCTCTTTAAATGAAAGGCTTGTCATCATTATCTCCTCTTTCTTGAAAATACCTTTGTTTTGGACTGCGTATGACACGGTATCTGGTTGAAGGATTGGTTATTTGCTTCATAGTATATTCTTCCAGTTGTACTTGATAGTCACTCCATTGCACATCATGAATATCATGGATTGAAATGGCTTCGGCAATACAAGATTCAACACAAATTGGTTGTTGGTTTTGTTTTAGTCTTGTATAGCACATATCACATTTGTCCGCTTTGTTGGTCTTGGGATGGATATGAATGGAATCAAATGGACAAGCCGCGGCACATTTTTGACATCCAGTACAATTTTGGTTATTCAAAATTACAATCCCGTTTCGTAGTTTTCGAATACAATGATTGGGGCATACAGTCATGCATGCTGGTGTTTCACAATGATTACAGGATGTAGAGAAATACAAGGCATCCTGTGTTTTTTTCTGAATGCTAATCATTTTTCTACGATGGTTTTGTTCTTTAGGATGTTCACTATTACAAGCATACATACATGAACGACAAGAAATGCACTTACTAATATCAACAAAAAAACCAAGTTGTTTCATCTGTATTTCACCCCATTCTTATCATACAATAAGAAAGAAGAAATTGCAGGTAGGAAAATATCAATTGTATGACTCTTTATAAGGAGGAGATGAAAGATGCCTGTTAAGCAAAAGAAAACGAGACATGTTTGTCCTCGCAACTGCTATAGTACATGTGCGATGATTGGTTCTTCTGTAAATGGTCGTTTGGTCAAAATTTCTGGTGATAAAGCGCATGAATATACAAAGGGCAAGTTATGTCCGAAAGGATACAATTATTTATCGTATGTATATCACCCAGAACGCCTGAAATTTCCGATGCGCCAAACAAAACGTGGCAGTGGGGAGTGGATAAGGATCAGTTGGAATGAAGCAATCGATTTAATCTGTAAGAAAATATTGGAACTTTATGACCGATATTATACCAATTTATCAGTTGCGTTAAATAAATACTCAGGCAATTTTGGTATTATGCACAATAGCGTTGAAGGTTTTTTTAATAGTTTGGGGCAAACAAGCCGTGCGGTTGGTTCGCCTTGTTGGTCATCTGGATTGGATGCGTTTATTTATGATTATGGTGACTATCGAAATTCCGATCCAGAACAGTTGATGAATGCAGATGTTATTGTTTTATGGGGCGCCAACCCAGTTTGGACTTCAATTCACTCCATTCAGTATTTATACGCAGCCAGAGAACGAGGTGCCGTTTTGGTTGTGATTGATCCTGTTTATACGGCAACAGCAAAAAAATCGGATATTTATGTGCAGATGGCACCAGGAGCAGACGGAGCATTCGCACTGTTATTGGCAAAACATTTATTGGAGAATAATCAGTTGGATATGGAATTTATTGCCCAACATACAAAAGGTTTTGAAGCATTTCGGGATTATTTAAATACATTGGATATCAACGATTTGCTAAAGGAATGCAAGCAGAGTTATGAGGTGATCGAGCGGATAGCTCAGCTTTTTGATTTGAAAAATCGAGTTTTGTCTTGGGTTGGCTTCGGTTTTCAAAGAAATTTAAACGGTGGGCAAAATTTGCGCGCCATCGATGCTTTAATGGCATTGACAGGAAATATTGGTAAGGAAGGTACGGGTGTACAGTATGCCCAGCAATGTAGCTGGAGATTTTCCAATCAAATTCTACAAACTTTCCAGCCAGGTTATCATGAAGCCAATGCCATTCGTCCAATTCATATGAATGATTTTGCTCGTGATTTATTTTATGTAAAGGATCCACCCATTAAATTATTGTGGATTTCTTGTCGTAATTTGTTGGAACAAAGTCCAGATCAAAGGCAGTTGCGTAAAGCGCTGGAGGAGTTGGAGATGATTGTAACGGTAGACCAATTTATGACACCAACAGCGCAATTATCGGATATCGTGCTTCCTACAACCACGAATTTTGAGGAATGGGATATTGTGCCAAGCTACTGGCATCATTGGATCAGCATAAATGAGCCAGCGATTTCTCCTTATTATGAAAGCAAAAGTGATCTGGAGATTTCTTGTTTATTGGCTAAGCGGTTAAATGCACTTCGTCCAGGATTTTCCAATTTTCCATATGAAAAAACCATTGAGCAGTTTATTGAGGAGGAATTTACGGAAGAAATTTATCAATTGTTGGGGATTCATCATTGGAAGGAACTTTTACAAGGACCACGCCGCATGCGTTTTCCTAAAGTAGCATGGTCTGATTATCAATTTTCTACGCCTTCTGGAAAATTTGAATTTTATTCTGAAATCGCCATACAAAATCAAAAGCCACCAATTGCCATGTGTATGTTGCAAAAAAGAAACAAAAAATCTCATGAATTTTTGTTTCTGGTCAATCACGGTCAATTCAATTTGAATTCACAGTTTTTAAATATTGACGTGTTGCAGAATGAAAATAAAGAGCAGTTTGTTTTGATTCATTCATACTATGCACAAAAATATGGGATTAAGCAGTATGATCAAATTCGTGTGTTTAATCATTATGGAGAGATTATTGTAAAATGTTTATTAACGGAAAATATTTATCCGGAAATTTTGCTTTTTCATGGAAATCATGCAATTGCAAATTCAATGATTCCATTTATTCCGACAGATATGGGTGAGGTTTCCTCTGGTTATTCTGGTATGGCATTTAATAGCAATTATGTGCAAATTGAGTTGGTTCGGATATAATTTTCTTTATTATTTACAGATTGTTGGTTGAATGTGTTATGTTATAGTTGGGAGAAATCGGCACAGTTTTTGGTTTCCAAAAAATAAAGATGGAAAAAATAAAAAGAAAGAAGGGTGAAAATGGGAGAAAAATCATTAACGACAGAAGAGATTGCCAAACGTTTGAAGGTTTCTAAGTTGACTGTCTATGATTTGATTAAAAAAGAGAAAATTCCTTCTTACCGTGTTGGGCGGCAGGTGCGTGTGGATGAGGAAGATCTTCTTGCATATATTCAGAAATCAAAACATAGAGGTATACTAGAAAGTAAAACCGTGATGTCTCCATTAACATCTGAAACATCGGTATTTTCTAACGATGCTTTGGTTATTAGTGGACAAGATATTTCTTTAGATATTTTTGCACGTTATTTATTGGAGCAAAAACCGGGACGACCTGTTTTACGTGCACATATTGGCAGTTTATCAAGCTTAATGGATTTGTACCGAGAAATGGATGGCATTGCAAGCTTGCATTTGTATGATGGAGATACAGGGGTTTACAATATACCCTATGTGAAAAAAATTCTTGTTGGACTTCCTTGTATTGTTTTTCGTTTTCTAATTCGAGAGGTGGGATTTTATGTCAAAAAAGGGAATCCCAAGCATATTTTATCTTGGCAAGATTTAAAACGATCTGATATTCGCTTTGTGAATCGAGAGCGTGGAGCGGGTATTCGTGTTTTAGTCGATGAGAAGCTCCGTATATATGGAATTTCACCTTCTGAAATTAATGGATATCAGACGCTCGCACAAAACCATACAGGTATTGCGGCTATGGTTGCTTTTGGTGAAGCAGATGTCGGAGTTGGTATAAAAAGTGTGGCACTATTAACTGATTTGGATTTTATTTCTTTGCAAAAGGAGCATTATGATTTGGTCTTATTAAAAAAAACCAATCATATAGATTTCATTGAGAAAATCCAAGCAGTTCTTCAAAATAAAAAATTTCAAGAAGAGTTGGCATTGATTGGGAATTATGATTTAACTGATATAGGTAAAATTATTTATGAAACAAATATGTAAAGAAAGTAGACAGGCTATTTTCAGACTGGAAACAAGTGCCAAAGGAAATTTGGGAGGTTTTCCAGTCTTTTTTGAGGCTGAAACAGATTGAAAATATTCGATCTGATGAGATAAACGATTTTAAGGTAAGAAATTTATTAAGCAAAAACTGAATGGATATAAGCTTGAAATAAGAAATTTACATAATTATTTGGCATTTTATGTAGACAAAATGCTTCTGTTTCATTTTATTTTTTATGATAAATAATTTTTTGTTAACAAAAAATAACTCATAAAATCAAAAGACAATACTATAAAAATATGATGCTATATTCTTCATATCAATATAGCCAGCTTTTCTCTTGACTTATTTTGTAGAAAAAGGATGTTCAAATCGGTTTATAAATCTTATATAAACCATAATTGATATAATATTTTAGTAGAAAATCGGATTTTTTGTATTATTTTGATGTTAAATCTTAAGAATTGTAATCATATAGAAATGATTATGTAACGAATATGTAATTTTTTTATAAATCCGATGTCAATTTTTTTTCTTTCATAAAAATCCATTTATTTTATGATATAGTTTCAGAGTCAGTAAAAAAATGTAGATTCTATACTTTATTTGTCGGACATCCCGATAAGATGTATCAGATTTGCAAATTACAGGAGGACGAGGCATGGGAACAAGCCCTAACTTATGGTTCGAAATGAAACAAAAAGGAAAGCATATCGTTCAATTCATCAATTATCAAGTGAAACAGAAAAAAATGGCTACAGGTTTTGCCTTATTTTCTGCAGCAATATGTGTCGGAGTTTCTCCGGAGTATACTTCTGCAGAAGAATTGGCTCAAGTACATCATATTTATTTTGATCAAAATTATGTAACAACTGTGCATTCATTGGAACTATATGATCAAATTATTCAACAGGAAATTGATGCAGCCAAGAGACTGAATCCAGATTATGAGTTTACGTTGGCCAATCAAGTGAAAATTGTAGAGGAAACAACACTGTTTTCAAATTTGAATGAGGAAGCTGCTACAGAAGCCATCAAAGAAGCGGCAAATATTGAAGCGGTAACACGTCAAATTGTTGTAAATGATAAGGTGATTGCCAATTTAAAAACGGATGCAGATTTACAAGCTGCAATTAAAGCATTTACGGCAAAATTTATCGAAGATGAAAATGATAATCTTTCATTTGAAGGAAATGTAATTTTCCGAGATGGTACTGCAGCGGTTGAAGAAATTGTAACAGCATCGGAAGCAGTCAATGCGATGCGAGAACCGATCGAAAAAGTTCAATACTATACTGTAAAAGAGGGAGATATTTTTGGAATTATTGCCAATTCTAACGGTTTAACGATTAAAGAATTAAGTGAGTTAAACGGTGATGTGGATCCAGAAGCAATTTTAAGCATTGGGCAAAAATTAAAAATTACAAAAGAAACGCCTTCTGTTACAGTTGTTGTTAGAAGAACAATTAAAGAATCAGAGTCGATTCCTTATGAGGTTGAGTATAGGGAAAACGATAAGATGGATAAAGGTGAAACAAAGGTTGTTCAAGAGGGTTCCAACGGTGCACGTTTTGTAACTTATGATCTAGTTTTAAAAAATGGCGAGATTACTTGGAAAAAAGAAGTTTCTGAACAAGTTACAAAAGAACCAGTAAAAAAGATTGTAGAAAAAGGAACGAAAGTAAATCCAAGTCGTGGAACTGGACAGTTGATTTGGCCTGCTGGAGGTTATGTATCCAGTGAATATGGCTACAGATGGGGTAAGTTACATAAAGGAATTGATCTTGCAGGAAGTGGAATGGTTCGCGCTGCTGACCATGGTGTCGTTAGCTATGCAGGAGATGCAGGAGATGGTTATGGCAATAAAATTATAATTGACCATAATAACGGATTAAGAACATTATATGCGCATTTGGCAAGTATCGATGTTTCTGTCGGACAAATTGTTGGACAAGGTCAGCATATTGGTGTGAAAGGAAGTACTGGATATTCAACTGGTATTCATCTTCATTTTGAAGTACATGTAAATGGGGCTGCTGTCAATCCGAGAAGCTATTTATAATGGAAAATATAAATTCTTTGAGAAAACATTCCAGCAATTAGCTGATTTGGTCGGTTATATTTTTGTGGTAAGAAAAATGAATGATGATTGAGATTGACTCTTACTTATATAGAAAATGTTGATGATATTGATATAATGAATAAGAATTTTGGTATGTAAAAAGATAATGAAATTGATTTTATCGTCGTTTGGAAACCGCAAGGGTTTGGCATGCAGTAATTTATACTTGATTAAAATTTCCAAAGTTAACAACATGTATGGATAAAAAATAGTAGGATTTTTCTCTTATATAAGATGACTTTTGCTTGGTGAAAGGGAGTAAAAACCGCCAGAAACTCACAAAATATAATGTTTATGTGGGTTTCTGGCGGTTTTTTTATTGTTTGTGAAGTAAGAGAAAAAGTGATCTGTGGTGTTTCGCATTCAGTAAATCTAGGTAAAGAGCTATTATGAGAATTTAATAGAGATATGTCCATCAAAGCTCCATTTCTCCGTTTTTTTGTCTTTATTTTCGGCTTTCGTTTTAAGTGGATTCTTTATCCTTTGGTGTTAGGATAGTCTTGTTAACCAAGTAATTCTTTTTTGTACTCAATCAGGGGGTGGTTTTACACAGTTTTAAAGTTTATGGAAAGTCTAAGTGATATATCAATATGTAGGCATATGTCTTAAAACTTTACTTATAATATTAGAGGTCATCTATCAGTCGAGGCATATTTGTTGTAGTTGTATGGTGTCATGAAAGATAATATGTGGCATATCCAAATTTTCAAGCAGTTTCTTTAAGATATGAAGATGTCCACGGTAAATGGAAATAGGCATAATTAGCTTATTGTTATAGTAGATTTTGTGTTTTTTATCGTCTGTTCCTTCTGATTTTTTGTTTGATAAGTTGTTTTAGGAAGAATAGATGAGCAATTTCGATAGTGGATAGCTTTTTAATGTTGAATTTTGGCAGTGCTATTTCGTCAATGATTTTTGTCATTGTTGGTATCTTGAAAAAGAAGTGGCTGTTTGGTAACCTCAACAGTGTTGTTATTTTGTTTTATGATGCCCATGATATGTTGCAAGTGATTTTCAGATAAAAACTTTGGCATTTTCTGATGGTCAATACTGCTTATATCATGAGCGGTGCCGGCTTATTCTGATGTGAAGCACTACGTCGAAAATGAAAAGGCTATGTTTATCCCTTCTTTTTTTGGTGATTGATATAGAACATTTATATATCTAATATCCTTTAAAATTGAAAGATTCCTTAGTAATTTTTTTGTAAAATAGTTCGATAGATGGAAGGTAAATATAGTACTTGTGTAGAAATTATTACTAGATCTATTTTAATAGGAGGGAATAGTTATGAAAAAAGTTTTCATTTTGATGGTGCCATTTGTTTTTGTTTTAGGCTTTTTGTTTAATAATACAGCAGATGCTTCTTTTGGTCTTTCACAGGATAGTCGTATGATTGAGAATCAAAAAGAAATGTACAAATAGGAATTGGCCAATTTATCTTTTGAGGAAGTAATTTCTAATTTTGAAAGGATTCATAATGAATATAATATAGGGGAAGTATTTTCTTTAAAAGATCAAGTTTTTGTTGAAATGTATGCTAAGAAAGCCAATTCACCTGGTGTAAGTTTGTTTGCTGTAAAATCTATTTCTGGCTCAAGAACAGTGAATGGTGTGACGGTAAAAGTAAATGGAGAAATTAAAGACGATATTCAAAATTTATTGGCCCAAAGTTTTGGGGCTTCTAATTTAAAAACTAGTACAACAGCAGGTGCCAGTAAAGTATCTTCCGTAGAAACCGCAGTTTATCATGATGCTTATGGATTGGTAGGAAGTGAGGGTATTGGTAAAGTGTATTCTGGATCAATTTCTACTTCTGGACTAAATACGACACTAACTGCTACGAAAAATTATACAGGAATTGTTGCTTATGCTGTGACATGGTGTACAGTTACTGTTAATCACTCAGGAGGAACTTTTACCATTAATCCGAATTAATAAAATAGATAAGGAGTATTTGTATGTTAAATAGTTTTGGTATTCCAGGTATTGTTATTACCGTTTTACTTTTGATTGGATTGGTACTTTTATTTAAAAGAATTTTTAAGAAAAGACCGAAATAATGATATGCAGGTTATAAAATATACTATGATACTATCTAGACCATTGTCTAGGTAGTATTTTTTTCGTTTTCGTTGGAAGGAAGTTGATTAAAACCAAAGCCGAAGAATTTTGAAATGAAGGGCGGTCAACCAAATGATCATATGTAAAATCAACGCATCTATAAAATCAAATGGTGTTGTCATAAGCACTAATAATATAAGGCCTATTGTTTAGGTATAATATATGCAAAAGAGAAACTATAAAGCTTATATTTGTAAATAATATAAAAAATGAAGGTACTGATTTGTAAACTGTTGAAGTTAGATCGTTCTATGTATTTTTAGGTTTATAAATATAAATTTAATATACGAATTTCTGTACAAAATAGATTTTGTATGCTGTTTTTTTGTCAAATTTTGTTGTTAAAATACGAAACGGGGTTAAAGGATGTAATAAATTAAGGTAAAAGTCACTGCTTTTTTTGTATGGATTTGTTCTTCTTTTGGCAAAATCTGTTTAGAAAATGATGGAAAATATTTGTTTTTAAAGGTTTGTTTTTTATCGGTTTTGCTTAGTATATATTATTAATTTAAATATTTTAAAAAATATGATTTTAATATATTTACTGTGATAAAAAGATGGAGGATTGGTTCGGTTTATTTTCATATAGGATGGAATCGCAATATGCATATCGTATAAAATTTTTGATATAACAGATTTAGGTAGAGAGAAGCTGTAACTTTTTGATCATAGATGGTGAATGGATATTATCAAAAACACGCATAAATATTTAATATAAATTTTTATTTATAAAATTTATTCTATTAAATATTATATTGGCGTCTTAGAAAAAAAGAGCTTTCCTTTGACGCTAAAATTTGAAAGGTCTAAAATAGGCAATACAGAATTTTGGTTTTTGAGAGGAGTGTATTATGATGGGAGAAGCAGAACATTTGTTGGATGTTCATCCACAGAAAAAAATACCCAAAAGTGTGTACCTTATTATTGGTATTATGATGATCGGTGCATTTTTGTCAATGCTGAATAATACATTATTGAATGTAGCATTACCATCAATTATGAATTATTTTGAGGTATCCACTTCCACAGTACAATGGTTAACTACAGGCTATATGTTGGTAAATGGGATTTTAATTCCAACCAGTGCCTATTTGCTACAAAAATTTTCAATTCGGCGATTGTTTTTAACTGCAATTTTTATTTTTACGCTGGGAACCATTACAGCCGGATTTGCACCAACATTTTCTATTTTACTTGTAAGTCGAATGATACAAGCAGGTGGTTCTGCCATTTTAATGCCACTTTTGATGAATTATATGTTGGTAAGCTTTCCGATTGAGATTCGTGGTCGAGTGATGGGAATGATGGGGCTGGTTATGTTTTTTGCGCCAGCGATTGGACCAACATTATCCGGATGGATTTTAGAACATTATGATTGGGAAATGTTGTTTCATTTATTAAGTCCGATTGGTATTCTTATTTTTATTATTGGTTTTATTTTTATTCAGGATAAAAAGGAGAAAACAGTTGTTCCGTTGGATAAAATTTCCATCCTTCTTTCAAGTTTAGGTTTTGGTGGAGTTCTATATGGATGCAGTTCAGCTGGCAGCCTAGGTTGGGGACATTGGGAAGTTGTGGTATCTTTAACCGTTGGAATTATATGTTTGTTGATTTTTATTTTTCGTCAATTTCGTTTGGAAACGCCCTTGTTGGAATTTCGCGTATTTAAATATCCAATGTTCTCACTTTCAATGGTGATTAATGCGATTTTTTCAACAGTTTTATTTTCAGGAATGATTTTAATGCCAATTTATGTACAAAACCTGCGTGGTGTATCACCGATGGATTCTGGATTACTCATGCTACCAGGCGCAATTGTTATGGGATTGATGTCTCCTATTGTTGGGCGTTTGTTTGATAAAATTGGTGCGCGCATACTGACTATCCCAGGTCTGATCATTACAGTGGTAACGACTTATTTGTTTAGTCAATTGGATTTTGAAGCAAGCTATGGCTATTTAATGATGATTTATACCATTCGAATGTTTGGGATGTCTTTAATTATGATGCCAGTTGTAACCAATGGGATCAATCAACTGCCAAAGCGTTTGAATCCGCATGCCACTGCGATTAACAGTACATTACAGCAAGTTGCTGGAGCGGTCGGTTCCGCTTTTTTAATTACGGTTATGTCAATGAGTACAAAAAATGAAATTGCTGAATCTATGCAGCAAAATGCCAATGCTTCACAGGAAACGATTCAACAGCTTACCGCATTGGCAACACTTCATGGGATTAACAGCGCTTTTTTTGCAGCGACAATCCTTGCAGTGGTAGCAGTTGGTCTAGCTTGTTTTATTAAGCGAACAACGCCAATCACTGCTTCAGTTGAAGAGCAAATTATGAATCGGAAAATATAAAAAATGGCTCAGATAATTTCCCAAAAAATTTTAATAGGTTCTCCTTGGCAAGAAAGCAAAGTAAATCCAAATCAGCAGTATAGATCCTTGTTGTTTTGTAAACAGTTGATGTGTGAAAGTTTTTCAAATATGGTTTGGGATTATGATATATGTGTAATGGACAGCGTACCAAAATTTTACTTGGTACGCTGTTACTTGAGAAAAGCCAGATATTTTGCTGTTGGATGAACAACACATTGAGTGGTTGAAGTGGTACTTGTAGGAGGATGAAGCTGTATTCATTTTAAATCGCATTGCCAATTTTATTTATCATATGGAAAATCAAGTGCTACACAGCGCTATGTTGGGAAGTCCTTAGATTTTTTGATTGAGGAAAAGAAGTGATAAAAAGGGAATTTCTCGTCATATTTTTAATGAAATTCCTGAAAATGTTCGCTTTAGATATAAAGCCAAGATATGAAGATTATAATTTCTTATTAGACTAACCAGCAGTTCTTTTCATAAGATATTTGGAACTATTTTTCAAGAATGAGTTTGGGAACGTAGCAGTGATTTGAGTTCAGCCTATATTCCGTTCGTTATTTGTTATTCGTTAGATCGTAAAGCGTAAGGCGAAGCCGTTCGCTATAGTCATTGATGAAAGTTGAGATACTTTGTTACCCACAAAGTACAAAAAAAGGGTCGCTAACACTTCCCAACTCATTCGGTGCATAAGCACCCATGAAGGTATTTGAGCAATACCCTCAAAGCTACTTATGCCTCTAAATACTTATGAGCAAGTGGAACTTCAATTTCAACGGTGTAATTTACTTTATCAATACGGCTAGATAGCAATTCAACCTGACGCGTTAATTTGTCAGCCTGTTTTTTGAATTCAGCAGGGTCAAATAAAGCAATTTGTTCCATTATTGCACCCGACTGATGATGAACATGATATTCTCGTTTCTTAGTAGTGGCAAGTGTTTTGAGAAGATGAAGCCGTTCTCGTAGATGTTTCGCTGTTTCAATCGCACGAATCATGGAGATTGAGTTACCATCCCATTGAACCATATTGTTTAAATTGGCTTTTTGAATAATTTCTTTTAATTCCAATATGTCATGCCAAACTTCGGATAATTCTTGCAGCACAGCTTCAACTGTAATGTCATATGGTGTGTAAACTTCTCCTTTTGGTACCTCAATCACATGAATATGAAAAAATTCATTCTGTAATTCTCCAACTTTTTTATGAAGACTAGAAAGAAGATTAATGGCTTGTGCTAATGTTATTTTCATTCAATCATTCCTTTCATCAAAGTCATATAAATCATTTTAACATAAATCCAAGATTTTTTATATCAATTATAATGAATGGATAATTGTAAAATGATGCTCTTTTAGATTTTTCACATTTTTTATTTCAATATCGAGTGTGACTGTTGAAGAAAACTTAGATTTTTAAATAATCTTATTTAAAGCAGAATCAATAAATTTTGATCCATTTTTGGTCGCATCTCTTTTAGGATATTTATATTGTACTTCCATTGTCTTTTATCTTTTGAAAGCATGTCTAAAATTGCCTGTATTTTTGGGTTTTAGTCATTTTTTCTGATCTTCTTTCTAAAATCTCCATTGTGTTATTACAAAAAGAATTCAGTAATATTTGTTCCTTATCATTTTGCAAAAGCAAATGGATAAAATCTGACTTCATTTTATCCATTGTGTTTTTTCGGTTGCTTTTAGATACCAATTCTACTTTTCCACGAAAAATCTATTTCTCTTCTTTATTTTGGATTTTTATCTCTCTCTTAAAGGTCGTTTGTTTTCTCTTTTTTTGCAGCAATTGGGGTGCTATCGGGATTGTGATGAATTCCAGTTATCCATTTCCCAAATTCAATATTTTCCATTTTGAAAAATTGATTTATTGAAGTATATATCATCACTTTTCCTGCTTTGGCAAAGTAGTTTGATGACTAAGCATATCAAAAGCAAAGTGCAAGTTTTAAACAGGGGAGAAAAATCAAAGGTACGTCTGGATAAAATTATGAACTGAAAAACGAATTTTCTTGTATTGGACGAGCCAACAAATCATTTAGATGTTGATATCAAAGTGGAATGAACGCGTGCATATTATAGGTCTATAGGGGCACAGCATTAGTTTGCGTTCTCATGAACGAGAATTTTATTGTGTGGCTGCAATAAGATATAAAATGGTAAAGACTGTGGCACAGAGCTTGTGTAAATAAATGAAAGGCACGATTAAACATAGGTTAAGGTTTCCTTTATTTGATTTGTGCTTTTTTATTTTTTCAAAGAAAATCTTTTGCAATGGTATTTTGTAAAAGCATATACTAATCCTAAGGCAATTGAGAAATGAATGAAACAAAAGGGGTGTAAATATGATTTTTAATACAAGAAAAGTGGTATGGCAAGGGATTTTAGCATTGCTACTGATGGTTTTGGTTGGTGGATTCATGTTTTGGTTTTGGACCAAACAGGTTGCAGAGGTAGAAGAAGCCGTGAAAGCTGAAATTGAGGGGGCTTATACATTGATTGAAGATGTTTATGTATATGGAGATATACAATCCGCAAAGGCAGGGATTATTGTGTATCCAGGGGCAAAAGTAGATCCAATGGCTTATGGAACAACAGCCAAGCAAATTGCTGAAAAAGGCTATGTGGTATTTGTGCCACAAATGTTTTTAAATATGGCGATCTTAAGTTCTGATCAAGCCAGTACCATCATCGATACATACCCACAAATTGATGTGTGGGTTGTTGGTGGTCATTCACTTGGCGGAGTTGCGGCGGCACAGTATATAGACATGCATCCAAAAAAAGCAGACGGATTGTTTTTCTGGGCAGCTTATCCGACTGAACGCACAGATTTCAGCCAAACTGATTTGCCAATGCTTTCGATTTATGGAGAGAAGGACGGTTTAACTGAAATACAAGATATTGAAAAGAGCAAAAAGTATATGAGCCCCAATTCGATATATTATGAGATTATTGGAGGCAACCACAGTCAGTTTGGTGCATATGGTTTACAAAATAAGGATCATCAGGCCGATATTCCAAGAGAAAAGCAGCAATCAGAAATTGCTGAGGCGATGGATAATTGGTTGCAAAGAGAAGTGTTGCAAGAAGCTAGATCATAATACGTGGTTTCATAAACAGGAATTGTTAAATATCAACTAAGTTTTGGCTTAAAAAGAGAATCGGTGCTAGCTTTTTTGGGCGAGAAATCTCCAGAACAGATTACTATATTCTAAAAATATTTTTTCATTCTGATTCCAATAAAATTTTTATAATAAAAAGGAGCTATATAAAAAAGAGTAGATTTTTACATAGATTATTCATAGCAAAAATTTACTCTTTTGACTTGTTTTATTGCTGATGAAAATTTTTGTACATTTCCTTCATAAATAATTGGATAATCTAGCTGATAGAACATTTTGGGTGTAGTATACTCAGGTGCGGTTTCGATTAAATGAATACCAGATTCTTTTAAAATATAATTGACAAACTGGGAGCAAAACAAATGGTAAGGATTGGTTTTGCGTTTGCTTGTTTTTATTAGCAAAATTCCACGCAAATTATATCTGAAGGTTTCAATATGTTCAACAAAATACTGAATTTTTTGTTCAATAGTTTGATATTGTTTTGTGGTCACCGGAATTTCCAGAATTCGGATTCGGCTGTTTGGATACCATTTTAAATATCTTTCTGTAACATTTTCAATAACAAATCCACATTTTAAGAAATTATATTTGCTTTTTCTGCCAAATGAGTAAAATACTTCAAATTTATCATTTAAACAAATGGATGTATGTGCATACGGAATATTTTCAGATAGCTTAATCATTCTTGAAAAATAGGTTCCTGTATAAGATAAGACAATATAAATTTTTTTAATGATGCTCCCTCACTTTCAGGAAAAGTTTTAAGAAATGAATTCTTTATTATCTATCATACTATATTTTGATTGAATGTACAGATATAATTTTAATTGGTCGTTGTGGGATCAATAGAAATCCTATGATACATTGTTTGACTTTCTGTATGGCTTATATTTGTGTATAGAATAGTAAAATCATCTCGTTGATTGGTATAAAATGCTGAGATCATTAGCTGTGACAGGGGAACAATGATTGTATAGATCTTTAGTCTCAGACCCTTGAAAGGAAAATTAAAATTGAAAAAATAGATTGGGAAAAATTGAGCAATTCGTTTAGAAGATTAAAGTGATTTTTTAAAGAAGTGTAAAAGTCTAATTTATTGATATTTATATCCGAGTTATTATATCTTTTGTAGTGAAAAATCGCTTTAAAAATAATTTTATGATTGAAATTATTACTAAAAGATATTTTTATTGTTTATAAGTGTATATAGGTGCGTTTGCATTTTGTAAGGTGATATATAACTGTGAGGAAAATTAGATGTTTAGTAGAGATAAAAATATAAGTTGTTGTAATTTTTATTTCTTGTTTTAAAAGATGTTGGACATGAATTTTGATAACCCAGTGACACGCATTTTAAAGTTTGGATGATTACAATTTTCTATGTTATTGTTAAATCAATTTAAGGTTATCATCAATCATTCTAAAAATTTTGGGTTTATTTTTGGAGTGATTGTTTATGCTAAAAGTGGGAAGAACAAGAAATCGTATGGTGTATGTTTTGTTCCTAAGATTTCTTGTTTTTTATTTTAGAGACATTTATTTGTTCTATTCATATTTTTAATGAAGGAAAAAATCAATTCAAAGTATGAGATAGACAAGGACATTTAAGCTTTAAATACAAATTTGAAAACGAGTTTTGTAGATCAGTAGAAAAATGTAATGATATACTATCCTGCTTGAAAACGCATAAGTTTGTATGATTTCTATATGATATTTTGCATGATCTCTTCAAAAACTTTTTATTGGGAAATTGAACAATGTGGGTAACATAGTTTGACATGTATCGAAGTCTGTTTTATAAACCATACAAAAATCTCGCAGGATGAAATTTTTCTATACATGAATTAGAGTAGATTTTCATAAAAAGTTTGTATGGATGATATGCTAAATACAGTGTTTCATCATATTGTTTGAGTTCGCTTTATGACTTTTTATAGGATCTATGCTAGTAAACAAAATATTAATCTGTTTATTTTGAATTTTTAGTTAAAAAGGAACATAAATCATAAAACGATTGTAGCTACAATCATATGGTTTCAAAATATATTTTGCCAAAAAAATAGAAATATGATTGATAAATAGTAATAAATAGTTATAATAAGTTATGTATAGCTATGTTTTTTTGTGTGTGAAGTCGTTATACTGAAACGAGTATAAAGGAGAGGAAAATCAATGAAAAAAAATCTACTATTTTCTGTACTACTTACGATGATCATTATTCTCGCAGCAGCATGTAGCGAAAAAAGTCAAACCGATCCACAGCAAAATGCAGAATCGCAGCAAGCGGCACAAACCGATCCGGTTGAGCTAACGATTTCAGCAGCCGCAAGCTTACAAGATGCAATGGAGGAAATTAAAACACAATTTGCCAATGTGGAGCCGAATATTTCTTTGGCGTTTAACTATGGTGGTTCCGGTGCGCTGCAACAGCAAATTCAAGAGGGGGCACCAGTTGATTTATTTTTCTCAGCGGCACAGGATAAGTATGATTTGCTTGTAGAAGCTGGGTTGATTGATGCATCGGAAGGAAAGACCTTGTTAGGTAACGAGTTGGTTCTGGTCGCTCCGGTTGATGCAGAAGTCAATGAAGGAGATTTTACATATATGACCAATGATGCAGTCAAGCAGATTGCACTTGGAACACCAGATTCTGTTCCGGCTGGTAAATATGCAGAGCAGGTTTTGCAAGGATTAAATATTTATGATGCAGTGAAAGATAAAATTGTTTTTGCAAAGGATGTTCGTTCAGTTTTAAATTATGTAGAAACAAAAAGTGTAGATCTAGGTGCGGTGTACAAAACTGATGCACTGACAAGCGATCAGGTGAAAATTTTGTCTTCTGCACCCACCCATTTGCATGATCCAATTGTATATCCTTGTGGTGTAATCAAAGACAGCAAAAATAAAGAAGCGGCTATGAAATTTTATAATTATTTGCAAGGAGAAGAAGCGAAAAATATTTTTGTCAAGTATGGTTTTACAGTGCTAAACTAATGGATAGAAGAAACGGAAAGTGGGAACAAATATGGCTGAAGCATTTTGGTCACCAGTTCGACTATCTTTACAAATTGCCTCCTTATCTACCATTTTGGTTGTAATTATCGGTGTGTGGATCGGATTTCGTATGGCGCGATCTAATCATCGTTTCAAAATTGTATTAGATACACTTTTTTTACTGCCAATGGTGCTGCCGCCAACGGTAATTGGTTTTTTTCTGATCAAAATTTTTGGGAAAAACAGTTGGATTGGAGTGATGGTGGAAGGCGTTTTCGGTCACCCGATTATGTTTACTTGGTGGGCCGGAGTCATTGCATGTTTTGTTGTATCATTTCCGCTTATGTACCAAAGTGCAAAAGCAGCCTTTGAAAAGGCGCATGTCAATTTGGAAGAGGCAGCAGCAGATTTGGGTGCAACACGGATTCAGACGTTTTTTCGTGTGATTTTGCCGATTGCTCGACCATTTTTGATCAGTGGTGCCATCTTAGCTTTTGTTCGTGGACTTGGAGAATTTGGTGCAACTTTAATGTTTGCTGGTAATATTCCAGGACGCACACAAACCATACCAACAGCGATCTATTTTGCTATTGATGGGGGGAATACAACATTGGCGTGGCTACTTGTTTTAACAACAATGTTGATGTCATTTTCTTTTCTTGCCATTACACAATATTTAACAAAAAGGAAATTTGGAGTCGTTTAAAATCAAAAGTATCCTAATGGCTTGATCAATTCATTTGTCTGCTATAGGGTACTTTTTATTGGATTGGAAGATATCGACTTTCATTTGAAAGATTTGAAAAAAAGAAGCTGAGATAAAATACAGAAATATTTTTTGTATTTGGTTTGTTCAAAGTATCATTCTAATCTATCGCACCGTTATCCATTTTATGAGCAAAGCTTGAAGTCAATTGGTTTATTGTATGTGTTGATGATTGGACACTTGGCCGCCTATCGGGGATTTTTTGTCAAGGCAAAGGTGATGATTTTGCAAAAACGGTGGCAACTTTAGTTTTATGAGAGGAGAACAGCAATAGGTTATCAGTATCAATTAGATGATACTGCCCTTTGAAAAATGGAATATCCTGTGGTTTGATAACGACACAAAAAGCAGTAAGTCTGAAAAGATTTGCTGTTTTTTTTGTTGTCTAGATGAAGAATTCGTCAATTTTGTGGTGTGACTTGTTAATGCTATCCGCCAGTCCGAATTTCTCCACAGGCGATACAGGATAGGTGCCAATACACTTTGTTGTTTATGTGTCCACTGTCAACGCGAGCTGCTTTCCGCTATCAGGGAGCTATTTACTCAATTCGGGAAAGATCGGCGGCAACTTCAATCAGATTGCGGGTGTCTAAACGAGTATGGCGCACTGTATAATGTTCTGTCTGACAAGGTATGCGCCGACATTTCAGACCTTGCTTGAATTGAAGTCCCCATGAAAGTAGGTAAAGCTGTTGGCAATATTTAAGCATATCAACTCTAAAAATGCTGGCTATGGGTGCTGTCAAAAAGTACCTCACTTTCAGACATAGCAAGTCTACTATAGTATAAAATGTTGAATATTTTTTTAAAGAAGTACAATCATTGTAATGAAAGAGTCAGAGCCGATTTCATCCATTCGAGAAATCCTGAGACTTATATGTTTTCTAAAGTAGATGATTAAGCATTATTCAAAGAAATGATCTATTGTGGGTTTATCTTAAATGTGGAGTTGGTTAAACAACTATGCTAATGGTTTAAATTCATTCTTAGTGGCGACCATCTATGATGAACCCAATATGTATAAAAAAACAACCTTATTTTTATAATAAAAGCAAAGTATGAATAATCATAAAATTATTATCTTAAAATAATAAATAGCATAGAAAGTGCTGGTTAAAAAAATGATGCAGAGGCTCTTTGGATGTCTGTTGTAAATATACAGGATAAATATAAAAAAATATAATATATAAAAAATATGATAAATATAAATTTATGGAGAAAAAATGGCAGATGTTTGCATGATTACACAAACTTTACTATTTTTTTGAAGTTAATCGTATTTTCAGAGTATAATAATTTACAAAAAATAAAATTGGTAATATAATTAAATCGTAATATTTATTATTAATATTGGAGGGAGAAAAAGATGAAAAGAGTGATTCAATTTCTAATTCTTGCTGTCATCATGATACCTTTTTTGGGAATTGGAAACGAAAGAGAGGTACAAGCGGAAACTAAGACCTATGGAGATGGAATTGTTCGTACCATTCAGTTTGGAGGGCAAAATTTGTATTTGGATATTGCTACTGATAAAAATGCATTTGCTCGAGGAAAAAGTGGAGCTTCAACACAAGGCTTTTATTTTGAATATCATCCAGATAAAAATGCTTATAAAATTTATTCAGCCAGCAATCCGAATTTAATTTTGGCATGGAATAATTATTTTTATTCAACAAATGTATTTTTTACCAACAATGGTAATTTAGATGAGCATTATTGGGTACTTGAGGAAGAGCCAAGTAGTAATGTGTATTATCTTAGAAACTATAAAAAAAATGACGGTTATGGATATTTAACAGCGGTAAATAGTCAGGGTTTTATGAATGTAGCCATTGGTGGTAAAAGCAATTATGATAGAAACTATACACATATTACGATTTCAGGAGAAAGTTTAAGAAATGATACCCATATTGATACTGATAGCAAAAGAATTACAAGTGTAGCGTATCCAAATAAATCGTTAACACCAAATTTTTCAAATTATAATGTGAGTATGTCTGATACTTCCAGCGTTTCAAGACAACTTTGGTGGTTGGAGTATTCAGAAGAGAAAGATGCATATAAAATAAAAATTATGGACGAATACGGTATGGTTAAAGCTTTAGCTTGGGATAGTAATAAAGGTAATAATGTTATTGTATATGAAGATAAAGAATATGCGGATCAATATTGGAGATTAGAGGATATAGGTAATGGCAATTATATCATTAAAAATTATAGAAATCCTAATAAAGTGTTAGATCTTAATTATTTATCAATTACAAGTTTTAATGTTAGAGTCAGTGATAGAACGAATTCTACAACACAACAATTTAAAGTGAAAAATTATTATGAATACACATAGTAAGTTCTATTGGACTCGTTTGCTTAAGGTTCACAATGAATAATCTATCATAAATGAAAAAGGTGCAGATGATTAAATGATAGTATCCTCTTTAAGTAGACAGTGTGTAGGATGGCGGTATACTGATTTGAAAGAGGGTATAGGCTATCTAGGGGAAGCAAACAGTATTCCAATGAACTAAAATTACAAGTTGTGCAAATCTACTTAGTGGAAGAAGGCAGCTGGTATGATGACAAAAATTTACAGTGTGCAAAATCTATTTTAAGTAAAAATATGGATGACCCAATATAAGTACGTTGGAAGTAGAGAAGCCTTTAACTTAATTTCGGCAGAAGTCGCCCATCCTCTATAGGTGGGTGATGAATGTC
>ERZ1643246.1179-NODE-1179-length-29335-cov-6.265130_pt1 | contig 29335 bp, 37 predicted proteins | sample MGYA00579265_ERZ1643246 | MGnify/ENA primary metagenome ERZ1643246 (study PRJEB29033, sample SAMEA4952261) | chicken gut metagenome | biome: Broiler Chicken; feature: Gastrointestinal Tract; material: Caecum | place: Ireland | collected 2018 | study: Broiler...
TTGCGACACGCCCGACACGCCGGGGAATCCCAACGGACACGCCGAAACAAAAACCCCACGAACCGCTGGTCCGTGGGGTTTGGATGTGGGTGATGTAGGTATTGGATTACATCCCTCACAAACCCTGTAACCACAATGGTTCCGTATTCGCGCGCACATTCCGGTGCCTCACAGGTGTCTATCTTACCGGCAAGGTTTCCCGTCATCGCACAACCTGATCCACCATCAACGTGTGTTCTTGTCGCATCAGTAGGGGCATGACACACATCACGCATCGGTATCCCCGCACCCATCGCGTCAGCGAAGCGGCGCGCCTGCTCAACATGAGCGAACGCAACATCTACAACCTGCGGTTGAAAAAACTCCACCCGTCGAAACGGTTGACGTTGATCACCACGCACAGCCTCAACCGATACCTGACCGAACCGTTGGCTGACCACATCACGCTCGACCACAAACCGACGCTGCGGGAGGCATGCCAGTTGTTGCACTGCACCCGCAATTACATATGCAAACTGGAGCAAACGGGACGGTTGACCCTCGACCGGACCAACCCACGACTGATCCGCGTGAACCCCACACCCCTCATCACACTCTTAGGCGGCCCCATACTCCACCCCACACTCCACAGCCACACCCTCAACCAATCCGTGCCCAACACCCAGTGACGTTGAACAACAACTTACGCAACGCCTCCTCCGCAGTGAACGACCAATCAAACGCATCCAACCCATACCATGCGGCACGATGGTTCCGTTCCGAACGGCACCGCACCGCACCCAATTCACGCACCCCCCTCTCGAACACAATCTGCTCCGCAGACCACTCCCCCTCAAACACCCGGTACCGCACCGCCCCATCCATCGGCGCATACCGCACAATCGTCACCCCATGCCACCACTGCACACCCATCGCATCCAACCGGGCACGCACCCGACGTTCCACCACACCCAACCCAGCCGGGTCAGCCGACATGATCCGCTCACGCACCTCACGGCCCACCGCCGCCATCCCACACGCCAAACCATCCATACCCACTGCACCTCGCATGCCGCAACCAACAGGACATGCACACCAATGCGTCCCCCACCCGCCCCACCGGGCGGCCCGCCACCTTGGCGCCAGCCCCAACCACACGCCAAACCCGGAACACGAAAAACGAAAAGCCAAAGCAAAAGGAAAAACCAACACCCAACAAACCCATTCGCCACCAAACACCCCCCCGTCAATCCCACATCAGCCACGCACAACCAATCCAACACAACAAAAGAAAGAACACCACAACCAAACAACAAACAGCTGGCAATGAAGAATAGGAACCATGCACCATCACACCATCAACGAATACGACGAATACTCATAGGGAGGGCATGAAACGAATCAAGGCGAAAAACACGGGGATATGCAGGGGCGCAACCCATGGGTTGACCGTGGGTTGCGCCCCTGTTGGAACCATAGGCCCGGTCAGCACCCGTCACGGAACATGGACGCCACCCATTGCACGGCCCCATCCACGGTGTCGAACACCTCCGTACGGACATGATTGTGACCGTCCCGCGCCTGCACATTCAGGCGTGCGCCATCCACACCGGTGGTTTCGGGCACAAGGATGCGGACCTGCCACGGGCTTGGCGCACCGTTGCGGGTGGCCCGCACCGTGTACTCACCCGTGCCGATCTCACTGGTTTCCATTCCGGTGTCATCGAACGCAGCTACTTGCCAACCGGGTTGCATATCCGCCAACGCGTCCTCGATATCGGCGGCGAAATCCACGTCGTATGGGTATTGTTCCGCCACCATGTCGTTCAACGTATCCACCATGATGTCCACCGCTTGGCTGGCATCGTCGAACTCGTCGTACACGCCGCTGCCGTCCGTGTCGTAATGCCACAGCTGGTAGCGGCCGTTGGTATGCATCAACGTGTGGCGGGTATGCATCGGCATGTTCCCTTGATCGCCGTTCTTGATGACCAAGCCATGGTCAATGCCGTTGGCGGCTGGTGCGATGGTGAGGAACCGGCTGGTTATGTACCCTTGTGTGGCCGGGTGGTGTTGCAGTTCATCCCATAGCGTTGCGTTGGTCATGTCCATGGATTGTCCTTTCGTTGCACCCCTTGCATGATGCACAACAACTATGCCATGTCCATCATCTGGGGTGGATACCGATATATTGCTCATCATTCATTGTCTCATCGCCCACACCCGTGGGGCGGTGCCGGTCGCCAATGGCGGCTATTTTGACGTGGCGGACTGGTGGCATCCGATGGGTGTGGTTTGATGGAAACATAGTGTTTGTTGAAACACAAAGGGTGCGTTCGTCCTTAAGGATGCGGGGTTGATGCCATGGGATGCATGAGGCCATACTTAAGGATCAGGGAGGGTGATTAGGGACCTTTCCCTACAACCCACAAGGTTGTGGTTTGGTGAACATGAAGGAGTCACATCATGAGAACAACAACAATGAGAGGTGTAACCATCCTTACGGGAATACTCGCGTTTCTCGCATCGGTTGCTGTGTGCTTTGCGTTCATTCCAGGGGCATATGCTATTGAATCCGTGTCGTCTGTCGGCGAGGTCAATGCACACCAAGTCGAGGAAAACGGCGATGATGTTCGGGAGGAGTTCCGTTTCGACAACGGTGTTTCGGTACGGTTCGAATACAACCGGGACACTGGTGTGATTCGCGTGTACCGTGATGGTGTGTTGGTGAACACCACCACCGACCGGAGGATCGTGAGGGATGTCGAACGCCAGCTTCCTTCCGCTCCGACCAGGGGTGCGTTGCGTGCCAGACCCGGCAAGTGCGCCACCGCGATGGAAATCGCAGGATTAGTCAACGGGGCGTTGTGGGGTGCCGCCGGTATTGCGGCTGCACCGTCCGCGGGTGCGTCGATTGCGATCGGTGGGATGCTCACTAGTGGCGTCCTGACCGTTGGCGGCATGTTCTGCAAGTGATGCCCCGTGTTTGATGGGGTGCGCGCCGGAAGGGAGGTGATGGTGCGATGATTCAATTAAACAAACGGTGGAACATCAAACTGGGCTCATTGATATGCCTCGGCAATCTGATCCTGTGGTCATTGCAGGCCATCGTGCAGATCGTCTGGAAAGGGGGGCCTCGCGACACCTGTCCTTCAGGCGGTAGGGTTCGCGTTCCTTATTTTCGGTACGGCGTTCGGGGCGTTCACGGACAAGGACAACCAGATACCGGTGTATGGGCTGGTGTTGTCCGTGCTGCTTCCCCTGCCGGTCGTCGCAGGTGTGCTCATCATGGGTTTGCAATGACCGCCTGACAATCACACCGAGCAATCCGTCCGTCTCACAACGGGAGCTGTTGCGAGACGGACAGATTTTGTTTCACCTGCGGCTGTAGCATGTCAGTAGGGTGATTCCCGCCCGAACCGTGCACCGTCATCTAAGCCGCCGTCGCCGTAGGAATCTCGTGCCTCAGTACAGTGAGGAAGTTAATGAGCTGATTGCGGGATGCCCGGTTTGGCCTGATGTTCTGCTTCGGGACGAACCGGCTGCTTGTTTAGTTGCCATTGTCTTGCGCGGCCGCTCCGAATAAGGGGACGCTGTCGGCCGGTAGGTTGTAGGTGTGGAAGTAGGAAACGACATCGGGACGGACATATGGCCATACTGCTTCTGCAATCTCAGAGGGGAAGTCTTCGGGGTCTTCTGTGAAGCTGACCGCATAGATGTTCTGGGCATGCATGAGTTCAATTCGTTCGGCGTGCTCGTTGACGATGGATGCGGTGATGTCCACGGTCAGTTCTTTTGGCCATGGACGATTGTCTGCGTCGTTGAGTGTAAATGTGCCGGAGAACTCTAGCTGGCCCGTTATGCCGTTTTCCGTGAGGTTACGGGTGGAGGATTGGGACAGGAGCATGATGTTGTTCAGTTTTAGCATGTTGTCGCCTCTGTTGTGTTCAAGTTGTGTGCTGTGGGGACCGTGAAGCTATATCGTGATTCAGCGCCCATGACATGCATCTTCACGGGTGCTTCACCTTGGTCGTTGACAGGGACAGAAGTCGCAACCAGCGCCTTGTCTCCATTGTCCCATTCAGCGGCGCAGACCGCTGATGTTGTCCACTTGTGGAAACTTTGGGATGATATTTTTGCTGCTTCTGCTTTTTTGACTTGGATATGGAATATGGCTCCAGTTTCCAATGCGTAATCGACAAGCAGTTGCAATGTGGGTTCAATGCTGCCGTCCTCCACGCCGACAATGGTGGCGGCGTCAACGTTCATCTCCTCGGCAAGATCCGCGACGCTCATGCCCCGGGCGTCGCGGATCGCCACCAGCTTCTCGATCAGGTCGTCCGCCTCCCGGTAAAGCGCGTAGGCCAATGCGTCGTAATCATAGGCGTCCGTCATGTTCATCACCTGCCTTTTCGTATCCGTGCATCACGCCGCCTTCATGGACGGCTCCATCCGATTCGTGCATTGTCTCGGTATCGGGCGATCGCGTCTCGGATATGCTCATCCTGCTCTTCATGTATCTTCTTCTCGTCCTGCCCATTGACGTTTTTGAAATGGACGACCAGACCGAATACCCAACCGGGCATATCGTCCGGTTCGGCGCAATACTGCCGGATATGCTCATCCGGGTTCTCACGCAGATACATGGTGCGGTGCCACCGCATCTCGAAGAGAGGAATCCCCTGCTCGTCGGCCAGTTCCAAGGATCTGATGTCCGATCTGGGGTAGGCATGGCCTTCTCGTATTCTGTCCATCTTCTGCTTGATGAACATGCGTGTGCGTCTCATGTACTTGTCTCGGTTCTTCCAGTCCAGGTTTTCAGCCAGAAACTGCTGGTTGGCAAGAAGTTCAGCAAGTTCACGAATGAACCGGTCGTCGCAATCATCGGTGAGGTGCGGCGGCTCTTGCCCTCTCCAGCCATATCGCAAAGGCTCATGCCTTGTCATGCGGCTGCGTGCATCTCGTTCCGCTCTTTTATCTGTCATGTCCACTGGTCATTCAGTCATGGTCCGCTTTCGCTGCGCAAACAGCGAAAGCGTTTTCAGCCGTTTGCGGTTGCCCCCAGTATGGCACGACCCCACGATGCAAAGCAAATCAGCACTCGCCAGAGCTACGGCGCAGTAGGTGTGCGCCACAGGCCGCGGCCATGACGCACACCTCATCGTCAGCGTCTGCCGCCACGCACCAGCAGGATGATGCCGGCGCCGGCCGTCAACACGGACACCGCGAGCAGGAGGATCAGCCACCGGCCGTCGCCCGTCAGCGGCATCGTGTGCTTCATGGGCAACAGCTGGTTGGTGCGGGTGATGGTGTCCATGCTGATATGCTCCACGCCCTTCCAATCGTCGGGTTTGAGGTTGGTGGGCGCTTCGCATGCTTTCAACGCGAACTCGTAGGGTGTGGCGTCCAATTGATAGCCGTCGGGTGCTTGTGTTTCGGTGAGCCGGTAGGCGGTGCCCATGCTGGTGTGGCGTCGCCGGCCGGTTGCGGCCGGTCCACCCATCTATGCGTCAAACATGCAAAACGCCACACCGGAGCACGGTGTGGCGTTTCCTTGCATGGCAATGGGACCGGTCAGGCGGTGGGGCCAGACAGCATGGAGATGACCCATTGGGGTATGGGTTTGTCCATGGAATGGGTCCGTTCCACCCGCCTCAACAACGCGGCCGGGTCGACCATGGCGATCCCGTCCGCATCGTGGCGCAATGGGGGGAATGGATTGGTGTGCCCGTGCGGGTCGCACACCACGTACAACCATTCGATCTCCCAGGGCATGGCTCGCAACGGGTTGGGTTGGCCCATGATCCGGTGGAACGCGACGCGCGCGTCCCCCAACCCGCCGATGCGGAGATAGGCGTTGTTGGTGCCCTCGTCAAGCAGGAAGCCATGGTTGCGGATGGAACGGACGAACAGGTTGTCGGTGACTTGGTTCAACACGCAGTGGTTGCACGAGTCGCATTCGTGGATGGAGCATATCCAGGCGCGCATCACCCCATCCGCGCCTTGGCCCAGGAGGATCCCGTTGCCGGGCAGGTTGGGGAACATGGCGGTGTGCCAGATGGCGGTGATGCGGGGTTCGTGCATGGCGATGGTGCGCGCCATGATCATCTCCCCCGCTGTGTGCGGTTGTCCGTACAGGTGGCCTGTGGCGCGTGCGTCTTCCAGATTGGTGCATAGGGCGGGGCCGGTGATTTCGTCCGTGCTGCCATCGTCCTGATGCCAGTACGAGGCGTAGCCGACCAAGGACAACGCTCCCGGCAATGCTGTTGGCAGGTCGTTGCGGGACGCGATGTTGTGGATCCGTTGTGTTGCATCCATAGTTGCACCCTCCTTGTCATAGGTGGCCGTGGCATGCGTCCTTTGCGCTACTGGCGATTGGGACCGTTGCGGGTGGCGTCCGGGACGCATAGGGGGGGCCATGCACGTTTACACCACGGATCGCGGCGCCGTCACGGCCGCGCACACCCCCATGCCCACCGACACCAATGATGATACCCCCGTGGGCGAACTCGAGTTCGACCGGATCGTCTCACGGTGGTCCAACCCGAAGATCGCGGGCACCCCCGCGTGGCGGCTCAACGGGATGATCCACCAACCCGACGTCGCCAGCGAACTGGTGCGCACGGCGATCACCGTGAAGACCGTGGAGGCGTTGCGCGACCCGTCCAAAACGCTCACGCGCCGGTACGCGCATTATCTGTGCTCGCGGGTGAGCATCGAGAAGATCCTCAACGACCAGTACGGGATGGCACCCACACTGGTGCGCCAAGCCAGCAAATACGAAACGTTGCGTTTGAAACTGCGTGGCGGTGACGGGCGCGGCCACCGGGAACTGACGGATGAGGACATCTGGGACATCGCCGCCCGTGAGGAAGCGGACCGGCAGATGGCCGCATACGCACGCGGGGAACGCAAATGGATGCGTTGGCCCCCGTTGCATGACGGGATGAGCACGAACCCGGCCGCGCACCGCCGTCTCAAATGCGGCGGTCTGGACCGGTGGCGCGAGTTGACCCAAGCGGCCGCGTTGGACGGCAACCGTCCCCACCGCAACATCGATGATGGTTTGCAGATCGGTGACATGCGGGTCGATGTCGCCGATGAGGCCCTCGGTCTGGTGGACGGGTCCGGTGGCATTGACCGTCAATGGTTGGCGGACCATCACATCACCTCCTCCATGATCAACGAATTGGGTGACGAACGGTTGCTGGCCATGGGGTTGGACCCGCAGGAGCTGCGTGCCGCTGCGGCCTCCTTGGACGCCTCCGACGCCACTGTCGCTTGCCCCGTTGATGCGTCCGCCCCCCGCAGGTTGGAGGATCTGCCGTTGCCGCCGTTGGATGCGAAACACCGGCGTGCGGCCGAACGCATGGATGATGTGGTCGACGATCCCGTGCTGTGCCTGTGGTTGGTGGCGGGCTACCATGGGCGCACCCTGCAACCGGATGCGGTGTTGTCCCATTACGGGTTCCCGGTGCGTTTGGCCCGTACCGCCCTGCGCGCCAAACGCCTGCCCAAGGACGGCAAAACCGTGGTGGATGTGTGGAATGAGGCGTGCGGGCAGCTCAATGCGTTGGCCCGTCCCCGTGGCGCCACACCCGGCCCGGCCGGCTACATGGAGTTCCAACGGACGGTCGAACGGTTCCGTGTGCAGATGCGCACCCAGATCATGCGCCGGTTGACCGGGCGGCGCAAGGTGGCGCACCCCACTGGGCCGCAGCCTGCGGCGCCACAACCCGTCGAATGCCATTGATGTTCAGTCGGCGGACGCGGTGGTGTGTTTGAGTTCGCCCATCACCGCGTCCGCCAACACGGCCCGTCCGCTCAACACATCGAGTTTGCGTTCGTCCACGCTGTCTCGGGTGACGATCCGGTGGATCTGCACGATACGGGTCTGGCCCTGCCTGTCCAACCGGGCGTTCGCCTGCGCCCAATCCTCCAAACTCCATGTCAGATTGAGCCATACGATGATGTGGCCCGCATGCTGGAGGTTCAACCCGAACTTCGCCTGGGCGGGGTGCGCCGCCAACACCGGCACCTCCCCACGGTTCCACGCGTCCACGATGCCGGGCTCGTCCACGGTGCGCACCCGTTTTCCGTACTTGGCGCGCAACCGGTCCAACTCGTCCCTCAACTGGTAGAACACGAGGATCTGCTCGCCTTGCGACTCCGCCATGATCCGGTCGAACACGTCGAGTTTGGCCGCATCGTAATGGATGATACGCCCGTCCACACTGTCCTCGTCCGGGTACAAACATCCGGAGGTGAACTGGACGAGTTTGCCCGCCAGGACGCCGGCGTTGACGGCGGTGACCTGACGGCCGGCCAATTCCAACCACCGTTCGTGTTTGAACCGTTCGTACTCACGGCGGGTCTGTTCGGGCATCTCGACCCAATGGTCGATGATGAGGGGTTTGTCCGGCAACCCTTGGAGTTGTTCGCGTGCGAGCATCGTCAAACAGAACGGTTCGATCCGGCGCATGATCCGGTCGAACGCGCCGGGACGGGCCCGCCACTCGTACACCACATGCCCGTTGCGCCGCCCGGGCGTGAAATACGTTTCCCGGTACCGGGTCAACGTGGTCTCCAACGCGCCCGTCGTGTCCAACAGGCGGCATTGCGCCCACAAGTCCATCAACCCTTTCGCGGCCGGGGTGCCCGTCAACCCCAACACCCATTGCACCGGGCGCCCATGCCCCGGGTGTTTGGGCGCGTGCGTGCGGTCCTGGCGGCGGCGTTTGAGGATGCGGAACCGGTTGGAGGACGGGTCCTTGTACCCGGACAGTTCATCCAATACGATCCCGTCCCATGGCCATTGGGCCAGTTCCCGGTCCAACCATCCCAGGTTCTCCTGGTTGATGATCGTCACCGTCGCCTGTTGGGCCAATGCTTCACGGCGTTGCTTGGCGTTGGATTTCACCCCGCATGCGACCGCCCAGTCCAATGTGTGCGCTTGGCGCCATTTGGCCAGTTCCGCCGGCCAGGTGTTGACCGCCACGGTTTTGGGTGCGACGATCAGGAAACGCCAGTCGGGGTGGAGGCGGTGCATGACGTCCAAAATGGCGATGGTCGTCAATGTCTTGCCCAACCCCATGTCCAAAAACAGGCCGGCGCCCCCGTGCGTATGGAACGCTTGGAGGGCGAACAGGACGGCTTGTTTCTGGTATGCGTGCAATTCCACCATGCCCGCTTGTGATGCGTCACACGGTGGGCGCATAGATGGCGGGCATGAGGACTCAACCACGCAAACCCAAAGGCAGCCCCAACGGCACGGGCGGCCAATACGACCATCTCCCCCATGGGCATGACACGTTGCCGGATCTGGTGCGGGATGTGCCCGATGAGGGCACGCTCCAATCGCACCGGGCACGCCGGGAGTATTACCAGGCCCGTGACCGGGCGCAACAGGGATGGATGTACATGGACCAGTTCCTCAAGGCGAGCGAACCGGCCGGCGATGGGCATGATTGGACAAGCCAACCGGTGTGTTCCATGGCGCGTGAAATGGAACTGGTGGAACGGGCCATCGGCCCCGAGGGCCGGCCCGGTCCGGTGGCCCGCAAGTTCCTCACAGTGACCGACTCCCCCAGCCAAGCGCAGGATCTGGCACGCACTTGGGTGAATGGCACCCTGTTGGCGTTGCGCCGTTCCTGCGCGTTGGATCCCACCCGCTGCTATTCGGAACCGTTGGTGCGTGCCATGTTGGCGCCCGGCACGGTCAAACTCGAACGGATCCTCGCGAAACCCCCGTACTGTTTGTCCGCGCACCGGTCGCGGATAGGCAACCGGTACCGGGAACGGTTGGACGCGTACAAACGGGAGCATGGCCGTGTCGATGACCGGATCCGTGACCGGGTGTGGGATGAGACGTTGGCGGATTATGTCGAGGAGAAGATGGCGTCAGGGGCGAGCATGGGCGGCGGCCTGTACTATTCCAACGGCCAGGACGCGAACCCTAGGCATGCGCATGTGCGCCGGGCCATGGAACAGGGGTTGCCCGTGCCGGTGCGGCGCAACCCGGATGGTTCGGTGTTCAACGGGCGTGCCGATTATGAGCGGATCCTCGCTGATTTCCGTTCCCAGTTGCACCAGCATTCCCTGGAGGCGGACCGGGAGTCGTTCGGGTTCGACCCGGCGACCGATGCGGGACGGGTGGATACGACCGGGGTGGATCTGGTCAAAGTGTTCCAACAGGCCGCTAGGCAAGGCCATGATTTGGACGTGCTGGCGGATACACTGCACTTGGATGATGCCATGCGCCAACGGGTAATGGCGGCCGCGTGCACCTGACCGGGGCGGGACGCATGGCGTGTGCGATATTATTACGGGTACGGCAGGGGGCGGGACGCCCCCTGCCGCTCTTATGGCATGGAAAGGCAGGGGCGTCATGAAAGAACCGCGGTGGAATCCGTTCGTCGCGTTGGGCAAACTCCTCTTCGCCCTGGTGCTGATCGGTGTGGTCCTTGCGTTCATGGCCGGGGCGGTGCTGTGGGGCATCATCAAAGCGATATGGCCATTCCTGGTCGTGGCCGGCGTCGTGGGGGCCATCATGTTCCTGGTCGACGTGGACCGGGAGAAGAAACAGCGGATGATGGCTGAACAGGCCGCACGGCAAGCGGCATGGGAGGCGGAACAGGCCCGGTTGGCGGCGTTGCCCAAACCACCCGCGCCCGGGGTGCCTCCCACGGGGCAAAGCGAGGGACGGTGGACGGTGGATTACTGGCCGCCATTGACCCAATCCACACCAATGCGCCCCTTATCGGTGGCGGCCGACAGTGTGGCGGCACCGGTGGTGATGCCGCCAACCGGGTCACCATCCCATTGATGCGAACGCGTCCGCCGGATCCGTTGGGGGTGGTGTGGGTGGCGTTGGGGTGGCGTCCACCACTTGCACCGGTGTGCGCCCCTCCTCCCCCGGTTCGCCAGAGGTGTCGGTGTCGGTGATGCCCAACAGGTGTTGGGCGAACCCGATGGCGCCATGGGAGGTGAACAGTTCATCGACCGCGTCCTCGTCCAAACTGGCCGCAACCTGCGCTTTGCGTGGCGGGGTGTATTTCACGCCCGGCGGCAGCACGCCATGCAACTGTGTTTCCACCAGCACACGCAACCAGCCGTCCGTGACCAGTTCAGGGTCGGCCACCGGCAGCGTCAACGTCATATCCACATGCCCATGCTCCTGCAACCATTCACCCAACGCCACGGTGTCCGACACACTGTAACGGCCATGTTGGCCGCCACGGCTCAACGACACGCGCCCTATGCGTTGGCCATTTACCATGATGTCCTCGGGTTGGCCGGCGGTGAGACGGTCCTCCTGCGCGGCCTTGCAGGCCCGCTCCACCATGTCCCACCGTTCCTTGTACGCCTTGGCCACACCGATGGCGGCCCGCAACTGCGCGTCCGACAAGCCGCTCACATCCATCACACGATCCATGACGCCCGCTCCTTTCCCATACGCCTCATGGCACGCACCCCACGTATAGGGTGCGCCAGCGTATCATGCGTCCGCATCAACGTTTCACTCCCCCTGCTCCATGGGCAGGCGGGTGCCGGCCGGCCCCAAGTGTTGCGCGGAGTACGCGTCCACCAACCCAGTCAGATCATTGCCGCCATGCATGGAGTCCACGACCATGCGGCACATGCGCACACGCATCATGTCCCCCATGAGCCATGCGAGGAACATGCGCAACGACCAGGCGCCCGCGGACCGGTCGAACCGGGCGAGCTGCCCGTCCAACATGGCCAGATCCACACCGGGCCGCCAACCGGGAGTGAAACACGCGAACCCATCACCCGCGCCATGCACCATGTCCAGCATGCCAGCCATGCCCACCTGTGGTTGGGTGACGCTGGCCGCGGCGGCGTACACGAACGCGGGATCGGAGAACGCGATGTCCAACACCCCTATGGTCCACGGGTTGGGCGCCAAATCGGGCGCGTGCAGCACCCGCACCCATTCGGCCGCCATCATGTCCCCGGTGACGGTGTCCTCACGCAACGCCATGCACACCATGCGCGGCGCATGCGCCTCCACCGGCACGCCGGCCGGTTCCTCTACATGTGCCGGTTCCACAGTTGGTGTGGTGGTGGAGGCGGGTTCGTGGGCTGGTGCAACCCCATCATCATGTTTGTTGAACAATCTCATGCCCACCGGTGATGCGTCACAATTCAGATCAGATCCTGGCTGATGCGCACCTCCACGGGGATCGCGGACCCGTCCACACCCATGTAGTAACAGATCGTGCCACGCAGCAAGCGTCCATCGGCCGGGTCGAACAACGCATACAACGACTGCCAGTCGGGCGCCTCCGACTCCGTGTCCAACACGCGCGCATGCATCATACGCTCATGCAGGCGCCCGTCCTCGGGCTGGTTGAACAAACGGCACACCGCCTGCGCCTGGCTTTCGCCGGTCGAACCACCCTCGTTCTTCACGCCCATGCCCAACGCCAAACCACGGCCCACGAAATCCTCCAGGCCCGCGTCCACGAACTCATCGACCTTCTGGCTGGCGAACACCGGCAGATAATGCTGGGCGCGCGCCAAACGGCCCATGCGGGTCACCAATCCCACACCGAACTCATCACCCAACAGGCTCCACGCCTCATCGACGATCAGCACCCCGTTGCGGCCCATGATCGCGGCCGTCGCCCCCAACGCGGCCATACGCACCACCCACCGTTGGATATCCGACACGGCGGACGAACCGGTCTTGTCGGAAATGATGTTCAACGTGCCCGCGCTCAACAAGGTCAACCCCTGGCTGATCGCCAGACTGCGCCCGCCATGACGGGTGCCATAGATCAGCTGGAACATCGGGTCGGAACGGACCACACGGCGCAACACGGGCGTGATCTGCTCGACCAACGGGTCGATGCGTTCCGCATCCGAACCCCGGGCCATGTACGCCTCATACGCCATGTCGACCGCCTCACCCAAACAGTCGGCGCCATGCGCCGTTCCATACGAGATGATCGTCGTCAACGCCAGTTCACGGGCCCGGTCGCCGTGTTTGCCGCCGGTGATCTGCGAGAGCATCTCCACGGCCGTCTGCACCCTGTCCGTGCGCATCCGGTCGGGGATGCAACGCAACGGGTCGAGGATCCCGTTCGCATCCGGACTGTCCAACCGTACGATCGTGCCGTGGCGTTTGCGCACGAACCCGGTGAAATCATCCGAGTTGGGTTTCGGGTCCAAAAACACGATGGGGATATGCGGCCTATCCTCCGCCACATGCGGTGCGTACGGGACCATGCGCGGATGCTGGACGCCGTCCTTGGTGGTGTACGGGTCGGGCAATTGCGCCAATTGGGCCGCGATGTGCAACAGCACGCGGGTCTTGCCTGAACCCGTGGCTCCCGTCACCAGCAGACACGGCGGATCATGCTTCTCACGCGACTCGAACGGGGACACGTACACCGGTTGCAGATCGGCCTCCGTGAACCCAAGCAGGGCGCCCGGCAGGTCACTGGCCGCGCCGCGGCCCATGTCGTCGCCGGCGACCGAACGGCCGGACAGGCCCGCGTATGCGAGGATCGGCACGGGCCAATACACGGGGCTGGGGTTGAAGGCCACAGGGCTGCCGATCATCATGTCCTGGAACGCGGCCTCCTGCCGGTCCGGGTTCAACGACACCTCCCCCGGGTACAGCACCTGCGTGGGCCGGTCGATGATCTGCGGGATCGCGGCGTGCACCCGCGCGTCGATCAACGTGGGCCATGGCCGCTCCCCCGTCTGGTACACGTCATTGACGGCGGCGAGCTCACCGGCCACACGCACGTTGCGTTTGTGCCCGTCCATGGCCTGCTGCATCGCCTTGTCGTACACATTCTCCTTGTCCTTGTCGATTTGTTCACGGCTCATGTCGCCGGGTTCCAGCAGGCCACGCACCGACAGGCACAACGCGCCCTGTCCGCCGCCACGGCCCTGCGCCAACAGGCTGGCCGCCCAATCCGAGTCCTGCACCTCGCGTTCGTCCTGCCCCTCGAACGGCAACGCGCCCAGGGAGACGATGGTCATGGGATAGGAATACGGGTTGTGGTCGCGCCATGTGCGGCAATCCCCACCCAGGTCGAAGAAGCGGGCGGCACGGCGGCATGACTCGTAGTCGGGGAACGTGTGCATGTGCTCGTGTTCGACCATGACGGGCACGATTTCGGGTTTGCGGTCCGTGCGCCACCATGCCAGGGCGCGCCGCATCATCGCGTTGGACGGTATGGTGCAGCCCGCGTCCTGGAACAGTTGCGCGACCGTGTCCCGGTCATGGTCGAATGCGGAGTCCTCCACGATGCCCAACGCGTCCAAACTTGTTATCGTGTTCAACGCGCCCAGCATGCGCCGCCACACGCTGCGCCGTTCCTTGCCTCCCCCGGTGGACAGGCGCACGCCGATGAGGGTGAACCGGTCGTGGACGGCGGTGTTGTCGTACTCGCGTTGCAACCGGATGCGGCTGGCCATGTCCAGTTTGCCGCTGGGGACGAATGGTTCGGGGGTGCTGACCGCAAGGATGTGGATCTCCCTATAGAACCCTTTCATCGCTTTGCGGCCGGCGAATGGGATGTGCGGGGTGAGTTCCGCGATGCGTGGCAGCAGGGTCAACAGGGCTTGCGCGTTGCGTTCCCGGTCGGTCCAGTTGGCGGCGTCCCGGACGGGTGGTTGTGCGGGCAGTTGCGCGTACAGCCATGCGGCGCCGTCCACGGTGCGTACGAACCCGTTGCCCAGATGGCGGGCGCTGGTGCCCGCGTTGCGTATCGTCTCGCTCATGCCCTGCGCCTATGCGCTCACCCCCGTTCCCCACACCGCCTGTTTGAAAACAATGGGCTGGTTTTTACCTGCCGTGCATCAGAGTTTTTATTCCACGGGCCGTATGGGATCGGGTGGCTGCCCGATGGGTGCGCTTCACCGACCTTACGGGTGTCTTCACCGACGCAGTGATGTCGGTGAAGACCACTCAACCTTACTGCCGATTGGTGTTCGAGGCCCTGAAACCATGTTTCTTCACCGACGCAGTGGCCTTATAAAGGAACCCTTGAAATCGGCTCCCCTATACAAAGACCTTAAAAGTCGGTGCGTCACCGAAGAAACTTGGCAAACCTCAATCGGCAGTAAGCTTAGGAGCCTTCAGTGACATTCGAATGTCGGTGAAGAAACTTACCTTTCTTCACCGACATCGCTTGTGCGGTCGGTGAAGAAACCTGCATGTCGGTGAAGAAACCTGTGATGTCACTGCGTCGCCGATCCACCCGGGAAACAAAAAACGAACCATTGCGTACCATATTGTTTTCGGCCGTGGGGAGTGAAAAACCGCCCCCCCTGACCGGGGGCGGCGCGTGGGTGTTGGCGTTCATTCGGCGGCGCATTGGGCGAGGAACGTGACCGTCTGCTGTTTCTCACGGGCGGTCATGCTCAACGCCCAATCGTGTTTGATCCGCGCCCGGTGCGCCATGTAGTCGCATTGGTATGCGGTGTTGCCCGGCAGCCAGATGTCGGGTGCCACCGTGTTCGATGCGCTGCGGTAGCGGGCGGTGCCGTTGAAATCCACCCCCACACCCTTCGCCATGTTCGCCGGGCCGTCCGACGCCACCAACACATCCGCACTATTCGCATACTCCACCCGTTTGGCTTGCGGCCAATCCCGCGCGCCGGACGCGTACGCGTCCAGCAGGGCGACCACATGGTCTATCTGCACCTTGGCGCTGGTCGTGCGCCCCCGGGTGAACGTGATGTCACGGCCGGTGTACGGGTCATGGAGCATGCCGGCGGTGACCCGGCACTGCCGGTCACGCGCCACCCCCGTCAGATCGCGCGCGAGAATGGCGTCACGGGTCGTGGCCTGCCCGCACCCGGTGGGCCGCCACCCGCCGAACTGGGGGTCCCGGTCATAGCCGCCCGGGCGGGCCTTGGCCACCGGGACTGTGTCCAACAGGTGCAACGCCTGGCGGTACGCCGCCTTGTCCCCCGACGGTTGCCGCGGGTGCGTCTGCGACGGGTCGGGCGTGGGTTCGGATGGTGTGGCGGGCGTGGCGGGCCGGTCGGGTGCGGGTGTGCTGGCGGACGGGGCCGGAGTGGGTGTGGGTATGGTGACCGCATCCGGGTTGTGTTCCAACCGTTCATGGTGGGGCCACAAATCCGACAAGCCGGCATTCGGGTCGCCTATCCCGGTGGCTTCGCTGAACGTGCGCCATGCAGGTGTGGCCACCAGCAGGATGGCGCACATGAGGATGAGCAAACAGACGACAACGCCGTCCATGATGGGGTGTTTGGGACCGGTGCCACGCGCCATGATCGCAATGCTCCTTGTTATTCGGGGATGATGAACGGGGCCTGCACCAGGTCAAGCAGCCAGTTGCCCAGCGGCGCCAACCCGTGCAGGGAGATGCCCAACGCGCCCAACAGCCCGTAGATAAGGATGAACACCATGACGGCGCTGATGGCGCGCAGGGCTGCACGCATCGCGCTCATGGTGCGGGCCATGGCGAACCCGGCGAGCAGGGCGATGATGAGGACGAGGGCGAAGAGCATGAGGCTGCCGGGGTTGAGGATGTTCGCCCAGAACATGCGCCATGCGTGGGTGAGAAGATCGAGAAGGCTCATCAAAGCACCGCCTTTACCGGAAATTGCAGGGGTATCGCCATGCGGCTATGCGCCCACCCGCCCAACACCACACCCCATGTCGAAACAATACGGTGGGTATTGCAGGAATCCGGATGCGGTTTTTCCACGGATCGGCCAGCGCCGATGGGTATGGTTGTTTTCTTCCGTTGCACCGGCCACAGGGGTGTCTTCACCGACGCGGTGATGTCGGTGAAGAGTGGCTAACCCTACTGCCGATTGGTATTGATGGCTTCAAAACCATGTTTCTTCACCGACGCAGTGGCCTTATAAAGGAACCCTTGAAATCGGCTCCCCTATAGAAAGACCTTAAAAGTCGGTGCGTCACCGAAGAAACTTACTAAACCTCAATTAGCAGTAGGCTTAGGAGCCTTCACCGACATTCGAAAGTCGGTGAAGAAACTTACCTTTCTTCACCGACATCACCCGTGCGGTCGGTGAAGAAACCTGCATGTCGGTGAAGAAACCTGTGATGTCACTGCGTCGCCGATCGCCGTGCAAACGAAAAAACAATGGATTGCAATACGTATTGTTTTCGGTGGCTGCAAGAAAAAACGGGCGGTGCGTATGTGGGTCAGGTCCCGTGACGCATAGGGGTCGTGTGAGGGCCATGGCCGTGGGTGAACGGACAATCCCACCCGTGCGACCGTGGATCATGGTGGAAACGTGCAAACGGCCCCACTGCACCCCAAGGGGTTTTACCCCTTCTCACCCTTGGAGTGCATGGGCCGCGCCACCCCCACGCCACCCACCACCCATGGCCCTTATCTTCCCCCTAATCACAGGCGGAAGGGTGTCAACGCCACCCCGGCGCGGTTGTCTACTTGCCGCACCGGGGAACGATGGGCGGGGCAGGCCGGCAACCTTCTAACCACCGGCCGCCACCGACCCCACCCAGCACCCTCCGCCTGTTTCCTCTTTCCCAACGTCGGGGACGCATTACGCATGGCAGCACAACCACACAACAAGAGGGGCCTGTCATGAACACACCACGCACCACGGATTGGCAACTGGCCGGATGGCGCATCCTGCCCGCACTGCTCAGCATCCCCGGGTTCACCGACGCCACCCCGTGGCCCGTGACCGTATGCTGCATGGCCATCTTCACCCTCGCCACCACCGAAGCAGGCATCACCCTGCTCAGCGGCAATGAAGAAAGGAACGAACGGTGAACGCGGGACAATACGCACATGGATACGCATGGCTGCTCACCCACCACACCGACGCCATCCGCGCCATCCGGCAGGCGCACCATTTGCAACACCTCATCATGCCCACCATCCAATCCAACACCCCCCACCGCCAATGGCTCCACCGTTTGCGCACGCTCAACACCGCATGCGAACAACACATCACCCAGTTGCGCGCCCTGCAAACCACGTTGCAAGTCCGGGCCCGATGGTCCCCGGCCGCCCATGACGCGGTCCATGTCATCACCCACGAAATCAACCAATTGGACCAATGCCGCACACCCCTGGCCACACTCTTGGACCGGCACACCATCGAAAGGACGGCATGATGATCATCGCGAAGACATTGTACCGAGGGCATACCCTCACCTACCAATACACATTCACCTGTGACATCTGCCATAGGCAACACCCCAGCTGGGCTCCCACATGGCAGGCCGCCATCACCCACGCCCGCAACAACGGGTGGATGGTGGACACCACCATGAACCCATGGGCCAGCCTGTGTCCCACGCACCACGGAAAGGATGCCCGATGATCACACACCTCATGCACACCCTCCTGCTGCTCGCCGGCTGCTGGATGGCCACCGGTCCCGCAATGGCGGGTGCGCTCGCCGTCGCCGCCATCATCAACCATGGCCGCCAACGCACCCAACACAGCCTGCTGGGTGGCGGCGCATGTTGGATGCTGTTCGCTGCGTTCTGGATCCCATGGGCCATGCTTGCCGCATGGTGGGCGGTCAACCTGTAAAGGGAGGCTCCTATGTGGTTCGTGATCGTGTTGTGGCACCTGCTTCTGGCGGCCTGTGCAAGCCGCAACCAGCGGCAATACTTCATGCTCCCGGCATGGCGGCGCGACTACAGGCTGCCACGACGGGAGCCGTTGCCTCCGGAGTGCACATGCGGGCATTGGCTGTTGGTGGACATCACCACCGGCCACACCCTGCACCCCATCATCCCAACCACCATCGAACCAACGGAGGATACCCCATGAGAACACGGAACATCACTGTAGCGAAACTTCGCCGTGAGTATTGGGACCGGATCCAACAGGGCGGCAAACGGTTCGAGATCCGCAACGAGCCCATTTCCGACATGTCCACCATGATCGTGTTCGAGGACGCGGACACGGGGGAACATTTGGGCAATGCGCGTGTTCTGGAACGCCACCGGTTCGGCCCTGATGCCACCCCATGGTCATGGGCGTTGCTCGCCCAATTGGGCGACATGACCGTGGACGAGCTGTGGGAACTGTTCCCCAGGGTGTCCCCTCTGGATGTGTTCTATGTGTACCGGGTCGAACCGGTGGACGATGACGGGTTCTTCACCAGTCTCATCGCGGCCAGGTGAGAGGGACGCATATTGCCCGACATGAACGATAGGAATGGTATGAGCCACCCCCGGGCGCGGATGGTGGATGGGGTGGACCGTGCGGCGTTCGCGCTCATGTGCGCGATGACGAACTGGGCGCAACCCAACCCCACCGAACAGGAGCAACAGGACCATTGGTGGGGGTTGAGCCCCGAACTGCGCGGGCAATACCGCAAGTGGGCGCATGCCGTACTGGACGCCCACCATTGCGCATGCGCGCATGACATGTGCCCCACCGGATTGGATGGCATCGTGTTGCAGCACGCCCGTCTGCTGGACCGGTTGGAGAGGTCACGCGCCCACGGCGTCACGTACTGGAACGTCCTGTCGGCATTGCGGTACGCCCTGATCGACGACCGGCCGGAGGGGTGCAGTCCGGATGCCGCCACCGTGCACCTGGACGGGGATGCCCCATGCATCACCTGCCCGCACGGCGCGTTTGGGTCATGGGAGGCGTGGGTGAACCATGCGATCCGGTATAGGGAGGAGTCATGACGGATAAGCGTGCTTGCGGTTCACCGGCGACGCCAGTGAGCAACTGCTTATCCCATGGGGTGTGCCGGGGCGGTCGGTCACCATCCTGAACCGCACCGGTTGGCGTATCCGCCATGACCCCTCCACGGGCGTCCGCCGCCACCAATGCAGCCGGCATAAGACGCTAGCACGCATGGGCCAGGCAATGCGCGTATCACAGGAAGCGAGGAATAAGCGATGACGAGCTGGCATATCGAACAACAGGATGGCAACCCATACTACATGCCGCAATGCGAGGTGTGCGGCTTGCGGTACGACGAGTATGGGTTGTATGCGGACAAAGAGCAGGCCGCGGCCGATGCGGTTGACGATGGGTGGCAGGCATGGCCGGATTTGTATCACACCGACTGGGACTGCCGCTGCCCCCAGCATTGGAGTGTTCGGTGTGAGACATGCAAACGCTATGTGGCGCAGGCCGACCGGACCGAATTCAAAGGGTGGCTGTTCGACCGTGACGATGATGACATGCGTGTGGGTGTATGCGACCAATGCTTGGCCCGCATGGACACGTTGCCTACATTGGAGTTGGGCGCATGGCCCATCTTCCACCCCTCGCACCAGCGTATCGACAAGTGGCAGGCATTGAAGGTGTTGGAGGAGGCGGCCGAGGTCGTGGAAGCCGCGAAGGGAAGCATCCGGTCCGTCACGGTTCTTGACGGACGGACCCTTGTCAACCGTGCCCGTCTTGTCAATGAGATCGCTGATTTGTTGCAGACCACCACCAATCTGTGCACCGCGTTCGGCATCACGAGTGTCGATCTGGGGTTCGCCCGCACCGAGTGCACCATCAAAAGCCTCAAACGTGGCATGTTCGATGAGGGGCCACGCACCCGCATGCACCGCGAACCGGATGATACGTGACATTTCACGCGCGCAGTGACATTTTCGGGGTGGTGGGGACATGTCCGTTGGCATGTCCCCACCACCCCGCCAAACGGTGCGCGCGTGGACGCATGTGATGGGGTGTCAACGCAAAACACCAAGAGTCAAGGAGACCGCCATGGATACCACGCCGATGATCGCCGCCATTGACCATATGCTCGAGGAACGCGCCACGCTGGACACCACGGATATCAGCCTCGTCACCGCGCAGATCGCGGAACTCGAACAGGCGCTCGACAAGCTCACCAGCACCATCGAACAGGAGGGACGTGAGGAAACCGCTCGGGAGGCCGCGGTGATCGCGGAGGCGGAAAACGAGCTCGACAGACTCAACGATTGCCAAGAGGCATTGGACGAGTAACCAACCACCAAGGTTCCCGTCCGGACGTTATAGGCGTGGGGTGGGATACGGGAGACCGTATCCCACCCCACGCCTCATTCGTTGGCGGATCGGGCAGGAGGTGTGTTACTGGATTGGGGGCGAATCGGGCGCGTGGGAGGCTTCGATGGCGGCATCAAGACGGCGGCGTTCCTGCTTGTACAGTTGCGTCATTTGCGGGTCGGTGAGCTGTTCATCCAACAGGTCGTCGAAACTGGTGAGAGGCATGGTTTGTGTTCCGTCGGTTGTGCTCTTCGGTTCACCCTAGTTTCACTTGGCGGCCGTCCGGGAGGGTGCCGATGACGTCGAGCCGTCCGCCGAGCGCTTCCATGTATTTGCGGAGCGTGTCCACCATGGCGTGTGACCCGCCGTTGTGTTCGATTGCGGATACACGTTTCTGGTTGACTCCCATGCGTTCGGCAAGTTGGGCTTGTGTCAACCCGTTTTCCCTGCGGGCCTCTCGCAGTTCGTACAGGCGCATGTCCCGGCGTAGTTGGGCGACGGCTTGTGCGTTTTCCTCAGGGGTGATGTTGTGGTCGCGTGCGAAGTCTTCGATGGTGTAGTTCATTGTTGTTCCTTTCCTTGTTGTTCCAGCCATTCGATGTAGTTGGCTTCCGCTTGGCGTATTGCCTGGGGGTACCATTTGTTCCATTTGCGTTGTTTGTCTCCTCCGACGAGCATGATGGCGTTTCTTTTCGGATCGAAGGTGAACAGTATGCGTATCTCGCTTCGTCCGTGGGAGCCGGGCCGTAGTTCCTTGAGGTTTTTGATGGTGGATGAGCCTTCGATCTTGCCGACCAGGGGACGTTTGAGATTGGGGCCTTCCTCTTGGAGCACGGTGATGGCCGCGAGGATCTGCCGTGCGGAGTCGTCGTCGATCCGGCGGAGCCAGTCGGCGATGGGGTCGAGTATCACATTCCACATGATTACTATAATACCATAGTTTTATGGTTTTTCCAACGGTGCCACACGGTATGGCACCACGAGAGAAAGAGAGCCCATCATGGCACGTACCAACCGCATCCTCGCACAGGCGGTCCTCCGGATCCTGCTGCCCGCACGCGGCTACACCGATCTGCGCTTCACCGCGGACGATAAACTCACGGCCGTCATGCCGGACGGCACCGAAATGGCCGCCGTCGTCACCTCCCGCATCATCGGCGAGCATACCCGTGAAAGCGATGTGATCAGCATCGCCCCCACGAAATACACCACCTACGACCGCTACTTCACCATGGGCGCGCCGGCCGACGCCGCCAAACGGCTCGTGTTCATCGTGGACATCGATGCGGACCTGAACCGCGCCCGTGCCATCGCCCTGGAATACTCCGACCCTGAAATCATGGCAGTCGCAAGCGATGCGGTCAAACTGAAAACCAACGGCGGCTTGGCCGTCAACTTCAACCGCTACAGCGAGCTGAAAGCGGATAGCATCGTGTCGGGCACGGTCACCATCGGCGACTGACACCCGCCACACGGGGCCGCTCCCCCAACGGGATACAAGTGGGGCCGGGTTGCAAACCAGAGGATTGCAACCCGGCCCCATCCTCGTTCCTGTGGCGGTCAGCTGCGGCGCTTGGCGGCAACCATCACGCCCGCGCCCGTGAGCATGGCCATCGCACCGGCCACAGCCAGGGCCGTCACGTCCGAACCGGTGGACGCCAGTTGCGCGGCACGCTCCACGGCCTGCACGCTCTCCGGCACACTGGCCACCGTGTTGTCCGCAATGGTGGTGCCTGTGGCGCCGCCGGTCTTGTCAACCGCGCCGATCACGGTGGCCCCACCATGCACACCACCAACCGTGCCGGTCGAACCATTGGCGCCGGTCGAACCATTGGTGGCACCATTGTGGTTCTGGCCGTCCAGCAACGCCGCCAATGCAGCCTTCGCCGCCGCGACCTCCTGTTCACGCTGCGACACGGCCTCGCCGGCCTCACGGTACGCGTCCTGCGCGTCCTTGAGCATGGCCTTGGCCTCATCCAGCGCCTTATTGGCCTCGTCCAGCTTGGCCTGTGCGGCCTTCACCTCCGGCGTGTCCCACGCGGCCTTCTTCGCCGCGTCCAGCGCGGCCTGCGCGTCCGCCACCTGCCGTTCGGCCTCCGTCTTCGCCGTTTGCGCCGCTTCCACGGCCGCCTTGGCCTGCGCGGCATCACGGTCCGCACCGGCCAACACCTGTTCGGCTTGGGTGAGCTTGGCGCGGGCGTCCTTGAGATCCTGCTCACGGTCCGCCAGCGTGGCCTTCGCCTCACCCAACCGGGTGACCAGCGCGTTGGCGTCCTCCACCCGCTGCGTGGCCCCGGCCAGCTCATCGGCGGCCTCATCAGCCGCCTGCTTCGCCTGCTGGGCGCGCTGCGCCATCTCGTCGGCCTCCTGTTTGGCCGCCTTGTACGCCTCTTGTGCACGGGTGAGGTTCGCCGCCGCATCCTGCATGGCCGCATACTCGGCCGCGGCCTTGTCCGCCGCCAGTTTGGCCTGCTCCGCATCCGCCGTGGCGTCCTGCGCGGCCGCAGTGGCCTTGTCCGCCGCCTGCTTCGCCGTATCGTACTCACCCTTGGCCGCATCGAACGCGGCCTGCGCGTCCGTCACACGCCCATTGGCGTCCGACAACGCCCGGTTGGCCTGCTTCGCCTCCGTATCCGCCGCCGCCAGGGCGCTCTGGGCCGTCTCATCGGCCTGCTGCGCCTTGGTGTGCTCGGCCACAGCTTGCGACTGCGCGGCCTGCGCATCCGTCAGATCCTTGTCCGCGGCCTGCTTGGCCACGCTCGTGGCCTGCACACGCGCATTGGCCTCGTCCAGCAACGCCTGCGCATCCGACACGGCCTTGCGGGCCGCCTCCAGTTTCGCCTTCGCTGTCTGCAACCCATTCACATACGCCTCGGCCTGCGCCAGATACTCATCCGCATCCGTATACGGGCCCGTTTCCTTCATCGCCCGCAGCTGTTCGGTGCGCGCGTCACGGAACCCGTTCGAGGTGTGGGTGAAGAACTCCTGCGCCGCGGTCGGCGGCGCATACGGCAGATCACGTTGGACCTGCGTGATCGCCGCGCCGGTCGCGTACGACTGGTCACGCAGATTGATGTAATGGCCCACCTTCTGCCACAAATCCGGGTACGTGGTCTGGATGCCAAGCGCCTCCATGTTCTCCAACCCCGGATAGTTGCCGGAGGCGACCGCCTCATCGTACGTTTCCTTCTCCGCGGTCCACCAACGCTCATACGGGGTGTCCGTGCCCCACGCCAGATTCTCCGACGAGTAGAAATTGCCGGAATGGCCCAGGAGCACGGTCGCGTAGTTCGCGTTCACCATCGCCTGCGCCATGGCGAAATCGGACACAGGCAACGGGTCCAACCCCATGGTGGCACGCAGCCGGTTGGTCTCCTGCACCATCTTGATGCCCTCAATGAGATTCGGCAGGCTCGTCGCATCACCCTCTGCGCCGATATGCGTGTAATCAAGGACACCGTCCATGTAGTACGCGTCCGGGTTGGTGAGGGCCTCCTGTGCGATGAGGCTGCCGCGATGCTGGAACCAGCCCAATGCGCCGAGCTTCTCCTGCTGTTCGGCGGCCAAACCGGCCGGTTCCACCTCAGCGAGCACACGGTTCGCCTCCGCCAGTTTCTCCTGCGCGGCCCGTTGCGCTTTGGTTGCCTCATCCAATTGCGCCTGCGCCGTGTCGGCGGCCGACTGGGCTGCCTCCACCTTCGCGTCGGCCGCTGTCTTGGCCTGTGCGGTCGCGGCCGCATCCGCGGCTGTGCGTTGTGCCGCCTTCTGGGCCGCGGCAAGTTCATGGTCCGCCTTGTCCGCCGCCGTCTTGGCCTGCGTGGCGGTATCGGTGGCCTTGTCGAGGTCGGTTTGCGCCTTGTCGACATTCGTCTGCGCCGTGGCAAGCGCCTTGTCAGCCGCCTGTTTGTTGGCGGTGGCCTTGTCGGCGGCCTTGGCGGTGGCGTCCGCGATGGTTTTCAGATCGTCGGCCTTGTCCTGCGCCGCCTGCATCTTCGCCGGGTCCTTCGCGTCCCCCGCCAGCTGCTCCGCCTTCGCAACATCCTGTTGCGCGGCATCCGCTTTCTGCGCCGCATCCGCGGCCTCACGGTCCGCCTGCGCCGGTTGCGCCGCCGGCCTGTCGGCCGCGGCCTGCTTCGCCGCCTGTTCGCCCTGCAACGCATCCATGTCCGTGTGGTCGACCTGTTCCTGCAACCCGTCGACCACCGTCTGCTGGCCGGCCACGGCCTGTGCGGCCGCATCCGCGTCCTGTTGCGCGGCCTGTTGCGCCTGCTGCGCCGTCGCCTGCTGCGCCTGCGCGGCCTGCTGGGCTGCCACCGCATCGTCCAGCCTGTCGGCGGCGTTGCCCAGATGCGTGTTCGCTTCCGCCAACGCGCTCTGTGCGGCGTTCGTGGCGGGATCCGCGTTGACGGCCGCGTCCACATTGTCTTTGGCCGCCTGCACCTCGTTGGTGGCGGCCTGTACGCCCGCCTGCGCCCCGTCCACCGTGGACTGGGCCTGCTGCATGTCCTGCCGTGCCGCGTCCAGCCCGTCCTGTGCGGCCGTCACGGCCTGCTGCGCCTGCTCGATCGGGTTGGCCGCATTCGTGGCCTGCACTTGCGGTTGGGTGGCGTCCGGCGTGGCGTCCGCTTCACTGGCCATGGCGATGCCCGGTGAGGCGAGCATGCCTGCCATGGTCACCCCCGCCACAAGACCGAGCCCCGCCTTGTGTCCAACGCCTTGTGTGCGTGTGGTGTGTGTCGTGTGTCTTCCCTTGGACATCTCCGCTCCCTTCGTCTCTTCGGTTGATGCCATGTCCATTGTATGCGCACCAATCATGTGTTTGTGGCCATTCGTTCCCATTGCCGCGTCCTTTCCGCATATGCCGATGTGGGTGGTTAGCAGGGTCACACATGCGTCCGCACCCTATGCGCCACGGGCGTATGGCCGTGGATGGTGACGCATATGCCCGGTCGCCAATGGCATAGCCGTTGGGGACACAACCGGTATCCCCTCGTCGTATCCCCTCTTTGCGGGGGCATGGGTGGGGGCAGGGAAAGGGTGATGATGGTGGACATGGACACGAGGCAACTGGAGGACCTGTTCGACATTTTGCATGCGAACGGGTTGATGACGCGCAGCGAACCGGGTGACATCAGCCACCGGGACCTGATGGACTTGCGTGACCAATTGGCACGCGAGGACGGATTGGTGGATCTGACGGAAACACTGTGGAATGCGTACCAGACGGCACACGCCCTGTTGCGCAACCCGCAGGACTGAACACCCACCATGCAGCCGGGGCCGAAACCTGCGGGGTATGGCGGGCCCTGCTGCATGATGGTCAGGCGCGGACGGGTGGCAATGGTGGTTCATCACCGGTCTGACCGGTGAGGATGTCACGCGCCTCCTGTTCGCTGATATGCAGCAGTCTGGTGATGTCCTCCATAGGCACACCCTTGGAATGCCACATGAGTGCCAAATCACGCCGTTGTTCACTGGTCACCGGTCCGAACCTCCTCGAAGTCGCACAACACACAACCGGCACGGGACCACACCCGTGCCGGTTGTGCACTATGCGCCCGGCCAACACCGCCCCCCACCAATTGGTATTGACCACAACGGAACCGTCCTGTACCATTGCCGGTGCGCATCAATCCCGGTTGGGTGACCGGCCGGTCTTCATTCAGGGATGTTCCAGTGGACATCGGGCATATGCATGATGCGCGGTTCCCAGCCGAGGCAAACGGCCGGGACTTCATTTGAAGCGGGGCGCCACACCCACCGGGACATGGCGCCCCGCTCGCACACCCAACCCCATGTGATCGGATGCGCATGGGGTATGACGCATAGCGGCGGCATGTGAATCAGGAACCCTATATCCCCTCGTTTAACACGGTCATGCGCAGCGCACACCGCCACTACCTGCGGCGTGAACGGCAACGGCGCACCAAACGCCGTATTCTCACCATCCTCACCGTCCTTCTCCTCCTCGCGGCCACAACAACAATCTGGTCCCTGGCATCAACGCGGGGACACACGCCGATGGTGCGCGCCCAACTGGTGGCGCAATGCCAAACGGCGCACACCGACACGATGGACGCGTACAACAACGCCGTACGGGCCCGCAACGGGTTCCTGCACCGCTTCGAACAAGGACAAGTGCCGGATGGGCCGGACACGGGAGACCTGTTGGGGTTGGAACCGGCCAAACCAACCACCATGGATTGCAACGCCGATACGCAGCACGCGTTGGACGCCTACCAACGGCAGACGGCCCAATTGAACACGGTGGCGCAACGGTTCACCAATGTGTAACCGTCAGCGGGCCATAGGATTGGGGGCGGTGTTGGCGGCCGGTGGGACGGGCGTGTACGGGGCCGCCACCGGTGTGGCCGCATGTGGCATGCTTTGGTACATGCCTTGGTTGACGAGAAGATCGCTGTTCTCCGCGATGATTGTGACATTGGCGAGGATCTGCGCCAACACCAACAGGAACACGCCCATGATCACGATGAGCAACCCAACCGCCCAACTGACGGGCCCGGCGAACATGGTGCCCCAACCCGGCTCCAACCCGTCGTAAATGGACACACCCGCCTCAACACCACCAACCATGAGCAGGATCGCAATGACGCGGGTGGCGGTGACCCATGGTTTGCCATACTGGTGCGTGCGGTACGGCGGCTGCTGGACCGGTTGCTGCATTGGTGTTGGTGTTGGTGTTGGCATGATGCCCCTCCCCTCTTATTGTCATACCCCGATTGGGTATTGCCTGACAGGATAGCGCGCAACAGTCCATGCACCCAACCTCAAGCGTGTCGGCGCCACACCAACAACAAGGGGCGCCGTGCCGGGTGTGAACCCAACACGGCGCCCCCTGTTCACCTAGGCCATCCGGCCCTTGGCGTGGCGGGTTTATGCCATGTGCCGCGGTACGCCGCTGGTACGGCGCTTGAGGGACAACAGCATGCCCGCGCCACCCATCAGCACGGCAGCCAACACACCAAGCACCGCGACCGTGGCACCGGTATGCGCCAACGGTGGCGTAACGGTCGCGTTCCAATCATCCGTGTTCGACACAACCCGGTCGGAACCGCACATCTTCACGCCGTCGATGTCCACTGCGCCTTCGGGCACGTTCGCATCGTCCTTGCCGTCGAACGGGGTGTCATCATTCACCACGCATTCGGTGAGCGGAATGCCGGACACGGACGCACGGTCCGTGTGATCGCCCTTGACACCCTTGAGGGTGCCCTTGACGTCCACCGACTGGCGGGGCTTGAGGATCAGCGTATCCCAGTTGTCGGGGTACTTGAGGTCCACCACACGGCCATCACCGAGGATGGTCTGATCGGTGAGCTTCAAATCCTTGGCACGGAACACCGCGCCCTTGCCCGCCTTGTCGGTGCGGCTCGTGTTCGTGATGGTGAACACGATGGTGTCGCCATCCTTCGCGTCCTTCAACGCCTGGGCGCGCGTGTCACGGTCACCGTTGGGCCAACCGCTCTTCTCGTCCCACTTCTCCAAGTGGATGCTCGGGGTCAGATCGGGCGTGGACGTCCATACGGTGTTGGACACGAGTTCCTTGTCGTTGAACGTTTCGGTGAACGTGTTCTCCACCCGCTCGCTGGTGGCGATGCGCTGCACGCTGACGAACAGGCTCCATGCCTGCTCATGGGCGGTGTCGGCGGACACGAGCTTGAGGAACAGGTCGGTCGCGTTCGCGGTGATCGTGCCGTCCTTGTAGTCCACGGTGAACAACTGTTCGCCGGTGGGATGGGCGGCATCATCCGTGCCGGACTCGTCCCTGTTGGCGGTGTCGCCGGTGATGGCGGCGAGCAGTTCCGTGTTGTCGAACCCGGTGCCTGCGAGCACGTCGCCGGTCTTGGCGACCGGCTTGCCGTCCTTGTACAGGTCACGGTTGGCGCGCACCTGCCAAGCACCCAGGTACTTGTCGTGCTGGGTGTCGAGCTTGTCGGTGATGCCCCACTGGGTGACCTGCGGATAAGCGCGGTTCGCGGGGATGACGGAACTGTCGAGACGGTAGAGGAACTTCTGCGTGAGCGGGATTTCCTTGCCGTTGACCGAATCGCCGTTGACCTTGAGCACCACGTCCTTGACGGGGTTGATGGGCTTGAGCGGGTTCGTGACCGTGTTCGTGCTCTTTTTCACGTCGTTGACGATCTGGGTGGCGGTGTTCTTCACCACATACCCGTCCGTGACCTTCGTGACCGTCATCGGCAACACAACCGTGTACTCCTGGCCCAACAGCGACTGGTCAATGGCGGGATCCTTGAGCGGATCCAGCTTGGCCTGGCTGTATGCCTTGAGATCCTTGGGTTGCGGATCACCCTTGACGGTCTCACCCGTCGCGGGGACCTGCGTGTCCGCGGTCTTGGCGAACA
>ERZ1643246.1181-NODE-1181-length-29315-cov-9.622796_pt1 | contig 29315 bp, 23 predicted proteins | sample MGYA00579265_ERZ1643246 | MGnify/ENA primary metagenome ERZ1643246 (study PRJEB29033, sample SAMEA4952261) | chicken gut metagenome | biome: Broiler Chicken; feature: Gastrointestinal Tract; material: Caecum | place: Ireland | collected 2018 | study: Broiler...
TCCACATAGTGGACCCCTTTTTCTTCCGCCAGCTGTTTCAGCAGGTTGTTGTACTCCACAATGCGGTCGTTGGTGACGCCGTAGAGATTTTTATCCGAGCGTTCTTTGGACACCGGGAACAGGGACTGGACATAGATTTCCGTGTCCGGGCACTTTTCCTGGAAAGTGTCGATGATCTTGCCGTAGTCCTCCACAAACACATCGCTGTAGGACCAGCCCAGCTCATTGAGGCCGAACATCAGAAAGACCTTGTCGTAATTTTTGGAAGTGACCTCGTCCATAATGGGCTGGCTGCCGTCCACAGTGGATTCCTCAAATACACTGGTGACAGTCAGGCCGGTTTTGGCGTAAAAGTCAGCGTTGTCGATAATGCCGAACATGTCCAGGTCTTCCAGCATGGAGTTGCCCACAAAGGCGGAATTCTCAAAGCAGGCGTTGGAGGCGTCTCCCGTCTCCGAAGCGCTGGAAGAAGGTTCCTCCGAAGAAGCGGAGGAGGGTTCCGGGCTGGGAGTGGCTGTGGCTGCGGCAGTGGGAGAGGGGGAAGGGGAGGCGGTATCCTCGGAGGAATCCGGCGCAGACTGGCAGGCAGAAAGCATCACGCAGAGAAGAGCGGCGAATAATAGGGATTTTACAATGGGACGGTGCATGGGAATGACGACCTTTCTATTTGAATTTGGATACAATTTCCATCGACCATAAAGGCTACTAATAAGTATACATAAAATGGAGCCGGTAATATTCGAAATAAGAATTATAAAGATGAAAATCTCGTAATAAAGGTAACAAATTGTAATGTTTGAAAGGGGAAAAACCATGAAAATACTGATAATCGATGGACAGGGCGGCGGTATTGGCAGCGGCCTGGTGGAACAGCTCCGAGGACTCCAGGAAAAAGACCTGGAAATTTGGGCGGTAGGCGCCAATGTAACGGCCACCACCGCCATGCTCCGGGCCGGAGCGGACACCGGAGCCACTGGGGAAAATGCCGTGCTGTACAATAGCAGCCGGGCCGATGTCATCCTGGGGCCCGTGGGCATTGTCATGGCCAACGCCATGATGGGGGAGATTTCCCCGGCAATGGCGGCGGCGGTTTCCGGCAGTGAGGCCAGGAAAATCCTAATTCCCATTTCCAAATGCGTCCAGGTAGTGGGGGTGGAGCAAAAACCCATGCAGGCCTATCTGGCGGAAGCAGCGGCAGAGGTAAAGCGGCTGCTGAAAAGCTAATACCCAATAGAAAAAGCGCAGGGAATTTCCCAGGATCGCTCGTGGAGCATAGCGGGAAATTTCGCCCTGCGCTTTTTGATAGAGGAAAAATGTCAGTGTGGGGGAATCCGGTTATTCTCTGGTTCCCTCTGCCTGCGCCAGCGCCTGGGAATCGGCCATCTTTTTCCGGCCAAACAGCAGAATCAGGAAACCAATCAGGAAGAGGACCACCAAGCTCAGTACGCCAATGGAGTCGTGGCCTGTGGCGCTGGAGAATACCGCCACCAATACCGGCCCAATTACAGCGGCAAATTTGCCGAAAATATCATAGAAGCCGAAGTATTCCGTAGAGCGGCTGGGGGGCACCAGTTTTCCGAAATAGGAGCGGGAAATAGCCTGAATGCCGCCCTGTACCGTGCCCACCAGGAAAGCCATAATCCAAAACAGGGTTTGGGAGAGCTGAATGGCCTCCTGGCCGCCGTTGACTTCAATATTCCAGCCCATGTAGAAGCCCACCAGACATACCACAAAATAGACGGCGATGGCGATGCGGATCATCCGCAAAGAACCGGCACGCTCGGCCAGCTTGCCGAAGAGGATGGAGCAGGGCACCGCGACCACTTGGGTTACCAGCAGGGCCAGAATCATGCCGGTGGTGTCCAGCCCCAGCTTGGTGCCGTAGGAGGAGGAAAGGCTGATGACGGTGTTCACCCCGTCGATATAGCAGAAATAGGCCAGGATAAAGAGGAAAATGCCCTTGTTGTGGAAAATACTCAGGAAGGTACTCTTGATGTTGGAGAAGGCGTTCCGGATAAGCTGGCTGGGCGGGGCCTCCACAAAATGCACCTGTTTCACGTTCCGAAGCATAGGGATACTGAATACCGCCCACCAAATGGAGGTCAGGAGGATGACCAGCTTTACCGCAGTGGGATTGCTCATGCCCATGATGAGCAGTAGGCCAATGGAGAGCAGGAAGGGGATGGTGCTGCCGCCGATATAGCCCATGGCGTAGCCCCAGGCGGAAACCTTGTCCATGCGTTCCTTGGTGGTCACATCCGTGAGGAAGGAGTCATACATGAGGCAGGAGCCTAAAAAACCGATGTAGGAGAACACATAGCCCACCAGAAGCATCTGCCAGGAGTCAAAAAAGACGGTGGCAAGGGTGGCCAGGATTCCCAAAGCGGCAAAGAAGGTGAAAATTTTCTTTTTCAGCCCCTTGTAGTCTCCCAAAGCTCCCAAAAACGGGGCCAGGATGGCGATGGTAAAGGTGGCGGCGGAGGTGCCGTAGGACCAGGGCACAACGTTATCCACACCGGCGGCTTCGCACACACTGCCAAAGTAAATGGGGAAAATAGCCGCCATCATATTGGTGGCGAATACCGAGTTAGCCCAGTCGTATAGGATCCAGCTTTTTTCCGTTTTTGTAAATCGAAACCTCTTCTCCATGAATAGACCATTCCTTTCTTGTTTTCCGCCGGCCCGGGGCCCAGCTTTCGGTTTCTATCATACCATAAAAAGGGAAATCATAACAGAGGGTTTCTTCTAAATTGCGGGTTTTACGGGAATTTTACAAGCTGTGAGAGATTTCTCCCAGGCAAAGCTCCCCGGTGCATTCTGTGAGCCGTACCGGGCGGATCTCCCCAGCCAGAGCTTCTTCGGAGGGAACGTGAACCGGCGTGTAGTTGGGGGTATAACCCTCCCAAATGCCGGGAGCGGCCTGCTGCTCAAACAGCACCGGTTCCAACCGGCCCACTTGTTCCTGCAAAAAGGCCCGGCGGGTCTCCTCCGTCACAGCGGAAAGGGCCCGGCTGCGCTGCTCCTTGACCGCGTTAGAGACCTGCCCGGGCATATTGTAGGCTACGGTGCCAGGCCGGCGGGAGTAAGCAAAGACGTGAACCTTGGCAAAAGCGATAGAGCGGGCGAATTCCAGGCTTTGGGCAAACTCTTCTTCGGTTTCCCCGGCAAAGCCCACCATCATATCCGTGGTAATGGCGGCGTTGGGGAATACCTCCCGGAGCTTCTCCACAATCCGGCGGTATTCGGCGGTATCATAGTGGCGGTTCATCCGGCGCAGGGTGGCGTCGCAGCCGCTTTGCAGAGAAAGATGGAACTGGGGGCACAGCTTTTCCTGCTGGGCCAGACGCTGAATGACGTCGTCCTGGAGCTGTTCCGGCTCTAAGGAGCCCAGGCGCACCCGCTGGATTTCCGGCACCGCGCAGGCGGCCTCCACCGCGTCGCACAAGTGCAGGCCCATTTCCTGGCCATAGGCCGAGAGGTTAATGCCTGTAAGCACCACTTCCCGGTAGCCGTTCTGGCCCAAAACCGCCAATTCTTCCCGGAGCTGGGGCAGGGGCTTGGAGCGGATGCGTCCCCGGGCGTAGGGGATAATACAATAGGAGCAGAACCGATTGCAGCCGTCCTGGATTTTGACAAAAGCCCGGGTGCGCTCGTAGAAGCGCTTCACCTGCATAGGCTCAAACTTTTCCCCGGTTTCGTGGGGCAGGATGTCGATAATCCGCTGACGGGAGGAGAGGTACTGCATCAAATCCGGCACCAGGGCGGCCCGGTTGGAGTTGCCCAAAATAATGTCCGCATCGGTCAGGGCCTGGGCCTCTTCAGGGAACGCCTGGGGCATACAGCCGGTAAGAACAATGACAGCGTTGGGGTTTTGCCGGCGGGCCCGGTGCAGGGTCTGGCGGACTTTGTGGTCGCTGGCGGCGGTGACCGTGCAGGAGTTCACCAGGACAATGTCGGCCTCCTGGGAAGAATCGCAGGGGGAGATGCCCGCAGATGCCAGGCTGGCCAGCATATTCTGGGTCTCATATTGGTTGACTTTGCAGCCAAGGGTGATGGCGTGTACTTTCATAGCAAAGTGTGTTTCCTTTCTTTGAAAATCAGATTCTCCATGGGGAAATCTGTCCGGACAGAGAGCTTTTTTAGGTAATTTGAAAAGTATTATCGAAAGACGGGGGAAGAGAATCTGGCGATATTTCATCTTGACCGATTCCGTTCCCTGCGGTATGATAATGGGGTCGGATAAAGTACTTGATGCCAGGACGATTTCATTCAGGAGGTTTTATCAATGGTGCAGACACTTCAGATTGTTCTCTTTACTATCGATGATGTCAAGCGCTTTGTGACGCTTACGAACAAATATCATTTCCCCATCAACCTGTCCAATGGGAAATACAAGATCGACGCCAAGTCTATCATGGGCGTTTTCAGCCTGGGCACTTCCCAGCCTGTTACCCTGGAGATTGACAGCGATCCTTCCCAGAGCAAAGAGGTGGAGGAATTCGTAGAGGAAGTACAGGCCTTCGCAGCGAAGTAATCGCCGCCTGTCTTATCGAAGTTTTCATGCAGATAACGGTCCGGCCCGAAAGGGCTGGGCCGTTTTTGCGTTTAGCGGCGGGAAGATTATTCCAGCTGCTCCAATTTTTCAGAGAGGGCTTCCCACTCTTCCAAAATGGCTTCGTTCCGGGCGTTGAGGCGTTCCAGTTCTGCGGAAAGCTCCAGAGCCTTTTCATAATCGCTGGCGGTTTCCGGGTCTTGCAGGGATTCGCTGATTTGCCGGATGGTCTCGTCGTTCTCCTCGTTTTCCTTTTCCAGACGGGCCAGGGCCGCTTTGGTTTTGCGCAGCTCGGCAGCCTTTTCCTTGCGGAGCTGGTATTCGTTGACCTTGGGGGCCTGGACTGCCGCAGCCGCCTGCTGCACCTGTTCCTGCTCAGCTTTCCGGGCTGCCAGATATTCCTCGTAGTTGCCGATATATTCCCGGACGCCATCCTGACGCAGGTCGTAAATGCGGTCGGCTAACTTGTTGATGAGATACCGGTCGTGGGACACGATGAACAGGGTGCCGTCATAGTGGAGCAGGGCGTCCTCCAGGGCCTCGCAGGACTGGATGTCCAGGTGGTTGGTGGGCTCGTCCAGCAGGAGGAAGTTGGCCTTGGAGAGCATGAGCCGCAGCAAAAGCAGCCGGGCCCGCTCGCCGCCGCTGAGGGAGGACACCATTTTGTACACGTCCTCCCCCCGGAACAGGAAAATGGCCAGGGCATTGCGGATTTCCGTCTCCGTCATCCGGGGATGCCGGTCCCAAATCTCGTCCAGCACGGTTTTAGAGTCGTCAAGGCCGCTTTGGAGCTGGTCGTAGTAACCCACGTCAATGCCCGCGCCAAAGCGCACGCTCCCCCCAGTGGCCTGGTACTGTCCCATGAGAATTTTCAAAAGGGAGGTCTTGCCGCAGCCGTTGGGGCCGATGAGGAAAATCCGTTCCTGCCGGTGAACCTCCATGTCCACATGGGAGAACAGGGGAGGCCCGTCAAAGGCCAGGGAGAGGTTCTCCACCATGAGCACATCGTTGCCGCCCCGCTGGCTGGCGCCAAAGCCAAAGTGGATGGAGGGCAGGGCGGAGTCCGGCTTCACCAGGGTCTTTTCCAGACGCTGGATGACCTTGAGCTTGCTCTCTGCGGTGCGGATATTTTTCTCCCGGTTCCACTGGCGCTGCTGGGCCACAATGCCCTCCAAGCGCCTGATTTCCCGCATGGTGTTGTCGTATTTCCGCTGGATGGTCAGGGCGTTTTCCTCTTTCTGGGACAGATGGGCAGTATAGTTTCCTTTATATAAGGTCAGCCGGTGATGCTCCATTTCAAAGGTCCGGTTGGTTACATTGTCCAGGAAAAAACGGTCGTGGGAGATGACGATATAAGCCCCGGAAAAGCCCTTGAGAAAGTCTTCCAGCCACTCTACGGATTGGATGTCCAGATGGTTAGTGGGCTCGTCCAGAAGCAGCAGGTTGGCCCCGCACAGGAGCATTTTGGCCAGCTGGAGCTTGGCCTTCTGCCCGCCGCTGAGAAGGCCTACCGGCATCCCCATCTGCTCCTCGGAGAAGCCCAGGCCTTGCAGGGTGCTCCGGGCCCGGGCCCGGCAGGTAAGGCCGCCCTGGGCGGCGAATTCCTCGTTGAGGAGCATCTGCCGCTCAATGAGGGATTCGTCCGGGTGGACCTGGAGGCGCTGGCTGATGTCCTCCAATTCCCGCTCCATTTCCAGAAGAGAGGCGAAAACCGTCATCACCTCGTTATAGGCGCTGCGGTCCAAATCCCGGCACACATGCTGTTCCATATAGCCCACGCGGCATTCTTTGGATTGATAGATCTGTCCGCCGTCCGGGGAGAGGTCGCCGGTGAGAATTTTAAACAGGGTGGTTTTCCCCGAACCATTGGCCCCTACCAGGCCGATATGGTCGCGATCTTGTATTTCAAAAGAAGCCCCCGCAAAAACCAGGTCTTCCCCGAAGGATTTTTGCAGTTGGCTGATACTGAGCAGTGCCATAACATTGGCTCCCTTCTTTCCTGATGCACATTCCTTTCTATTATACAAAATCTGCATTCCAGAATCAAGGCGCAAGGCGGAACGCGGCAAGCAAAAAGCAGAAGGCTTCTCGCAAAGAGAAAACCTTCTGCTTTTTTACTTGCTTTTACGATTTCAGCCGCAGGGAAGGCCTTTTAAGACAAGGCCTGATTCAGCTCCTCCAAGGTGGCGTCATAGTCGGCCGCCGTCACAATAAAGGAGATCTCCACATCCGAGGTGCTGATCAGCCGCAGGTCCGCGTGGGCCCGGGAGGCCGCCTGGAATACTGCCGCCGCTACGCCGGGGGTGTTCTTCATGCCCGGGTCGTAGACTGCGATTTTGTAGTTCCCGCTGCTGACAATGGGGCGGATACCGGTGGTTTCCTGGAGCTTCCGGGTAAAGGTGAGGATTTTTCCCAGATCGTCGTCCTGCACGGTGATGGAGAATGCTGTCCGGTCACCGTGGGCCGGCGCCATGGAGATCATGTCAATGTTGACGCCCATGGCTGCCACGGTCTCCAAAGAGGAGGCCAGATAGCCGATGTCAGCGGGACATCCTTCCAGGGTGATGAGGGTAATGTCGCTCAAAGTGGTAATGGCTGCGCTCATAAACAACTCCTCCTTTTGTAAAGGCTAAGCCTGGTTTCTCCCGCGAATACGCCCAGGGGCGGCAGCTTCCCGCCCCTGCTGACGGTATTCCGTGGTCAGGGTTACACCAGGGCAGACATATCATACAGTCCTGCCGGACGGCCGGGAAGATATAAAGCCGCGTTCACCGCACCGGCGGCAAACACTTCTTTGGACTGGGCGGAATGGGAAAGGCGGATGACTTCGTGCTGTCCCGCGAAGATCACTTCGTGCTCGCCCACAATGGTGCCGCCCCGAATGGAGTGGATGCCAATTTCATCGCTGCTGCGCTTCTGCCGCTGGGAATGGCGGTCATACATATAGCGGCTGGGGCCCTCCCGGGTTTCGGAAATGGCGTCGGCAATCATCAGTGCCGTGCCGCTGGGAGCATCCAGCTTCTGGTTGTGGTGTTCTTCCACAATCTCAATGTCAAAATCCCGGCCCAGCACAGCGGTGGCCTTTTTGGCCAGCTCAATGAGCAGGTTAATGCCCAGGGACATATTCCGGGAGTAGAACACCGGGATTTCTTTGGCGGCATCCTGCACGGCCTGTACCTGCTCCGGGGTGTAGCCCGTGGTGCAGAGCACAACCGGCAGCTTTTTCTCCCGTGCATATTGGAGCAGGGAGGAGAGCAGGCTGGGATTGGAAAAATCAATGAGCACATCTGCTTCCCGGTCTACCTCCGAAAGAGAGGAAAACACCGGGAAAGCTTCTGTCCCCGTACTGCGCAAATCGATCCCCGCAGTAATTTCACAGTCTTGGCGGTTTTCCACAAGGGATGCGATAACCCGGCCCATGTGGCCGCTGCATCCGCTTAAAAGGATCTTTGTCATAGCTTTCTGCCGGCAAAGCGCCGGCACGCCTCCTTACATTTTGAAATTCCCGATGAGGCCGTATTGGCTCAAAACTTCTGCCAGGGATTCCTTGGCCGCAGCGCTGAGAGGCGCCAGGGGCATCCGGCACTCCCCGCAGGCAAAGCCCATGAGGTTCAGGGCTTCCTTTACGGGAATGGGGTTCACATCCATAAACAGGGCCTTCATCAAAGCCGTGTGGCGGAACTGGATTTCCCGGGCGGTCTCCAAATCGCCCCGGAGCATAGCCGCGCACAGCTCGTGCATGGTCTTGGGCATGACGTTGGCAAAAACAGAGATCACGCCCTTGCCGCCCAATGCCATCATGGGCAGGGTCAGCTCATCCTCGCCGGAATAAACCGCCAGGTCATCCCCGCACAGGGACATGGTGCGTACTGCGGAAGCCATGTCGCCGTTGGCCTCTTTGGTGGCCACAATGTTGGGGTGCTTTGCCAGCTCCCGGTAAGTCTGGGGCTGGATGTTGCAGCCGGTGCGGGAAGGCACATTGTAGAGGATAATGGGGGTGTTCACCCGGTCGGCCACATAGGTGAAGTGGCGGATCAGGCCGCTCTGGGAGCTTTTGTTGTAGTAGGGAGTCACCATCAAAAGGGCGTCAGCGCCGCTGGCTTCAGCAGAGCGGGCCAGCTCCACCGCATAGAGGGTGTCGTTGCTGCCGGCCCCGGCGATAACCGGAACCCGGTGGTTTACGTGACGGATGGTGAAGTCCAGCACCTGGCAGTGCTCCTCGTGGTTGAGGGTAGCGGATTCGCCGGTGGTGCCGCAGGAGATAATGGCGTCGGTCCCTTCGGCGATCTGGAACTCAATGAGCCGTTCCAGCTCGGAATAGTTGACGGAGCCGTCTTCCTTCATAGGGGTGACAATGGCAACGCCGGAGCCGGTAAAAATGGTTTTCTTCATGGGTCAGATGCCTCCAATCAAAGGTTAGTCCAAATATCCCTTGGCGCACAGCAGCTCCGCCATGAGGACAGCGCCGCCTGCCGCGCCGCGCAGGGTATTGTGGGAAAGGCAGACAAATTTAATATCATACTGGGTATCGGGACGCAGGCGTCCAATAGAGACGGCCATGCCGTTTTCCAGGTTGCGGTCCAGTTTCGCCTGGGGACGGTCGTTCTCGGTGAAATAGTGGAGGAACTGCTTGGGAGCGCTGGGCAGTTCCAGCTCCTGGGCCGGGCCGCGATAGCTTTCCCACCGATGGATGATCTCCTCCATGGGGACCTTCTTGTCAAAGGAAACGAATACAGCGGCAGTGTGGCCGTCGGAAACCGGCACCCGCAGGCACTGGGAAGTAATACTGGGGGAAGTGGCATTGACGATTTTGCCGTCTTCGATGTGGCCCCAAATCTTCAGGGGCTCCTGCTCGGATTTCTCCTCTTCGCCGCCGATATAGGGGATCACGTTGTCTACGATTTCCGGGAAGGTGGCAAAGGTCTTGCCTGCGCCGGAAATAGCCTGATAGGTGCAGGCCAGCACCCGGGTGACGCCCAAATCCATCAGGGGATGCACAGCGGGCACATAGCTCTGAAGGGAGCAGTTGGATTTCACAGCGATAAAGCCCCGCTTGGTGCCCAGGCGCTTGCGCTGGGCGTGGATGATCTCCGCGTGGTCGGCGTTGATCTCGGGGATAATCATGGGCACATCAGGGGTGCCGCGGTGAGCGCTGTTGTTGGAAATTACCGGGCACTCTGCCTTGGCATAGGTCTCTTCCAGGGCGCGGATCTCTTCTTTTTTCATGTCCACGGCGCAGAATACGAAATCCACCAGGGAGGTAATTTTCTCCACGTCGGCAGTGGCGTCCATCACCACCATGGAAGCCATGGAGGCGGGGATGGGGGTCTGCATAGCCCAGCGCGGGCCTACGGCTTCCTGATAGGTTTTGCCGGCAGAGCGGGCAGAGGCGGCCAGTGCGCACACCTCAAACCAGGGGTGGTTTTCCAACAGCGTAGCAAACCGCTGGCCCACCATGCCGGTGGCGCCGATAATACCTACTTTATACTTCTTCATAACAAAAAGCCCTCCTGAAAGATTAAAAATGGGGTTGACGGCAGGGTATAAAAAAACCGGTTGAAAACCGGCCACCAATCCAATATAATAGTACTGTTCGGGGTTATTCCGCTTCCGGCGGCGGGATAAGTCCGATAGCGCTCCATCATAAGGATATGATGACAGTTGCAGTGGTATTCCCAAAGCAGCCAGGCGGATGTTTGCCACGCACCGCCTTCGGCGACTTCCCCTTTCACAGGTGATCACAGGCCTGGCAGCCTCACAACCCGTTACTTTTGAAAGACGCGCCTCTATCTTCAACGCCTTTATCATACATGATAGAGAGCATTTTGTCAATTTCTATCCGGCGTTTTGCGCCGTTTTTTTACGCCGTTCCGCTAAAGAGAGGGGAAAACAGCATAGGGAGACCCTTTTAAGAAAGGATGTTGCCAAATATGGATCAGATACCCGAGATGAAGACCCACGACTTTTATTATGACCTGCCTCAGGGGCTCATCGCCCAGACCCCGGCAGAGCCCCGGGATTCTTCCCGGCTCATGGTGCTGGACCGGAAAACCGGAGAGATTTCCCACCATCATTTTTATGATATTATAGATTTCCTTATGCCCGGCGACTGCCTCATTGTCAACGACTCCCGGGTGCTTCCCGCCCGGCTTTATGGCGTGAAAGAGGAGACCGGCGCCCATGTGGAATTCCTGCTTCTCCACCAGCAGGAACAGGACGTGTGGGAGGTGCTCTGCGGCCCGGGGCGCAGGGCCAAGCCCGGCGCGAAGTTCACCTTTGGAGACGGTCTGCTCCACGCAGAGATCCTGGAAGTGCTGGAAGGCGGCAACCGGCTGGCGAAATTCACCTATGAGGGGAATTTCTACTCGATTCTGGACCAAATTGGCCAGATGCCCTTGCCCCACTATATTACGGCAGAGCTCAAAGACAAAGAGCGCTATCAAACCGTGTATTCCCGGGAGATCGGTTCTGCGGCAGCCCCTACAGCTGGGCTGCACTTCACTCCGGAATTATTGGAGAAAGTGAAGGCCAAAGGGGTGCGCATCGGCGCGGTGACCCTCCATGTGGGGCTGGGCACCTTCCGCCCGGTGAGTGTGGAGAAGATTTCCGAGCACAAAATGCATTCGGAGCACTACCATCTTTCCGCTGAAACCGCCGCCCTGATTCAGGAGACTAAGCAGAACGGGGGACGGGTCATTGCAGTGGGCACCACCAGCTGCCGCACTCTGGAATCGGTGGCTGCCAAAGAGGGCCGCATTTGTGAAAGCGATGGCTGGACGGATATTTTCATCTATCCGGGCTACGAATTCAAAGTGCTGGATGGCCTGATTACCAATTTCCATCTGCCGGAGAGCACTCTGGTAATGCTGGTTTCGGCGCTGGCGGGCCGGGAAAATATCCTTCACGCTTATCAGGTAGCGGTGGAGGAAAAATACCGTTTCTTCAGCTTTGGCGACGCCATGTTCATAAAGTAAGTAAAAACTGATAACGAGAAGCAAACCTGCAAGGGCGCAGTATTACTGGGCCTTTGCAGGTTTTTTAGCGGCTGCTCTTTGAGATTGATCTATTCGGTAAAGGCATTGATAAAGATAAATGATAAGTATTTTACATAAAACCAAGAGTCCAGTATACTTACTTATAAGAAACTCCCGCAGAATAGGATCTTTGGAAGGGCGATCCGGCGTAAGGGGATCAAAACAGAAATTTGGAGGGATAAATGGATGCTATATACAAAACTGGGTAATTCAGAATTAAAGGTTTCCCGTATCTGTATGGGATGCATGGGCTTCGGCGACGCCAAAAACGGTCAGCACAGCTGGACCTTGGACGAGGAGCATTCCCGGGAAATTATCAAACGTGGATTGGAGCTGGGAGTCAACTTCTTTGACACCGCCATTGGCTATCAGAGCGGCACCAGCGAGCAGTACCTAGGCCGGGCACTTCGGGATTTTGCAAAGCGGGAGGATGTGGTGGTAGCAACCAAATTCCTCCCCCGCACCCAGGAAGAAATTGCTGCGGGCATCACCGGCCAGCAGCACATCGAGCAGATGGTCAATACCAGCCTGAAGAATCTGGGGCTGGACTATATTGACCTGTATATCTATCACATGTGGGATTATGAGACGCCCCTCTATGACATAATGGAAGGGCTCGACCGCATTGTGAAAGCGGGCAAGGTACGGTATATCGGCATCTCCAACTGCTTCGCCTATCAGCTGGCCAAGGCCAACGCCCTGGCGGAGAAAGAGGGCTTTCAGAAGTTCGTTTCCATCCAGGGGCATTACAACCTGATCTTCCGGGAGGAGGAGCGGGAGATGGCAAAGCTCTGCGCGGAGGATAACATTGCCATGACGCCATACAGCGCTCTGGCGGGAGGGCGGCTCTCCAAGCATCCCGGGGAAACCTCCAAGCGCTTGGAAGAGGACAGCTATGCCAAATTCAAGTATGACGCTACCGCAGAACAGGATGCAGCCATTATCCAACGGGTGGCAGAGCTGGCGGAAAAACGGGGCGTATCCATGACTGAGATTTCGCTGGCATGGTTGCTTACCAAGGTGACCGCCCCGGTAGTAGGCACCACCAAGCTGCACCATATCGAAGGGGCGGCCAAAGCCACGGAGCTCACCCTGACGCCGGAAGAATGCGCCCATCTGGAGGAGCCTTATGTTCCCCACAAACTGGTAGGTGTGATGGCCCAGAACACACCGGCGGCCGCCAAGCAGCAGCACGTATGGTCTACTGGCAGCCAGAAAATTGAAAAGCCATAAGGAGAAGATTCACACAACTATTTGCTTGTGGGGAAGCCCCTCGTGAAGAAGGCAGTTCCCCTGCATTGCCTGTTTCTTCCGGAGTTATTTTTATCCGGTGACAAGGCGTTTTCGAAAATAGCAGGAAATTTTTGAAAAAAACACTTGCTATTTTCCGGCGGGTATGATATAATACCTCTTGCACGTTCCGTGTGAAGGACATATCCGCCCGTGGCGAAGCTGGATATCGCAGCAGATTCCGATTCTGAAGGCCGGGGGTTCGAATCCCTCCGGGCGGGCCACACCTGCGGTGAGCAATTCGCGCACCGCAGGTTTTTTATTTTTTGATTTTGTGCCCGCGTTTAAAGCGGGCATCTTTTTTGTCAATGTTTCCCACTAGGCTGAGCCTGGACGCAATTCGCGTTCTGGGCTCAGTTTTTTATTTTACCTTTTCACTGGCGTTTTCAGTGGGTATCTTTTTTGTCAACGCTTCCCAAAAAAGCAGTACGTCATATGGGTTGTATGGCGTACTGTTTTTGTTTTTAACAGCACAAGCCAACGCCTGGAATGAGCAATCCGCGCACTCCAGGCATTTCTGCTTTTAAGTTTTGCGCTCGCATTGATAGCGGGTATCTTTTAGGTCGTGAAAACCTACCGGCAGGTCGTTCAACTTTGCAGGGTGCATTTTGTTTTGCGCGTACGCCGATGGTGGGCGTTGAAAATAAGTTTTCGCAGAAGCACAGTCGTTCCTTTAGGCAATGACCCGCAGAGTACAAGAGGGTTCCGATTATTTTTTCTCCTCCAGTTCTCTAATCCGTCTCTCTAAACGTCGGATATAATTAAAAAGTTCGGTGATCTCATCATCGTGGATATACACCAGCTGCGTCAACATATCATTATCCAAGGGTGCAGACCCATCGGAGCGGTAATCGTAGTCGTCCATAAAGCTCACTTCCATTCTTCTCCATAGTATAGCATACAATCGGCATAAATAGCAAAGAAAATAATTTTTTGCTGTGGCAGATGCCCGAAAAATGCGCAGGCTAAATTTAATGAGTATTTTCTTTGTTGATAGGATTGCTTGACTTCTATTATACTGTAAGCAGTATAATAGAACAAGAAGAAAATCAAAAAAGGCTGCGTGGCAGGGGGAGAGCCTCCCTGTGTGGCCGGTACTGCAAAAGGAGGATGTCAAATGTCCAATCAGAAACCCGTTCCCGGCATGGGAGGAAACCAGTATGTCCCCTATGAAGCGCGCACAGGCGGGGAGTCTGTGGTGTATTTTACCCGTGACCTTTCAGCAGAAGGGCTTCGCCGGCTTTTCCATCGGGTGAGTCAGCCCCTCACTGGGAAAGTGGGCGTTAAGCTCCACACCGGCGAACCCCACGGCCCCAATATTATCCCCCGCCCCTGGGTGGAGGCTTTGATAAAAGAGGAGCTCCCCGGCGCTTCCATTGTGGAGACGAATACCTACTATGAGGGAGGCCGCTATACCACAGAACAGCACCGGGAGACCCTGCAGGTCAACGGCTGGACTTTCTGCCCGGTGGATATTCTGGACGAAGAGGAGACCGCTATGCTGCCGGTAGCAGGGGGGAAGTGGTTTACCGAAATGTCGGTAGGAGAGCATCTGCTGCACTATGATTCCCTGTTTGTCCTCACCCACTTTAAAGGGCACACCCAGGGCGGTTTTGGCGGCTCCAACAAAAACATCGGTATCGGCTGTGCAGATGGCCGGATAGGGAAGGCCATGATCCACACTACTCCCGGCTCCGATGATATGTGGGATATTGCCAAAGAGGAGTTTATGGAGCGCATGACGGAATCCACCAAATCGGTGGTGGACTATTTTGGGGAACACATCACCTATGTCAATGTTATGCGGAACATGTCTGTTTCCTGCGACTGTGAGGGAACCGCCGCCGCGCCGGTAGTCACCCCCAATATCGGGATTCTGGCTTCCCGGGATATTCTGGCCATTGACCAGGCCTCGGTGGATTTGGTGTATGCCCTGCCGGAAGAGGATCGTAAGGCGCTGGTGGAGCGCATAGAGTCCCGCCATGGCCTGCGTCAGCTCACTTATATGGAGGAGCTGGGTATGGGGAATACCCGCTATCGCTTAGTAGACATCGACCATGACGATGCGGAAATTTCCCTGGCCCAGGCAGTAGAAGGCGTGGTTCCTTTCCAAGATGAATAATTTCGAAAAGCGTCCCGGGCTGTTTTTAGCAGCAAGGGGCGCTTTCCTTTATGGAAACACCTGCTGTCAGCCAATGTGGAAAAGTAAAAAAGAATGAAAGGGGACAAGGAACAGAAATTTTAAAAGATATATAGCAAAATGTACAAAATATAAAATAATCTTTATTGAAAATAAACCTTGGCTTTTTAAAATTCGGGCGATCATAGCAAAAAAGCGGCTGCTGATTTGGTAAAAAGAAATATTTAGAAATAATTTTACAAAAACCCCTTTACTTTATCGCTCAAAGTTGTATAATATAAACGGACATGGTAATCCGCTAATGAAATATACCGTGCGGCGGTTTTTCCGGCCGCATGTATAATGAAAGGAGCCAATAATATGACATTGAACAAGGAAAATCTCATCGCTTCCAGCGAGCTGGTGGACATTTACAAGGACGGGGATAAGTGCATAAAGCTGTTCAAAGAGGGCGTGCGCAAGACCAACCCCCTTTATGAAGCTCTGACCCATTCCCGCGTAGAGGACACCGGACTGCGCGTGCCGATTATCCACGAGCTCTCTGTAATTGATGGCCGCTGGGCTATCGTCATGGACCTCATCGAGGGCAAGACCCTTGCCGATTTGATGCAGGAACACCCCGAAAATATGGATCAGTACCTCAATGACATGGTGGACATCCAGCTGGAAATCCACTCCAAGACCGTTCCGAAGCTGAGCAAGCTCAAGGATAAGATGGGCCGCCAGATTAACTCTTTGACGGAAATCGACGATGTGAAGAAGTATGAACTCCTGACCCGCCTGGAGAGCATGCCCAAGCACACCAAGCTTTGCCACGGCAATTTTGTCCCTGAGAACATTATTTATAACGAAAAGGGCATCTATGTGGTTGACTGGATCGCCGCCCGTCAGGGCAACGCCAGCGCCGATGTGGGCCGCACCTATCTGCTGCTGAGCCTGCGGGATCCCAAGATGGCCGACAAGTATCTGGATCTGTTCTGCGAAAAGACCCACACCTCCAAGAAGTATGTGCAGCAGTGGCTGCCCATCGTGGCCGCCGCCTATCTGCCGGACGCCAAGCCCGAGGAGCACGATTTCCTGATGAAGTGGGTAGACGTGGTGGAATACGAATAATCGCACATGAAAAAGGAATCAAGGCAGCTGTTTCCGGCAGCTGCCTTTTCCGCTATTTTCCGTTTTGCCGCCGCCCGGAAGGAATCTCCTGTATTTGGCTGAACTTCATACAAAAAAGAAAAATCTCCGGGCGAAAATTGGCGAAAACCCGTGTTGACTTTAGAGGCCCTGATTTGCTATAATATCCTTGTTAAAAAAATAACAAATCAGCAGGCATCTATTTTCAAAAGTGTTTATTACAAAATGGAGGACTGGCACATGGAGAAAAAAGAGCAAGCAGTAACCCCTGAGACCCCTGCCACCGGTTTGGTAGACAATCTTGACGCTCTCATCGCCAAGATGGCAGAGGTCAGAGAAGCCCAGCGCATCTTTTCCACCTACACCCAGGAGCAGGTAGACAAGATCTTCAAGGCCGCCGCAATCGCTGCCAACCAGGCACGTATTCCGCTGGCAAAGATGGCTGTAGAAGAGACCGGCATGGGCGTTGTGGAAGACAAGGTCATCAAGAACCACTATGCAGCTGAGTACATTTACAATAAGTACAAGGACACCAAGACCTGCGGCGTGGTAGAAGAGGACAAGGCTTTCGGCGTGACCAAGGTTGCCGAGCCTATCGGTGTTGTGGCTGCGGTTATCCCCACCACCAACCCCACTTCCACCGCAATCTTCAAGACCCTGATCTCTCTGAAGACCCGCAACGGCATTATCATCAGCCCCCACCCCCGCGCCAAGAAGTGCACCATCGCTGCCGCTAAGGTTGTGCTGGACGCTGCTGTGGCTGCTGGCGCTCCCAAGGGCATTATTGGCTGGATCGATATCCCTTCCCTGGAGATGACCAACGAGCTGATGCGCAGCGCTGACATTATCCTGGCCACTGGCGGCCCCGGCATGGTGAAGGCAGCTTATTCTTCCGGTAAGCCCGCCGTTGGCGTAGGTGCCGGCAATACCCCCGCTATCATCGACGACACCGCCGATATTGTGGTGGCTGTCAACTCCATCATCCACTCCAAGACCTTCGATAACGGCATGATCTGCGCTTCCGAGCAGTCCGTTATCGTCCATCAGAATGTGTATGATGCCGTGAAGAAGGAGTTTGCCGACCGTGGCTGCTACTTCCTCAATCCCGAGGAGACCGAGAAGGTCCGCAAGACCATTATCATCAATGGCTCCGTCAACGCTAAGATCGTTGGCCAGAAGGCCCACACCATCGCTAAGCTGGCTGGCGTGAATGTTCCCGAGGCTACCAAGATCCTCATCGGCGAAGTGGAGAGCGTAGATATCGAAGAAGAGTTCGCTCACGAGAAGCTGTCTCCCGTTCTGGCTATGTATAAGGCCAAGGACTTTGAGGATGCAGTTGCCAAGGCTTGCCGCCTGGTTGCCGACGGCGGCTATGGCCACACTTCTTCCCTGTACTGCAACGCTGTCACCGAGCGCGCCAAGATTGAAAAGTTTGGCGAGACCATGAAGACCTGCCGTATTCTGGTTAACACCCCCTCCTCCCAGGGCGGTATCGGCGATCTGTACAACTTCAAGCTGAATCCTTCCCTGACGCTGGGCTGCGGCTCCTGGGGCGGCAACTCCGTCTCCGAGAACGTCGGCGTGAAGCACCTGCTGAACATCAAGACCGTCGCCGAGAGGAGAGAAAATATGCTGTGGTTCAAGGCACCTGAAAAGGTTTACTTCAAGAAGGGCTGCCTGCCGGTGGCTCTGGACGAGCTGAAGACCGTTATGGGCAAGAAGAAGGTCTTCATCGTCACCGACTCCTTCCTGTACAACAATGGTTACACCAAGTGCATTACCGATAAGCTGGACGAGATGGGCATCAAGCACACCACCTTTTTTGATGTTGCTCCCGACCCGAACCTGAAGAGCGCTCTGGAAGGCACTGCCGCTATGAACGCCTTCCAGCCCGACTGCATCATCGCTCTGGGCGGCGGCTCCGCAATGGACGCCGGCAAGATCATGTGGGTGATGTACGAGCATCCGGAAGTGGACTTCCTGGATATGGCTATGCGCTTCATGGATATCCGCAAGAGAGTGTACACCTTCCCCCACATGGGCGATAAGGCTACCTTCATTGCTATCCCCACTTCCGCTGGTACCGGTTCCGAGGTAACTCCCTTCGCCGTTATCACCGACGAGAAGACCGGCATCAAGTATCCTCTGGCCGACTACGAGCTGCTGCCTGATGTGGCTATCGTGGATCCCGACCTGATGATGAACATGCCCAAGGGCCTGACTTCCGCTTCCGGTATCGACGCCCTGACCCACGCTCTGGAGGCCTATGCTTCCATCATGGCTACCGACTACACCGACGGTATTGCCCTGAAGGCTATGAAGACCATCTTCGAGTATCTGCCCCGCGCATATGACAACGGCCCCAACGATCCCATCGCCAGAGAGAAGATGGCTAACGCTTCCACCATGGCTGGTATGGCATTTGCCAACGCCTTCCTGGGTGTTTGCCACTCCATGGCTCATAAGCTGGGCGCCTTCCATCACCTGCCCCACGGCATTGCCAACGCTCTGCTGATCACTCTGGTGATGCGCTTCAACGCCAACCCGGTTCCCCCCAAGATGGGCACCTTCCCGCAGTATGCATATCCCCACACCCTGGAGCGCTATTGCGAGTGCGCTGACTTCGTTGGCATCAAGGGCAACACCAACGAGGAGAAGCTGGACAACTTCATCGCTGCTATCGAAGAGCTGAAGGCTAAGGTCGGCGTGAAGAAGACCATCAAGGATTACGGCGTGGACGAGAAGTACTTCCTGGATACTCTGGATGCCATGGTTGAGCAGGCATTCGACGACCAGTGCACTGGCGCCAACCCGAGATATCCGCTGATGAGCGAAATCAAGGAGATGTACCTGAAGGCCTATTACGGCGAATAAGGTTCTATCCCAACCCCGTTAATAGAGCGGGCGGAGTGAAAACTCCGCCCGCTTTTTGTTATTTTATCTCTTTATTATTGCGGGCGGGCAAATCTGTTGCAGCTGCACAGTTGAAATTTACAAGGAAGTGGCGAGGCGATTTTATGGGATACGGGCAGGATTATGATAAATATATTTGTGACGATCGCGAACAGTTGGAGCATATGCAGATGATTCGTGAAATGTCAGACGAAGAATTTGAACGTTATCTGGAAAAATTAAAAGCAGAAGAAGAAAAAAATAGAAAGGCGTCCGGAGAAAAGTAAAGTGCTGAAAGTTACATATCAACTCGTTACAGGAAAATACACGCTGGTCGGCCTGTCGGATTCCCTTCCATATCATTGGACGGGCCATGAAGTTCTAATTGAAGGGAAATCTTATCAGACGAAAATCGTTTATGATTTGCCGAAGTCTATTGCGATATTCGGCACCGGAGACTTTGTAGGCAAAGAAATTGATTTTGTGTGAGCAAGACTTTCAGGCGCTGAGCATCTGTGTGACATTCCAAAATAAAAGGCATCGGAATTTTCTCCAATAGGAGATTCCGATGCCTTTTTGCGTTTATAAAGCTGGAACAGATTATTTCTTCTTGGGCTTAAAGCTGTCCTTCAAGGAGACAGAGCGGTTGAATACCAGGTGCTCCGGCGTGCTGTCCCGGTTGTCCACACAGAAATACCCCTGGCGCATGAACTGGAAGGAGTCGCCGGGCTTGGCGGCGGCCAGGGACGGCTCCACTTTGGCGTTTTCCAGAACCTTCAGGGAATCCGGGTTCAGGGCCTCCAAAAAGTCCCCGGCGTCCGGGTCTTCCACGCTGAACAGGTTGTCATACAGCCGGATTTCCGCATCCAGAGCCGTGTTGGCGTCCACCCAGTGGATGGTGCTCTTGATTTTCCGGCCGTCTGCCGGGTTGCCGCCCCGAGATTCCGGATCATACTCGGCATACACGGTGGTGACGTTGCCGTCGGCGTCCTTTTCGCAGCCAGTGCAGCGGATTACATAGGTGGTCTTCAGGCGCACCTCATTCCCCGGGAAAAGCCGGAAGTATCCCTTAATGGGTTCCTCCATGAAGTCCTCCTGTTCAATCCACAGCTCCCGGGAGAAGGTCACCGTGCGGGTGCCGTCCTCAGGGCGGTTGGGGTTGTTCTCTACCTCAAAGGTCTCGGTTTTCCCCTCGGGGTAGTTAGTGAGGATGAGCTTCAGGGGGCGCAGCACACCCATGACGCGCTGGGCCTTCAGGTTCAGGTCCTCCCGGAGGCAGTGCTCCAAGAAGCTGTATTCTACCGTGCTGTTTACCTTAGAAACGCCGTTGCGCTCGCTGAAATTCCGGATAGAGGCGGGGGTGTAGCCTCGACGGCGCAGGCCGCAGAGGGTGGGCATCCGGGGGTCGTCCCAGCCGCTGACATAGCCGCCTTCCACCAGCGCCCGCAGCTTGCGCTTGCTCATCACCGTGTGGTTGATACCCAGCCGGGCAAACTCGATCTGCCGGGGCTTGGAGGGCAGGTCCACGTTGGCGATGACCCAGTCGTACAGGGGCCGGTGGTCCTCAAATTCCAGGGAGCACAGGGAGTGGGTAATCCCTTCCAGAGCATCCTCAATAGGGTGAGCGTAGTCGTACATGGGGTAGATGCACCATTTGTCGCCGGTGCGGTGGTGGGACATATGGTTAATGCGGTAAATCACCGGGTCCCGCATGTTGAAGTTGCCGGAAGCCAAATCGATTTTGGCCCGGAGAGTCATCTTGCCGTCTTCAAACTCGCCGGCGCGCATCCGGGCGAAGAGATCCAAGCTCTCCTCAATGGGCCGGTCCCGATAGGGGCTGGTGGCCGGGGTGGAGAGGTCGCCGCGGTTTTCCCGCACCTGGTCAGGGGTCAGCTCACACACATAGGCCAGACCCTTTTTGATGAGGCCTACCGCCAATTCATACATTTTTTCAAAGTAATCGGAGGCATAATAGAAGCGGTCCTCCCAGTCGTAGCCCAGCCAGTGGATGTCCTCTTTAATGGCGTCCACATACTCGGTGTCCTCTTTGGTAGGGTTAGTGTCGTCCATACGCAGATTGCAGATGCCGCCGAAGCGCTCTGCCGTGCCGAAATCAATGTAAATGGCCTTGGCGTGTCCGATATGCAGGTAGCCGTTGGGCTCGGGAGGGAACCGGGTGTGAACCTGCATTCCTTCGCAGCGGCCGCCCTCGGCTAAATCCTCCATAATAAAGTCGTCAATAAAACTGGAGGAAACAACTTCCCCCGTGGTCTTTTCTTCGCTCATATTTTCCATCCTTTCCAGTTGCGCAACCACAAAAGTTTTACTCGATTTTTTTCAAAAAATCGCAGGGGTCCAGGGGACAGAGTCCCCGGCCGCTCTCCGCAGAGAGCGGAATCTCTATTTATAAGTTGTAAGGCGCATTTTCGCGGGTGAATTTGAAAATATCCCAGTGGGACATTTTCAAAGAGGGGCCTTTTGCAAGAAAAAAGGCCCCTGCTCCGTTCCTAATGCCGCCTTCCTCTGTTCCCCCAAAGGGGGAATCAGAACCAGCAGAAATACGCGTTTTTACAGCTTGGCAAGGCCCAGTTCCAGCCGGCGCAGAGCTTCCTCTTTGCCCAGAATCGCCAGAATCTCCATGGCGCCGCCGGGGGTTACCTGCATCCCGGCAGCGGCAATGCGCACCGGCCACAGCAACGTGCCGTTCTTTACTTCCAGCTTTTGGGCCAGCTGAATGAGGCAGTCGTGAATGGCCGTCACATTCCACTCCGGCAGGGAAGAGAGGGCCTCTATAGCGGCCTTCAGCATTACCGGGGCATTTTCCAGGTTGGCCTTGCTCTTTTTGTTGACGAAAAGCGCAGCATCGTATTCCGGCAGCTCCTTAAAGAAGCCGATCATTCCGGGAATATCCGTCAGGCGGATGACCCGGGGCTGCAAAATAGCAGTGAGCACATCCCAGGGTTTGTCTTCCTGGCCGAACACCTGCTGATACCAAGGCATAGCCAGGGCTGTAAATTCCTCCGGCGTCTTGGCCCGGAGATACTCGCCGTTAAACCAGTCCAGCTTGTCGTAATCGAACACCGAGGGGGCCTTGCTGATACCGTCAATGGAGAAGTTTTCCACCAGCTCCTGGAGGGAGAAAATTTCCCGGTTGTCCTTGGGGCACCAGCCCAGCAGGGCAATGTAGTTGACAATGGTCTCGGGGAGATAGCCTTCCTTCACCAGGCCGGCAAAGCTGGTAGAGCCGTGGCGCTTGGAGAGCTTGCTCACAGAGCCGTCCTCGTTTTTGCCCATAATCAGGGGCAGGTGGACATAGGTGGGTACTTCCCAGCCAAAAGCCTCATACAGCAGGTTGTATTTGGGAGTGGAGGTCAGATACTCGCTGCCCCGCACCACATGGGTAATGTGCATCAGGTGGTCGTCGATGACGTTTGCGAAATTATAGGTGGGATAGCCGTCGGACTTCAGCAGGATCTGGTCCTCCAGCTCTTTATTTTCAATGGTAATCTCCCCGAATACCGCGTCCTGGAAGGTGGTGGAACCCTCTGTAGGCATCTTCTGCCGGATCACATAGGGGGTGCCGGCATCCAGCAGGCGCTGGACTTCCTCGGCGGGCAGATCCCGGCAGTGACGGTCATAGCCGCCGAAGCCATCTTCCTGATGGAGGGATTCCAGCCGTTCCTTGGTGCAGAAGCAGTAGTAGGCCTTGCCTTCCCGGACAAGCTGCTCTGCATAGGGGCGATAGGTGTCCTTCCGCTGGCTCTGGATATAGGGGCCATATTCTCCGCCAATATCGGGGCCTTCATCGTGGTCCAGGCCCACCTGCTGCAGGGTGTCGTAGATCACATCCACTGCGCCCTCCACCAGCCGTTCCTGGTCGGTATCCTCAATGCGCAGGATGAATTTCCCCTGTTGGGATTTGGCGATGAGATATTCAAACAGGGCGGTGCGCAGGTTGCCCACGTGCATAAAGCCCGTGGGGCTGGGCGCGAAACGAGTGCGTACCAATTTGTTTTCCATGTCATTTCCCTCTCTTACAACGGTTGATTCTACTATTATACCAAATCCGTCGGATTTATCAATTCCCTCCGGACAAAAGACGGGAAAGTTTTGGGGAAATCCCGCCCGGCAGGGGCGTTTCCCGGCACAAAGGGTTGAATATTCTGTTAAAATTTATGGGTTTCCCCTTGGGAGAGTGGTTTTTCGTTGCCGCACCGGAAGGAGTGTGCTATAATAAAATGACTCATTATAGGGATAGGGCGGAAACGTCCTTCCTCTAACACAGACCGGGACAGACGGATGGTTTCTGCCCGGCAGGAAAGGAGAGAAAAGCGGATGGCGAGATTTTTCGGACGGATCTGGCAGTACATTAAGGATATGGACAAGATCCTGTTCCTTCTCATAGTAGTGATTTCCGCCTACAGCTTGCTTTTGCTGAAAAGCGTGTCCCGGGCTACGGATACCGACTATTTCAAAACACAGTTGGTAGCGGTAGTTCTGGGATTGGTAGGCGCTTGGATATTGACGCTGATCGATTATAATGCCATTGCGAGTTTTTGGTATCTTATAGCGGGGTTCAGCGTGTTCTTAATGGTGTATACGCTGCTTTTTGGCATCTCGATTCAAAACGATGATGGGGTCAATGCCAAAGCATGGATCAATCTGGGCTTTACCACTTTCCAAAGCTCCGAGTTGGTGAAAATCGCCTTTATGATTACCTTCGCCAAACACCTTTCGGTGTTAAAGGAGCGGGGGCTCATGAAAAAATTCCTCCATGTGGCCCTGTTGGGAGTTCACGCGCTGGTCCCCATGGCACTGTGCCACCTTCAGGGGGACGACGGTGCGGCAGTAATTTTCTTCTGCATGTTCCTGGCCATGTCCTTTATTGCCGGGGTGCAGCTCCGATATTTCGCCGGCCTCTTTGGAGCGCTTTTGGTGGCGGCGCCTTTGGCCTGGAATTACGTCCTCAGCGAATACCAGAAAAACCGGTTTACCGCCGTCTATAATCTGGATAACCCCGTAATTGCCCGGGGTGATGGCTACCAGCAGTATCAGGGCCGGCTGTCCATTGGTTCCGGCCAGTTTTGGGGCCGGGGATTGTTTGAAGGCCCTCGGGTAGAGAGCAACCAGGTGACATTCCAGCAGAGCGACTTTATTTTCTCCGTGGCTGGGGAAGAACTGGGATTTGTAGGATGTATGCTGATTATCGTCCTGCTGGTCTTGCTGCTGATTCGCACCGTCCACAACGCCCGGGTGGCCCGGGACCCTCTTGGCACCTATATCTGCGTGGGCTTTTTCGGCCTGATTGCCGCCCAGGCGATTTTCAATATCGGCATGTGTCTGGCAATCCTGCCGGTTATGGGCGTGACCCTGCCTTTCTTCAGCGCCGGTGGTTCTTCGGCGGCCTGCCTCTATTTTGGGTATGGCTTGGTGCAGAACGTCTATCTCCACCACAAAGAGGTGGACGGCTTTACTCTGCGCAGGAGCCGGTAGTCCAAAGCGAATATTTTGATGCGGGAAGCCCGCTGCTTGTGTTTTTGCAGGCAGCGGGCTTTTTTATGGCGATTGCCTGCGAGAAACTTGACGCATTTTTATATAAGTTGTATTATTAAGTATAATTTTTGTTCAATAGAATATTTTGAGATTTTGATTTAAAGCGTCTGGTTACAGGCGCTTTTTTTATGAAAAAATTTCCGAAAACCCGCGAACGAAAACCTATAAAAAATCAGGTAGCGGGGCACATGGTTGGCACGGTCAGCGGCCGTCGCACTTACATAGATTTTACAAAAGTCTGCTTTTGGCCTTTACAGGCCCATTGTATAATGATGCAGTTACAAGGGCTGTCTCGCAGAAAGGAAGAATCGGGAATATGCTAGAAAAGCTGTCGGTGGATTTTGTTCGGAAGCTCTTTTCCATTTTGACCAATGGCAACGCGCAGATCAAATTTTACACCATTTGTATGCAGAACCAGGACCGGGAGAAGGCCGCCAACCGGCCGGTGGAGTTCGGCCTCAAGCTGCTGGGGTATAACGTGTGGTATCGCCTGCCTTTGCTCCGGGATTTGCCGGTGGGCCGGCGGATTGGCCACGACTATCTCACCCGGCACTATCTGCGGCTTCCGGTAGAGGATTTGGCTTCGGAAATTTTGGAGAATCCCCATGCGGTGTGCGATGTGGAGGGCAGCCTGCTGCTTCCAATATGGGACGAGAAGCGCTTTTTTGAAAAGCTGGAGCGGGCTTTTGACTGTCCCGGCTTTGCCCGGCTGCGCCGCCGGCTGGAAAAGCCGGGAATGTCCATCCAGGCGATTTATCAAGCCATCAACCAAGCCCTTTCTGTGAATCTCTCCTGGGCGAAAGAGCTGGAGCTGGCCCGGCAAAACCGCATCCCCAACCGGTACGTCATTCGATTGCTGGATATTGCCGCTTATCATCAGGTGAGCATCCATCTCACGGTGGATTCCTGCTATCCCGCTTCCTTTTACGAAGAGCTTTTACAGAAGAACGGCGTTACCTGGGACAGCCTTGGGGTTTCCTGCGAAACTGGGAAATCCAAAACCCAGATGGCCGAGGCCCTGCATTTGGAAAAGTTCGGCGCGGTGTCCGCTGATTTCAACGGATTCCTGCGGCCTCTGGTTCGCCGGGGCGCAAAGGGTATCTATTACCGGGAGCCGGCCCAGCTCATGAAGGACGCCGCCCATCCCTGGCTTTCCCCGGATTTCCAGGTCCCTTACGACCATGTGTGTGGCGCCCGGGTGTTTTCCGGCGGGAAACGGCCGCCTTTCCTCTATGAATTGGGGTACCTCTGTGCGGGCCCCTTGGTGTACAGCTTGCTGTTCCCCCAAGTGGGGCTGTGCGTTTGTCATGGGAGCCGTCATTCCTTGGTGGCCATGCTGGCAGGCCCTCATACGGTTTGCACCCTTCAAGGGGCCAAGGCGTTCTCTCAAACTCACATCCGCGTGTTGGATACCGGCCGGGCGGATTTCCCGGCGTTTTTGAAATCCCTGCAAAAGAGCAATTCCCAAGCCCAGATCCAGGTGGTTTCCCTGGCGGAGACTGTGCAGGGGGAGGACACCCCGCTGGCCTGCCTTTTTGGGGAAGAACCCAGCGACCTCTCCGACGGCATCCGGGATTTCTGTCGGGAATACACCCGGTTTACCGGTTGTTCCCCCATTTCCCTGGAAGATGCTCTGCGGCTGTATCGCGCGGGCCAGCGCAATATGGAAAGGCTGCTGGCGGAAAGGGAAATTTCCGCCAACACAACGGTCTCTGTATAAAAGGAGCAAACCCTCATGGTTTTATATCACGTATCTACCACCTATCAGCTTCTCTACTGCATCACCCACCGTTTGGCCCGCCATCCCAGGGAGGGGGCCGGGCTGCTGCTGGTGGAATATATTTTCCCCGAAGCCCGGCGCAAGGAGACGGTGCAGCGGCTGCTGGATACCGGCTGGTTTTCCTTTGTGCGGCTGGTGCCGGAGAACCAGTTTAAGCTCCGGCGGGGCAACTCCCTGACGGAATCCAGCTCTCCCCAGGAGATTGAAGGGGTCATCCGAAATATCTGTGCTTGTGTCCAGGGCTGGCTGGGCATGGATGTAAAGCAGTTTTCCCCCATCTACATAGGCTCCGACCAGTGGTCCTTCGGCATTTACTGCCTGGCCAATCAAATTCCCCACGTGTATATTGAGGACGCCAGCGGAATGCTCTCCCAGCGGGAGCGATACATGAAAATTACCCGGGAAATCAGCCTGACCAATTACGTGATTTCCCAATATCTCCACGGCGCAGGCACCAGCGAGTATGAGACAGCCCGCCTGTGCGATATGCGGAATTTTGTCCCGGGATTTACCGATGAGAAGGCAGTCAATTTTTCAATCTACGACGCCCTCAAAGAAGAAATCCCCCAGAAGGCGCCGGAAATCCTGGAATTTTATGGGGCAAATCCGGTGACAGTCTCTCAGGGCCGTCCCGTGTGCATGTACATGACCCAGTACCTGAAATCCATGGCCGTCAAGGATTTGGACGTCCAGGAGCAGATTACCAACCTGCTGGTGGATTACTTTGCCCAGGGATTCCAGCTGGTTATTAAGCCCCACCCCAAGGACCAATGGCTCAATTACCGCCGGATGTTTCCCGAGGCTGTGCTGCTTCCCCCAAATATCAACTCCGAGCTGATTCCCTTCCTCTTTGACCAGCCCGTGCAGCGGGTCCTTACCGCCAGCTCCACCTCGGTGGGGGGCATGGCTCCCTTTGCCCAGGAGGTCTTTCAGTTCACCACGGAAATCGAAACCCGGTTTGAGCACCTCCACGCGGTGTATTTGGCAGCAGTGCTCTTGGGAGAGGCGGCGAAGGCTTGGGGCCCCCTGCATCTGTCCCTCCAAAGGGTCAACGCCGTCCAGCTGGAAAATTTTCTCCGGATTTTGGAGGTCCCTCAAATGGAAACCGGAACGCCCGTGCTGGTGACAGAGGGCGCGCCGCCGGAAGCGCCGGGCAGCGTAGTTCTCTGGATTGCCGGAGAGCGCAGTTCCGGAAAACCCCCGGTGCTTCCCAGGGCCGGCCAGGCCCTGGAGCTGCGGGGCACTCTGCTGCCGGAAGAGGGGAGCCTGCTGACGGAGAATGGATTTCTCCTGTACCTGACAGACCCCCGTCCCGGGATGCTTTCCCAGCTTCCGCCCCTGGATTTTGTCCGGGAGCTGCCCTTTTCCCGGGCGAAATTGCAAATCCAGTCGAAACTCCTCACAGAAGAGGAAATTGACGCCAAAAATCATGAGGAGCGTGAAATTCTATGAAAACCGTTGCCTTTGTCCCGGTCAAGCTCAATAACGAGCGCCTGCCCGGAAAGAATACCAAGCCCTTCCACAATGGGGAACCCCTGATTCACTATATCCTGCAAACCCTGCTGCAGTGCCGGGGCTTGGACGGCATCTATGTCTATTGCAGCGACCCTGCCATTCAGGAATACCTGCCCAAAGGAGTCGCCTGGCTGCCCCGAGACCCCCGTCTGGATTCTTCCTCCACTTTGATTCTGGAAGTGCTCCGGGCCTTTGCCGAAGATGTGCCGGCGGACACCTATGTGCTGGCCCACGCCACCGCTCCCTTTATCTCGGTGGCTTCGGTGGAGTCCGGCATCCTGGCGGTGAACAGCGGGGAGTATGACAGCGCTATGACCGTGAAGAAGCTCCGGGAATTCCTGTGGCTCAACGGCAAGCCCCTCTACGATACCACCCGCATTCCCCGCACCCAGGATTTAGGGGACCTCTACGCAGAGACCACGGGCCTGTATGTCTATAAGCGGGAGCTCCTTATGGAGCACAACCGCCGCACCGGGGAAAAGCCCTATCTGATTCCGGTCAGCGATGTAGAAGCCTGCGACATCAACGAGCCCTTTGACTTTGAAGTGGCCGACATGATCTTTAACCGCTGTATCCGAAAAGGAGGCGCCAAATGAGTCAGGTAAAATTTTTGGACTGCACCCTCCGGGACGGGGGATACGTCAACAACTGGAAGTTCGGTCGGGAGACCATCCGGGATATGATCCGCCGGTTTTCCAGTTCCGGGGTGGACATTATCGAGTGCGGCTTTTTGACGGATCTGCCCAGCGACCCGGACCAATCCCTGTTCCATTCTGTGGAGGAGATTAACGCCCTGCTGCCGGAAAACAGCCAGTCGCTGTTTGTGGCCATGATCGCCATTGGGGAGAAGGAGATCAATCCCGCTCTGCTGTCCGACGCTGCCGAAACGGGCCTGGGGGGCATCCGCTTGACCTTCCATCCCGACGAAATCGATAAGGCCTTCTGCTATGGCGAGATGATTCAGCGCAAGGGCTACCGGCTCTTTATGCAGCCGGTGGGCACAGCGGGCTATACCGATGAAGAGCTCATCCGCCTGATTAAGCGGGTGAACCAGCTGAACCCCTACGCCTTCTATCTGGTGGACACCTTGGGCACCATGTACGGTAAGCTGCTGCTCCGTCAGGTGATTCTGGCGGACAACAACCTGGCCCCGGGCATCCGCATCGGCTACCACTCCCACAACAATTTGCAGATGTCCTTTGCCAATGCGCAAAAGCTCCTGGAATTCAAAACCGACCGGGGCATGATTATCGATTGCTCTGCCAGCGGCATGGGCCGTGGGGCAGGCAATCTCTGCACGGAGCTGGTTCTCAACTACTACAACAACGAGTTCGAGAACCGCTATCATGTGCTGCCGGTGCTGGAAGTGGTGGATAAGTACATTACCGCCATTTCCCTCACCAGCCGCTGGGGCTATTCCTGCCCCTA
>ERZ1643246.1183-NODE-1183-length-29252-cov-13.382163_pt1 | contig 29252 bp, 25 predicted proteins | sample MGYA00579265_ERZ1643246 | MGnify/ENA primary metagenome ERZ1643246 (study PRJEB29033, sample SAMEA4952261) | chicken gut metagenome | biome: Broiler Chicken; feature: Gastrointestinal Tract; material: Caecum | place: Ireland | collected 2018 | study: Broiler...
ACTGTCGATCGATCGGAACATTGCCGCGCAATCCTGCGCGGACGGCGCGCAGGATTGCGCGGCAGACATTTCAAATGCGGATGATACAAATCATGTAGCCCGCTTAGAAAAAATTATGACTTCGGATTTATCGGAAAAGAATGATGCAGACGATGCCGTCCGTTTTGATATGGCAATGACTGAAGATAAAAAAGAGGCATAAAAAAACGGACGCGCCCATTCCCCCAAGGCGCGCCCGCTTTTTATTTTTCCCCGACCGTGACGTATTCCCCCGTGTCGGCATCCTGGAAGATCACCCAAAATCCCTCGCTTTCCGAATAGGGCGTCGTCGGCACAAATACCGCTTTGTCCCCCATCTGCGCAGGTTTTTCCCCCTCAACCGCGACGCACAGCCAGCGCGGAATCCCCTCCTCGCTGACGATCCCCAAAAGGGCGTTTCCCTTCTTCACCCATTCGGAATGCGGAAATGCTGCGTTCAGCCGCGTATCCTTCTCCCCTTCCGAAAAGGCGGCGTCCAGTTTCTTTTTTATGGAGTAGTAGTATGTAAGTGCGCCGCGCGGGCGCAGGAGAAGATCGCCTTCATCTGCGGAAGCCGCCGCCCCCGCCTGCGCCGAATGCACAGCAGAAGTTTTTTCATCGCCATCGCCCGCGTCAGAGAAGTAATTTCCTGCGGCGATCGCCTCGTCGTCGTAGCGCGCGGCGGCGCGCTCTTCGTGTGGGGACGTATCGTCCGGCAGGGGATCGGGCACAGGCACCGTCGGCGCAAGCGGTACGTTCGGCGCGTTCGGAATAGGCAGCTCCACGGGCGGACGCGGCACGGGAACGGGCCGCTTTCTTCCCGCAGTTTCGTCGAGCAGCGGCGAATATTTTTCAGGCGCCGCACCGCACCTTCCGAAGGCGATCGGCTGCGGATCCCCCTTGACAAAACATATAAGCGCCGCAAATCCCGCCGCAACCGAAGGTCCGTTTTCTAAGCGGATGGGCGCGTTGCCCTTGAGCTCCAGACAGTACACCTTCCCCTCTGCCCATAAATACAGCGCATACCGCCCGTCCAAAAGCGGCGAAAGCGCCGCGATCCGCGGCGTGATCGTCAGCTCCGTTCCCAGCCGCTCTGCATATACCGCACCCGTCAGCGCACTCCCGTCTGCAGAAAATCCCTTGCGCACCTGACGCAGAACACATACCCTTCTTTCAAATGCCATACGACACCTCTTTGCATCCATCTTATCAGACCCGCCCGCAAAAATCCTGTCGCTTTTTGTCGTCTTTTGTCCTGTTTTCTTGTTTTCTTGCTTTTGCTTTTAAGCTCCTTTATTCCCCGCTTTTTCGCTTGAGTTTCAAGAAAAAAACGCCCCGATGCGGGACGCCCTTTTTTCATCATCTCAAAACAATAAAATTCTCAGCGGTGATTTTTGAAATACATCACGGGAACGCCGTTTTTTTCGGCATAGCGCACCGTGTACGCCGTTCCCCCCGTCTGACGGGTGCAATAGGCAAACACAAGATCCGCCCTGTCCACCATATAGCGGTCGCGCTCGAGAAAGCTTGCGGCGTCGTGCGTTTCCCCCAGAATGACGCGTTCTGCGCACGAGCCCAGCAATTCCCGATATAATCTCTTTTCGTTCTCGGGAAAGGAACGCTCCTGCCCGAGACAGGGAATACAGGCAACAAGCGTGATGGGATACTTCATTCTCAGATCGGCAAGACATCTGAGCGCCGCAAGATCAAATCCGCGCGCCATGCCGCAAAAAAATCGGTCATACCCTTTCACGACGAGCGCCTCAAGTTCATCGTAGAGTGCATTCAAGTTGAAATCAGACGGGAGTTCTCTGTGTCCCGTCAGTGCACACGCCATATTCATCTCTCTCACCTGATCGGATTTTTGCGTTCTTTTCCCTGTCCGCGCGGATACGCGGCAGGCGTCGCTCTCTTTTTGTCGGCGATCACGAGCATTCTCGCGCCGTAACCTTCGGGAAGTTCATACTTCACCGTATGCAGATGCTCTCCGCCCAAAACTTCCATCGCACGGCGGGCGGATCCCGTCTCGTCCTCGCTTCCCTTCCAGGCGATCATCTTTCCGCCCACCCTCACGAGCGGCAGACAGTACTCCGCGAGCGGCGCGAGCGGCGCAACGGCGCGGGCAATGACCGCATCGAAGCTCTCCCGCATCCCTTCCGTTCTGCCCGCATCCTCGGCGCGCATCTTAAGAACCTGCGCTCTTAGCCCCAGCTCTTTCACCGCCGTCTCCAAAAAGCTGCACTTTTTGCCCGTACTCTCGATGAGCGTGAATGTAAGATCGCTTCTGACGATCGCAAGCGGGATGGACGGGAACCCTGCGCCCGATCCGACCTCCGCAACGCGCGCATTTTCCGCAAGATACGCCGCTCCTGCAAGCGAATCGAGAAAATGTTTGTGGAAAACTTCCTCTTCCTGCGTGATCGCCGTCAGGTTGAACGCCGCATTGTACTCAATAAGAAGCCTGTAAAAGGTATGAAACTTTTGATTATTTCTCTGAATTTGCTCTCTCAGATTAATAAAATCGGGGGTTTTTTCCTGCATGCGTTCATTATATCATATCCTTTGCAGGTTTTCAACTCTTTGTCGAAATCCTGACATCATTTTTTCCACACTGTTGAAAAAAACGTGGATAACTTTCCTCTTTTTCCGTTTTTATCTCTTCCGCAAGAGAACGAAGCAAAAATTTGAGATTTTTCTTTCCACAAAGGGAAGTTTGTCCACAAATTTCAAACAACCTGTCCACAGTCTTTTCCACCGTTTTTCTCTTGCCGTCTGTTTTCCAAAAAGCGGGCAAAACGCTTGTAATTTCCCGCTTTTTTCGCTATAATAGAGGTATCTTTCAGGTTTTGACGGACAGACAAAACAGCTTGTCCACAATTCCACAGACTCTATTATTACTACTAATAAAATATTTCTTTATATATCCTATCATAGCAAGGAGGAACGGCGATGAAATTTGTATGCGACGGACTTTCCCTCTCGGAGGCGGTCCTCAAGGTAAGCAAGGCGTGCGCCGTGCGCACGACGGCGCCCATCATGGAGTGCATCAAACTTTCCGCATTCGGCGAGGAAGTGACCCTGCTCGCAACGGACGGCGAACTCTCCATCCGCAAGAGCGTCAAGGCGGAGATCTTTGAAGAGGGCGAAACGTGCGTCCCCGGGAAACTCTTCACCGATTTTATCGGCAAACTTTCGGGCGAGGAAGTGTCCATCGCCACGGGCGAGAAGGGTGTGGAGATCAAATACCGCGATGCGGGAACCTTCATGCAGAGCCTGCCCGCCGAGGAATTCCCCAAGATCGATTTCACGGTCGGGGAAAATTCCTTTACGATGCAGCAGTCGCAGCTCAAAAAGATCATTGCGCAGACGACGTTCTGCTGTGCGCAGGACGATTCCCGTCCCGTTCTCAAGGGATGCCTCATGGAGTTCGGGGACAAGCTCGAGATGACCGCTCTCGACGGATACCGTCTGGCGATCGCCTCCGTGCAGATCGTCGCAAAGAGCCAGGAGCAGAGCATCATCTGCCCCGCAAGAACGCTCTCAGAGATCTCGCGCATGCTCGATAAAGAGGACGAGGAGATCACCCTCTACACCCAGGGCGGCATGCTTTTGGTGCAGTCGGAGGGAACGACCGTCGTCTCCCGCCTCTATCAGGGGGATTTCATCCGCAAGGAGAACGTGGTGCCCTCCGCGTTCACGACGGTGGTCACGCTCGCAAAAGAGGAGATGATCGCCTCCGTCGAGCGCGCCGCCATCCTCATCCGCGGGGATAAAAACAACCTCGTCACCCTTGACATCTCGGCGGAGAGCGTCAAAGTCTCTTCCGTCTCTGACTTCGGAAACGTCGCGGAAGTCGTCCGCGCGAAAACGGAGGGCATGGAGATGTCCATCTCCATGAACGCAAAATATCTGCTCGATGCCCTGCACGCGCTCGAAGAGGAGAACGTCGTGATGTCCTTCAACGGCGCCGTATCCCCTTTCATTCTGCAGAACGAACAGGGAAAAGACAGCCTCTATCTCATTTTGCCCGTCAGAAACGTGGCATAATCGCTTGACGGAAGGGCGGAAAACGCCTATAATCAAACATAGCCATCCAAAAAGGTCATAAAATTTCAACGTACAGGAAATAAGGAGTTATTATGAAGAGAACTTATCAGCCCAAGAAGCGCCAGAAGAGCAAGGTCCACGGATTCCGCGCAAGAATGAAGACGCAGGGCGGAAGAAACACCCTCAAGAGAAGAAGAAACAAGGGCAGAAAGCACATTTCCGCTTAACAAAGCGCCATGAAATACCTGCGGATCAAGAGAAAGAAGGACTTTACGAAAATCCTGCGGGTCGGAAAAAGAGCGCACGCGGAGAGCCTGACGATCGTCTGGATGCCGTCCGATAAGACGCAGTTCGCGGTGTGTGTCGGCAAAAAATACGGGAAAAGCGTTGTAAGAAACCGTATCAAACGATTATTGAGAGAAGCATTCCGCTCCAATGCGGAATGCCTTGGCATATCCTGCTCCATGCTTCTCATTCCGCGTGCGGCAAAGGAATATTCGTATGCCGCATTCGCAAGAGACGTCGGAAAAATTTTCAGAAAAGAAAAACTTGCCCGCCCTCACGCCGAAAAACCTGCTGGCGAAGAATGCACGGTATCTTGCTCTCTTTCTGAAAAAGAAGGTGTTCAGACCCTATCTTAAGGGACTTTGTATCCGCATGATCTGCTTCTATCAGAAGCACCTCTCCCGCGGGACGTGCCTCTACACGCCCACCTGCTCGGAGTACACCAAGCGGAGCATCAATAACCTCGGCGTCATTCCCGGCATCCTTTGCGGGTTATGGCGCATTCTGCGATGCAATCCCCTCTCAAAAGGCGGATTCGATCCTGCGCCCGAGCGCTTTTGTAAAAAGAAGTGGCTCATCTGAAAAGCGAGAAATTATGCAATTCTTAATGTCGTTACTTGGCAGCGTCTCCATTTCGCTGCTGCAGCAAGGATATGAGATCGGGCTGGACTGGCTCGGTCAGTTTGTCCGCGCCATCATTGAGAGCGTCGGCATCATCGGTGTCGGCATTATCTGCTTTACGCTCATCTTGAAGGCGATCACCCTCCCGTTCGATATCTATCAGCGCGTCAAAACACGCAAACAGTCGCTCATCATGCGCAGCATGAAGGACGACCTCGATAAGCTGCAAAAACAGTACGCCAACGACAAGACCCTCTACAATCAGAAGATGATGGAGCTGTACAAAAAGAACGGCTATGGCATGTTCGGCGCCTGCCTTCCCATGCTCATCTCCTTCATCATCATCATCGTCGCATTCCAGGCGTTCAATGCCTATTCGCGTTACGCAAACCTCAACTTCTTCGTGCAGATGTCGGAAGACTATAACGCCGCCATCCTCGCAAACGGCGTTCAGGGTATCGATTACTCCATCGTCCGCGACGACGCGAATACCGTCATCGTCGGCGAAGACGGGTCCGTGACGCTCACCTATACCGACGCGGAAGGGACCAAGCACGATCAGACCGTTCAGCCAGGGTCAAGTTTCCAGAATAACGGTTGCGTCTATACCGTGTCCGCAAAAGGAAATATCCCCTACTACCTGAGCGTCGTGCCCGAAGATGATTCAAAGTATATCTTCTACGGGTATAATCTTGAAGAGACAAACATCTCCAAAGAGTATTCCGTCGATACGGAAAAACTGCTTGCCTATCTTCAGGCAAATGACGAGGCAGCATATCAGCAGATAAACGAGGCACAGGATAAGAACAGCGCATGTCTTTCCTATGTCAAGGGGATCGGCGCTTCCGCGGCGAAGAGCTGGTACGATAATCACCGCGCAAACTTCCTGTGGGTGGAAAACGTCTGGTATCCCGACGTCTCCTACAATCACCCCATCCCCCAGGACTACGCGACTTTCCAGAAGAACTTCGGCAACGTCAACGTCACCTTGCAGGACGGCACGACGGAACCGCTGCAGAACATCTTCAGCGAACAGAACTATAACGACCTCACGGCGGGACTTTCCGCAGAAAAACAGCAGGCAAACGGTTATTTCGGGCTCATCATTCTCTCGATCGGACTTATGGTCCTCTCTCAGTTCGTCATGATGCGCTCGCAGAAGGAAGCAAACAAATATCAGACCGTGGACGGCCAGGGCGCCAGAACACAGAAAGTCATGCTCATCATGATGCCCCTCATCTACGCGATATTTGCCTTCATGTACAGTGCCGCGTTCACGATCTATATGCTTATCTCGAGCTTGTTCTCCTTGCTCGTCACACTGCTTTCCAACCTCATTCTCGGCAGAATTTTCAACAAGAAGGAAGAAAAAGCAGTCATTGAGATCAATACCAACAGCCCCAAGTGGCTTCAGGAGAAAAAAGCCCGCGAACGCGAAGAAAATAAGAAGAATGACAAGAAGAACCGCTGATGCGGTGAAAAAATAAGAAGGAATAAGGGCATGGAAAACATTTTTACGGGAAAGACGGTGGAAGAGGCCGTACAAGCGGGGCTCGAGGCGCTCGGGCTGACCGCAGATGAGGTCGAGGTGGAAGTCCTCGACGAAGGAAAAAAGCGCCTGATCGGTTCCAAACCTGCACAGGTCAAACTGACAGTTAAGCAGAAAAAGACGGACGGCGAGCGCGCCGTTGCATTCCTGGAAGGACTTCTCCCCCTCATCGGGATCGAGGCAGACATCGAGCTCAAGGGCGAGGATGAGAAAATCGCCATCGAACTCAAAGCAGACTCCGCAAAGAACATCATCGGCCGTCGCGGCGAGATCATCGACGCCGTTCAGACGCTTGCAGGTGCCGTCGCCAATACGGGCAGAAAGGACTATAAGCGCGTCGTCGTCGATTGCGAGAACTACCGCGAAGACCGCGAAGAGACCTTAAAGCGCGTTGCAAACAAGCTCGCTGCAAAGGCTGTGCGCCTCGGAAAGAAAGTCCGTCTCGAACCGATGAACCCCTATGAGCGCCGTATCATTCACGCCGCACTCGTCGATAATCCCGACGTCACCACCAAGAGCGAAGGAAAAGAACCGCAGCGTTTTGTCGTCATCATTCCCAAAAACTTCAAGACGTATGACAGAAAAGGCGACCGCGGAGACTATCGCGGCAATCGCGGCGGCAGCCGCGGCAAGTTCAACCGCGACAACCGTGAAGGCCGTGAGGGCGGCTATCGCGGCAACAGACATGGCGACAGAAAGCCCTATCCCAAGCGCGAACTTCCCGCAGAGGGAACGCCTGAATCCTCCGGTACGAGCCTGCGCCGAGAGGGCGGATCTTCCACGGGCTTCCGTAAGGGCAGTTTCTCCGGATTCTTCGGAACTTACCTCGGAAAGGACGAGGAGAACGATACGACCGACAAGGACGAGTGATCTCCCCCTCTCTTCCGCCTCTCTCTTCAGGGCGTCAGAGGCGCCGATCTCCCCGTCGGATGTACGGGCAAAGATGCGCAATCCTTTTCCGATCGGTCGGAAAGGGAGAACGGTATTTTCGTCCGACGTCATGGCGGACGGAAGATCCCTTCGATATCTCAAGGAACAAATCAAAAAGCCGCGCGATACGGGTCTCCCCTCTCGCGCGGCTTTTCTCATGTCAAACGCACGGGGACGGAAAGAGACGGCGGTATGTCGGCTTATGGGCCGTACGCTATGCAGTTTTTGTGCTCAAGGCGCTTTGTCTTCTGTAAGAAAACACGGATGAGACATTCTCATCCGTGTTTCTGATTTTGAACACACAAGCGTATTTTGAAAACGGCATTGTCCGATTTTTATTTGTGCATTGACAGAATAAGATGGGGCGGATATAATGTAACTATAAAATCTTGCGAAATGAAAGCAATGGAATGCAAATGGAGCTGTATGTGCGGCAGGGAACGAAATTGAGCAAGAACCTGCTTGCATCGGGAATAAAAATTATGAGGTTTGCTTGGTAATATGGAACAGCGGGAAATAGAGTTTATTGCGGAACAGGAATGGAAGCGATATCAAGAATGGCGAAAAGATCCCAAGAATGCAAAAGTGGTGAATTTTGCAGATAGGATCTACCATGATTTGAACGAACTTGGATATGACATTCAATGGGGGTTCGCGATGCAGCCTTTGGTATTCAATGGAGATAATAGGATCTTTCCCATCTGCAAGAAGTACATTGAAGAAGGGGAGAATGACCCGGAGTTGGAGGGTTGTGTCGCAATGACAGTCGGAATTTTGGGTCATAGAAAGATGCGAGTCGCGACGGAATATCTGCTGCGAAAGTATCGGGAAGCATTGGCCAGGAATGCGTCCTTTCATATCCTCAACACGTATGGGGATGCTATCTACAAGATACGGGACGAGCGATATATCAAGGACTATATTGAGCTGATCGATCCGGAAACAATTCATGTGATGTCCTCTTTCTTCATTGATCTGTTGGGGAAGTTAAAAGTGCATGAGGTGGAGGATATTCTGATCACGTTGGTAGACCATCGTTCCGCTCCTGATGCATCGCAAAACTTGGAATCATATTATTTTCTTGGATATAATCTTACAGTTTCCGAATCTGCGATAAAAGCATTGGGATTTCTGAAGTGCAAGAAGGCGATTCCCGTGATCGAGAAGTATCTGCATCCGGAGACATTGCCCGGATTCTTTCCAAATGATAAGGAAAGGAAGCATCATATCACCGAATTCCGCAATCTTGCCCGTAAAACAATAGATCGAATCAATCGTTAAACAAAAAATAAAAATCGGAGAGCAATCTCCGATTTTTATTTGTGCATTGACAGAATGAGATAGGTCGAATATAATGTAACTATAAAATTTCTGCGACTTAAATCGCGGCGATAAAGTGTGTTTTTACGGAAAAATAAAAAACCTGCCTGAAGGCAGGTTTTTTTGATTCAGTTCTCTGCAAGCCACTTTTTGGCGTTAGCCTTTGTATAAGAAGTGATCTTCTCTGCAGCGTACGCGGACTTTTCACCGCCGTTGGTGTACAGGAAGTAGTCCCCCTCTGGCGTCATGTACATTGTCATTTCGTAGCCGGCGGGATCTCCGAACGTGCCGCAGGTGACCTTCTTAACAACCGTAGCAGTCTCGGTGTTGAACGTCTTCGTCTTCGTTGTTTTAACCATTGCCGTAATTCTCCTTCATATAGATTTGTTAACATTGTAACCCTTGCGGTGGCTGTTTGTCAACAAAAGTAGAAATTTTATGAAAAAAATTTAGCAAAATATAAGTCTTGACAACCCTTGCGCATAATCAAACGCAATTTTGTGATTTATTTACAAGCTGATCGGATATCAGATCGGAGATTGCACCGGCGATAATATCCGCCATACTGTAAACTGCGCCAAGTCGCGTGAGATTGAATAAGGGGTAAGAAAGAGGTGCTTTTTTTGCAACGATTCCGAGAATTGAAACGTCTCCGACCTTGGGAAGCCGCTTGTTTGCGCCCGCTCCGGGGCGGATGGCGCCTGCAGTCACTTTGACCAGTCCGACGTCCTGTTCCTCCCCGACTGCGGCGTCTACAGCGATAATATCTCTGTGCGGGTGCGTTTTTTTGAGAAAATCAACGAGATATTTTGCCTCTTTTGCGGTGATCGGGTTTTTCAAAGTGCCGTAAATATACCCCTGAAAAGGGCGCCCGGTTTGCAGCATGGTTCCGACGATCGGACCCAGACTGTCCCCTACTGCAAGATCACTGCCGATACACAAAACCACGGGTGATGCGCTCAATGTACCGAGAAGATTTTTTAAAGCCATATAGACGCCTGTACGTGCCATAGCATTGTTATAATGAAAAGCGTAATCCATTTTACTTCCTCCGATGGAGGGATTTTTTCCCATGGAACGCAATTCTAAACTTTTTCAGAAGAAAAGGTGACAATACAATGCGAATATGATATAATGATGCTATCACGGATAAAGGAGGGGTAACGTGAATCTTCTTGCGTCATCAGCCTGGATCCTGGATGTCGTGTTCTTTGTCATTCTGATTCTGGGCATTCTATTGGGAAGTTGGGGCGGATTTATTAAGGGAGTTTGCAAGTTGGCAGGTACGATCTTTGCCGTCTTTGTAGCTTTTACCTTCTGCAACGCCTTCAAAAACACTCTGGAAAGTGCATTTGGTTTGACGACTGCGATTGCGAGCGGCGTCGGAGAGACGGTTGCAAACTGGCTGAGTATCATTATTGCCTTTGCGATTCTCTTTCTTATCGTCAAGATTGGCAGCTGGCTGCTCGGAAAAATCGGCACAGCATTGGTTGATAAGGTTTCTTTCTTCCGCTATATCAATCGGATTCTCGGTGGAATCCTTGGTCTTGTGGAGGCGATTTTCCTCATTTATCTCATTCTGACGATATGTTATTGGATCAACGTTGAGGCCGTCAATGCGTTTATTGCACAAAGTTCCATCGTTAATTCGATCTATCAGTGGGAATGGTTCCAATGGGCTGCACAATTCAATTTCTTAAGATAATATATAATTAAGTACTAAATAATAAATCTGCGCCAGCAATTTATGATGGCGCAGATTTATTTTGCGCTAAGCATAATTTTAAGCGCAAAAAGAAGCAAATGCTAAAATATTAATGAAACATACTTTCGTACGTCCTTTCATACGCCATGAAAAAGATATCCACAGTCCAAAAAGTCGCTGTGGATATCTTTTACTTTGCTGGACATTTTTTGATGTTTTTATTTGTTTAATAGCAATTTTTTTGTTATAGATGACTCAAGTTATCCACAAAGGCTCCTCTTTATGTTGATAACCTGGTCAAAAATCTCCTTTATCCACAGAAAATTAGTCTTAAATAAGACTTACAAAATGTAATTTTCAACAGGCTAAAGTATTGTGCAAAGATATTTTTTGAAAACTTTTAGAAAACACTGTTCTTGTTGAATTGTATTCTTGGCTATGTTAATTTAGATCAGCCAAGTTAAATAATGCCCAAGATAGGTTGATCGGAACAAGACAAGATTTGCGTGGATATGTTGGCTACGCTTAATTTAGGATGAATCAAAGTGATAGTTGACTTATCGGATTGGATTTTTTGCTGTAAAACAGCCTAAAATTCATATTTTCCTGAGAAAAAAGCATTTTTTTGACACCCGAAAATGGAAAAAATACCTTCAGAAATCGCTCTCAGACAACGTAGGAGCGTTTTTTTGAGGCTAAAAACCGATTTTTTTGACTTCGCAAAGGAGAAAAAGCATGGCTTGTTGTTTTAAAATCTGCAGCTATTCACAAAAATGTTGATAACTCTGTTTCAATAGCCGAAGTTCAGATCAGAAATTCAGGGTTATTGGTGGAATTATTTTAAGTCGTAACTCTGAAATGATATTCTTTTGATTGGGTCGATAATTTTGGCTGATAGATCTGTTGTCGCTTTTGAAAAATTCTTTTAAAAAGACCTTCAAAAGTTGTTTATATTTAATTTTTTCACTCAGCGCATAAATAATTTGTTATGAAGACTGTGTAAAATGAGATTATTTTATGGAAAAACTACATATTCCGTTATAAAACAAGTGGATAGGGTGTGAATTGATTGCGTTATTCCAAAGTGTCTTGTTTTCATTTGTAAGGCGCATGGTTGCTTTTTTCTTAAAACATTGTTTTATTGATTTTGTATATGGTTTTTAGTTGTTGCGCTGTATCATAAAGGTCGGATATGATTAGATGTCGTTTCATGAAATGACTCTGCGTGAAGAATCTTACAGTACACCGGTCTAAAAGATGCAAAATTATGATATTGTTTGTTATTTTCTCTTGAACAGTGCGCGCTTTGTCTCTTCAGATGCTATATAGGGTGGTGTATTGGCTTAAAATCGGTATTTTTCAGGTTTTTTCTTCCTCAAAATGTCATTTTTGCGTCAAAAAATCTTTCTGCGTCATTTTTTCTTGCACATGGTTAATTTTTTCGCGTTAATTGTTTCACGTGAAACACTAAAAAATCGAAAAAATTCGGCGGAGTGTTTCACATGAAACATTTTATGAGTCATTTTTGGGGTACGCAAGGCTCCAAAATGCCCATTTTACGGTGAAATAGTGATATTTTTGAAATTTGGGAAAGAATTTCCGTCAAAGACTTGAAATTATCCGTGCTTTTTGATACAATATGATCAGTATGTTGCTCATACTAAGCATCAGAAAGAAATTTCATAAAAGGAGAACTAAGATTGAGTAAGACAGTCAAGACGGTTATCATCGTTGTCCTTGTAGCGATTCTCGGAATTGCTGCATACTTCGTGGTAACTTCACAGATCAACGCACAAAAAGTGCGGACATACGATCAATTTGTTTCACTGATCGAAGATCCTAAGGGGGAAGGGGATGCTGCAGGGGCAATTCCTGATAACCAACAGATCGTAAAAGTTGTGATCAGCGGATACAATCTGTATGGATATACGGATGTAAAAGCGAACACCTATGCTTATACTGCTGTTGGCCCGAATTTTTATAATGATAATTCGATCAGCGAAGACAGTACGTTGCGTAATTGGATGAGCAATGGAATTCAGATTTCCTTTGAGGATCCCAATGCCGGCTCAGGGTGGGGTAACATTATATATATAGCCGTCCTTGTCGTCGGACTTGTTGCTTTCTTCCTCGTCCTTCGTTCCATGAGCGGCGGCAGCGGAAAGGTAATGAACTTCGGCAAGACGAAGGCAAGAGTCTCCACCAATATCAAGGTTCGGTTCTCTGACGTTGCCGGGGCAGAGGAGGAAAAGGAAGAACTTAAGGAAGTCGTTGAATTCCTGAAGAGTCCGAAAAAGTTCTCTGATCTTGGAGCAAAGATTCCAAAGGGTGTTTTGCTTGTAGGCCCTCCCGGAACAGGTAAAACCTTGTTTGCAAAAGCCGTTGCAGGGGAAGCGGGGGTTCCGTTCTTCTCGGTCAGTGGCTCTGACTTCGTGGAAATGTATGTCGGTGTCGGTGCCTCGCGTGTGCGTGACTTGTTCGATATGGCAAAACGCAATCAGCCCTGCATCATCTTCATCGACGAAATCGATGCCGTCGGACGTCAGAGAGGGGCAGGCCTTGGTGGCGGTCACGACGAGCGTGAACAGACTCTCAACCAGATTCTTGTTCAGATGGACGGTTTTGAAACCAATGAAGGTGTCATTGTCATGGCGGCAACCAACCGTGCGGACATTCTCGACAGTGCGTTGCTTCGTCCCGGTCGTTTTGACAGACAGATCTATGTCAATCTTCCCGATGTCAAGGGCAGAGAGGCGATTCTCAAGGTTCACGCCCGCAATAAACCCCTCGCTCCTGATGTCAATTTCAAAGTGATTGCCCGCATGACGAGCGGTTTCTCCGGAGCGGATCTTGCAAACCTGCTCAATGAGGCGGCCATCCTTGCTGCCAGGGCAGGAAAAAATATGATCGGCAACCTCGAGCTCTATGAAGGAATCAATAAAGTCATCATGGGTCCCCAGAAAAAGAGCCGTGTTGTTACCGAGGCAGACAAAAAATGTACTGCTTACCACGAAGCAGGCCATGCAATTCTTGCAAAACTGTGTGAACACAATGATAATGTTCACGAAGTGTCCATTATTCCCCGCGGAATGGCGGCAGGTTACACGCTTACCCGTCCCGAAAGTGACGACAATGATATGACTGTTAATAAACTTAACGATTTTATTTGTATGGCGCTGGGTGGAAGAGTTGCGGAAGAGCTTGTCATTCACGATGTGTCGGCCGGTGCGTCCAATGACATCAAGCGAGTATCGCAGATGGCGCGCAAGATGGTCACCGAGTGGGGTATGAGCGACAAGATCGGTCCCATTTGTTACGGAAGCGACGGACCGGTGTTCCTCGGAAGAGATTTTGAGGAGCGCAACAGTTACAGTGAGCAGACGGCTGCGGCGATTGACGGAGAAGTGCGTGCAATTGTAGAAAAGCAGTACGTGCGCGCGCGCGAACTTTTAAAAGAAAATCGTGCTATTCTGGACAATATGGCACGCGTGCTTGTAGAGCGCGAGACCATTTATACCGCGGAAGTGGATATGCTCATGCAGGGTGCGTCGTATACCGAAGTGCTTGAATATATGGAGAGGCACGACAAGGGAATGCCCGATGATCCGTTCGGAATGAAGCATGCGTCCGCATCGGAAGAAGCTGTGAAGGCGGGTGACGGAAAGAATGCAGATGACGGATCGGAGCATTCGAAAGCAGAATCATCGAGTGATCAAGCGGCGGAAAATTCTGCTGCAGGAAAGAATTCTTCTGAGGATGATTCGGCTGCCCGTCCCGAAAAAGCGGACGTAACGGATACTTCTGATAAGGAGTGAGAGATATGGGAAAGATCATCTCCTTTTCCAACCAGAAAGGGGGCGTGGGCAAGACGACGACTTGTGTCAATATGGCGGCGTATCTTGCCCGTGCGGGGAGGAAGGTCCTGCTCGTCGATCTGGACCCGCAGGGGAATGCTACGACGGGACTCGGGTTTTCCAAGGGAAGCCTGAAAAAATCCGTCTATAACGTCATCATTGATGATGAGGAAGTCAAAGAGAACATCCTCCCGACCGAGCTGGAAGGGCTTCTGATCCTGCCTTCCAACATCGATCTGGCGGGCGCGGAGGTCAGCCTTGTCTACAAGAAAAACAGAGATAAGGTACTGCGCGCCGCGCTGGAAAAGGTCAAGGCTGATTTTGACTATATCCTCATCGACTGTCCGCCTTCGCTGGGGCTTTTGACCATCAATGCACTTGCCGCGGCTGACAGCGCGATCATCCCGATCCAGAGCGAATATTATGCTCTGGAAGGATTGTCGCAGCTCATGAACACCATTTCGCTCGTACGTCAGCACCTCAACAAGTCCCTCAAAGTGGAGGGCGTTGTGCTCACAATGTACGACGGACGGTCGATCATCTCCAAGCAGATCGCGGCGGAGATCAAGAAGTATTTTTCAAAGAAACTCTATGAGATCGTCATTCCGCGCAATGTACGGCTCTCCGAGGCGCCCAGCCACGGCAAGCCGATTTTGCTGCACGATCCCAAATGCATGGGAGCGCGGGCGTATGCCGCACTCACGGAAGAATTTTTAAAGAAAACAGAAGGAAAGGGAGAATAATAGCATGGTTAAAGGACTCGGCAGAGGGCTTTCGGCGCTGTTCAGCGATACGGAAGAGGCCTATGAAAACGCCAGCACCGATCTTGAAGAGGCGCAGGTAAATGCAGGAACGGCGGAGATCGCCATCGAGGATATTTTCCCCAACCCCCACCAGCCGCGCAAGAGCTTCGACGAAAATGCGATGAACGATCTTGCCAATTCCATTCGTGAACACGGCATCATCAGTCCCATCGTCGTCAACAAGAGCGAGGACGGAAAGTACATGATCATCGCCGGCGAACGCAGATACCGCGCCGCCGTCAAAGCGGGACTCACCAAGGTCCCCGCTATCGTCAAAAATCTCAGCGAGAAGGAGATACAGGAGGTCTCCCTGATCGAGAACCTCCAGCGTGAGGACCTCAATCCCATCGAAGCCGCAACAGGCATGAAACGTCTCATGGACGAATTCGGCCTGACACAGGAACAGCTCGCAGAACGGCTCGGCAAGTCCCGCCCCGCCATTGCAAACACGCTGCGCCTTCTTTCCCTTGCTGAGGAGGTCGTCGACCTCGTCCGCGACGGGAAGATCTCTTCGGGTCATGCGCGTACTCTCGTGCCTGTCGCCAAAGAGGCACAGACGTACCTCGCAAAAGAGTGCGTCAAAAACGGCTGGTCTGTGCGCGAAATGGAACGCGCGGTCAAGCAGTATCTCAATCCGCCCGAAGTGCTCGCCAAAGACAAAGAAAAAAAGAACGCGCTTGCCAGTGCGGAGCTCAAACATCTCGTGGAACGGCTGCGCTCTACGCTCAAGACAAAGGTTTCCCTCATCGGTACGGACAAGAAGGGGCGTATCTATATCGATTATTATACGCGCGATGACCTTGACCGCATCAGCGAGCTTCTCGACATCATCGACAGAATGGAGTGATTTTTGCGCGCAGCGCGGCGGGCGATTGTCGGCCGCCGCGCTGCGCAAGCTCTTTTTTGCCAACACCGTATTGCAAACATCGGATTGCTTGGTACTTGGTCCAAAATATGCCGACCGTTTGCAAGGATCTGCGACCGCTCGCGTATGGCGCCGCTATAAATGCGATAAACACGCAAGCGGTTCCGACCGAAAAACAATCTTGCACGAAAAAGTAATTTGGGCGCATGATTGCGCGCATGATTGGACGCATGATTGCGCGCCGTAACTTGAACCGCCATGTCAGAGGCGGAAGGGGCACTGGTATGCCCAAGGGAAAATGAGTCGCGCGGCGTAACTTGAACCGCCATGTCAGAGGCAGAAGGGGCACTGGTATGCCCAAGGGAAAATGAGTCGCGCGGCGTAACTTGAACCGCCATGTCAGAGGCAGAAGGGGCACTGGTATGCACAAGGGAAAAAGAGTTGCGCGTTGTAACTCGAACCACCATGTTTGAGGAGAAACTGCATGCGTTGCGGCTCAAACATCTAAGACCAGGGCGGAGCAGATTAAACGCCCTAACTCGAACCGCCATGTTCGAGAGGAAACGGCAAATGTGTTGTAAAACGCTCAGCCATAACCAAGGCGGAGAAGAATAAGCACGTTGAAATCCTTCCTTTCAGGCATGATCGAAAGCAGACAGGTACCATTTGCAAAATAAAAGCGTGGCGGAGAGAAAATCTTTGAAAGCCGCAAAACGCAGACATGGTTATCAGCGACATTGCGGAAACACCTGTCCATATAGATGAAAGAATGCGGAAGCACTTTCTTTCGGAAAGGGCAGATATTTGTAAGCAGAGCCGCCTGACCCTGGACATGGGTGGCGGAAAAGGAGAAAATGAGCCTGCTGTGGACGCCGTCTCCGGGCGGTGAGTGCAGGCGGAATTATGCTGGAATTTCAAAAGACAAAAAAAGAGAACGTCGTGCGGGTTGCACCCTTTTTCCGTGGTCAGATGACGCACGTTTCAGACTTTTCGCTGTGCTATCAGTTCATGTGGCACAAGAAGTTCACGCCCGATTTTGCGATCGCCGAGGACTGTCTTATTCTCAAAGAGGTCTATGCGGGCAGGGAGTGGTTTCATTATCCTCTTTCGCGGACAGGAGACGAGGAAGCGGAAAAGCGCGCCGTTGGGCTCATTGAGGAATATTGCCGCGAGAAAGAAATGCGCCTTCATTTCACCAACGTTGCCGAAAAAAATGTTCCCTGGCTGGTGTTGCGGTACGGACAGGACGTCTCCGTGACAAACATCCGCCGCTGGCGCGACTATCTCTATGAGGCGGAGGATTTCCGTACCTATGCGGGCGGGAAATACTCCGGACAGCGCAATCACGTCAATAAATTTAAAAAACAGTATCCCGACTGGACGTTCACGGTTTACCGTCCCGAAGAGCAAGAAGAGCTTGTTGCATTTTTGCACGAATATGACGCCGTTCAGCGAGCAAAGGACAGCTATCTTGCCGACGAGGAGATGGATGAAGTCTATGAGCTTGTGCCCGAGATCGAAAAGTTCGGACTGATGTGCGGAATTCTGCGAGCAGGCGGAAAGATCGTCGCGTGTTCCATCGGGGAACGTTGCGGGGATATGGTGGTCGTACACATCGAAAAGGCCCTGCGCGGATATGAGGGCGCCTATCCCATGGTCGCACAGCAATTTGCGCTTGCATTTACGGGCGGGGACGTGAAATACCTCAACCGTATGGACGATGCAGGGGACATGGGGCTGCGCAAATCCAAATTGCAGTACCTGCCCTGTGAGATCGTCGGAAAGTACAATATTTCGCCGCGCCGCGCCATTGACGCCGTCGCGCATCTGCCTACGATCGAAACGCCGCGGCTGACCCTTGCGCCCGTGCGTGACGAGGATGCAGATGTCTACGCGCGGCTCGCGGGGGATATGGAACGCAACCGTTGGTGGGGCTATGACTGGCATGAGGATGCGCCCTCCGAACATCCGCAGGCGGGGTGGTTCCTGTTGTTTGCGCGCGATCTCTTCCGCGAAAAGATGGAACTTCCGCTCGGGATCTACGCAGACGGTACGCTTGTGGGCGAAGTCGTTCTGCACCGATTCGGCTATCATGCCGAGGCGGAAATCGGCGTGCGCCTGCTTCCCGAGGCTGAGGGAAAGGGATTTGCCGCCGAGGCAGTGTCTGCAATGTGCGACTATGCCTTCCGCAAGCTTGAGCTGGAGTGCGTCGAGGCAAAGCATTTCCGCGAAAATCCCCGTTCGGGCAAATCGCTCATGCTGGCTGGACTGCGGCGTACGGGAGAAGACGAGACTTACCTGTATTATGAAAAGACGCCCAAGATGTGAGCGTTTGCATGACTTCTTTGCCAGGATTTTCCTGCGGCAGGGATTTTTGATCACATCGGCAAAAACAAATTGAAAAAAACGACAAATTGTGTCAAAAAAACTTTTTCATACAAGATATTGCGCAAAGAGGGTGCCTTGGCATCCTCTTTTTGTGCGTACGGGACAGATTTTTCGGTGAAAGCGCCCAAAAAAATAGCTGAAAAAGATGAATTTTTTACAAAAAATATTACCAAACCCCATTGACAAAGTTTGTCCGACATGATATATTAAATGCAGTACAAGGAATGACGACGGGGGGAAGTCATGATTGTGAGAAGCGAACGGTAAAACTTTCGCGCGCCCTTTTTGCGCGTCCCGGGAAATGGGAGCGTTGCGCAGGAGGGGGCGGGTTTTCCGTCGTTTTTCATTTTCTGCGACCTCTCGGCGTTTTTGCCGACAGGTCTTTTTGCGTTTTTTTCTATCCCCCCAACGGATAAAAATGCACAGACGTCGTCGGAACTGTGTGCGAAAAACTATATAAAGAGGTGTGAATTATGAAAAAGAGAAGGCTTCTGAGGAACGCCGGTCTCGTCGCTCTGTCCGGAGTCCTGGTCGGCGGTGCAGCGCTTGCGTTCACGGCCTGCAGCGGCAGCTCGGATTACACGCTCAGCGTGTATATCTTCTGCAGCAGTGCGGACGTCATCACCAACCGCGCGATCTGCGACAAGTGGGCTGAGGAGTATTCTGCAGCGCATGCGGCGGAATTGGGCGAAAACAAGATCAAGGTCAACTTTAACTCGACATCCAGCAACACCACCTATTTCCAGGAACTGGAGAAACAGCTGGGTGCCGGTCAGTATGCGGACATTATCTATGTATCTCCTTCGAGCGTACTCTCCTATGTGCAGTCGGGGCACATCCTCGATCTGACGAGCTACATTGAAGCAGATGAGACGCTTGCAGGACAGGTCAACGGCATCTGGACGGACAGCCTTGAGTTCTACTCGGTGGAAGGTACGAGCTTTGATATGGTGCGTTCGAGCAGCGTGCAGTATCAGAACGGCAACTTCATCAATCCCGATACGAATAAGGACGTCAGCATCTACGGCCTTCCCAAGGACTATTCCAACTTTGGTCTCGGTTATAACCGCAACTACTTCACGGATACGTTCAAGAAGGCATATACGACGCTCAAACCCTCCACGGGTGCGGAGAGCAACCGCAGCGTTTCGACGCGTCTGTACAGCCAGAATAAACCTCAGGCAGGCACCTTCTCGCACACGGGTGCCAACAGCGTAGCTTCGAAGGGAACCAATGCGAACGTGAAGTCCATTGAGTATGCCGTGAGCTACAAGGGATACACCAACCCTTACACGGGTGAGACGTATGATATCACCGAGGGACAGGAAGCGCCCTTCATCAGCGTGGGTGTTCCCGTGCGCTACCGTCCTTTCAACTATTATAAATATGCCAACTACGGCGAGGCGCTGGAAGCAGGCGATCCCGTTGCCGTCAGTGTTGACTTCTACACGGAGGGCGAGGGCTATGTCATCACGATGCCCGGCTTCCCCGGTGAAGAGTTCGAGATCTCGTCGGATACGGCGAATGCGTATAATGCGAGTGCGGATTACAACGCGGCAAAGGGCTATATCACGCTGACGTGGGCAGAATACAGTGCGCTCAACTGGGCTTGCGCGTATATGCTCAATTCGTTTGCGTGGGACAGCAAAGACGGCATGAAGACGATCGCGGGCGAGGGAAATGCAGAAGCCGATTATTCCGCATGGTTCCAGGGCGAAGGCGGCAAGTTTGTCGGCGGCGGCGGTGCGGCTGACTATGCAAACTTCTACGGCGGCGAGCAGTACGAGCAGGGCACGTTCGGTGCGAACGGATATGTCCTTCCTTGGCTGTTCTCCAACGATTCCGCTTATATCGATTCGACGTATACCAAGGTGCTCAACGAAAAACAGGGCGACACGACGCTTGCGACGAAGGGCGCTGACGGTTCTTATTCGTGGACGTTTGACGCCTCTACCGCAACCATCGACAAGTACGTCGGTGACGCGTATGAGACGGTCAGCAAGCGCAACCTTGACGGTTCGACGCGCAATGCGCAGGTGCAGTATGGTGTGAACAGCGAAAACTTCATTGAAACGTATGCAGCATTCCAGGAATACTGCGCGACGTGGAACGCACACGATGGGCAGGCGGGCGACGTTGTCAATGAGGCGAGCGACAAGAATTTCAACGGACAGGACACCTTTGTCGGCGGGTACAGCTTCTTCTACGGCGTCGGTACGTGGGTCGTTGCGGAGTATCAGGAAGTGGACGAGGATACGCTGGCGGTCGGCGTGATGCCCACGGCGGTCTCCAACAGATTCTCCCTGTATTCCCAGGCGCGTGACGCATACTATGGTGCGACCAGCGACGGTCAGGCACTTGTCACCTATCACAACACCGCAACCGCAAAGGGAACGGGAAACGATGCGAACAAAGATTTTGCCTGCGCGGACATCTATGAGACGACCGAAACGAAGGAAGGTCTGAAGGTCTACACGCAGGAAGAGATCATTGCCAATCAGCTTCTCCGTCAGGACAAGTGGGGCGGCCGTATGGACTCCGTCGGATACGCAGTCAACGCGCATGTTGCGGACAGTAACCAGCCTGCATGGAAGGCGGCTGCGGCGGTTTCCCTCGTTACGGCACTCACGGTCGACGAAGAGGCTCAAAGAACGCTGACCTACGGCGGTGCGCAGATCCCCAACGTCCGCTCGATGTGTAAGGATTATCTGAATGTCACGGGTTCGTTCGAGGACATGATCACGCCCGAGAACGAGAACTGGGATGAATACTATGATCTTGCGCGCGAGATGGCAAAAGCCGGCATGAACGGCGAGACGAAGACGGTTTCCGAATACCTCAACGGCAAGCAGATCGGCGGCGAGGACGTTGCATACGATACGCAGTATGCCAATACCCGCCTTTGCGACTTCACGACGGCGGCGGTTTCCTCGACGAGAATTGCATATTCCATGCGTGTTCTGCGCATGATCAACTATACGCAGAACGACCGTGACGTCATCATCCGCATGCAGACCGGTATGAATACGGCACGTGACCAGCTTCTCGGCACGACCGGCAGTACCTGGATCACCAACATCGATGCGACGGCGACGAGCTCGGCATTCCTTGCATACCGCAACCAGGCGGCTCTCACGGCTGAACAGATCGATGCGCTTGATGCCGGCACGCTCATTGCGCTTCATCCTTACCAGTACGGGGCAGGCAAGGAAGCGACGATCATGACGCCCGCAGTTTACTGCGTCAATCAGGTGCTTACTTCGCAGCTGCGTCTTGACGAAGGTAAGTAATTCTGATCTTTGAAGAATACGGTACAGACATTCCCCCGCATATAAGCGGGGGAAGATCTGGTCCGCACGATGCCAGGAGGGAATTTGAATGATGGAAGAAAAAACGGCGACGGTTGAACAGGAGCAAGTTGCAGCCGGTTCCGTAGTCGCCGAAGCGACTGTGCCGCAGAAAAAAAAGCGTCACATCAATCAGCAGAAACTGCAGGATAATCTGTGGGGTTGGGCGTTCTGTCTTCCGCTCATTGTGGGGACGGTGCTCTTCATCTACATCGCCCTTGTCATGGCTTTCCTGCTCTCCTTTACGACGTACAGTTCCGCCATTCACGGCGATGTATGGGCGTTCCTCGGCAGAATGTTCACGGGTGAATTGGACAGAAACGGGCTTAACGTCTTTATGGATCTTGCCCCTGAATCAGAGGCCGGAAACATCGTATTCCGCAGCAATCCCTGGAGATGGTATGAGTTCATCTTTACGGATAAAATGTTTGCGAGCGGCGACAGCGAGTCTGTCGGTACGCAGATCAGCACGATGGGCGCGACGCTTTTCAATACAGTGTTCTATCTCATCGGCATCCCGATCGGAATGATTTTGTCCATGTTCCTCGCCGTGTGCATGTCGCGTGATATCAAGGGCGGAAATGTGTTCCGCGTCCTTTATTATCTTCCCTGCGTTGCCAGCACGGTCTCCATTGTCTACACCTTCCGCAACCTGTTCAATGCGGGCGGCGTGATTAATACTTTGCTCAATGCGAAGATTCCTTGGTTCACCACGGGAGACGGTCAGCCGTTGCTCGGCGCCGAGAGAGGGGTGGATCCCTTCTGGGTACAGGGGACGATCAATAAGTGCATCATCATTATCATGATGGTCTGGAAGGGACTGGGCGGCACGATCATCCTGTACATAGCAGGACTTTCGGGCGTCAATGCGTCCACCAAGGAAGCCGCACAGATCGACGGTGCAAACGGCTGGCAAATCTTTTGGAGAGTCACCATGCCCGATCTGTACCCCGTCATTTTCTATAATATTGTCACGGCGATTATCGGCGGTATGCAGATCTACGCAGAGCCCGAACTGTTCTTCCCGACGAGCAGTGCTATCGGCGGAAGCTATCAGGGAAGACCGAACTTGTTCACATCGGGATATGTTTCCCTTATTTGGTTCTGGGGTCTCAGCGCGACGACATCACCGGGAAGTTCAACCATCGACCTCGGCAATCTGCAGACGCCGCGTACCTCGTTCCAGAGCCTCGGCGCTGCCTATGGTATGGTGCTTGCCGTCATCATTCTCGTTCTTACGCTCTTCCAGTTCTGGCTGGACAAGCGCAACAACCGTTAAGGAGGGGAGGGAAATATGGAAAACGTTCAGACGAATTCGGTTCCCGAAAATGCAAAAGAGTACTCGTCCTTCCGCTATGCGTTGGGCGCCGTGCTCGCATTCTTCGGTTTCTCTTCCAAGACACACCGCGGCAGCAAGAAGCGCGCAAAGCTCGTTGCGGACATCGCAACCTACATTGTGCTCCTGCTCGGCGGATTTCTGATGGTCTATCCCTTCTGGTGGATGATTGCATCGTCTTTTGCAAACACTTCCACGCCAACTCTTTCGGGGCAGGTCGCGACCATGATCTGGTGGCCCACCAACGCCCTGCCTGCAACGACTGCGGACGGGCGTGAGCTCAACCTCTTCTATAACTATCATATCCTTTTCACGGAGGGCATGAGAGGTTTGCCCGGCGCATCCAACGGCTTCACGGAAGGATATACCTATTGGAGAGCGGTTCTCAATAACCTCATTTATTCCATTGTTCCCGTCGTGGTCGGCGTTGTCATGTCGGCTGCTGCGGCGTTCTCGTTCGCCAAGATCGAATGGGTCGGCCGCAATGCGGTGTTCATGTTCCTGCTCGCAGCGATCATGGTCCCCGGTCCCTCCATCATGACCACGCAGTACGTCATGTACGTCTCCTTCGGCTGGCTGAGCGGACAGGGCTATCCCAATGCATGGATGACGCTTACGATCCCCGGCATGTTCGGCGCGATCATGACGGCGTTCTTCATCCGTCAGTTCCTGTTCGGGCTTCCGACGTCCATCGTTGAGGCGGCGAAGATCGACGGCGCAGGGTACTTCCGTATCTTCTGCAGCTTCATTATGCCGCTTGCCATGCCCGCGATCGTGGCGCAGGGACTGCTGTCCTTCATGGGCTGCTGGAACAACTACATGGGTTCGCTCATCTTCATCCCGCAGAGCTCGCTTTGGGTCAATCTGCCGCACGCGATGACGATCATGAACAACAACTACACCTCCGATGTCGGCCCGGTCATGGCCGCGGCGGTCATGTGCGTCCTGCCCGTCATTATTCTGTTTGCAATCTTCCAGAAGATGATCATCGGCTCGCTCATGCTTACCGGCTCCAAGGAGTAATCAACCGCAAAGAAGACGGGGCCGTCGCGCTCCGTCTTTTGCGTTTTTCGGCGCGATGCCGAAGGAACGCGGCGCAAAATCAACGAACTGCGTTGTAAGCTCAACAAAACGCGTGGGGATAAATACACCGCGTTGCAAACCCAACAAAACACGCAAGGAATCACCAACCGCGCCGTAAGCTCGACAAAACACGGCGGAAAATTGATAGAAACCGTCACAAACGGGAAAACTATTTTTCCGCAGGTACTTGAAATCATGTTTCGGATGCAGTATAATGAAAGGGCATCCGAATAGAAACTTATCAAAGGGGAATAGACTATGAACAAGAAAATTTTTGGCATTTCTCTTGCAGCGGTGATGGTGCTCTCGGCGGGGCTTCTCGGTGCATGCCAAGGCAATGAGGGCAAGGGAAACAATGCAGACGGGCCCTATGTGATGCCCGGCTGGAGCGGAATGAAAAAGGATGACGCTTTGGTCGCCGTGCACGATCCGTCCATCTTTTACGATGAGGCGAGCAGCACATACTATGCATTCGGCACGCACTTTGCGGTAGCATCCTCTACAGATCTGATGAACTGGACGCAGTTGGCGATCGACAACCAGTGGCAGAAGCTGTACGGAAACGCATCGTTCGAAGATTCGTACGGGACCGAATGGCCTGCGACCCTGCGCGACTCGGTGAATGAAGTGAAACCGGCGTCCTCGGGCAGCAAAGCGATCACGACGACCTGGGCGCCCGATGTCGAGGAGTACAACGGAACCTATTATATGTACTATTCTCTGACCAAGTCTTTCGGCTCGAGCGAGTCGGTCATCGGCAGAGTGGAAGCAGAGAGTCCGATGGGTCCGTACATCAACAACGAGATCATTTTGAGCAGTGTGGGCAGTCCGAGCGGCAGTCCCAACTGCATCGACCCCGAACTGTTCTATGACAAGGACGGAAGACTTTGGATGGTCTACGGTTCCGCCTACGGCGGACTGTACATCAAAGAGCTGTATAACTCGGGGGATAACTGGGGCCTTCCGAAGGAAGAAGGCGTCAACAATTACGGCAAAAAGCTGTGGTCGGGATCCAACAACCAGGAAGGCCCGTTCATCTTCTACAATGAGGATACAGGCTATTACTATATGATGGTCAGCTACGGCGACCTCAACACCAACTATAATATGCGTGTCGCACGCAGCGAAAACCCCGACGGACCGTATGTGGATATCACGGGAGCGGACGTTGCAAATGTTACGGGGCAGGCAGGCGGCAATAAGATCGCGGGCAACTACATTATGGGCGATGCCAACGGTTATGCTGCGATCGGGCACAACTCCGTGCTCACCAAGGACGGGAAGTATTACGTTGTGGCGCATGTCCGCAGACAGTCGGGGACGGGCGTCACGGCGGGGCATAACTTGTATGTCTTCCAGCTCTTCTTCAACGAGGACGGCTGGCCCGTGATGAATCCCAACCGCTATGCGGCTGAGGCAGTCGGAACGGGGGTGACAATGGAGAAGGCTGCGGGGACGTATGACGTTGTTCTGCACTCCGAGGGCACGGTCGTTGACTTTGTGCAGTCGCAGGAGTATACCTTCAATGCGGACGGCACGGTGACGGATGCAACTTCGGCAAACATCGGAAGCTGGACGCTGACGGGGGACTATTATGTCAATATCACGCTGACGGGCGGCGACTGGGCAGGGACCTACAAGGGCGTTGTTGCACCCGGATGGGATATGTATGTCACGGATTACACGGAAGCATATGCAACGTTCAGTTTCACGGCGATCTCGGAGACGGGACGTCCGCTGTGGGCAGTGGGGACGACGGCAAAGAGCTGACGAAGAGAAAGCATGGGCGGGCGGTAAAGCCCGCCCTTTTTGAAAAAGCGAGGGGGAGAAGAAATGGCGCTCAAATATCCGAAGAATCCGAGATTCAATAAATTACAGATGCGCTCGCCCGATTATGCGACCTGGCAGGAGGGCTGTGCGCACGATCCGTCCCTGCTCGAATGGGAGGGGAGATACTACGTCTATTCCACAGATACGTTCGGCGCGCCCGCGGGATATCAGATCCGCGTGAGCGACGATCTGATGCATTGGGAGTATGCGGGATCTGCGTTTGCACTCGAAGGCGCTGCGCCGTTTTACAGGAAGGGCGAGGGTAAGGGCAAGTACGGCAACTTGCAGGCGGCGTTTGACTGGTGCGTTACCGACCAGAGGGAAGTCGGTTACGGGATCTGCACGCGCACGGACGGAACGATGTCCTTCTGGGCACCCCACTGCGTACGCGGTACGGACGGAAAATTCTGGCTCTATTTCTGCCTGACGGGATATTTCGGCGGTTCAAAATCGTGCATCGGGCTCGCGAAGGCGGAAAATCCGCTCGGTCCCTTCGTGTGTGAGGGGCTGATCGTGCAGTCGCCCGCAGGCTGGCGCACGCCCAATGCCATCGATCCGCAGGTGCTTTTCGCCGAGGAAAAGATGTGGCTGGTGTACGGCTCGTATGGGCTTGGGCTCTATCTTTTGGAGCTTGACCCCGCCACGGGACTTCGCAAGGACGGGAGAAATTATGCGCAGTTCGCTTCCGGAAAGGCAACGTTCGCGGAATATTACGGTGTCCACCTTGCAAGCGGCTCTATCGAAGGCGGCGTCTTGCACTATGAGAAGGATGTCCCCGTGCTGGAGAACGGCAAATGGACGACGAAAAGCTATTACTATCTGATGTGCTCGTTCGGCTCGCTTTCGTCGGCGTACAATATGCGCTGTGCGCGGAGCGAACGCCCCGAGGGCCCCTATACCGATGTCAACGGCAATCCCGTGGTTTGCTCCACCGATATCGGAACGGGCAATAAGATGCTCGGCTCTTTCCGCTGGGAGGGGGATCCCGTGGACTACTTCTGCCCCGGGCATAACGACATGTTCACGACAAAGGGCGGTCTGCGGCTCATTTCCTATCACTGCCGCACCAATTACTTTATTGAAAAACATCTCTCGCGGTCCAACAATTTCCATTATCTCTATCTCGGGCAATACGCTTTCAATTCGGACGGCTGGCCCGTGATGAACCCCAACCGTTACGCGGGCGAGGAGATCCAGGACGTGACGGATGAGGAACTGCTCAATATCACGGCGGGAAAGTTCGAAGCGGTGCTCTTTCAGCAGGGCGTGGATACTCAGGCGGCAAAGCGCGTTATTCTGCATAAGGACGGAACGCTGGACGGCGCCTATAAGGGCAGCTGGAAGATGTACGGAACGCACTATATCTCCGTTGAAATGCAGGGGGATACCTTCCTCGGGATCGTCCTGCCCGCATGGATCGATCATCAGAATGCCGCGGGACTCACTGTGACGGCGATGGGGCGAAGAAGCGGCATGGCGCTCATCATGAACAGCACCAACCAGATCTGAGTGCGGCGAGCGGACTCAGATGCCGCAAAAATTGCGGTTTTACGTCACGCGCTTGTCCGCTTTATGCGGCGGCTATCCAAAAAGAAAAAATCCCGACCGAGGCGTACTGCAGCGGTCGGGATTTTTGTCGGCAGCGATGAAAATGAAAAAGAAAATGATAATAATAATGATTTCGTGTCTTGCGTGTTGCAACAGTCTGTGTCTGAGCAAACGGCGGTTCAGGAGCGGGGTACGGAGTTGGAATCCGCTTTCTTGTTTTCCGAACGGAGTGCAGGGTTTGCTTCCTCATTCTTATTTTCCGAGCGGGGTGAAGGAACGCTACCGTCTTGCGTATCTGCCGAACGGGGTGCGGGCGTATTCATGAAGTCGGGACGGTTTTTCCTGGACTCGGCATCCTCGCGTTCGTTCGCCTTATTGCGCACGACAAACATTGCCGCGCCGAAGATGACGGCGGCGAGCATGAGAGCGAGAACGAAATAGAGATTTTGCACGAACGAGCCCACGATGACTGCCGCGACAACGCAAAGACAGGACAGGAGGCTCAAAACGATCTGAAGTTTGCGCATAATTTATCTCCGCAAAGAAATTCCTTTTTATTGTAGCATAAGCGTGCGGAAAAGACAAATAAATTTGCGTGAAAGAAAAGCGGGCGCCGCCGCACCGTTCGGTGCGGCGGCGCCTTGCCGTCTTTTTGAAAATGCTCCGATTCCCTACATTATATATATAGTATAATAGCGAAGACGGAAAAGGGGCAAAATGGAAACATCGATCAGAGAGCGGACCCGATTCTCTTCTGAGTTATCGAATGTTTTTTATCAAGGTCCAACGGCTTCAAGAACTCGTGTATGAGTTCAATTCTCGCTCGAGTTATCTTGAGGTGTTTCGGAAGATTCCGGATGGGTCGGTTTCTTTTTGCGTGTGGTGAGCAGGAGGAGCACACCGAACACGACGGCAGCGGCAAGCGGGATGATGGCGTACAGATATTCGCCGAGAAGACCGACCATAACGGCAGCGGCGACGCAAAAGAGCGCCAAGAAGCAAAAAATAAATTGAACGGCTTTCATAATAAATCTCCGTAACAGGTATAAAACCATATCTATTGTAGCATACTGAATACAAAAACACAATAGATAGTAGCCAAAAAATAATCGCAAAAAAAACATAAAAAAAGACAAAAAAGTTGCAAAAAACAGTTGACTTTCATAAAAAGGTATGATAGAATAGCCAAGCTGTCTGAGCGAGAGGATAACATCTCCGAAGGAATGCAAGGAGTTCAAAAGGCTCCAAAAAAATTCCAAAAAATCCGAAAAAAGTTGTGAAAAACAGTTGACACGGATATAGAGAGTATGTTATAATAGCCAAGCTGTCTGAGCGAGAGGATAACATCTCCGAAGGAATGCAAGGAGTTCGAAAGACTCCGAAAAAAAATTCCAAAAAAATCCGAAAAAAGTTGTGAAAAACGCTTGACAAGGATATCGAGTGTGTGTTATAATATGCGAGCTCACCTCTAAAGAGGGGATGGCCCGAACTGTTGTTCGGTAAACGCAGATTAAAAATAGAATAGGAAAGAAACGATTTTTTGTAACACAAAAAGCAGTTTCTGTCAATTTTTTTGAGCATCAATGTACTCAAAACAAAGTCAGCAAGAATAACGAATATCGTTAGAGCCGTCGGTACGGTTAGCCCCGTATCGGCTTTAAACAATTAAACTCAAGAGTTTGATTCTGGCTCAGGATGAACGCTGGCGGCGTGCTTAACACAT